>Ga0157376_10000040_pt1 | contig 121140 bp, 104 predicted proteins | sample M45metaG_FD_121801 | JGI IMG/M metagenome (GOLD analysis project Ga0157376, IMG submission 121801) | Miscanthus rhizosphere microbial communities from Kellogg Biological Station, Michigan, USA - M4-5 metaG | ecosystem: Host-associated > Plants > Roots > Rhizosphere > Soil | place: USA...
ACAGATACTTCATCAAGGGAATCTGAGCGAGGCCGGGCCAGCCGTTGACAGTCTTGCTGTCGGTCTTGCTGAAAAGACCACCGAGAATGTTGGCTTCGCCTTCGCGCAGGCGAACGTCATGCTCAATCTTGTTCTGTCCGATGATGGGCTGCTGAATGCCGCCGATGGTTGCAGTGCCGGTGACTTGTGAGACTTCCAGGGCCACCTTAAGGCTGACTTCGTGATTGGGGTGGATGCGAGGAGTGATATTGACGTTGACGCCGACGTCGATGTACGTGAACTGGGTATTGACGAGAGGGTTGACGGAAGTAGTACCGACGCCGACACCGGCTTGGAAGCTGCCGGTGGCGATGGGGACGCGGCTGCCGATATTGAGCTTGGCGGGCTGGCCGTCAATCGAACGGATTTCGGGATTCTGAATGATCTTGGTGGTGGTGTCAGTGAGAACGAAATTGGCGGTGGCACCGGGAAGGGTGACGGTGTAATAGGCGGAGCTGAAGGAGAATCCCTTGAGGGGAACACCGGGAGGAGTCGTCGTCGTGCTGCTGCCGGTGGTTGAGGTGGTTCCCGGCGGAGTGAAAGTGAGCGAGGCGGACTGGCCGGGGAGGACACCAAGATCGCGCAGGCGGTCGGTGCTGGCGGACAGCACCTCAACCTGGATGACCACTTCGGGCTTGGCTTTGTCGATGTCTTTGAGCAGGCGGCGCGCGATGGCCAATTTGTCGGGCGTATCGCGGACGATGATGGCGTTCTGCGAGTTGAGTTGCTGAACTTTGGTGAGGTTCAGCACCTGGCGGAGGCCGTTGGCGATTTCGGTGAGATCCTGCGACTGGATGGTATTGGAGAGATAGAAGGTTTCGACCATCTGCTCGTCGTAGTCTTTGTGCTTTTGCGTGGTGTCCTGAGCGATGAAGATGATGTTTTCCGTGACCGGCTTCCAGAAGGTTTTGCTCTGGATGGCGACGATATCGAGGGCCTGCTGGAGGGTAACGTTGTTGAGTTCGACGGCGATGCGGCGGGCGGGGAAGTCCGGGTCATAGATAACGTTGATGCCGCTCTGTTTGCCGATGGTGTCGTAGATGATCTTGACGTCGTTCACCATCTTCAGGCTCACCGAGGTCTCGGGAAGAGGTTTCAGTTCGGGGGGACCGGTGGCCAAGTCAGACTCAACGGCATTGTTCGGACCGGCAGCCGCTTCGTCCTGCTTGCGGGCGACATCGTTCATCTGGTCGACGGTGGCGCGGAGCTCCTGTACGGCGACGGCGCTCGAGGGGTCGATCGTGGCGGCACGCTGGAATTCGGCGGCAGCGCCCTGGAGGTCGCCCTTTTCACGCAAATCCTGGCCCTTTTTGATGTGAAAAGCGCCCGCTTCAAAGCGAACTTGGTTCAGCTTGATGCGGTAGTCAGCGTTTTGGGGATCGGAGGCGAGAGCCTTCTGGTAATACTGTAGGGCGGTGTCGTAATCCTGGAGGTCTTCGGCTTTACGCGCGGCTTTATAGTGCTCGCCGCCTTTGGGGCACCCGGCAGCGAACAGGCCTGCTACAGCGCACAAAATCAGAATGGTCCTACGGTGCATGCAAACTCCGCGAGTTATAGCCGGGCCTCGACAAAAGCTGTACCACTCTAGCATTGGCTTAGAGGCCCGACAAGAAGTGAGGGGTTGGCTGTCATGCATTTGCTAATGCCACTTAAAAGGAATGCTATATTGGGTTGTTATGGCCAAAGCGGCGAAGAGCCAGGGGCGGGACACCAACAAGAAGGGCGAGCAGATCGTGGCTCAGAACCGGGCGGCCGGCTATAACTACCACCTGCTCGAGAAGATGGAAGCGGGTTTGGTGCTGCACGGTACCGAAGTGAAGGCCTTGCGAGAAGGCAAAGCCAACATTCGGGATGCATTTGTGGACTTTAAGCCGTCCGGTCCGTGGCTGGTGAATGCGCATATTGCCCAATACCTGGCCGGGGGCCCTTGGAACCATGAACCGCTGGGCAACCGGAAGCTCCTGTTGCACAAAAACGAAATTGCCAAGTGGGCCGGGCGCACCCAATCGAAGGGTTTAACCGTCATACCCTTGCGGATTTACTTTCGCGACGGGATCGCCAAGTGTGAGATCGCCCTGGCGCAGGGCAAGAAGCAGTGGGATCGACGCCAGGATGAACGCACGAAAGAAGCTCGCAAGGAAGCGGAAGCAGCGATGTATCGCAATCGGAGGCGATAGAGAGTTATGCAAATCACGTTGGATACGAAGCCGTTTGTGGGAACAGAAACCGACGCGCTGGTGACCTACTTGTTTGAAGACAGTGAGCCGATCAATGGGCGCGTGGCGGAGGTTGATGCGGCTTCCGGCGGACTGCTGAAAAAGCTGGCGAGGAGCGGTGAGGTAACCGGCAAGACGCTCGAGTTCACGTTGATCCATGCACCAGCAGGACTGAAGGCAGCGAGGTTGCTGTTGGTCGGGGCCGGAAAGAAGGATGCGTTTAATGGCGCGACGCTGCGGAAAGTGGCGGGGGCGGCTCTGCGGTACTTGAAGGCGCGATCCGTGAAAAATTTTGCGTTTCTAGTCCGTGAAAACGGAGCGACCGCGGACGCCGCGCAGGCGCTGGCCGAAGGATTCATTGCCGCGAATTTTGAAACGGACAAGTACAAGACGGACAAGAAGAACGGGAAAGAGATTGAGTCGATCGCCCTGATGGGTTTTGCAGAAGCAGAGAAATCGGCGGGCGAAAAGGGATTGGCGGCCGGAAAGATCATTGCCGAGGCGCAGAATTTTACCCGCGATTTGGTGAACGAGCCTTCCAACAAGCTGACACCGCGAATTCTAGCGGATAAGGCCTCTGCGATGGCCAAGGACGCCGGTCTGGCCGTGGAAATTCTGGACGAGAAGAGAATTGCCGAACTGAAGATGGGAGCATTGTTGAGCGTGGCACAGGGCAGCGTGGAGCCGCCGCGAATGATCGTGGCGACGTATACCCCCGCCAATGTGAAACCGGGGGCGCCGGTGATTGGCCTGGTGGGCAAGGCGGTAACATTCGATACGGGCGGCATTTCGATCAAGCCGGCCGACGGCATGGAAAAGATGAAGTACGACATGGCGGGCGGAGCGACGATGCTCGGCGCGATTCGCGCTTTGGCAGCGCTCAAGCCGAACGTGAAGGTGATCTGCGTGGTGCCGGCTACGGAAAACATGCCGGGAGGTAAGGCTCAGAAGCCGGGCGATATTCAGACAGCGATGTCGGGCAAGACCATCGAAGTGCTCAACACCGACGCCGAAGGACGTCTGATTTTGGCTGACGCGATCACCTATGCGAAACAGTTGGGCGTGACGCACATTGTGGACGCAGCGACGCTCACTGGCGCGATTGTTGTGGCGCTGGCAAACGTGAACGTCGGAGTGTTCGGTTCGAACCAGGAATTTACCGACAAGCTGCTGGCTTCCGCCAAAGCCTCAGGCGAAAAAATGTGGCCAATGCCGATGGACGATGAATACCGCGAGTTCATCAAAGGAAGTTTCGCGGACATCCAAAACATAGGCAGCGGCAAAGGCGGCGGTTCGATTACCGGCGCTTGGTTCATCCGAGAGTTCGCTGGCGACACGCCGTGGATCCATCTGGATATCGCCGGCACAGCGTGGAATGACGATGCCAAGCCGTGGCTTGCCAAGGGACCGACGGGCGTTGCGCTGAGGACGCTGGTGCATCTGGTGCAGAGTTACTGACGGAATCAGTCCTTTTCGCGCCGCGCTGTGCCTGTTGACATAGTTGATCGGACCCGCTCATTCTGTAGTTCATTCAACCTGGGACTGCCCTGATCCCGAGAAAGAACACGCTATGTCGTCCACGCCCAGAGTCGTTGTGTTGGTCGGGAGTCTCCGGAAGGAGTCTCTCAACCGACGTGTTGCGCTGGCGTTGCCAACGCTAGAAGCCGCGCCGCTGCAATTTGAAATTGCGGAGATCGGGAACCTGCCTTTCTACAACCAGGACCTTGATGGAGAAAATGCGCCGGCGGAGTGGGTGGCGTTTCGCGACCGGATCAAAGCAGCCGACGCGGTGCTGTTCGTGACTCCGGAATACAACCGGTCGGTTCCGGGCGTGCTCAAGAATGCGATTGATGTGGCGTCGCGGCCTTACGGGCAAAACGCGTTTGAAGGCACCCCCGGTGCCGTGATCAGCGTATCGCCGGGCACGGTGGGTGGGTTTGGCGCGAATCATCATTTGCGGCAGTCCCTGGTTTTCTTAAACGTGTCGACCATGCAGCAGCCGGAGGCCTATTTGGGCGGAGCCGGCGGCTTCTTTGACGCCGACGGGAATCTCAGCAACGACAGCACGCGCGAGTTTTTGGCGAAGTTTGTGCAATCCTTTGCCGAATGGATTGAAACAAACCGCAAGAAGAAGCCGTAGGGCTGTCGCGGGTTACATGCGCTCGGGAGCAGTGATGCCGAGTAAAGATAGCGCACGCAAAAGTTGGCGTTCGACTAATTCTGTGAGGGCCAGAAGAAATGCCCGTTTCCCGGCGTCTGCTTCCGACAAGATGTGGTGCTTGTGATAGAAATTATTGAAAGCCTGCGCGAGTTGAAAAGCGTACTTGGCGACGAAGGCAGGTTCCTGCGCGCTGATGGCCGCGTCCGCTGAATGATCGAGCATTCCTGCCTGCAGCAATAATTCCCAAAGACCCGCGCCTTCGGGTGCGTTCAGAAATTTCGCCGTGGCTTCTGCCGTTACATGGCTGCCCCCAGCCTCCGCTCCTTTGCGGCGAATGCCCCTGATTCTCACGACTGCATACTGACAATACGGCCCAGTTTCACCTTCGAAGCTGAGTGCGTCCTCAAAATCAAACGCAATGATGGTGTTGCGGGTGAACTTCAACAGGAAAAAGCGCAGAGCGCCGACCGCGATGGCATGTGCGGTCTTTTGTTGCTCATCAGGCGGCATTTCCGAGTGGCGTTTCTTCACTTCGGCCAGCGTCGCTTCTTCGAGTTTGGTGATTAGATCGTCCGCTTTAACGCCCAGGCCCTTGCGGCCGCTCACCTCGATGTACGACTTTCTGGCGTCGTCGCCTGCGAGCTCGTATCCGAGTTCGCGGGCACATCGGGGCGTGAGGGCAACGATCTCGTACGAGAAGTGAATGGAATTGGCTGCCGCAGACGCATGGCCCAGCCCGCGCAGGCCCTGAGCGACCACGTCCTGCAAATAAGACTGGCGGGTATCAATGACGTTGTAGACGCGAGCGGCGGGCTCACCAAAATGAGGTGCAGCTGGGTCGTCCTTGTCGGTGGTGGTAGTCCAGACGGTTTCGGTTTGTGGAGCGTCAGGCCAGCGCCGGTAATGAAAATCCTTGCCGAGCAGCCCGAATTTCCAAAGCTGATAGGCAATGTCTTTCCCGACGTAGGTCACAATTCCGTTGGAGCGGACGATGATTTTGTCTTGAATATTTTCTTCTTGGTCTTCTTCTGCGGGCTCGGTAGCCCCAGAAGCACCTTTTTCAGCGGGCATAATCCAGCAGCCGGCCATTTTGCCGGAGGTTGCCAGATGGATGACGCCTTGCTGTTTCAATTTAGCGAAGGCGGCATCCCAGAATTTCAGGTGCAGAATCTCGCTCTCGCGAGCCAGAAGCTCGTAGGAAATATCCAGGCGCGCCATGGTGCGCAGATGGAAGCCGACGATGGCATCGGCGACGACAGCGCCCATCTCCGCAGCTTCGCCGTGGCCTTCTTCGATCGCCTTCAGCGTGGCGCTACGCAGCGCGACTGCTTGCGTTTTGTCCGGTTCGTAAAACTGGGTGACCTGCGCGTAGAGATCCCAGCACAAATAATCGAAGCCGGGTTGAGCGGCAAGCGCTCGAACCTCCGCCACGGATTTCTTTTGCATGTGCGCAAAGCCGATGACCACGTCGGCGACCTGTACGCCGGTATTGTCAATGTAGTTTTGCACCTGGACGTGTTCGCCGGCGTTGCGCAGGATCCGGGCGATGGTGTCGCCCAGTACCGCGTTGCGAACGTGGCCGATGTGCGCAGCTTTGTTCGGATTGATGCTGGTGTGTTCGACGATGACCTTGCTCGACCGAAGGTCTGGCGCGGGCGGCGATACCGCAGCGCCGTGCAGGTTTTTCCAGAATGAGCCACGATCCAGGAATGCATTCAGGTAGCCGCCGCCTGCAACTTCCACGCGTGCGAAACCAGGAATGGCAGGGAGGCTCGCCGCGATCTCCTGCGCAATTTGGCGCGGCGCGCGCTTCAAGCGCTTGGCCAGCTCAAAACAGACAGGCGAGGCTGCTTCGCCCAACTCCAGCTTTGGCGGCTTTTCCAGCGTGATGGCGAGTTCGACGGAGTATTTGTCGCGGATATGTTTCGCGAGAGCCTGCTTCAATTCCTCGAGAAGTTTCAGGTACACAGTGCCTCAATTTGTGCCGCCGGGAAACCTCCAGTATAGAAAAGGCACTCCGCCGGGTCAAAAGCCAAGCGCAATGGTTTGCAGGCGCCAGCATGGCCCTTGCGCGCTTAGAAATACCCGGCTCTGCGCGATGCTCAGGTGTTCCAGGAACCGGGAGGCCCGAAGAGCTCGGTGAAGAAGTCCTTGATGGCGACCATCGAGCGGGTATCCGCCGATGCATGGTAGGCTACGCCTGGGATTCCCGAGGCGGCATCCTGTGTGAAGCCGTGCATCGCCCCACCGTACATAGTGAGTTGCCAGTCTGCGCCGGCCTGCTTCATTTCATCGATAAAAGCGGTGACGTGAGGCATGGGGACATGCGGGTCGAGTGCGCCGTGGCAGACCAGAAGTTTCGATTTTATTGCGCCGGGCCGGGCGGGGACGACGGTGGCCAAGCTGCCGTGGACGCTGACCACGCCCGCAAGCTCGACACCCCCTCGGGCCATTTGCAGGACGGTCATTCCACCGAAACAGTAGCCGATTGCAGCGAGGCGGCCGTCCACTTGGGGTTGCGCGGTCAGGACGTCCAGGCCCGCTTGAGCACGCCGACATAGTTTCGCCGGATCGTTGCGCAATTCGCCGAGACAAGCCAATATGCGTTCACGGTCTCCGGCCACGCCTGGACCGTACATGTCGCATGCAAAGACGACAAAGCCCAAATCAGCAAAGGATGTTGCACGTTTTCTGGCGTGCTCTTCGAGACCGGCGCCATGATGGACTAACAACAGCCCCGGCCTTTTTCCTTGCCGGTCCGCATTGCTGAACAGCAGGCCGGAAAGCGGCGTATGGTCGTCGCGGTAGTCGATGGTTTGGCTTACGGTTGCCATGGTTTTCCTCGTTTGGGGCGGTCGTTCCGTGTAGCCGCGCTTGGATTTGTGAACAGTACCTACAGACGCAGCCGACAGAGCTAGCCTATGAATCCCCGTTAATAATTATACCATAGAAGTAACAAATATGCAAGAAGGCTCGCACTTCGGTAGGGGGTCAAATGGAAGGGTCCCGCGGTGTACTTGAAGAGTTCGTGAGACACTACGCGCGTGAAACGCATGGCTGGCATGAATTCTCTGCCGAAAGCAAAGTATCGCTACCTTAGATGGGGATGGTTCCTGCTAGTCGTGGGAGATGTTTTGTATGCTCCGAGCGCGATAAAGAACATGATTGCGATGTGTTCCAAGGATCGCTGGATGATCCCCCTGGTGCCGCTTATTTTGGCAATCGCTTTCTACTTTAACTTCTGCTGGCTCAAGCTCTGGTGGCGCTACCGACCATCAAGCAACATACACAATTCAAACTGACCACTGAACTTCGCTTGGTAAGTTCGTTTGACAGGTAGGTGCACCGCTCATAGGATGAACCTCCTTGCGCAACGTTGGAGGCATTGCTTCATGAAATTGTTGATCTCCCGTTTGTTTCCATGCCTTTTGGCGTTCGTTTCGCTCCCTGCCTCGACCGTATCCGCTGCGCCTGCGGCCGAAAAATTGAATGCCACGCAGCTCGTCGAGCTTGCCAAGGCCGCGAGTCCCAGACTTTATGAAGCGATTACCGCCACATTTGCAAAAGAGGACCTGAAGGAAGGCACCGCCTGGGCGGGGCGCGGGCCGGATTTTTTCTTTGCAATCGAAACAGCAACCAATCCGCAGCTCATCTTCGACGGAGCGGCTGGGCCGCCGATGCAGCAACTTGCCGGGTCGAATCTCTGGTACGCGGCCGCTCGCGTCGAGCAAGTCGGAAAGCTGCATTCGTTCCACTACCTGCTGAACGGCAGCAAGTTTGGCGGAAAGTTGGACCTTCCGGCCTTCACGCCACTTTCCTACCAGCAGCCGGGTGTGCCTTCCGGAACTCTCTCGGCGAAGGTCGCGCACGTCAGCAAAATCTACGATGGCATGAAGAGCGACTATTGGGTTTATGTGCCGGCGCAGTACCAGCCGGAGACGCCGGCTGCGGTCATGGTCTTTCAAGACGGCGAATGGTATATCGATCGCAACGGCAACAATCCCGCATTGAACGTGATCGACAATCTGATTGCCCAGAAGAAAATTCCGGTGATGATCTGCATCTTTATCAATCCTGGCGACATCAGCGACTCGCCCGATACCCCGACCTATAGATTTGTGAAAGGCTATGCTGACAAGTGGAAACGCACGCTCAAGGATTCGATGCGAAGCACTTTGTACGATACCGTGAGCGATCGTTACGTTCGATTTCTGCGCGACGAAGTGCTGGCGGAAGTCGGTGCAAAATACAATTTGCGGAAGGATGCTTATAGCCGTGCCATCACTGGACTGTCGTCGGGTGGAATCTGCGCTTTTAATGCGGCGTGGCAGATGCCGGACCAATTCAGCCGGGTAATCTCGTGGATCGGCAGCTTTTCCGCGATCCAGTGGAAAGAGGATCCCGCCAATCCGGACGGAGGGCAGGACTACCCCGACAAAATCTTGCGCGAACCAAAACGCAACATCCGCGTCTGGCTGCAGGACGGTTCCGAAGATCTTGACTTACGCTACGGCAACTGGCCGCTGGCCAATCTGCGTATGGCCAATGCATTGAAGGCACAAGAATATGACTTCCATTTCAGCTATGGGAAGGGAACTCATAATTCCGCACACGGAGCGGCGGAATTCCCCGCCGAGATGATTTGGCTATGGCGAGACTACCACCCCGCGAATACCGAGCCGGCGTTTCAGATCGAGCCGGCGGAGAAGGCCAAGCCGATTTTCCGGGTCTCGATAACCAACCGCGACGCGGAATGACCCTAGAATGCTCCCAAGTTGTATCGCCCGGTTTGACACACTTTTCCGCCGCCGATAGTATCGAACTGGAACCTTTTCCGCGCTTATGAAGCTTGCCTATTTTGATTGTTTTAGCGGAATCAGTGGCGACATGACGCTCGGCGCGCTGGTGGACGCCGGTTGCGATTTGGAATTACTGCGCTCCGGACTGGCCGGTCTCGAAGTGCCTGGCTGGACGATTTCGTCCGAAAAAGTTTGGAAAAACGGTATGGCGGCCACGTTTGTGCGGGTCGTGACCGAGGATCAAGCCAAGCACCGTGGATTGTCGGCGATTCTCGAAATCCTGGACAAATCTCTGCTCGCAGAACCGGTACGCAAAAATGCCTCTGCCATTTTTCACAAGCTCGGAGAAGCCGAAGCGACGGTGCACGACGTCCCGCTAGAAAAAATTCACTTTCACGAAGTCGGCGCGGTCGACGCCATGGTAGACATTGTCGGCGCATGTATCGGATTTGCAGCGCTGGGAATCGAGAAGTTCGCTTGCTCTGCGCTCAATGTCGGCGGCGGAACCGCCAAGATGGCACATGGGGTGTTGCCCGTGCCAGCCCCGGCTACGGCGAAGCTACTAAAAGGCAAGCCGACTTATTCGAATGGCGTGCAGAAGGAGCTGGTCACGCCAACTGGCGCCGCAATCGTTGCTACGTTGTGTGATTTCTTTGGGCCGCAGCCAGCCATGAGTGTTTCGGCGATTGGCTACGGCGCAGGTTCGTCCGATCTGGAAGGTCAGCCAAACGTAGTTCGCATCATGATTGGCGAAGCGGCGGAAAAAGCCGTACCCGGGTTCGACGACGAAATTGCTGTGATCGAAGCAAACCTCGATGACATGAATCCGCAGATCTACGGCTATTTCTTGGAAAAGGCGCTCGCTGCGGGCGCGTTGGATGTCTACACCACTCCGGTTCAGATGAAAAAGAACCGCCCGGGTACCTTGCTGACGTTGCTCTCGAAACCGATGGACACGAACATGCTGATGTCACTGATCTTTGCGGAAACCACTACGCTTGGTGTGAGAACTTATACGGCCCGGCGGCGCACCTTGCCACGCGAAATCGTCAACGTACATACCCAATATGGCGATGTGCACATCAAGCTGGCGAGGATAAACGGCAGCATACGTCACGTCGCTCCCGAATACGAAGACTGTCGCAAGCTGGCTTCCGAGAAGAATGTTCCACTTCAGCAGGTGATCAGCGAAGCGCTGCGCAGCTTCGAACGAATGTAGCGGCCGCCTCGCGAATCGGCCCGGTCTGTTAGTATTTCAAATCGCAATCAGGGAAGGATTTGCGGTCCGCAATGCCGAAGAAAGAAAAATTCTATCTCACCACGCCGATCTATTACACGAACGGCTTGCCGCACATCGGCCACACCTACACCACCGTGGTTGCCGACGTGATCCGCCGCTACAAGCGGATGCGCGGCTACGAGGTGGTGATGACCACCGGCACCGACGAGCACGGCGTCAATGTCGAGCGCGCGGCGAAAAAAGCGGACATACCTGAATCAGAATTTGTGGCCAGAATGGCCAACGAATGGCGCAATCTCTGGAACGAACTCGGACTGAGCGCCGACGAATTCATCCGAACCACCGACCTGAAACACGTCCGCACCGTGCAGTGGCTTTTCAAGCTTTGTAAGGAAAATGGCTACGTCTACAAAGGCCACTACACGGGTCAGTACTGCATTTACGATAACGCGTTTGTGAACGACGCCAAGCCGGGCGACAACTGCCCGGATTGTGGGCGACCCACCGAAACTGTCACGGAAGAGAATTATTTCTTCAAGTTATCGGCGTTCCAGAAACCGTTGCTCGATTTTTATCAAAAAAACCCTCGGTTCATCCAGCCGGAAACCCGCAAGAACGAAATCGTCAGCTTCGTCGAAGGCGGTTTGAAGGATCTGAGCATTACGCGCACCACCATTCGCTGGGGCATTCCGGTTCCGGGCGAAGAGCCGCACGTTTTCTACGTGTGGTTCGACGCGCTCATTTCCTATCTGAGCGCGGTGGGCGGGCCCGAGTACGAGCAGCGCGGAATGTGGCCCGCCGATCTACATTTGGTCGGCAAAGACATCATCCGCTTTCACACCGTGTACTGGCCGGCGTTCCTCATGGCCGCGATGCTGCCCGTACCCAAACAAGTCTGGGCCCATGGCTGGTTCTTGATGGACGCCACGAAGATGAGCAAGTCCAAAGGCAATGTGGTGTTGCCTCGGCCCATCGTCAACATGTTGGGAATGGACGCGCTGCGCTACTTTCTGCTGCGCGAGGTGGTCTTCGGCCAGGACGGTAACTTCAGCTATGACTCGCTGGTCACCCGTTACAACTCCGATTTGGCCAATGGCCTTGGCAATCTTGCCAGTCGCACAGCGGCGATGATTGAGAAAAATTTCGCCGGCAAGATTCCTAAACCCGGCCCGCGCCAGCCGCAGGACGATGCGCTGGCAAAAGAAACGCAGTCAGCCATCGGCGAAGTTCTCGAGCGTTACGAAAACATGGAGTTTGCTCGGGCGTTGGAAGCGATCTGGGGCGCGATTGGTGCGGCCGACAAATACCTGACTACCGAGCAGCCGTGGGCGCTCGGCCATAGCGAAGCCGACGCTGAGCGCCAGACCACCATTCTCTGGACGACCGCGGAGTTGTTGCGCATCGTCACCGTGCTGGCCCATCCGGTGTTGCCGGACAGCACGACCAAGGTCTGGTCGCTGCTCGGCCAGCCGGGTAGCGTTTCGGGAATCGAATTAGACGGCTTGCGCTGGGGACATCTTGCTTCCGGCGTACCGCTCGGCAAAGCCGAGGCGTTATTCCCGCGCGTGGACAAAACCGAAGCAATAGAGAGGATAGAAGCTATGGCTAACGAAGAGCAAAATCCACAGGCCGCTCCGGTTGCAGCGCCCGCTGCCTCAACCAGCGCGTCATCCGGTGCCGCCGCTGCGCCGGCCGTGTCCGAGAAGATCGGTATCGAGGATTTCGCCAAGGTCGAAATGCGTGTCGGGCAAATCAAAACCGCGGAACGCATCGTCGGCGCCGACAAGTTGCTCAAGCTAACCGTGGACATCGGCACGGAAATCCGCCAGATCTGTGCCGGCATAGCGCAATACTACGAGCCCGAAGCGTTGATCGGCCGCAAAGTTGCCGTGGTCACGAACCTTGCGCCGCGCAAACTTCGTGGCGTCGAATCGAACGGCATGATCATCGCCGCGTCGGTGGGCCCAGAAGGTCGCCCAGTCTTGGCGGGATTCCACGAGGACGTGGAAGTCGGCGCGCGCCTGAAGTAGCCGGACGAGCGACACCTCGCGACGCTTGTCGCGTCAACAACATGGATCTCATCGATTCACACGCTCACATAGACTTCCCGCAATTTGCGGACGACCGCGACGCCGTGTTGCAGCGTGCCCGCGAAGCCGGCGTGCAAAATCTGCTGGCCATCGGCACCGGTCCTGGCCCGGAAAAACTCGATGCGGCGCTGCCATACGCCGAACAATACGACTGGATCTACAGCAGCATCGGCATCCATCCCCATGAAGCAAAGCAAGCGACGCAACAGCATTTCGATGAGCTCGCCCGCCTCGCCCGGCACGCGAAAGTCGTCGCCTGGGGTGAAATCGGCCTCGATTATTTCTACGACCACTCGCCACGCGACGTGCAGGCCGACGTTTTCCGGACCCAGATGGAGCTTGCTCGCGCCGCAAAGCTGCCTATCATCATCCACTGCCGCGACGCCTGGGACGACTGCCTCGCCTTAGTCGAACAACACTGGAAACCTACCGGCCTCGGCGGAATCCTGCATTGCTTCACCAGCACGCTCGATCACGCCAAGCGCGGCCTCGATGTGGGCTTCCTCATCTCTTTTGCTGGCAACTCCACTTACCCGAAAGCGCAAGCCATCCGAGACGTCGCCAAGGAAATTCCCCTGGACCGCGTCCTTATCGAAACCGACGCGCCCTTTCTCGCGCCGCAACCCTACCGCGGCAAACGCAACGAACCCGCCTACGTTGCGGAAGTGGCCAAGACACTGGCGAATGTGAGAAACTTGGCTCCGGAAGAAATCGCCGCGACAACTGCATCTAATTTCAGGCGGTTCTTCGGTATCGCCTCGTCTCAAGTCATTTGAAGGAATCTTCTGACAGGAGATTCGGCAGGCGATTCCCGCTGAAATGGGCTCTACCGCACCGTCCGCCCAAACAGCGTCTCCTGGAGGAACGCCCATCGCACTTCTGACCGTTAAGGAGATTTTCGACCTGGTCCGCGACGATCTGGTCCTGGTCGAGCAGGAACTTTCCCGGCAAAGTGCCGCCGCTTTTCAGCCGGTGGGCGAAATCACCAGCTATCTCCTCGGTGGAGGGGGCAAGCGCCTCCGCCCGGCCTTGCTTTTGCTTACCAATGGTTACGCAGGATCCAATCGCCAAGGTGCCGTTCACCTCGCCGCGGTAGTGGAACTACTCCACAGCGCCACGCTGATCCACGACGACGTGATTGACAGCGCCGACACCCGCCGCGGGCGTCCTTCCGCGAATTCCCGTTGGGGCAACCATCGCAGTGTCCTGGCCGGCGACTGGCTATACATGCAGTCTTTCAAGATGGCGCTCGAAGAGCGCAACTTCCGCATCCTGGATATTCTGATCGACCTTACTCGCAAAATGGTCGAAGGTGAGTTGATCCAGCTTGCGAAAATCGGTCGCATGGACGTCACCGAAGACGACGCGCTCACGTTGGCTACCTATAAGACCGCGTGTCTCTTCAGCGGCTGCGCGCGCCTCGGAGCGGTGCTCGGTGGTTTGCATGGCGATGAGGAAGAAGCCCTCGCCGATTACGGCAGCTACGCAGGCCTCGCCTTTCAAATGGTCGACGACCTGCTCGACTTTACCGCGTCAGCCGAACAGCTCGGCAAGCCGGTTTTGAGCGATCTGAAGGAGGGCAAGGTCACCCTCCCGCTGATCTACGCCATGGAAAACGGCCACCGCGACGCTCGCCAACTTGTTGCCCGTGTCCTCGAGGAGAAAGACTTCCTCAGCGTCAAGCCCGAAACGATTGTTGCGCTGGTTCATGACTCTGGCGCTCTTGACCGCGCCAGAAGCCTCGCGCACGATTATGCCCGCCGCGCCAAAGCCTGCATCAGCCACAAAGCCGGCAATCAGGACTCCGAATACGCTCGCGCCCTGCTAACGCTGCCCGACTTCATTCTTGAACGCGAAAACTAGACCTAACCGGCATGCTTCCGCTCAAGGTCATCTATCATCCTCGCTACGACCTGAATCTCGGCCCGCACGTTTTTCCATCGCAAAAATTCCGCATGATCCAGGAACTCCTTCTTGCCGATGGCATCGCGGACCCCAGCGATTTTGCCGAGCCTCTACCGGCCTCCGACCAAGATCTTCTTCGTGTCCATACGCCTGAATGGGTTGGCAAGCTCAAGAACGGTACACTGACCGCCAGCGAAATCATGAAACTCGAAGTTCCTTACTCGCCCGAGCTGGCCGAAGCCGTATGGCTCGCCGCAGGTGGTTCGATTCTGGCTGGACAGCTCGCCCTGCGTGACGGTTTCGCCTGCAACTTGAGTGGCGGCTTCCATCACGCATACGCCGACCACGGCGAAGGCTTTTGCGCCATCCATGACGTCGCCGTGGCAATTCGGCGTTTGCAATCGGACGGAGCCATCAAGAAAGCGGCTGTCGTGGATACCGATGTCCATCACGGCAACGGCACCGCGCACATCTTCCGCGATGACAACTCCGTCTTCACGCTCTCCATCCATCAGGAAAATAACTATCCCGCCCACAAACCGCCCTCCGACCTCGATTTGCCTCTCGACGACGGCGTCGAGGATGAAGAGTACTTGGCCACTCTGCTCCCCGCCGTGATCCGGGTGCTCGACGAGTTCTGCCCGGAGATTCTCTTTTACGTTGGCGGCGCCGATCCCTACCAGGAAGACCAGCTTGGCGGCCTGCGCTTGAGCAAGTCCGGCCTCAAGGCCCGCGACAAAGGTGTGTTCACTGCCGCTCGCAGTCGCGGCATTCCCGTAGTTACCACGCTTGCCGGCGGTTACGCCCGCCGGGTGGAAGACACAGTCCGCATCCACGCCAATACGATTGTCGCCGCTCGCGAAGTCTTAGGCGAGTTGCCCGCCGCGCGCGAGGCCGCCCAATAGCTACTCAATCGGCAAGGCCTTGTAATCGAAAGTTGATCTTGCCCATACCATTTCGGTATCGTAACGCTTGACTGAAGCAGCCAGCCTTCACCGTGCACCTCTGGAGCTCGCTTCCCGGATTCCATTTAGCATTTTTCAGGAGCCTTCATGAAGATGGGACGAACCCTGCCCGCTGCCATCCTGTTCTTGGCCGTATTGCTTTTCGCTGCAGCTCTCCGCTTGTCCGCGCAACAGTCCACCTCCGTCATCAATATCAACGTTTCCCGCTCCATCCAGACCGTGAACTATTGGAGTCGCGGTTCCACGAGGGTGGACTTCAAGGGAACCGAGTTAATACCCAGAGCCGGAGGCGAAGCCAGGATTGAAAGCAAGAACGGCAGCTTGGCGATTGATGCCGAATTCAAAGGTCTCGACGATCCCACAAGGTTCGGCCCTGAATATCTTGTCTACGTCCTCTGGGCCGTCACTCCGGAGGGCCGCGCCAACAATCTGGGTCAAGCCATGGTGAAGGACGGCAAAAGCAAGGTCGCTGCCTCCACGCGTCTGCAAACTTTTGGACTCATCGTGACCGCCGAACCTTATTTCGCGGTATCCAATCCGAGCGACGAAGTGGTGCTCGAAAATCAGGTTCGCGCGGACACCAGAGGCGCCGTGGATGCCGTAAATGCTAAGTTTGGTCTTCTCGAGCGCGGCCGCTACAAAGACGCCAACCTCTCCGCGTTTTCCATCGATCCCAGGGTCCCGCTCGATATCTACCAGGCGCGCAACGCCGTGCGCATCGCCAAATGGCAAAAGGCCGACAAGTACGCTCCCGAAGCTTTCGCCAAGGCCCAGGCGGCCCTGGTTCAGGCGGAAGACTATCAAGCTCGCAAACAGAAAAATTCCGTCTCGACGGCTGCTCGTCAGGCCGTGCAGATGGCCGAGGACGCTCGTACCGTCTCGGTGCGCCGCCAAGCCGAAGAAGCAGCCGAAAATGAACGCCAGGCTGCCGCCGCGCGCGAAGCGCAAGCCAAAGCCGCGCAGGAAGCCGAGGCCCAGGCGCGTGCCACTGCGCAGAAACAGCGGCAGGAAGCCGAAGCGCAGGCCGCTCGCGATAAAGCCGCTGCGGAAGCCGCCGCGGTGGCGGCTGCGCAGGCCAAGGCTGCCGAAGAACAAGCCAAAGCCGCCAGCGAAGCCGAAGCTCGCGCCCGCGCTGCCGCCGAAGCCAGTGAAAGGGAAGCTCAGGAAAAAGCGGCGGCCGACCGCGCAGCTGCCGAAAAATCCGAGGCCGAAAAGCAGCAGCTCCGCGCAAAGTTACTCGAGCAGTTCAACCGGGTTCTCCCGACCAAAGATACGGAACGGGGCTTGGTCGTGAACATGGGCGACGTCCTTTTTGATACCGCTAAGTCCAATCTGCGGCCGCCGGCGCGCGAAGCCCTGGCTAAACTTTCTGGCATTGTCCTCAACTACCCGTCCCTCCGGCTCACCATCGAGGGCCACACCGACAGCACCGGCGCCGAGGAGTTCAATCAGAAACTTTCCGAGCAGCGGGCCGCCGCAGTACGCGATTATCTCGTCAACCAGGGACTCAGTATGGATTCCATGGTAACGCGTGGCTTGGGTCTGGCCGACCCCGTGGGCGACAACAAGACCGTTGCCGGCCGCCAGCAAAATCGTCGCGTCGAGATCATTGCTTCCGGCGAAGTGATCGGCACCAAGATCGGCAGGTAGGTCAGATAGGACGAGTTAGCGGCTGGCGCCGGCGCTGGATTTTGCAGCATCCCCGGCCGGGCCCGCCGCCCGCCGTATCGCGGCATTCAATTCCGTCTCAATTGTTTCCGGGTCGAACCCGTTTGCGCGAAATGCAACTTTTCCCGACGCATTCAAAATCAACACGGTAGGAAACGACGTTACTCCGAAAAGGTCTTCTAGGCGGTCCGCAAAAACTTCCGTTGTCCTGGAGCGGCGTTCCGCAAGGTACGGTCCCACCAGAGATTCATCTTCGTCGCAATTCGCGGAAAGGAAGATCAGATCTGGGTTGCCAGCGTTCCTGGCCGCCAACCTTTCATAGATTGGTTCGAGTGCGTGACACGGTCCGCACCAAGTCGCCCAAAAATTGATGACCACCACTTTGCCCCTTAGAGGCGCAACCGGATACGCCGTTCCGTCCAGCGTCCGTCTCAAGACAAACGCAAACGGGTCCTTCACACCCTCGTTTCGCATCGGGTGAGGAGTCGCCGTTACCGCTATGACGGCGTCAATGGTCTTCAGCAGGAAATCGCCCAGCCCAGTTTCGCTTCCGTGCGCCAGTCGCCATGCATTTCCGAGCTTCTCCCTGATTTCTCGCCGGCTGCCAGATTTGGCCGCGGTATCGGACAATGCGAATGCCCGAGCATACTCGGTCGCCGCGCCTTCATAGTTTTTCGTCAGTTCATCCAATTCACCCAATTTCAACGCGGCGCTGGCATTTGGCTGCAATGCATAACTTTCTTCGTAGTCCTTGCGGGCTGCTGCCGAGTCATTCAACCGCCCTTCCAGCCTACCGCGCAGCGCTAGCAAGGCCGACTCATCGCGCTTTTTCTGCCCCTCCCACTCTTCCAGGGAAACGCGCGGCGACTTCTCCGAAATCGGTGTCGCTTTCACCGAATCACCGACCCGCGTAACGTACGTCACCGCGCGCCGCAAAGCAGCTTGGTCCCCGTTATGTTCGAGGAGTTGCACAGCCAGCAGGGTCATCGAAGTATCGTCCGGCGTCAGCGCCACGATCCGTTCCGCGTAGTCCGTCGCGCATGCGTCATCCTTGAATTGCATGCACGCTTCTACGAGCGCACGATAAATCTGCGGTCGCTCCTGCGCTTCGGGATACTTTCCCAAATATGTTTTGAGATTCCTTACAAGTTCCGCGCGGTCGTTTCCGGCGTCGCTGATCGCCTTCTGCAACTCTTCGGCGGGCGAAGGTGGCTTGGTCGCATTTTGCTTCGAACCGGCCCTTTTTTCGCTGGGTCCCTGCTTGTTCGCAGGACGCGGTCCCGAAGAATCATCCTGGCTTTGCGCAGCGGCAATGAGGCCGGCACAGCTGAAAAACAGGAGCGCACAAATAACCAACCGCTGCATGCTGGGATTGTATCTCGCCCAACGCTGAAAATTAAGAAGCAGGCTGCACTCGAATGCCGCCCGAAATGGTGTGAATTTCCACGCGTCCGCCGGGATTGCCCACTCGCGCGCGCATGCTGTGCTTGTCCTGGTCCTCGATGACCACCGGGATGCCCGTCCGGATGTCGCCCGAAACCGCCTCCGCCGAGAGATGAAAATTCGCGGACGGCGGAACACCCACATCCACGGACCCCGACGTGGTCTTCAAGCTCCAGTAGCTGTTGCCGGACGGATTGCCTTGCACCGACACCCGCCCCGAAACGGAGCTGGCCGTAACATCGTTACCCGCGCCCACAATATCCACTGACCCGCTCGTCGTCGTCGCTTCCACTCGCGCTCCCGGCTTGGTGATGTTCATCGAACCGGAGATCGCGTTCACGCGCACGTCGCCTTTCACATTGGTCACGCTCACGCTGCCCGACGCGCTGTTCGCCCGCAGATCGTCGCCCACATCCTGCACCGTAATTGAACCGCTCGCCGAGGCCACCTGCACCGATCGCTCGATTCGGCTCACCGCAATCGAACCCGACGCCGAATCTACCTTCACCGGTCCCTGCACATCGCTGATCGTCTGTGCACCCGAAGCCACGGTGGTCGTCACTTCCGTGTTGCGCGGCACTTCGATCGTGTAATCAATCGCTGCTCCATTGAACTTGCTCAACTCTTTGCCAATTCGAATGACGTCTGGCTTTTGCTCGATTGGCGGGTTCTCTGCCAGTGCCCTGGCTTGTTTTTGTGGATCGTTAAAGACGAAAGACCTGGCCCTGATCTCGCCGTGTACGTGAACTTTGTTGTCGGTGCTCCCCGTAATCCGGACCGCGCCGCTGGCATTCGCCAGATCCAGCCGGATCGGCCCATTCACCGTGTAGGTCCGGTCAAAAGACCCTTCGGCCGCTATCCCGGTGCCGCATCCTGCCAGCACGGAACTCGCTACCAGCAGCGCTGCTGTACCGCCGACCCTGCCCACTTTGCGCCTCAATCCGTTCGTTGCGACCATGCTTCCTCCGCCTGCTTCCTTTGGCGATGGGCCCAACTCCAGTCACTCGTCTCTCTTCACTAGATACGCAAATTCGGCCGCTGATGTTCCCATTTGCAAACCGGGCCTACCCGCCTGACTTGGCCTTCAGGGCCGCGTTCAGCGACCCTTGCCGATACCCTTCCAGATCGAGCGCCACAAACAAAAATCCCGCCGACTTAAACCGCTCCGCGATGATTGCCCCCATCGCCGGCGCCATCGCTCGCGGCAGCTCTTCTGGCGCGATTTCAATCCTCGCCAGCTTGTCATGCAGCCGTACGCGGAACTGCCGAAACCCTAGCTCCCGCAAAGCCGCTTCGCCCTTTTCCACCAGAGCCAGCCGCTCGGGCGTGACCTCGGTTCCATACGGCAAGCGCGACGACAAGCACGCCGAAGCCGGCCTATCCCAAGTCGGCAAGCCCGCCCGTTGAGACAGTGCGCGAATCTCGGCCTTGCACATCCCTGCGTCCAACAACGGCGCCAACACCTGATGCTCCGCTGCTGCGCGGTGTCCGGGTCTGAAATCGCTGGTGTCATCCGCATTCACGCCATACGCAACCGCTGCAAATCCCCGTTGCTCGGCCAATTTGTCAAGCACGTTGAACAATTCGTCCTTGCAGTAGTAGCAGCGGTCCCCCGCGTTCGCCCGATACGCGGGATTGTCGAACTCGCGCGTAGCCACAAATTCGTGCCGGATCTTGGTGTGCGAGACAAGCTTGTCCAACTCTTCCCGGTCGTACGCCGAAAAACTCGCCGAAATCGCCGTAACCGATAGCGCCCGTTCCCCCAAGACCTGGTTCGCCGCCCATGCCAGGTACGCCGAATCCGCCCCTCCTGAAACCGCGATCAGCAGGGAAGGGAGCTGCGCCAGCCGTGCAAACAGCTCCGCTTCCTTGGCTGCAAGATCGCCGCTCTCGCCTTCCGGTTTACGAATTTGTATGAACGAGTTCATCGGAGAAAGTATATCCCACGCAGGCTGCGGCGAACGCTCGCGGCATCTCCCTATTTAAAATCCAGCAGCACATCCACCGTCTTTTTCTCCGCTTCCGGTCGCAGCCAGTGTCCCACCGTCTCGTAGTGAATCGGCAGCTCCCCCAAGATCTCTTTCGAATGGTTTTGCAGCGCGATCAGGAAATCCTGGTACTTCAGCTTGTCAAAAATATCACCCGACGCGATCGGAAACGCCGTTCGAACCCGTAGTTCCCCGTTCGTTGAAAGCCCGGTGATCACCCATCCGCCCATGTGGTACTGCGTTCCTTCGGTGATCATAATCTTGTAGGAAACCGTGTGCGCCGTTTCATCGTACGAGGCATCCGGTTGCACCGTCGCATCCAAATATCCGCGCCGGCCGTATTCATCGCGAACTCGCTCCAGCCCGCCTTCGATCTCCATTCCGTCCGCCACCACTCCCGCTTTCAGCTTCAGAAAGGAATCCAGCGAAATCGAAGACAGCACGTTGTTGCCGCTCCACGCCGCTGCCCCGAAGCGATACACGGCGCCCGCATTGACTGGCACAAATACGGGGATCTCTTCCGGCAACTTCGCGCTCGGCGGCCCGCTCAAACGCACTTCCGGCGGCCCCAGCTTCGCCTGCAAGTAGCCCTGCTTCAAATACACCGGTCGGATCTGCTCGGCCAGAAACGTGTCAATGGCGATCCGCGAATACGGCTTTCCGGCAATTTCCGAAAGATGTGCCTGGACGCCCGAATTCGTCGCCAGTGCCGCATCGCTGAAACTCAAGCCGGCGATCTTTAATGCGGTGCCTTCAACCGAAAATTGCTGGATGTTTCCGTCGCTCAGTGGATTCGCGGTCACCGCGTGTTGCACCGGGAAATTCAGATTGTGGCTCGCCAGCAATCCACGTATCGCTTCGGCCGCCTCATCCAGGACGTTCCCGTCTTCCGGCAGTGTCCCGTTAAAAAAGGGAAGCCGGGCTCGTATCGCGTCATTCAGTTCCGAGTCGCCAAACCATGGGAAGTTGTCGTAATACGCCGGCAAGCGCGGCGACTCTGTCACGTGAAACGTCAGCTCCACTCCCTCATTTCGTGTCTTGAAATCGTATTTGACCGTCCGAAACAGCCCGCTGCTCACCAGCTTGTCCGCAGCCGCCTGCAGTTCCGCCCGCCCTACTTGCGTTCCCGTCTGTAGTCCGCTCAGCGTAGCAATCTGTGCCTCGGTCAGCACCTTTTGCCCCTCGCTGCGAATCTCCCTGAGTCCTGCTGTCCCTTCGGCGGGCGCGGATTGCGCAAACCCGCGTGCCCCCAGCGACAGCAACGCCAACAGACTTATAGCCAGGCCCGTCAACATCCTCATGTATCTATTTTAATGCCGATTCGGTAAAGGAGGGAAAGTTCGAAATCGCGCGACAGGGAAGCGGCAAGCGTCCGGCGCAAGCTCCCTCGCAGCACCCAATCAATCGCCCTGCCGCGATGACGGCCTGAGTTCCGCCTGTTTCGCTTCGGTGGGCTTTGCGGGTGTCGGCTTGAGCAGTTTGCGTACCGCGTCCAGGTACAACCACTGGTTTTTCTCCCAGCTGTAGTCCTGCACAAAAACCAGCGCATTCTGAACTTGCCGTTCGCGCAGGTCGCGGTTCGCAATAAGGCGCAACATTGCATCGGCCAGGCTAGAATCCTCGTTCGCCTCGAAAAACGTCGCCACCGAGTCGTTGAAGTAATACGAATCAATCGCGGTATTCGGAATAATCACGGGGACTCCCATGGCCATGAATTCCGGAATCTTCGTGCTGAACGCTTCGTTTCCAAACCCGTCCTTGCGCTTCGGCACCACACCCAGATCGGCGTTTTCCATCACGCGCACCAATTTCTCCACCACTAGCGAGCCCTTGAAAAATATCTTCGCTTGCAACCCCAGCTGAGCCACCAGTGCCTTCAGCGAGTCCAGCCGGTCCCCCGAACCATAAATATGAAACTCCGCATTCGGCACCCGCTCGTGAATCTTCGCAAACGCCCGGATCGCAATATCCAATCCCTGATGATGCGTCATGCTCCCGGGATACAGCAACACGAACTTGTTGTCCGTGCGCGTCCGCCCCTGCTGCCGGAACACATGCAGGTCCGGGTAGTTGATAATTGCCGTCACCTTCGACGGTGCCACGCCCCGCGAGTGCAGGCGCTTTTCCCAAATGTGATTCGAAGCGATCACGTGGTCGGCAAACGCCGTGGAGACCCGCTCAATCCCCACCAGCGCTTTGAACACCAATGCATCTTTCGAAATGCCGAACTTGCTTGCATAAAACTCCGGCACCATATCGTGAATATCCAGAATCACCTTCGCGCCGGTCAGCTTCGCAAAGATCGCCGCAAATACCTCGAAGTCCGGCACCGAATGCACATGTACCAGATCGTAGGGCTTCTTCCAGTGTTCTTTCGTTACCATCCACATCGAGCGAACGAAAAACGCCAGCAGGCGCCACAAATAGGTGAACTTCGTTTTTTCGTTCTTGATGCGGCCTTGCAGCCGGTGGACGCGCACCCCGTTTAGCACATCGCCCAGGCTAGGATTCCCCACCCGCCACATAGCGAAGGCATCCACCTCAAACCCGTACCTCACCAGTGTGTCCGCATACCGGCGCACACGATTGTCGCCGTCGTACACGGAATAGGACACCATGCAGGCTCTCATCGACACCCCTGGAAGAAATCCCGAAAACTAAGCCTTGGTAGCCGCCCTTCCGAGCGGGCGGGGCTTGCACGTCTGAACTCTCGATTTTTAATCTAGCATCCGAAGCAGGTGGGTACTCCGGCGTGTAGACAATCAGTGACGGTTACTTCATTCGGAAAGTGCTCGGCTACACGCGCAAGCGCCATCCGAAAAATTTCTCAACGACCCTGAATCCGCGATGCGCCGAGTTTCCTCTGCGCCTTAAGAAGGCTCTTCCGGCAATCTGCACCGGCTTTGCCGCGCGCATTACTGCTTTATCCGCATCCACGCCGGGTCGTTGCCCGACCTTGCACCGGGACAACCGCCATATTCTATCGCTGAATCCGCGCTCAACCATCCGCCAAAAAAGTACTATGCCGCACCCAGCCAATACGTATTACGCCATAATAAGCTGCGGCGGTGGCGTCTTATCCGTTTTGCGACATTGGCTTCGGTATGCGCCAGTCGGGTTCAAATAAGGCAAAATAGACCCAAACGCAAAGCGAGTTCGATGGTTAGAACGCTCCTGGCGATTCGCGCCGCGCTGAATCGAGCGCTGCCCTGAGATGCAAGCCATGTTCACAAAATCCGGAATCGCGCAGCTCCACGGCGCCACCCACGAGAGCTTGGACATTTTGCTGGCTCACGTCGCCGCTGTCCCGGACCAACTGCTTCGCCAGTCGCTTCCAGGCTTTGGCTTCCCAACTGTCTGGAGACAACTCGTTCACATGCTGACCGTAGAAGAGGGATGGGTGCACGATCTGCAATTCAAACCATTTTCCGGCTGGTTTGAAGAAGACTGCCCAACGTTAGCCACGCTGCAAGTCGCGAAAGCCCGCATCCGGGATTCGACGCGCACCTATCTCGACGGCCTGACCGAAGTCCAACTCAACACCACGCTATCCAGCCTCCCGGATGGCTGGTCCGGCGAACTCCGCAGCCCCGCCTTCATTCTCCTCCACGTCATCACACACGCCTTCCACCATAAAGGCCAAGTCGTCGCCATGCTGCGTCTGCTAGGCCATCCCGCACCCGACACCGACCTCCAGCGCGGGTAACCGCGGCTGATGCTGGCAAGTTCGCTGCGCTGAATACTGGAAGACACGGGCAACCGCGGTTGACACGGGGCATCTCCGAAGTGCGTTACAGTCGCGGGCTCGCTCTCGAGCGCTAGCACCCCAAACACGCATTGCACGCGCCGCAACGGCTCTCTTCGTACAAATCGTTCTAGAGCTTCTAAGCCCAGTGCAAATTCGCGCGATGCCAGCGATCGCTTGGCCCCGACGGAGCGCGCTTTGAGCCGGTCTAGATTGCCCTGCAACAAGTAATCCGGCCCGTGAATAATTCTCAGGTACTCGCGTCCTCGACTTCACCGGGTCGAGTGGTCTATTCCACCGTAACTGACTTTGCAAGGTTCCGAGGTTGATCCACGTCGCAGCCGCGACGCACCGCAATGTGATACGCCAGCAACTGCAGCGGCAAGATTTCCAGCAGCGGCACCAGCAACTCCGGCGCCGGCGGCAGCTCAATGAAATGATCCGAAGCCTCTCGTGCCAGATGATCGCCTTGCGTCACAATCGAAATCACGATCCCGTCGCGCGCCTTCACTTCCTTGATATTCGACACGCTTTTTTCATACAGCGTCACCGAAGCCGGATCGTTGTCGTCGCGCGTCGCCAGCACCACGACCGGCAAATTCTCGTCAATCAAGGCGTTGGGGCCGTGCTTCATTTCGCCGGCCGGATAACCTTCCGCGTGAATGTACGAAATTTCCTTCAACTTCAGCGCGCCTTCGAGCGCAATCGGGTAGTGAATTCCGCGTCCCAGGTAGAGAAAATCCGAGCAGCGGAAAAATTGCCGCGCCAGCTGCTCGTAAAATCCGACGCTGTCCGCCTGCAGCACTTGCTCAATCTTATGCGGAATCCGCGTGAACTCTTGCAGTAGATTTTTCCCGGCATGGTCGGAAAGCGCGCCGCGTGCTTCGCCCAGGTGAATTGCCAGCAACAACAGAGCCGTCAGCTGCGAAGTAAACGCCTTGGTCGAAGCCACTCCGATCTCGGGCCCGGCGTGCGTCAGAATCGTTCCGGCGGCTTCGCGCGTTACCATCGAACCCATAACATTGCAGATCGCCAGCGTGGGCGAGCCTTTTTGCTTGGCCTCGCGCTGTGCCGCAATCGTGTCGGCCGTTTCGCCGGACTGGCTGATGCACACCGTCAAGGTCTTCGAATCCAGAATCGGGTCGCGGTAGCGAAACTCGCTGCCGTAGTCCACTTCCACCGGCAACCGCGCCAGCCGCTCGATCATGAACTTTCCGGCGAGGCCCGCGTGCCAGCTCGTTCCGCAAGCGACGATGCGCACGTTCTTGAATTCGCGCAGCTGTTGCTCGGTGATTTCCATCTCGCCGAGATAAATCTTGCCGGTGTCCTGAGAAATGCGGCCCAATAGCGTGTCGCGCACCGCGCGCGGCTGCTCAAAAATTTCCTTCTGCATGAAGTGCTTGTAGCCGCCCTTTTCCGCCATGATCGGATCCCAGGCGACGTGGTGCGGCTTGCGCTCCACCGCCTTGCCGTCATGGTCCATCACGCGAACGCCGCCGGCAGTCAGCACAGCGATGTCGCCGTCGGTAAGAAAAAACATGTTGCGGGTATGCTCCAGCAAAGCGGGAATATCGCTGGCCACAAAATATTCCCCGTCGCCCAGACCAACCACCGCGGGAGGACCCTGCCGCGCAGCCACGATTTTGTTCGGATCCGTTGTGGACAAGAACACCAGCGCGTAAATTCCGCGAATCTGGGTCAGCGACTTCCGTACCGCTTCTTCCAGCGGAATGGTTCCGCCGTTCGCGCCCTTCAGATTTTTTTCCACCAAATGGGCGACGATTTCGGTATCCGTTTCTGTCACGAACTTGTGGCCTTCGCGAGCCAACTGTTCTTTGAGCTCCAGATAATTCTCAATGATGCCGTTATGTACGACCACCACTTGGCCCGTGCAGTCGCGGTGCGGGTGCGCATTCTCTTCCGTCGGACGGCCGTGGGTAGCCCACCGCGTATGGCCAATTCCATACGAACCTTCGATCGGCGATTTCTGGATGGCTTCTTCGAGGTTACGCAATTTTCCCGAAGCGCGCCGAATGTCCAGCTTGCCGGCGCCGGCATTCGCTCCGTTGGTGTTCACCACGGCGATCCCCGCGGAGTCGTAGCCGCGGTATTCCAGTTTGCGCAGTCCTCCGATGACGACGGGGACAACCTTCTTCGGGCCGATATACCCCACAATGCCGCACATGCGGTGTCTCCTCGAATTCTCTTCTAAAAGCGTAGCATGCGAACGAAATGGGCTGGATAACGCAAACTACTGATGCGGCGAATCGTGGACAGGTGGAGCTTCGTGTGGTGGCTTGCAGGCCGGCGCTTTTCCGGGGCTGTCGCTCGGCGCGAGCAAAAGCATCTCCTGCACTAACTTTCAGTCCACAATCTCGAACCGATATTCCTCAATGACCGGATTGGTCAGCACATCCTTGGAAATTTTCTCAAGCTGTTGCTGTGCTTCGTCGCGCGACCAGCCATCCAGATTGAGCACAAAAAATTTGCCCTGCCGCACGTCGGTAATCGCGGCGTAGCCAAGTCCGCAAAGTGCGTGTTGAATAGTTTGTCCTTGCGGATCGAGAACCGTGCGCTTCGGCATCACCCAAACATGAGCTTTCATGGAAAAAAGTATAGCAGCGTTCCGCTTCGCCCGCCGCCCGGACGTTGTCGATACCAGCTACTTTTCGCGTTTGAGCTCGACGACCATAACTTCAATTGGCTGGTCGCCTCGGTTTACATCGGCGTGCATGGTGCTAGGAGCGTTGGCGGGCAGCGTGTAGGCTTTGCCGGCTTCCCATACGTGCGATTCGCGCTTTCCACTATCTTCCACGATGTTCATCGTGCCACCGTTCAATGCGATGATGACCCGTGGATGTTCGTGGCGGTGCATGGTGAGCGGGGCATTGGGCGCAATTACGGAACGCCACACTTTCACGTCTTCATTTTCAAACTGCGGGACGCGCTGTGTCAGCACCTGTGCTTCCGCGTGTGGCCGGGATTGCTGAAAGCCAAGTAGCCCAACGGAACTAGCTAGAATTGCCAGAGACAGGGAGCTACACGCGGAAATAAATTTCATATTTCCTCCAAGAGAGGAGGAATACTAGCACACGGCCGCCCGGTGGGATTCTTGGCTGGCTAAACCCGATGATCCCCTCCCACACTTCTGTTGAGAGCGGTCAATTCATCCGGCGCTATATCAAGCACCTGGTCCACTTTCGTTATGCGTAGAAGCTGGCGAACGGCGGGGCCCGGATTGACCAGGGTGAGCTGGCTGCCGCGGGAGCCGACCGCAACGTGGCTCCGAACCAGTTCGCCGAGTCCAGCGCTGTCCAGGAAATTGAGGTTTTCCAGGTTCAGCAAAATGCGAGGCGGGCTGCTATCCAGCAGGGCGCGGATGGTCTCGCGCAACAAGCGGCAGCCATCGTCGAGAGCGAGTTTCCCGGAAAAGGTTGCGATTACGGCGCCTGGGATTTGCCTTACTGTGACGCCGGTCTTGACCGCCGGGGTCTTCTGAATACCGAGGCTCAGTTTGTCCAGCACTTCGCAGGCAGCCGAGGCAATTTGGTTTGAGTCCGAGCGAACGATGATCACGGAGCAGCCATCGTTCAAGACACGCCGAAAGAAAACATAGTCATCTTCTTCAACGGCTGCTGCGGCAGGTTTGCGCCACGGATCGTTTGTAGAGTGAGCGAAAGCGGAATCGTTCACCATTTCCCGCGGGTGCAAAAGATCCTGCACATCAGGCCCTTGCATAAGGACAGTCCCTATGCCGGAAATGGAAACCGCCCTGAAGCGCGCCGGCGTCTGTGGGCTATGCTGAGCCCCCCTTCCTTCCTGTATGTGCCTGCCGACGCTGTTCGCTTGGGGCTCGGAACGGGTCAGGAAGGTAATTCGTTCGGGTGGGACGCGATGCCGGAGTAATTCTCGAATGGCTGCGTCCGCCCGATTGCGATCAGAGAAAACGCCGACGGCGGTTTTCATGGGCGCCCCCTCGGAGAGCGTTGGGCCTTGGCTGGCGGTGCCAGGGACGCAGCCGATTCAAATCAACGGAATGGAATGTGGCCTACCGGACGGGATGCCAGCAGAAATGAACGAGTTCTGGGTAGTACCGCGCAAGCTGCTGGAGCCCATGCCTGCCGAGCGGCAAGCGTTCCAAGTCCCCGGGTACGTGCGAGTGTACGCCCGCGGCGCGTCGAGGTGTCAAGAAGTTGTTTTGTTTGCAAAACCAAAGGCGTGGGTAAAACCGGCTTCGGCGAGCTGGCGGAGTTCGGAGCTGGAGAGACCCATCTCGTGCGCGGCGAGATATTCCGAGCTCAGATCGGTATGGAACATGGCCGGATCATCGGTGGAGAGAACAATTGGGATGCCGTGGCGCAGGAGTTGCGGAAGCGGGTGGTCTCGCAGAGTGGCCTCCGCGAGCTTTAGTTGGCGAGCGAGCGCGCCGGTGCGAACGTTGCTGACGGGGCAGATTTCGAGAGGAATGCGGCGATCGGCGAGCAGGTCCATGAGCGCGTGGTCATGGATGGCGCCGATGCCGTGGCCGATCCGTTCGACGCGCAATAGTTCAACCGCTTCGCGGATCTTGTCGGCGCCGCCGATTTCGCCAGCGTGTATGAGTCGATGCAGACCGGCGGCAGAGGCGGCTTCGTAGACGGGAAGAAATTCTCGGGTCGAGATGCTGAGTTCATCGCCGCCTATGCCGAACGCGACGATTTTTGGCGATCCGCAGTTCTTTGCGGATCGCACAACCTGCATGGCAGCGTCGGGGCCGAACTGGCGGACCGCGTCGAAAATCCAGCGGAGGTGCAGCCCCCGTGATTCGAATTCCTCGGCGGCGCGAAGGATGGCGGCAAAGTTTTTTTCGGGAGATTGGTTGCGGAGAAGCATGACGCCGACGGAGAGGGTGACTTCGGCGTAGACCACGTGATGTTCGAGAAGTTGCTCACAAAGGTCGTGCGTGATAAGCGCGTAGTCGGCGGGGTCGCGTAGAAAGGAGGTGACCCATTTGAAGGCGTCGAGAAAACCGAGGAAGTCGTTGTAGTTGTACTGGAGGCGCACTTCGTCTTCGCTGGTGGTTACGCCGTGGCGGGCAGTAAGTGCGCAGACCGTGGCAGGCTGGATGGCGCCTTCGAGGTGGAGATGCAGCTCGGCCTTTCGCAACTCCTTGAGACGCGAGGTAATCTCTATGGACACCAGAATAGTTTAACGTCGTGGAATCTGACGAACAAAGGCAAGGGGGGCCACAACAGAGAGGGCCCAGATTTTCACAAGAAGAAAATTAGTGCGGGAGCTGGGGCTGGCCGGCGTTTTTCCAGGCGGTGAGCCAGTACGAGCCGACGTCGGAGGCGGCATCGGAAAGCTGGCGGATCAAGACTGCCCCAGCTTGATTGTAAAAGTGGTCGTAGTATTCGTCGGTGTAGGAATTGAGGCCGCGGCGAGCTCCGCGATCGGCGTAGAGGATCGTTTCGACCCAACCGTGTGAGCTGAGGCAAGCTTCAAAAGCGTGGTCGGTGGGATCGGCAATGAAGGCGGCATCGTTGGGGCGCATGAAGAAATACGACGAGTAGCGATCTACTAGAGCTGTGCCGAAGCGTTCGTTGACGCCGTTCTGCCCGCTGAGGTGACCGTCGTTGTTGTCGGTAGTGTTGAAGGGATCGTGTGCCGCAGCCACATAGCTAGCGAGCATGGCGGCATAGAGTTTGGCGTCTTCCCATTTGCCTTCGCGCATGGCATCGGTGAGCTTGGCGCTGTAAACGCCGATCTGCCAGGGGAGCAAGCCGTTCGATTCAAGTTTGGACTTACCGAATTTGGCGACGGCAGCTTTATAACTGCGAGGCAGCGTGTCGAATGGAAACCTGCCGTACTTATCGAGAAAAAGAAACTGGTTGCGGCGCTCGGCGGGCGGCAGCGTTTTGTCGGTGCCGAACGGGTCGTTCACGTGCTGCAGCAGAATGGAGCGATTCGCGTCGAAAAAGGGGCGAATGTCCTGCGGCAGAGTGTCAACGGCGCGATTGACGACCAGACGGTTCGCACTGTTTCCCCAAGCCAACGCGAGCGATGGCCACAAAACCATGACCAGCGCCAAAGAGAACCAGAACCGCAATCTGCGGAACATGCAAGCCGTCCTCACTACTTTGCCGGTTGTTCCCGAAGCGTGCTGCGCTTCCGGCTATAGGTGAAGTAAATCACAAGTCCGATAGCCAGCCATACAAAGAAACGAATCCAGTTCATAATCGGCAAGCCCGCCATCAAGAGCAGGCAGGTGATGATGGTGAGGATGGGCGCAAGCGGACCGCCGGGAGCACGGAACGCGCGGTGGCGGTTAGGTTCGCGGTAACGAAGAATCAATACGCCCGCGGCGACCAGAGCGAACGCAAAGAGCGTGCCGATGTTGGAGAGATCGGCGAAGGTGCCGATGTCCAGCAAACCGGCGGGTATACCGACGACCAAGCCGGCCACCCAGGTGGAAAAATCGGGAGTGAGATAGCTGCGATGCACGCGGCTGAAGATTTTGGGGAACAGGCCGTCACGGGACATGGCAAACCACACGCGCGCCTGGCCAATCTGGAAAACCAGCAGGGAAGAGATCATGCCCATCAGAGCGCCGATCAAAACGACCAGGCGCAGACCGGAAATGTTGAGCATCTTGAGCGTGTTGACGACTGGCGCCGCGTCATCGAGGAGCGTGTCCCAACGGACCAACCCGGTCAGTACCACGACCACGCCGATATAGAGGACGGTACAAACGACGAGCGTAGCAATGATGCCGCGCGGGAGATCGCGCTGCTGGCTCTTGCACTCTTCGGCTGCGGTGGAGACGGAATCGAAGCCGATGTAGGTGAAGAAAACGATGGAGCCGCCGGTGAGCACGCCCGGCCAGCCATTAGGCGAAAAAGGATGCCAGTTGGACGGATGAATGAAGCGTGACGCGAACGTGATGAACGCCAGTATGGCGACGATCTTGATCAACACCATGATGTTGTTGGTCTTCGCGGACTCGCGGATGCCGCGAACCAAAATCACGGTGAGGAGCATCACGATGATGAACGCCGGCCAGTTGAAGCCGAAATGCCAGCCGGGGCCATAAATCATGTTGCCGGAAAGATCGCTGAGTCCGCTGGGAAGATACGCGGGAGAAATCCACTTCGGATCGGGATGGACGCCGAACCAGTCGAGGAGATCGACCAGATGCGCTGAGAAGCCAACGCTGACCGCCATATTAGACACGGCGTACTCAAGGATGAGGTCCCAGCCGATGATCCAGGCGATGATTTCGCCCATGGTGGCGTAGGTGTAGGTGTATGCGCTGCCGGCGATGGGGATCATGGCGGCAAGTTCGGCGTAGCATACCGAAGCGAAGCCGCAAGCGATGGCGACGAGCACGAAAGATAGGGCTATGGCTGGACCGGCTCCGGGGCGTCCGAAGGATTCCGAATGATTGACGAGGTATTGGAGCAGCGGGACGTTCAGAATCGAAGAGGTTTGAAATTTTTGCCCGGCGATGGCGGTGCCGACAATCGTAAAGATGCCCGACCCGATGACCGCGCCGATGCCGAGAGAAGTCAGGCTCAGCCAGCCGAGAGATTTTTTGAGGCGGAGTTCGGCGCCTTCGCAATCGGAAATGAGCTGGTCAATATTTTTGCGACGGAAAAGCAGTGAGGGCACTCGTGTCTCCAAGGAAGTGCGAGCCACACTCTATCGTGAGTGGAGGCGAGGTGCAACCGAGCCGCGGTAAGAGGTACAAAGTTCACCGTGCAAGGTACCAGCGAGGGCTCACGGCCGGTTCACAATCAGGCCGTAGTCCTGCGCGTAGGGGAGAGATTGCTTGCCTGGCTTGCAAGCTCGCTCTAACGTTGGCTGCGTTCGGGATGACCATGGTCTGTTGTGGCCAGACTTTATCGCGAATGTCGATCGCTATGCGCTCGCCGCGCGCGAATCAGACCTGCTGGAGTTGGGCGTATCGTTCCACGAATTTCTTGGTGCCGCGGCCAGGGAAGGTGACCGAGAGGCGGCGGTCTTCTTCGTCGCCTTCGACGCCGATGATAGTGCCCACGCCGTACTCGGGATGGCGTACTTTTTGGCCGATCAACGGATCGGAGCCGGCGCGACGGCTGGCCGAGCGACCGAAACTCGGCTCGGTGCGGGCGCGTGGGGGCGACGGCTGACGAACCGCGGGAGCATTGCCACGACGAACACGGCGGAGAAATTCTTCCGCCGAGTAAGAGTATTCGGGATCGGGCTCGTAGCGCCGGGTCTGGCCGATTTCGGACATGGAACCGCGGACGGTGTCCACTAGTTCCGTGGGAATTTCAGCCAGGAAGCGCGAGGGCATCGAAGCGCGCATCTGCTGTTCGTTGCCAAACACCCGGCGATACACTGCGCGAGTGATGGTGAGCGTCTTGCGGGCGCGGGTCATGCCCACGTACACCAGTCGACGCTCCTCTTCGACGGCTTTGGCGTCACCATCGTTGATGGAACGGCTGTGCGGGCAGATGCCTTCTTCCATTCCGGTGAGAAAGACGTGATCGAACTCGAGGCCTTTGGTGCTGTGCAGGGTGATCAGCGTGACGCCGGGTTTGCCTTCGAAGGCGTCGGCGTCGCTGACGAGAGCGGCCGCGTCAAGAAAATCGGTGAAGGACTCGCCGGCGTCCGTGCTTTCGGCAACGGCGCGCGTGAGTTCCTCGAGATTTTCCATGCGAGCGACGTCTTCCGGCGTGTTGCGATCGCGGAGCATGGCCATGTAACCGGTTTCGTCGAGAACCAAGCGGATGAAATCGGCAGGCTCTTTTTCTTGCAGTGCGGCATGCAGGAGGGCGATGAGATCCATGAAGGCGCGAAGCGGAGTCACGGCGCGGCCCGAGGCGTTAGCGGTGACAAAATCCTCCATGGCGTTCCAAAGCGAAAAGGCATTTTTCTTGGCGAGATCGCGAAGAGATTCCAGCGTGGTTTTGCCGATGCCGCGCGGGGGCACGTTGAGTACGCGGAGGAAGGCGATGTCGTCTTCAGGGTGCATGGCCAGGCGGACGTAGGCGAGAGCATCCTGGACCTCCGCGCGTTTGTAGAAACTGAAGCCGCCGACGAGTTTGTATCGGACGCCGCGGCGGCGGAAGACTTCTTCAAAGGCGCGAGACTGGAAGTTGGTGCGGTACTCGACAGCGCAGGTTTGCGAGGAATCGTCATCGAGGAGCTTGCGCAGTTCCTCGGCGACAAATTCGGCTTCGGTTTGGGCGTCGCGGGCTTCGAAATAACGAAGATTGGCGCCGCCGGAAATTTCGGCGCGCAGGGTTTTGCCAAGCCGCTCCGAATTGTTTTTTACGACGGCCCCGGCCGCATCGAGGATGCTTTGCGTGGAGCGGTAGTTGCGCTCGAGGCGAATGACTTTGGCGTTGGGGAAGTCGCGCGAAAAGCTGAGCAGGATGGAGACATCGGCGCCGCGCCAGCGGTAGATGGACTGGTCTTCGTCGCCGACAACGCAGATGTTCTGGTGGGGGCCGACGAGGAGGCGGAGGAGATCGTACTGGACGCGGTTGGTGTCCTGGTATTCGTCCACGTGAAGGTACCGGAAGCGTCGCTGCCATTTTTCGCGGACTTGCGGCGATTCGCGGAGCAGACGCGCGGAGCGAAGAAGCAGGTCGTCGAAGTCGAGCGCTTTGCCCTGCGCGAGCAATTTTTCGTATTGCGCGTAAACCTGGGCCGCATGGCGCAGTTCGGGCGTGTAAGCTTCGGCGCGCAACATTTCCGGAGTCTTAGCGTGATTCTTGGCGAAGCTGATCTGGCTCAGGATGGCGCGTGGCTGCAGCTCTTCGTCTTCAAGGTCGAGGCTGTCCATGGCAAGTTTCACGGCGGCGAGCTGGTCGGTGTCGTCGAAAATGGAAAAATTGGACGGCAGGCCGGCAGCAGCGGCTTCGCGGCGGAGCAGGCGCGCGCAGAGCGAGTGAAATGTGGAGAGCCAAGGACGCTCGGGAGGAACACCGGCGCGGAGCAGCAGGTCGGAGACGCGGGTCTGCATTTCCTCGGCGGCTTTGTTGGTGAAAGTAACCGCGATGATGGATTCGGCGGGCACGCCACGCGAAATGAGATTGGCCATGCGGAAGGTGATGGCGCGAGTTTTGCCGGTGCCCGCGCCGGCGAGCAGCAAGACCGGCCCTTCGGTGGTCTCGGCGGCGAGACGTTGTTCCGGATTTAGAGAGCTAAGAAGATCTTGCATCGGTTCGGTCGGAAAAAGTGACTCCACGATGTTAACGGACGGAGAGAGGCGGCGCAAATTTGTGAAAATTTGCTAAGGAAAACCGCGTGCGTGTTTCTAAATTGTGAGCGACGTGACTCGAGAACTAGCGAGAAGCCGGCTGGCTGAGATCGATGTCGAAATACATGAGCTCTTGATTTTTTTCCAGTGCGAACAGATCGGGAAAATACAGGCGGGCGTTGGCAAGCATATCGAACTGATTCTGCAGGTCGAAATAGAGAAGGCCTTCAATCGTGGAATGAGGTGCTATGACGCCAGCGTGTAGGCGATTGTCTTCCGCGAGCTTTTGGTACTGCTCCCAACTTTTGTCGCGGCCGCCGGAGGAGCTGGGAAGGGGAAGCGGGATGCGCGGCCTGGACGGGCTTTTGACGCGTGGGTGCAGCACGGCGTCCGCCAGTTGCTCCGAGGTAAGCGACGGAAGCTCTTGCCGGTTGTTGTCGTCAAAGGTGAGATTCAGGCGGATGCGTTCGAGGCCGACGCGAATGCTTTCGGCGGAGTCGTTGCGCAGCGTGACCTTGACGGCGAGGATTCCCGCGGCGTAGGGCGACTTTTTGGGGAACGCCTGCCTGTAGCGCTCGGCACTGAGCCAGGGATCGGCGGCGATGGTGAGACCTTCGTGCGAATCGAGAGAGGCGGTAGTGATGGGCTTGGAACTGGATTGCTGTTGCGCGCTTGCCGGCGGCTTGGCTGACAAGAGGAACATCGTCAGCGGGAGAGCAACGGAGATGATTGCGGAGGAAGCGATTTTCATCCGGGTATAATAAACTTTTTGCATCTCGACGCCTTCGATTCCTGGGTTGCGTACAGGGTTGCCCTGCGCCCACGGGTCAGACCGGAGCCTTGCGGAGTGTATCTCGTTTACAGCCTGTTGATGGGGCTCGCTGCAATTTTGTTGACGCCGTACTGGCTGGTGCAAGGCATTCGTCACAAAAAATACCTTTCCAATTTACGCGAAAGGCTGGGATTGTACGTCCCGGCGTTGGAGAAGCTGCCTGCAGAGCGACCGGGCGCGATCTGGCTGCACGCCGTGTCGGTGGGCGAAGTGCTGGCGAGCCTGACGCTGGCCAAGCGGCTCAGGGAAGAGTTTCCCGATCGGCCGCTGGTCATTTCCACGACCACGATTACCGGACAACATCTGGCGAAAGAGAGGATGCCGTTCGCCGATGCGGTGATTTATTTCCCGCTGGACTGGCAGTTTTGTGTTCGGCGGGCAGTGGCCGCAGTAAAGCCTGCATTGGTGGTCGTGATGGAAACGGAAATCTGGCCGAATTTTCTGCGGGTCGCTTCGGAGAGCAATGTACCGGTGCTGTTCGTGAGCGGAAGAATTTCGGACCGGTCATTTGCGCGGTCGCAATCGTGGTTGAGTCTGTTTGGTTTTTACCTGCGACCATTCTGGAAAGACGCGCTGGGACGCGCCGCCGGCTTTTGGATGCAGGGCGAAAAGGACGCGGAGCGGGTGAAGGCGTTGGGGGCTCCAGCGACGCTGGTGTGGGTTGGCGGAAATTTGAAGTACGACATGGAATTGCCAACGAATACTCCGCTGGCGGAATGGCTAGAAGGCGAGATTGCGCGCGACGGACGCAGGCCAGTGATCGTCGCGGGCAGCGTCGTAGCGACGGAAGAGCCGCTGGCGCTGATCGCCTTTGGAGTGGTGCAGGGAGAGCACCGCAAGGCTCTGTTGGTGCTCGCGCCACGCAAGCCAGAACGGTTCGAGGCGGCGGCGCAATTCATTGAAGATTCGCATCAGAAGTGGATCAAGCGGTCGAACCTGCGCGTGGCATGGGCTTCCGGTCAGAACGCGAACGGCAGCGAAACGGCGATTGCCAGCGACGTCTCGGTGTTGTTACTGGACAGCATTGGAGAATTGGCGTCGCTATACCGTCTGGCGGACGGCGTGTTGGTGGGCGGTTCGCTGGTGGAATCGGGCGGACACAACATTCTGGAGCCGGCAGCATTCGGCAAGGTGCCGGTGTTTGGCGAGTCCATGGAGAACTTTGCGGAAATTGCGGAGCGGTTTGTGACGGCCGAAGCGGCGCTTCAGGTGGCGAGCCCCGAAGACGCCGGCGTCTCCTGGATTGAGTTGCTACGCAATCCCGAGCGGAACAAGAAAATGGGAGAAACGGCGCGGCGGCTGGTGGAAGAGAGCCGGGGCGCAACCGAACGGGCCGTGGCGGCGATCCGCACGGAACTCGACAAGGCGCATGCCGCAGGATAATGGACTGGCCTCTGCCAATCCGGATTCTGCTGTTGCCGCTGTCGTGGGTGTATGGGCTGGTCGTTCGCTGCAAGGTGGTTCTTTACAGCATCGGTATTTTGGCGACGCGGCGACTCCAGGGCGCAGTCGTCAGTGTGGGAAACCTCACCGTTGGCGGCACGGGTAAGACGCCCATGGTGCTGTGGCTCGCGGAAAGATTCGTGAACGACGGGAAACGTGTTGCAATTCTGAGTCGCGGGTATCGCGGAAATGCGGGGACCAGCGACGAGATTGAATTGCTGAAGCGACGATTGGATGGGCGAGTACGAATCGGCGTGGGCGGAGACCGCTTTGTCGAGGGTAGCAAGCTGGAACGGGCGGAGCCTGTCGATGTTTTTCTACTGGACGACGGCTTCCAACATCTGAAGTTGGCGCGCGACGTGGACATCGTGATGTTGGATGGATCGAAGCGATTGACACAAGAATGGCTTTTGCCTGCGGGAAGCCTGCGTGAACCGATCAGCGCGTGTAGAAGATCGGACTTGCTGGTGGTGACGCGCAAATTTGAACGCCCGCCGATTGAGGCCAACGATTCGCATGAGCACCAGCTGTTTTATGCCGAGACGCGTTTGCTGGGATTCCGGCGGCTGGGCGAGCATGCGACACTTGCTGGTCTGAGCGAAATTGGTTCGGGGCCCTTTTTCGCGTTTTGCGGAATCGGCAATCCGCAAGCGTTTTTCGCGGATCTCCTGCGCTGGCGCGTGCCGCTGTCGGGCCGGCAAGAGTATCGAGACCATCATCGCTATTCTTCGCGCGACGGCACGAGCCTGGCTGAACTGGCGCGCCAAGCTGGAGCAACCGCTCTGGTGACAACCGAAAAGGACGAGCAGAACCTGTCGGGCACGAGACTCGAGCAGATGCCCGTGTATGTTGCGGTAATAGACCTGGTATTTGGTTCCGAAAGCGAGTTTGTGCCGGCGCTAGACCGGATCTTGAGAGAACGCCGAGGAAAGCGTTTGTGAAGGTGTTGATTCGTGCGACGAATTGGGTGGGCGACGCGATTATGGCGTTGCCGGCGCTGCAAGCGGTGCGGGAGCGGTTTGCCGACGCGCACATCGCGATTCTGGCGTTGCCCTATGTGGCGCAAATTTATGAAGGGCAGGGCATTGCCGACGAATTGATTATTTACGATCGCAAAGGCGAGCATGCCGGGATGCGAGGGCGGGAGAGGCTGGTGGCTGCGCTTAAGGCAAAGCAGCTGGATACGGCGTTGCTTTTGCAGAATGCGTTCGATGCCGCATGGATCAGCTGGCGTGCGGGGATTCCGCAAAGGATCGGCTACAACCGCGATGGACGGGGGCTCCTTTTGACCAAGGCGATCCCAGTGCCAAAGGCCGGCGAGATCCCCACGCCGGAAATGTTTTATTACCTGGAGTTGCTGCGGCGCGCCGGGTGGCTTGAAAGCCTGCCTGACCTGCCGGAGATTTCGCTGCGGGTCACGGCGGATCAACGGGAAAGGGCCGAAGCGAAATTGTGCGCATTGGGTGCGAGAGCGGGTGTCCTGCGAATCGCCGTAGGGGCGGGCGCTTCGTATGGTTCGGCGAAGTGCTGGCCGCCGGAGCGATTTGCGCAGGCTCTCAATCATTTACGTCGCGAACAAGACGCGGACATTGTTTTATTTGGGACCTCGAGCGAAACCGAAGTCTCGGCTGCGATTCAAGCAGGGCTGTCGAGACCAGCGTTGGACTTGACCGGTAAAACACAAGTCGCGGAATTGCCGGCTCTGCTCTCGCGTTGTAACGCATTTTTGGGCAATGATTCAGGAGCGATGCATGTGGCCGGGGCGGTAGGTTTGCCGGTGGTGGCGGTTTTCGGGCCTACGGATCCCTTCGGCACCGCGCCTGTTACGCCGCGATGCACGATTGTTCAGGAAAAACCGTACTGCAGCCCTTGTTTTTTGCGACGCTGCCCGACCGATCATCGCTGTATGACCGCCGTGACGCCAGAAATGGTTAGCAAACCATTGCTGAAGGTGCTGGCGGAGGTGCCTTCTGCTTGAGCCCGCGGCACTGCGGTCGGCGGTTTTTCTGGACCGCGACGGCACCATTGCGGAAGAAGTCGGCTACTTGAATCACATCAGCCGATTCCGTATGTTGAGCGGCGTGGCCGCGGCAATCCGCAGACTGAACCAGGCGCAGCTGCCGGTGGTCGTGGTGACCAATCAGTCTGGCGTCGGGCGCGGATATTTTCCGGAGTCACTGGTCCGCGAAGTTCATGAACGAATGATTTCGGAGTTGGCAGTGGAAGGTGCGCGCGTGGATAACGTGTACTATTGCCCGCATGTGAGCGCCGATGAATGCGATTGCCGCAAGCCAAAAACGGGCATGCTGGAGCGGGCGGCCGCGGAGTTGCGGTTGGATTTGAAGAAGTCGTTCGTCGTGGGAGACCGCGGCGGCGATGTCGAGCTGGCGCATCGGGCGGGAAGCCGGAGCATCCTAGTGCGAACGGGTTTCGGCGAAGGCGAACTGGCCTGGCACGCGGCCAAGTGGCCGCACCAGCCGGACTTTGTGGCAAAGGACCTTGCGGAAGCGGCGGATTGGATCTTGATGGGAACGCAAAGATGAGCGCGGCGAAAAAGAGTCCTGGGAACGGTTCCGTGGATCTCGCCGCTTTGGCCGAGATCGTGGAACGATTTGCAGGCAAACGTATCGTGCTCTTCGGTGATTCCGTCGCGGACGAGTTTCAGTTCGGCGATATTTCTAGGGTTTCGCGCGAAGCGCCGGTCTTGATCTTACGGCACCGCGAGACTCGGGTTGTACCAGGCGGGGGAGCCAATGCGGCCAGCAATCTGGCGGCCCTGGGCGCCAAGGTCTCGCCGGTTACGGTAGTAGGGGACGATGCGGTTGGCGCTGTGCTGCTTCAACATTTTCGCGAAAGCGGCATCGACACCAGTGGAATCTTCCGCCTAAGGAACTGGAACACTCCAACAAAAACGCGGTTCCTGGCGGGATGGGCGCATACCGTGGCGCAGCAGGTTTTGCGAGTCGATCGCGAACCAGGTTGCGCGCCGCCGGATGCAACGCTAAGCAAATTTGCTGCCAAGCTCGAGAGCAAGCTGCAAAAGGCGGACGGATTGGCGATCTCCGACTACGGATTTGGCGCGGCTTCGCCGGCAGCGGTCGGCAGGGCCGTTCGTGGAATGCGGCGAAAAATTCCGGTTACGCTCGATGCCCGCTACCAGGTGGAGTCCTACGCGGGGTGCGGAATCACGGCGGCGACCCCCAACGAAGCGGAGCTTGAAGCGCTGCACCACACCACCATCGGACGAGATGTCGCGGAGTTGGAAAAGCGTGGCCTCACCACGCTGAAGAAGATGGGCCTAGAATCCCTACTGGTGACGCGCGGAAAAGACGGGATGGCACTGTTCGAAAATGAAGGGAAGAAGGTTTCGCATATTGCGGTGCATGGGAGCGATCAAGCCGTGGACGTTACCGGAGCCGGGGATACCGTCCTGGCGGCGTATACGCTGGCGCTGGCTTGCGGCGCGAGTTCTTTTGAGGCCGCCAACATCGCCAACATCGCTGGAGGCCTGGTGGTGATGAAACGGGGAACGGCTGTGGTCACGAGAGGGGAGCTGCTGGCGGCGATTCGCGGAGAAGTTTCCGGCAGTGCGCCGTAACATGCGGCAGGCTCACGAAAAGATCGTGGAGCGTGAAGAGTTGCCGGAGATCGCGAAGGATCTGCGGCAACGAGCGAAGAAAATTGTGTTTGCCAACGGATGTTTCGACATCCTGCACGTTGGGCATGTTCGCTATCTGGAAGGAGCACGCGCAGAGGGTGACGCGTTGGTGGTTGGAGTGAATGCGGATTCCAGCGTCTGCACGCTTAAGGGCCCGGGTCGGCCGGTGCTCGATGAAGTAGCGCGTGCTCTCCTGGTTGCCGCGTTGCGCTCAGTGGACTACGTTGTGATTTTCCCCGAGCCCAATGTGGAAGCGCTGCTCTCGGAATTGCGCCCCGACGTCCACGCAAAGGGGACCGACTACACCGCGGAGACCGTGCCGGAGCGGGCCATGGCCGAAGGGCTAGGCATCCGCGTGGCGATCGTCGGAGATCCCAAGAATCATTCGACCCGGGGGCTGTTAGAGACGGTGCGCCAGGTGCCACATGGCTAAACCGCGATTCCTCGTCGTGCGGTTGGGCTCGCTGGGCGACATTGTGCATGCGTTCCCGGCGGTAGCGGGATTGCGCAAATCGTTTCCCAATGCGGACATCGTCTGGTTGACGCATCCCAAGTGGGAAGTGCTGGTGCGTGCGAGCGATCTCGCCAACGAAGTATGGACGGTGGACACGCGCGACTGGGTGTCGCTGCGAGGCATCCTGGCGCGCATTCGCAAGCATCACTTTGGAGCAGCGATTGATTTCCAGGGATTATGGAAGTCCGCTTCGATTCCATTCCTTGCGCGAGTGCCTCGCCGGCTTGGATTTTCCTCTGAGACGGTTCGCGAAGCGGGAGTGCCGCTGCTGTACACCGATCGCGTGCGCGTGAATGCGGCGTCGCATGTCGCCGACCAAAACGGTGAGCTCTCGCTGCGAGCCGGCGCAGGGCAGCGTGCGGCGGAGGTCACAATCCAAGTCAAGCCGGAAGACAGCGAGTCGGTAAGAAACACGCTGCAAAAGCAAGGGATTGCCGAATATATCGTGTTGAGTCCCGGCGGTGGCTGGCGGTCGAAATGCTGGCCCGCCGAACGCTTTGGCAAGCTGGCCTTACGCATTTTGGAGGAATTGCAACTGCGTTGCGTAATCAATGCGGGCCCGGGCGAAGAAGACCTGGTAGCCGCCGTAGTGAAAGCGGCGGGAAGCGCTCAGCCGCCAGAGTACAGCGGAAATCTGGGCCAGCTCATGGCTTTGCTTAAGAATGCAACCGCGGTCGTCGCGGGAGATACGGGTCCACTGCACCTGGCGGACGCGTTGGGCTCGCCCGTGGTGGCCATCTTTGGACCTACTGACCCGGCGCGCAACGGCCCCTATCGGCACCACGGAGTTGTGCTCCGCTGGGAGGGCGCGGAAACCACGTACCAGCGCGGAACCGAGGCAGACGAGTCTTTGATGCACATCAGTGTCGACGAAGTGTTGCGCGCGCTGCGCGGGCTGCGTGAAGCAGCATGATCGACGCTGCAGCGTTGTTTGCGCGATGGCGTGTTCGATTGGGTTACCTGCTGGCGATTTTTGTGTTGTGGTTCGCACGGCCGACTCCTCGAAGCGTGATCTACGGTGCCGTGGTCGGCCTGCTCGGCTTGGGGATCCGGGCTTACGCCGCGGGCTATCTTCAAAAACAGTCTGTCCTCACCGTCACCGGACCCTACGCATACACACGCAATCCACTCTATCTGGGCAGTTCAGTTTTGGCGTTGGGGGCGGCGGTGGCGACAGATTCGTGGATTTCGGCGCTAATTCTGTTGGCGTACTTTGCCGGCGTCTACACCATCGTGATGCGGCGCGAGGAACAGGAACTCTACGCGCAACACGGCGAAGCGTTCAGGACCTACGCGAATACGGTGCCTCTCTTTTTGCCGCGAGTGACGCCAGCGAAAGCTTTTGGCGCAAGCCCGGGACAATTTTCCTTCGCGCAATACCAGAAAAACCACGAATACGAAGCCGCAGTTGGTTTTCTACTACTGCTCCTCGCTCTTCTGGTCATTGGGCGGCTGCGGCTCCCTTGAATTGAGCACGGCCGTCGTTTGTCGGCACGCCACCAAGTACGACACCTCACGGCAACTTCATCCCATTCGCCGTAACCGCACCAGCGTCTCGATGTGAAATGTTTGCGGAAACAAATCGAAGAAATCGACCGAAGCGATCTCATACTTATAGCGCGGTGCTGGAAGCTCGCTAGGCTTACGCGGTGTTTGCAACAGAACGGCGAGGTCGCGGGCCAGCGTCGAAGGATCACACGATAGATAGGCGATTTCACTGGGCCCCAAGTCGGCGAGCTTTTGTGCGGCGGCCTGACCTAAGCCCGCGCGCGGCGGGTCGAGTACAACAAAATCCGGCGTTTCTGCCGTTTTCTTGAGAAATTCCTCGGTATGCTCATTTTGCGAAATAACCGCAACACCGGCGTTCTCGGCATTTTCCCGCAGATTTCGCGTGGCGGACAGGTTTGCGTCAACGCTGACTACGCGGCGAAATTGTTTCGCCAAGGGAAGCGTAAAGAATCCGACCCCTGCATACAGGTCGAGTGCAGTGTTGCCCTGCGCTCCGGCGATGACCGTGTGTAGCAGGTCTTCGATCAGAAATCGATTGACCTGAAAAAACGAAAGATGACTGACGCGGAAATCGTAGCCGCCAGCCTGATGAATCAGATATCCCGGGCCGGAAAGTTCAAAGCGGTTTGTCTTCTGGTCCAGCAGAAGCAGGCTTTCAAGCGACGGGACCGCTTCTCGAAACAGGCTTATGAGCTGTGCCACCGGCGCAGCGAATTGTTTGAACGCCACGTTGATCGCGATCTTGGCATCGGCAGAATCGGCAAAAACCTCGATTTCCAGGACCTCGGGCGGCAGGGCACCGGCCCGAGTCACCTCCTGCAGGCGGGAAAATACATCGGCCAGAGCAGGTGAAAGAATGTCACAGCGATCGACGGGCATGATGGTGCTGCTTTCCGGCAGGTAGTAGCCGAGAGCACGCGGATTCGAATGGCGCACCGCCCACTGGGCGCGGTTGCGGTAATGGATCGGCTCGGCGGTGTGGGTGCGGATTTCTCCGGCCCAGTTGACGCCGCCCATGCGCGAAAGAGTTTCGCGCATGATGTCGAGTTTCGTCTGTACTTGGGCGCGGTAAGCCGCATGCTGATAGTGGCATCCGCCGCAAATCCGAAAATGGGGGCAAAAGGGGTCGACGCGAGCAGCGTTCGGTTTGCCAACCTCCAGAGGTTTCGCCCATATGAGTTTCTTTTTGCGCGAAACCGTCTCGGCGTGGATTTCCTCCCCCGGCAAAACGTACGGCACAAATACCGTGTTGCCGTCGGCATGGCCAAGGCCGTCGCCTCCGTACACCATCTTCTCAATCAATAGCTGTAATTCATCGGGCATAATCGCTCTTATTCTCCACCATTCGCGAAAAAAGAGCAGCGGCGAATGGTTGGTCGAATCCAAATTGGGTGAGTCGCGGCTCTACGAAAGGTAGAAAAGGCTCAGCCGGGGAATGCGAAATTCTTCCAGCAATCGTTTTTGCAGGTACTGCTTCTCCACCAGCGCCAGTTGCTCGGCTTTCATCTTACGGCGGTAGGCCGCGAGGGCGCCGTCCATTTCGCGGCGGATCCGCAGTATCGTTTCTTCGCTGGCGTGTAGCAGCAATCCGGCGTGAATCCGTTCGTCGAGAATTGTTAACCGGCGTTCCAGGTCTTCCAAGTCCAATGTACTCGATGATTCCAGCAGCGCTGCGCATACTTGTAGCCCGCCACTGGCCTCTTCCCATAATCGCACGAGTTCCTGATTTCCGCTGTGAACTTGAATCGCTGCGCGCACCGTTTCCATGTTGCGTGAGAAGTATTGCTTTAGTTCCTCTCGCGGAAATGGCTCGCTACTTCTTTTTGCGGTCCCGCCGGTTGTCTTGCCGGTCGCTGCTTCCTGTGATTCTTCCGCGGCTTCCAGCACCGCGTCCGTGCAGTAGGCCAGGCTCTTCAGCGGTTTGCCGGCTCCGCGCCGCGATCGGCCATAGCTCTCAAACGCGCGGTCGATTCCCTTGAACGCCGCCTCCAGAGGCACGCCCGCCTTTTGCCAAGTCTCCATGATCGCCCAATCCAATGGAGAAACCAGCAGGTGCGATCCGCGCTTCTTCCAGAAATATTCTTCAATCTCGGTGAAATAGTTGAAGTAGTTCCAGCCGTCCATGCCGAAACTACCGGGCCACTTTGCGGTCAGTTTTCTTACTTGCGTCGCTCGACTGGTTCTTCTCCCAAATGAGGCGCAAGCCTTCCAACGTCAGAAACTCATCCGTCTCTTCAATATGTTTAGAGCCTTTCGCCACGAGTTTGGCTTGTCCGCCGGTTGCGACGACTTTTACTCTGCTGCCAAGCTCCACCTTCATGCGTGCGAGCATGCCATCCACCATGTCCACCGCTCCGTAGTACAAGCCGGCTTGCATGTTGGCTACCGTGTTGCTGCCAATGACTTTTCCGGGATCCTTGATTTCGACGCGAGGCAATTTGGCAGCGCGTGCGAATAATGCTTCCGCCGCGATGCCAATTCCTGGCGCGATCACTCCGCCGAGGTACTCACCTTTCGCCGAAATCACATCGAAAGTAATGGCGGTGCCGAAATCTACCACGATGCACGGCCCGCCGTGCTTGTGAAATGCCGCGACGCCGTTGACAATCCGGTCGGCACCCACCTCTTGCGGGTTGTCCACCAGCACGGACATTCCGGTTTTCACACCAGGCTCGACGAACATCGCCTTCTGTTCAAAATAAAGCTTCGACGTTTGCGCCAGCGTCCAGTTCATCGGCGGCACTACCGAACTGACGATGACGCCTTGCACTTCGCGCGGGTCGAGTTCTTTCAGAGTGAACAAGTTGCGGATCAGCACGCCATATTCGTCCACGGTCTGCATGCGCGCCGTGGTCAGCCGCCAATGCGCAATCAATTCTTCGCCGCGGAATACGCCTAGAACAGTGTTGGTGTTGCCTACGTCAATGGTCAGCAGCATCGTGGCTGGTACTCACTTTATTTCCGTGACATCGCCGGCAATCACCATAACGATCTTGCCGTCTTCGCGCTGAACCTGCAGCAGACCTTCCGGCGCAAGGCCCGCCGTGACTCCGGTAAAGCTCTCGGCGCCATTCGTCACGCGCACTTTTTTTCCCACCGCATACGAGGAGGCTTCGGTGAAGTGCTCGGTGACCGATGCCGCGCCATCGCGCAAGAAACGATTGTAGTCGCTCTCAAATTCGCGGAGCAAACGCGCCAGCAACTCCTGCCGTGATTGATTCTTGCCGGTTTCGGCGCGCAACGAGGTCGCAATCGCGCTCAACTCTCCAGGAAACTTTTCTTGGTTGACGTTGATGCCGATTCCTACGATCACAAACCGCACCAGGGACGTGTCGGCGTGCATCTCGGTCAGAATGCCGCCCAGCTTTTTGCCGTTCAGCATCAGATCGTTGGGCCACTTCAGGTCGAGCCGTAACCCAGTCTGAGCCTGAATCGCCGCATGCGCCGAAAGGCCGGCCATCATGGTCAACAATGGAGCCTGCATCGGCGAGATCTTCGGCCGCAGCAACAGTGTCACGTAAATACCTGCGGCCCGCTCGGAGTGCCAACTCCTTCCCGCCCGGCCTCGCCCCGCGCTCTGCTCTTCTGCAAGGATCACCGCCCCTTCCGGTTCGCCAGCGTAGCCCAGTTCCATGCCTATTCGGTTGGTCGAATCGGTGCGGAAAAAATGGTATATCTTCCTTCCAAACAAACTGCCTTTCAGCCCTGCGCGCAAAAGTTCCGGAGTCAGAATGTCGGGTACGCGTTCGAGAAAGTATCCAGTGTGCGGACGGCCTTTCACTCGCACGCCAACTTCGCGCAGCTGTCCGATCCAGCGCCACACCGTTGAGCGCGACACGCCAATTTCACGGGCAATGCGCGCGCCGCTGATGGCAATCGTCGCGTTGTTCGCAAACAGGGTAACCAGAGACGCCAACCGCTTGTCCGTTGTACCCGGCAGGGAAGTAGGAGCCATAGATGTAGCGGTAGCTTACTTGTCCTCGATGGAGTCCACAAGCAAGCTCAAATTAGCAGCGGGAGCGGAGTGAGTAAGCGATCCCGAGGACAGGAAATCGGCGCCAGTTTCCGCGTACGCGCGAACATTCTCCAGCGTGATTCCGCCGGAGACCTCCACGATGCATTCCGCTTGCAGGCTGCGCGCAATCGCAACGCTGTGCCGGGCCTCCGCGGGGGACATGTTATCCAGCAAGACCGACTCCGCACCGGCTGCCAAGGCTTCGCGCAGTTCCTGCTCATCGCGCACTTCGATCTGGATGGGCAACACGGTGTCCGTAGCACGCGTAGGAACTGCCTCTTCGTATGCTGTGAGCGCGCTGGGCTTGGCATGGAGAGCAGCGTACGCGTTCGCCTGATCCAGCGCCGCTTTCACTCCGCCGGCCAGCGCGATGTGGTTCTCTTTCAGCAGAATTGCGTCATACAAACCGATGCGATGATTGGTTCCACCGCCAACTTTCACCGCGTATTTCTCGAGCAACCGCAACCCGGGGGTAGTCTTTCGTGTGTCGCGAATCCGCGCCCGCGTTCCTGCGATTTTCTGCACGAATTGGTGAACTAGCGTAGCGATCCCGCACAGCCGGACGAGGAAATTCAGCGCAGCACGCTCGCCGGTCAAAATGGCGCGCGCCTTTCCGTTCAGGTGCAGCAGCACGTCGCCCTTGGGAACCGGTCCGCCTTCCTGGACCTGCGGCGCAATTTGCATTTCTGGATCCAACATGCGGAAAACGCGTTCGGCCATTGGCAATCCGGCGCACACCAGATCCTCGCGCGCCAGAATGCGCGCCTTCCCGATCGCCTTTGCAGGAATCGTGGCCAAGACCGTAGCATCGCCCGCGCCGACGTCTTCCTCCAACGCGGTTTGCACCAGCCGCTGCACGTATTCGGAATTCCAATTCATGGATCTGCCGCCGGACACACTAGCGCGCTTGTCACCGGCAATTCAACTGAGAAATCCGTTCCTCGACTTTGGCCCGCTCGACTCCCTGCTCGGCAAGCGATGCCTCCAAAGCCCGAATGATTTTTTCCGGAGCACGGTTCCTGAAGACATCGTCGGCCAGCTGCCGCTCTTTGGAGGCAATGTTTTTCGTCAGCCGTTCGTGTTCTTTTTGCAGGCGAACACATTCGGCAGCTACGTCTACCGTCTCCGTGTAAACAATCCGAACATCGAACAGGGAAGTCGAGCGCATCGCGCCGCCGGCCTGGGGCAGCTTTTCATTCGAAATGTTAAGTTCAGTCAGCAATGCCAGCCGCAGGATGCCGTCCAGGTTCGCGGCTATCATCGAGCGAATCTTGGTGTCTCCGCTCGAGAAGTCCGCGGCGATACGCTTCTTGGGATCGAGTTTCATGTCCGCTCGAATGGCGCGCACCGTCGTGATCACGTCTTGCACCAGCGCGAATTCCTGCAACGCCGCGCTGTTCCGCCATTCGGCTCGGGCCTCGGGATACGGTTCGAGCGCAACGGACTTTGCTCCAGAGCGCTGCGGCAGTTGGTGCCACAGCTCTTCTGTGAGGAAAGGCATTACAGGATGCAGCAATCGCAATGCCGCATCAAACGCGGCAAACAGGTTTTGCCACGCGACCGTGGCACGCTCGCGGTTCGTTCCGTTCAGCTCCGGCTTGATCCACTCGATATACCAGTCGCAGAAGTCGTTCCAGAAAAACTGATAGATACTTTGTACGGCCTCGTGAAAGCGGTAGGTCTCTAACGCTGCCTTGACCACATCGAGCGTATCGGCCAGCCGCGCGAACAGCCACGCATCAATCAACGGAACGCTGCCGCCAAATTCGTAAGGGGCCTTGCCGCGTACGTCCGGCGCAGCCACCGTCTCCAGCTTCGCGCCGCCTTCCTCGAACTTGTCCAGGTTCACGAACAAGAACCGCGCCGCGTTCCAGATCTTGTTGGCAAACGACCGTGCGCCTAGCAACCTGTCCTCGGATAGAACGATGTCGGTGCCGGGCGCGGCCATGGACGTCAGGCAGAACCGCATCGCGTCTGTGCCATATTTTTCGTTGAGCGCCACAGGGTCCAAGCCGGTCCCTTTGGACTTGGACATTTTTTCGCCGCCGGATGTCCGCACCAGGGAATGCAGATACACCGCCCGGAATGGCACGCTGCCGGTGAAATGGATGCCCATCATGATCATCCGCACCACCCAGAAGAACAAAATGTCGTATCCGGTGATGAGCAGCGAGGTCGGATAGTATTTCTTGAAGTCTGGCGTGTCGTCCGGCCAGCCCAGCGTTACAAACGGCCAGAGCTGCGAACTGAACCACGTATCCAGCACATCTTCATCCTGCCGCAAGTCTTTACATCCACATTTCGCGCATTTCTGCGGAGCTTCTCGCGCGACGAACACTTCGCTGCAGGCCGCGCAATACCACGCGGGAATCCGGTGGCCCCACCAAAGCTGGCGCGACAGCGTCCAGTCGCGAATGTTGCGCATCCAGTGGAAATATTCTTCGCGGCGGTTCTCCGGGACGATCTGGATTTCGCCGCGCTCCACCGCCCGAATCGCCGGCTCCGCCAGTGGCTTCATCTTGCAGAACCACTGCGTCGAAATGCGCGGCTCCACAACCGTCCTGCTCCGTTCGCAGAGCCCGACGGAAAGCGGGTGGTCGGTAATCTTTTCGAGCAGGCCCTGCGCTTCCAGGTCCTGCACGATCTTCTTGCGCGCCGCGAACCGGTCCAACCCGGCGTAGGCGCCGGCGTTCACGTTCATCTTGCCGTCGTCGGTCATAACGTCGATTTCCGGCAATTGATGTCTACGTCCGGCTTCAAAGTCGCTCGGGTCGTGCGCGGGCGTAATCTTCACCGCGCCGGTGCCGAAGTCTCGGTCCACCATGGTGTCCCCGATGACCGGGATCTCTCGGTTCATCAGCGGCAAAACCGCTTTCTTGCCGATCAGGTGCTGATAGCGCTGGTCCTCGGGATTCACCGCCACCGCCGTGTCGCCAAGCATCGTTTCCGGACGCGTCGTCGCCACCACAATGCATTCGGAACTTCCCGCCACCGGGTAGCGGATGTACCAAAGGTGCCCGGGACGCTCCTCGTGAACGACTTCGAGGTCACTCAAAACCGTAAGGCATTCGGGACACCAGTTCACCAGCCGGGTGTCGCGATAAATCAGTTTCTGCTCATACAGCCGCACGAATACTTCGCGTACCACGCGCGAATATTCCGGCGAAAGCGTGAATTTCTCCCGCGACCAGTCGCAGCTTTCGCCGATCTGCTTCATTTGTTCGGTGATGCGGCCGCCGCTTTCTGCTTTCCACTCCCAAACCTTTTTCTCGAATTCTTCACGCCCCAGCCGGCGGTAATCGACGCCTTGCTCCGTAAGCTTCTTCACCACCACGCGCTGGGTCGAGATTCCCGCGTGGTCCATGCCGGGGAGGTAGAGCGTATTGAAGCCCCGCATGCGATGCCAACGAGTCAGGATGTCGATTTCCGTGTGGTTCAACATGTGCCCGATATGCAGCGATCCGGTCACATTGGGCGGAGGAATGACGATGGCAAAAGGGGCTCCGGGCGTTTGCGGGTCCGCGCGGAACAGATTTTCCTTCACCCAAAATTCCGCCCAACGTCCTTCAATCTGTTGCGGGTCGTACCCCTTGGCAATCTCCCGAGCCATGCCTGCTCATTCTCCTGTTGTTATGCGGGTTTCAGCGTGAACTACGTAAACTTCGATGATACGGGCTTAAAAGCGGGCCCGTCAAACGAGTCCCAAGCATGGCGAAACCGCAACTGTGGTTCAGAAAAGATCGATTGGTGAGGAAAGGGAACTACTTCTTGTTTAATTCGTCTTTGACCAGCGCTTCGACGACCGGCTTCAGGATTTCTCTGGTCACGGCTTGCAGGACGTCGGGGTTCATCTTAGCCAAGACCTTGGCCACCAGTTCGTCGATGTCCGTGGATGCGGACGCCGTCCCGTTGGCTGCCGGGACCTGGGCCGCTTCGAACCCTACTCCGCCAATCGCCGCTTCTGATTCATCCGAGATTGCGTGGGTCGTCTCCTCGACTTCCGGTGCAACCGGAGAGTATGGACTCTCCGTGGGAGCTGCGGTTTCCTCCACGGGATCGGCCTCGATCGGTTGCTCCGCCTTCACTTCTTCAATTGCCTCAACCACATGTTCATGGGCCGCGGCCATTAACCCGGAATCCAGAAAGGCTTCTGTCACGGAGGTCTCTTCTACCACCGCTGCCGGCGCAATCTTTCCGCTGTCCCAGGTAGAGGAAAGATCGTTCGCACGTTGCAGCTCGGCTTCCCACGGACTCAAGGCTCCGGCCATCCACGAATTCAGCGCTGGGACTGGCCCAGGCGCCGGTACTTCCAACTTGGCTTCGTCAGCCGGAGCCGCCAACACCGGCTCAGAAATCTGCGGACTCGATGGTTCTTCAATTACCGGCGCCGGCGTGACCTCAACTGGTGCGATGGGCACAACCGCTTCGGTCGCCGTTTTCGGCGCATCGAAAATCGCGCCAATTGCCTTCGACCAGTCTTCCGGACCGCGTTCCGGAGTCTCGACGGCCTGAGGTTGTTGACCCTTCGCCAATTCCGCTGCTTCTTCTTCACTGATGGCGAGACTGTTCTTCTCAACCGAAGGGGCCCACTCCTGGTAAGACTTTTCCGTGCCTATTCCGGAGAATGCAGCTTCGCGCCAATCCGTCTGGCCCGCAGGCACTTCGTTCGGTAGCTCATCCATCGAACTCACCCGCCACGACGCACTCTGTGAATCCTCTTCCTCACCTTCTTCTTCGACTTGCTCGGCCGCTTGTCCCCAGTCGCGCTCTGGAGAAACCGGCGCGCCCGGTGCCGTCGTGAAAACTTCCTCTTCTTGCGCGGTCGAATCGAGCAAGCTGCCAAACGCCAGCGGCTGATCCGCCTGGTCAATGCTTAGGGGAGCCGGGCGGGTGGACAGCACCGCTGCCCCCGAATCAATCTCTAGCGGTGGCGCGACCTTCGGCGGCGGGGGTGGCGCCATTTTAGGGAGTGGCGGAGGTTCGGTCTTGGTCGTTGCAGTGGGCGGTGGCGGCTCAGCAGCTCCGATCACCACGCCAGCGCGGGTCAGGGCCGACTTCACCATCGAAATCAGCGGATCGGGTGGCACAAACGGCTTTTTCAGCACGCCATCCGCGCCCACGCGCTGCGCTTCCTGCTCATCCAAGGGGTCGAAAGCGCCTACCAGCAAAATCACCGGAATGTGAGATAGGGCGGCATCTTGCTTCACGTAGTTGCAGACTTCGTAACCATTGCGGACCGGCATGAACACGTCTGCTAAAACCAGATCGGGCCGCACATCGGAAATCTTGCGCACTGCCGCTTCGCCGTTGCCCACGGCCACTACATCAATGCCCTGATCTTTCAGGGCTAGCCCCACCATCTTTTGGATGTTGCTGTTGTCGTCCGCAACCAGGATCTTGGCCACCGAACTTCCTCCGCTGCACCCACACAAACGCGCAGCTGCGGCTGCTAAGCAGCCTTACAGCGTAATTGGAGCATCGGGGGATGGGGGCGTCAACGCAAAGTGCCTGGCGGTGTGTCGGAAGGGAACACGGCCGCTCGTACGGCTCTTACCGCTGCGGATTTGCGGCTGTCAGGTTGTTCGGTCGACTGTCGCGCTTCCTACCAGGGGATAATCTTCTTCAATCCCTTTTTCTTCTTGCTGGAGGATTCTTTCTTCGGATCCGTCGTGGCATTGTCTGCAGGCTTCGCATTTGGATCGGTCGCGGTCCCGCTGGCTGTGGCATCCGTGGTCGTTCCGCCTGCAGACGGTGCTGCTCCATCCGTCCCAGTCGATGCCGGGGGATTCGTGGGCGCAGCATCGGTCTCTGGGGTCGTTGCGCTCCCGGCTGCGCCACTTGCTTCGCCAGCAGGCGCCGGGGTTTCCGCTGCTCCTCCGGTGTCACCCGATTCAACCGTCGTGCCGCCAGATGCGCCGGTGCCTGGAGTGGCAATCGCGATGACGGCGGTGTTGCCGGCGGCGCTGTTGCTTCCGCCTGCTCCGAGCGCAGTCTTGCCGCCTCCGGTCAGAATGTCCGCGACCGACGTGGTATCCGTCTCGGGCTCCATGGTTGGAGTACCGGTTTGCGCCGCAACGACCTTTTCTGTCCCCGGCCCGGTGCGAATGAGTGACATTGGCTTGCTTAAAATGCCCGGCTTGTCACGGGGCGCTGCTGCTTCCGCTTGCATCCATGCCAACTGCTTGGGATCTGGCTGCGGCACCGGTACGCCGAAATCCACGAGCTTTTTCTTCGCATCGCCCGCCAACGCCGAAAGCGGATAGTCCTTCACGATCCGCGAGTAATAAACGGACGCAACTTCTTTCTTTTCGCTCTTCTCGAAAATATCGCCCAGCATCCATAGCGCCTGGTCCGATTTGCTGTATAGCGGGTAGCGCTTGGTCACGGATAGCAGCCTGCCTGCCGCCGCGCGCCGATCGCCCTTTACGTAGTAGTAGTAGCCGATGCGGTAGTCGCCCTCCGCCAGCACTTCCTGTACCACGCGCAGGTGTTGCTCCGCTTTTTGAACCAGCGGATCTTTCGGATACTTTGCTAGAAACGTCTGAAACTCCTCTTCCGCAGCTTTGGCTTCGGTCCGGTCCCTGTCCGGTTTTTCCATTTGTTTGAAATGCGTCATCGCCACTTGAATCTGCGCGTACGGCGCTTCCGGCAGAAAAGGGAAGAACACGATGAAGTCTTTGTATCCCGCGATGGCCTGGGTTAGATTCGCGCCGCCGCCTTCTTTGTAATAGGAGTCCGCGATCGCCAGCTTCGCCTTGGCCAGATATTCGCTGTCGGGATACGTGTTGATGAGCGTCTGCAGGTTCAACCTGCCGACTTCGTGCCGGCCTTTCTTAATATCGACCTGCGCGCGATCGTACAAAATCTTGTCAGGCGCCGCCGAGTCTTCCGTGGGCGCGGCGTCCTTTTTCTTTTTCGAGTTCTTGGACTCTTTCTTTGGCAGTGCTTCCTTCTTGGTATCTTGCCCGGTGCTGAGTGTAGCGGTGGGAGGGGTGCTCTGTGGGTTGGTCTGAGCTCGGGCGTTGGCAGTGGAGAAAAGTACGGCTATCCCCAAAATAACAAACAGAATGCGGCGCAAACGTCACCTCGCTGGCAAAAAATAGGGTTTCAGGGTTGTACCAGCAAGCCCTGAGTTAAATTGAAATTGTTGCGCGGCTTCGGACTGGATCTCTCGGCTGAAGTGGAGCGTGTTGTTTTTGCCGCTGGCAACAATTTCAGTATAACCTGAACCAATGGACAGGGAAGAGAAAGTTTCCCCGTCCGTTGACCATCCAATGTTCAAGCAGTTGGTTCGACTCCCCGATGGTCAGACTCCGCCGCTTTGCGGAGGGTTGCTCGGCCTGATTCTCATTTTAATGATTTGTAACACCGTTTCGCCTTATTGCCCTTACCATACCTTGGAGCGCGTGCTCATCCTAAATGGACAAACGTAAATTTCTTTTTGTGTCGCTTTCGGGTCTGATCGGCGACATCGCCTGGGAAGTTCAGAAGGAAGGCCACGACGTCCGCTATTTTATCGAAGCGCAGAGTGAGCAGGATATTGCCGACGGCTTCGTGCCTAAGTCCAAAGACTGGGAACGCGACGCCAAGTGGGCCGACATCGTCGTCTTCGACGACACGCTCGGACAGGGCGCCAAAGCGCAGGCCCTTCGCGCCACCGGCAAGCCGGTCATCGGCGGCACGCCTTACACCGACCGCCTCGAAGACGATCGCTCTTTCGGCCAGGAAGAACTGAAAAACTCCGGCGTCAACATTATTCCCTACGAGGACTTCGATTCCTTCGATCCCGCCATCGAATTCGTCAAGAAAAATCCCGACCGTTACGTCATCAAGCCAAGTGGCGAGGCGCAAAACGTCAAGCGCCGCCTTTTCGTCGGTGAAGAAGATGACGGCGACGACGTCATCCGCATGCTCGAAGCCTATAAGAAAGCATTCGCGGACGAGATCAAGGTCTTCCAGCTGCAGCGTCGCGTCACCGGAGTGGAAGTCGCCGTCGGCGCTTTCTTCAATGGCAAAAATTTCATCACGCCGGTCAACATCAATTTCGAGCACAAGAAACTATTTCCCGGCAACATCGGTCCGCCTACCGGCGAAATGGGCACCTCCATGTTCTGGAGCGAGCCCAACCGATTGTTTACCCAAACGCTCCTCAAGATGGAGTCCAAGCTCGCCGAAGAGGGCTACACCGGCTACATCGACCTGAACTGCATGGTCAACAACAACGGCATCTATCCGCTCGAATTTACTTCGCGCTTCGGCTATCCAACGATCAGCATCCAGCAGGAGGGCATGCTGACGCCGATCAGCGAGCTTTTTTGGGAGCTCGCCAACGGTCTCGAACCGAAGTGGCGGACCCGCACAGGCTTTCAGATCGGCGTGCGCATCGTGGTTCCGCCATTTCCGTTCGACGACGACGCCACATTCGAATCCTTCTCAAAAAACGGCGCTATCGTTTTCAAAAAACCCACTCAGGAAGGCATTCACATCGAAGACGTTAAAGAAGTCAACGGCCAGTGGCTCATTGCAGGCACCTCGGGCGTTGTCCTCATCGTTGTCGGCACCGGCACCACCATGAAGCAGGCGCAATCTCAGGTCTATTCGCGCATTCGCAATATCCTCATCCCCAACATGTACTACCGCACCGACATCGGCGACCGCTGGGTCGAGGACTCCGACAAACTCCACAACTGGGGTTATTTGCGTTAGCGCGATTGCCGGTATCTCCCGCTTTATTTGTCATTCCGACAGCAGCGCAGCATAAGAATCTGCTTTTCTACGTGCCGCTACCGCGCAAAATACCCGCTCTTCGCCCGAATCGTCGCGCCCTCCGCCTTCGGCCGAATCGCAATCTTCCGGAAACTATTATCCTTCATCGGATTCGTCGGATAGTATCCGACCTCGTACATCGTCCGCAGTTCCTCCGCAATCTTGCGGAAATATTCCTGCGGATTGGTTTCCTTGGCATCCACATTCCACGCACCGGTCTCTTTCGCCACCCGGTCCATCACGCGAATTCCGTATTTGTTCCGCGCCGACAGTTCGCCGTGCTTCATCGTCTCCGTGTATCGAATCGTGTAAACCAGCACGTTCGCAGCCTGCGCCGCCTCGATCGTCGTCATCATGTCGTGCGAGCTCGAGTTGTCCTCGCCGTCGCTGAAAATCAAAATCGCCCGCCGGCCGTCAGCCTTTCCGAGCTTTTCCTCGACCGCATAGAAAATCGAATCGTAAAACGCCGTTCCGAGGTCCCGCATCTCCTTCGGCCCAATTTCCGCAAAGCGCTCTGACTTTTTTTCGTACTGCCTGAGGTGCTCCATCATCTCCGGCCCCGACTGCGTGAAATCACTCACCAGCCGCAAATGATTGCCGAAGCACAAAAGGAACGCTCGATCCTTCGGTCCCAGCACATTTTTCAAAAAAACCTCGATGTCCCGCTCGTGCTCTTTGGAAAAATGATCCTGGCTGCCGCTCGCATCCACGATCAGCCCGAGCGTCAACGGAACCTCCGTGCTCTTCGCGAAGTACGCAATCTTCTGCTCCGCTCCGTCTTCGAACACGCTCACTTGGTCGGCCGTCAGCGATTCCAGCAGCGCTCCGCCCTGGTCTCTGGCGGTGAACGAAACGTTTACGAGATTCACGTTCGAATGGATCGCAGGCGCTTGCTGTCCCGTGCTTGCCGAACCCGCCCAGCCGCCAATGCAGATGGCAACCACCGCCCGGATCCCGTACATCGCAGTGCCATTCCAATCCGCCATGACCATCCTTTCCGCTCGCCCTTCACTCCGTCTTCCACCCCGTGGTCAATCAAGATACGGAATCGAACGCCTGCCGGTTCCGCCCGCGGGACGGCCAGACGCCGTTACAATTTTTTTACTTTCCCATGGGGGCGTAACTGCCGTACAGTCAATACGTTAACTTGCAATGCTCGCCTGGAGGTTGTGCATGAAAAGAATTCTGGCCGCGGCTGTTCTGCTCGCTACCCTTCCTGCTTCAACTCTTTTATTGACTTCCGCTCAAAATGAGAAAGTTTCCAAGATCTCCCTCAAAGTTGGCGACACGGCTCCCGACTTCACGCTGTTGAGCGACCAGTGGAAACCCGTCAAGCTGAGCGATTTCAAGGGCAAGAAAAACGTCTTGCTCGCCGTTTACGTTCTCGCGTTCACCGGTGGCTGAACCAAGCAACTCCAGGCGGTCCAGTCTGGAATCGACAGCGGCAAAATTGATCCTTCGGATACGGAAGTTTTCGGCGTCAGCATGGATTCCCCCGCGGCCAATGCGGCCTTCGCTAAGCAGATCAGTATCAAGTTTCCGCTCCTGAGCGACATGAACAAAAAAATGCTCACCGCCTACGGCATCGTGAAAGCCCACGACGTCCAGGGCGACTCCTACGAGTGGGCGCAACGTGCCAACATCGTGATAGACAAAAACGGCATCATCCAGCACATCGAAGAAGGCGACTCGGCCGTGAATTTGACCAACGCCCTCACGGTCTGCACCGACTTGCACAAAAAACAAGCGGCGAAGTGATCGGGCAGCGGTAGCAAGCTGCCGATCGCTCCCCACTTAGGGCAAGTCACGGCCTCCGCTCGTCCGAACAGGGCAATCCTTCTGAACTTTTCGTCTGCGGCTCACCAAAGTCGCAGTATAGTTTTGTCGTCATCCGCAGACGAAGGATCCGCCATGAAACGACCACTCTGGCTCAGCGCCGTCGCGATTGTCCTCGCCGGAACCGCCAGCCTTCACTTCGCGCGGGCGGCGGACGACAGCAAACCCGCCAACCCTCCCACCTACTCGAAAGACGTCGCTCCCATCGTCCAGAAAAAATGCCAGGTCTGCCACCGCCCTGGCGAAGCCGGCCCATTCCCCATGCTCAACTACAAGGAGATTCGCCCCTGGGCCCAAGCCATGAAGGTCGCCGTTCAGTCCGGCAAGATGCCGCCGTGGTTCGCCGATCCTCGCTACGGCCACTTTTCCAATGCCATGAGTCTCACGCCTGCTGAAAAAGACACGCTCTTAAGTGGGCCGACGCGGGCGCTCCCGAAGGCGATCCCAAAGACCTGCCGCCTCTTGTCGATTGGGTCGAAGGCTGGCAAATCGGCAAGCCCGACAAGGTCTACGAACTCCCCGTACCCTACGACGTCCCGGCTTCCGGTGTTGTCGACTACCAGCATGTCATCGTGCCCACCGGCTTCACGCAGGATATGTGGGTGCAAGCCGCCGAGGTCCGCCCAACCGACCGCATGGTCGTCCACCACATCATCGCCTTCGTTCGCGAACCCGCTTCCAGCTGGTTCCGCGGCCAGAAGCCCGGAGTCTTCTTCACCGCTCCGCAAGTCAAAACCAAAGAGCAGCCCGACACCAGCGCTCTCCCCAGCGATTTCCTCGTTGGTTACGCTCCTGGCCAGCCCGCCGAAATTCTCCGCCCCGGCCAAGCCAAGCTCATCAAAGCCGGCTCCGACATCATTTTCCAGGTCCATTACACGCCCCACGGCCATGCCACCAAGGATCAATCGAAGCTCGGCATCATCTTCTCCAAGGAGCCGCCCAAAGAGCGCGTCCTGACGCTCTCCGCCACCAACGGCACCTTCAAAATTCCGCCTGGCGACCCGAATTATCGCGTGGACTCTGATTTCACCGTTGGCAGTGACGTCAAACTCTCGGGCTTGCATCCCCACATGCACGGCCGCGGCAAAGACTTCGAATACCGCGTCGTTTTTCCGTCCGGTGAATCCAAAACTCTGCTTAGCGTCCCGCATTACGATTGGCATTGGCAGAACTGGTACAACCTCACCGACCCCGTCGCGCTTCCCAAAGGCAGCAAGATCGAGTGCACCGCGCACTTCGATAATTCGCCGAACAATCCTGAAAACGCCGATCCCACCAAGGAAGTCACCTGGGGCGAACAAAGCTGGGACGAAATGATGGTCGGCTTTTTCAATCTCGTTTTCGACGCCAAAATGCCCGTCGAAAACCTCTTCGCCGACAAGAAAAACAACGCCGGTATCGCGAAAAACTGACCAGCAGCAATCGTCGCTCCGCAAACTTTGCACAGTCATCCACAGATTTGCACAAGGGTCGGTTACGAATTTCGTTGACGTGAATTCGAAATGAAATTATCTTGCGCACCAGATTGAACCGGGAAGCAAGAACTTTACGGATCAATTTATAAGGCGCAGCAACCTAACGGTATGCAGCGCCGCGAGATTGAACTGCAAAGCTCGAATCCTTGCCGGTTTCGTATCGGTGGAGCGGCACGTCTAAACCGCGCGTCGCACTGCCGGATGGAACCGGGAAGCCCAAGTACTTCAAGGTTCGGTGAAGCAGGCGCAGCAAACTTAACCGTATGCAGCGCCGCGAAATCGAAAACCGGAAGTAGATAAGCTTCACGCTCTACTCGGACGGTCATCAGCTGAAACGCGCAAGCGGGACGGCAGACGCGCCGCCAGATGGAAAACGCAAGGCCCGAAACTTTACGGCTCAGTAGCGCACGCAACACGCCGCAAGGCGTAACCGCGGGCCAAGGTTAGAGGTGGAAGCCGCAAGGCTAAAGCCAAAGGCCAAAGCCCAAAGTGAAGTTGCGATGCGAAATTGAACTGCGAAGCATTCTAAGCCCGATCGTTGCTGGATGAAGGAACCGGCAAGCCGCAAGGCAGGCTGCGACCGACAGAAGGTGGCGGGAAGGTCAGAAACTTTACGGATCAATTAGAGGGCGCAACACCCGAAGGGCCAAAAGCCCAGCGGAAGTTGCGCCCTCGATTTTTTTGCGCTCGGTCTTGTATCAGCACGGACTTCGGTAACTCCGTGGCAACGCTCCTGAAAGCTGTGGCAGCGAAGTTCGCCGTCTTCGGCTGGCCGCGATACGCTCCTTCTAAAAAGAATACGCCGCCCAGCCTGAAGCCGAGCGGCGCTTTTGTTGGGAATCGTGCCAGCGCTTGAAAGACTGGCGCTCCCTCTATTGTTATTGCCCGTTCGCTGTGGTCCAGGTTGTCAGAATGCTGGTCGTGGCTGGCGGCACATAGTCTGCCGGGGCGATCGCGTCGGCTTGAATGGCAGGTCCGTTTAGTTTTTGCAGGCTGACCGGTCCCGTGGTGTAGTCGCTGCCACCTGGATCGAATGTCAGGTCAGCGAGCAAGCGAACGCCGCCAAACTCGAGCAAACAGTTGGGACCGCCAATGTAGGTTATTTTCAGCGGTTGTGGTTGCATTCCTCTTCGATCGGAAGGGCAATCGCAAAGTTTTTTGCAAAGACCGAACCCAGCAAAATTTGCTCGCCGCTGCTGCTCTGCCTTGGCCTACTCCGCGACCGTCAATTCCGCAGCGGTTGAAATGGGAATTCTCGCTCCCGCCGTCGGCGTCTGATCTACGATCGCGCCGTGCGGCCATTGCGGCGCACTCAGGGTATTCAGCTTGCGCTTGATGTTGACCGTGTCCAGCCGCCGCACGGCATCCGCCACGTTCATTCCGATCAGATGCGGCATCACGTACGAATCTTCCCGCGGCCCTTGCGAAACCAACACATCCACGCGCGGCGTTGCGGCGCCGGCGCCGGGCTTGGGGCTCTGCAGCACCACTGTGTCCGCCGGAACATCCGGCAACGACAGCGCCGACACTTCTCCCACCTGCAAGCCGCCGCGCAGGAGCTCAATCCGCGAAACCCGCAGCGAACTACCTTCCAGTGGCGGAATCTGCAGCGCGCGTTGCCCCAGGCTCAGCACCACGTGCGCCTGCTGCGACACTTTCATCAGCAATCCCGGCGAAGGCGTCTGCCGCACCACCGTATTGATCGGCTGCTCGCTATACACTCGGTCGGCCACGCGCAGAATCAGCCCCCGCGAGCGCAAGTCGCTGCTCGCTTCGGTTACCCCTTTGCCCACCAGATTCGGCATGCTCACTTCGCGTCCGTGAATCGCGATCCGCATCGCGGTAATCGCGCTCAAGAAAGCGGCGGACGCCAGAATAAAAATCAGAAACACCATGCGGGCCAGCCATTCCAGGCGTTCGCGGAAGTTCATGGCAGTAGTTTACGGCGCTGCGGCCCGCCGCGGAGTGCGAATTTACGCCACCGTTTCCTTCTGTGACAGCGCTAGCGGCTTCGCCGGCGAAACCATCAGCAGGCCGATGCCAAGCACCGCAAACAGCAGGGAGCCGTAGATCAAATGCCCGCGGTCGGCGCTGCCGAAAAATACCTGAACGGTCATGGTCGCCGCGTGCGCAAAGCTGGACCATGCCGCGAAAGCGATCAAACTCCGGTGCGCCGCTGGATTGCGGGACGCCAGCAAGAGAAAAATTCCCAGCGTGACATACAGGCTCAGCATCATCTGCAGAGTCGGTTCGTCGCTCAGGGTAGCCAGCGGATAGATGGTCGCCACAAACAGCACTCCAATGATTACCAGCACGGCCTTTTGGGCTCTTTCTCGGACCATGAAGCCCTCCTGACCATTCGTTCGAGCGCAGGCTTCAGATCAGAGTTGCACAGTAACGCGTAGGAAGGTAGCGGCAATGTTCGTGCCGCCGCTGGTGTTGGTGTTTTGCGCTTGCGCCAGATCCGTCAACTGCTCGCGCAGCTCCGGCAGCCGCCCGGACTTTTCTGCGGCTTCCACGGCGTTCATCGTCGGGCCGTAGAACTTTCCAAAGAGCTCCATGAAGTGCGTAGCGCCGCGATCCACCGATGTGAAGTAGTATGTGTCCTTCACCATGGAGATTTTCTCGCGCGGCACACCCGCCTGACCGAACCGTTCAATCACGTTGGCGTCCACGCCCCAAGTCACCGGACTGACGAAGCCCTCCGGTGGCGGCGGCAGAAACGACGCGCTGATCTTCAGCAGTTGCGAGACAAACGTCGGATCCCCGGCGATCCAGTTGCCCATCACGATGCGCCCGCCGGGTTTGGTCACGCGCACCATTTCTTTCGCCACGTCGGACGGCCGCGGCGCGAACATGGCTCCAAACATCGAGACGGTCAGGTCAAAGGACCGGTCCGCCACGCCTTGCAAATTGGACGCGTCGCCTTCCTGAAATTTCAGGTTGCTCAAGCCGGCGGCCGCGGCACGGCGGTTGCCGGCTTCGACCAGATTCCGCGCGATGTCGATGCCGGTCACGTCGGCTCCCAGCCGCGCCATCGGCAGCGCGGTCGTTCCGTCTCCGCAACCGAGGTCGAGCACGCGCATACCGGGCGAAATGCCCAGCGATTTGGCGAACCCGTCGCCTGATTCCCGCATGAACGCGGCAATTTCCGTGAAGTCGCCCTTTTCCCACAGGGCCTTATTAGGGTTGGAACCGCTGGCAGTGGCTGTCATGATGAATTCTTTATACCACGCCCAGCCTGCGCAGTTGTCCCCTCCGTCGCCCTAATTCGTCACATCTTTGTGAGCGCGCTGCCCTTCACTCCGGCATGGCGCCCCAGGGGGGACGCTTGGCGACTCAGGGCCAGAACCAGCCAGGGTTGGAAGTTGGTACGCGTTTGAAAAATGGCGCGGCCGAAGGCGACCTTTAACCCGCACCGGCCACCTTGTACTTTTACAACTTGTACTGCCGGATGTTACTTCTTGCTGTGGTTGAGCTGCCGCCGCAGATTGCTGACGACTTCGTGATGGTAGGCGGACTCGGAAACTGTCCGTTCGATGGTGCTTTCCACTTCAGCGGCCGAAAGGTATTTCAGGCTGGACTTGAGTTCCGTTCGCGCGGCAAGCGCCAGCTTGGGCGTCAGCTGGGCGGCCTGCGTGTGCTCGTCCGCGTCCAACGTGTTAATGGTCCACAGCTTCACCAGCAGCTGTTCCTGATGCCGCTCTGCGCCGTGCCGCCACCGCCGGATAAAGTTCATGGGACGGATGTCCTTTAGCCGAATTTTGCGCGGGCAATCTTCAAGAGGGGCGGCGACGCAGGGGCGGAGTCTGCAACGTCGCGGAAAGCAAGAAGAGGATGCCTACGCTTGCCGGATTCACTTGTAAAACGAACACTTCAAGAATCGAGCGGCGCGCCACGCGCGTCAACTGTACCGACGACTAGATTTTCCATACTGGCCGAACGGACAGGCAGTCTTTCACCCTGAGCGCCGGGTGCCCCATCCTTCTGCGCATTTTCGCGAAAGCGTGGGATCTTGTCCGGCCTTACTCTTCTGTGGTCTCGACCGCCGTCTTTTAGCCCTCGAACTCAGGAACTCTTGAACTCTCAGCCCCCGGCGCACCAGGCCAATTCCTCCACTGCCTCAAAAGACAAAAACCGCAGTTCACCCTTAGCGAAGGACTTCGACTTTGACCAGCGTGGTTCCTTGTTTGATGAAGTTGAGGTGGCGGGCGGCTGTGTAGGAGAGGTCGAGGATGCGTCCATTGGAAAACGGCCCGTGATCGGTGACGGTCACCTGCACGGTCTTTCCATTTCGGAGGTTTGTGACGCGCAGCTTGGTGCCGCAAGGAAGGTTGCGGTGGGCCGCGGTGAGTTTGTTGGCAGAGTAGACCCCGCCGCACGCGGTTTTGTGCCCTTCAAGCGATGAACTGTAAAACGCGGCGTAGCCCCGCTCCGGCTCGGGTTTACTTCGAGCAGCATGGTTTGCCCCAGAGTTGGTCGCGCCCGCCTTGCTTGGAGAGGCCTGGTCCTCGGGTTCTTGCCAAGAGTGGGTGCCAGCGTTGAGCAAGCGGCCCCCAGTCGTCGGCGAGTAGGCCCGAGCGGTAGGCGAGCCGAAGATGGTGTTGAGCGGCGTGAGCCACGCGGCCACCGTAACAGCCGTCACCCACAACCGCGAACGCGCAAGGCGGCGCAATTTCATTCAGCGTGTCTCCCGGGAACGGGGAGCCTATACCGCAGAACCTACACGGCATGCTCAAGAAACACAAGAAAAAGGGTGGGGGTCTCCTCGCGCTTTGCACGTTGAACCTTGCGCTCGGCGGCGCTCATGGATCCGATGGCAAACTACCCCTACCGTCATTCCGAGCGGAGTGAGGAATCTGCCTTTTCTCTTTCCGACTCCAGGCCGCTAGAAAAGCTAGTTCAGCGTGCTACTTCAGAGGAGGTACCGGATACTCCGGCAATTTGTCTTTGGAGGTGTCGGCCCGTTTGACCTGCAACTCGTCAAACAGCAGCGACGGGGAAATGACCGTGGCGGGCAGCCCGCCGGTACGGTTGGAAACCAGAGGATCATTGCCCAGCGCGCTCAAATCGCTGCGCAGCGCGCGCACATCAAGCTCGGAAAACACCGCACCGCGCACCAATTCTTCATGACCGTCTTTGGCATAGATGCGATAGAGCAGCCGCGGTGCCGGCCCGGCCATGGTTTCGACGCGATAGCCAAATGGCTGCCCGCCGTTGGAGACCAGTTCCATGACGTGTTTCTTCAGCGCCTCCGGTGATTGTGGTTCGGAGGTCTTGAGCAACAGCACGCCAAGGCTGGGCTGTGGGGGAGCGGCAGGTCCCGCGCGGCCGTGGCCATTCGATTCCGGAAAATCGCGAATCGGTTGTCGGCCGACTAGATAGTTCGTCAGCACGCCCTTTTCGACGATGTCCACCGGCTGCGCTTTCACGCCTTCGGAGTCGACGTCATAAGAGCCGATCAGGCTCTTGCCCTGGAAGTCCTTCAGGGTTGGATCGTCAACAACGTTGACAAACGCCGGAAGTATCCGCGACTTGTAACTGGTGGCAAATGCGCCAGTCGTGCGATTGGGCGCGCCGAGTTGCGGCTTGCGTCCGAGAATGTTGCCGCCGATAAGCGACGCGACGATGTCGTCGGCAGCATCGGGAGAGAAAAGCACCGGCCCGCGATACTCTTCGTCAACGATCGGCGCTTTGCGGAGCGCCACCAACGTTTCGAGAGCGTCTTTGCTGTCCTGCAGAAGTTTTTCGCGCATGGGCAGCTCTTCGATCTTGGCGACGGTCCACGCGGGAGTACGGCCCAAACGCATTCCATCCGGCGCTTGCGTAGACGCGGCAAACTGCACGGTGTATACGGCTTTGCTGTTGCGCGTGACCGTGCCTTCGGAGTTGAGAAGGTAGTCGTTGATAACGGTGAAGCGCGCTGACGCAGAAACGGATTGGATGTCGGGATAGTCGCGATAAAGATTGCTCGCGGCTTCCAGAGTTTTCTTCCAGCTGTCGGTGTCGGCTTTGAGAGACAGCGTTGGTTCGACCGACTGGACGGGAGCGGTCTTGGCAAAGTCGTCGATGGGATTGTCATCCTTGCTGAACTGCTTGAGGATGGACTGCTTTTGCGTGAGCGCTTGGCCGGCGTTCTTGTAGGCTTCGTCGGTGGCCAGCCAAATTTGATGGCGCAGCGCGATGGGATCGTTGTCAAGCGGGAGCAGGGCGTTGCCGCCGACTCCTGCGCTGAAATAGCTGTCCTGCTTGTAGTCGCCGAGACGAACGACGACGCGGAGCAGTCGAACATGAACGCGCTGGTCTTCGCGCGTGGCGCCAAACGCGGCTTCGGTGGTGTAGTCCTCCACGTCGCTGACGCGGTACTCGATGTAATAAGGCGCCGCCAGCTGATCCATCTTGAGCTGAGCTTTGGAGCGCTCGAGTTCGGTCATCAGGGCTTGTAGAAGGGGGTCGCCGTTGGCGGCGGCCTTCGCGGCCAGCATGGGATCGGCAGTCTTGGAGTCGGAATCGTCCGGCCGAGAAAATGCCGGCGGCGCGAATGAGAGCGAACTGGACAGCGCCAGGACCAGGAGAGAAGTACGGATATTCTTGGTTGGGACGAGCATCGCTTGCCGGTTCATTGTTTCACCTCGGCGGTCGGAGCGCTGGTTTTCGCGGGCAGATGTTCGAAACCGGGCGGCGGCAGGATCGGCGGTCGATCGTGTTCGTGGCCGCGCTTCTGTACTTCCATTTCAGAGAAAAGCATCGCCGGCGCTACCGCGGAAACCGGAACGCTGCCGCTTTCCGCGCCGCAGACTCCATTAAAGACATGTTGCTCGTCGCTGGTCGCGATGATGCGCGTGAGCGCAGCAAGTGGAGTGCCGACGATGTCGACGCCGCGCACGAGTTCGTCGGGGCGGCCATCGGCGTAAACCTTGTAAACCACCACAGGGAGAACCTGAAACGCTTGCGGAAGCTGTCGCGTGGTCAGCGTGAAGCCGCCCTGAATGTCGTCGAAGTACAAACCATAAGGCTTGTTCTGCTTTTTGATTTCCTCGATGAGTTTCTGACGCATGTCTTTTTCGGGAATGGTTTGCGACGAGGTGACGATGAGATTGCCCTGGCGGCCTGTGGGCATGAGGCCGGGTTGATTGCGGCCGTGGCCGTTGGAATGTTCGAAATCTTTGACAGGCATGCGCGACATCAGGAAATTCTTCAGCACGCCGTCGGTGATGACTTCAACGCGCTGGGCGGGAACGCCCTCGTCGTCATATTCGTAAGTGCCTGCGAGCTTGATGCCGTTGACTTCTTTTTTGGTGGGATCGTCGGTGATGCTGAGAAATTTCGGAAGAACTTCCTGGCCCACTTTTTTGGTGAAAGTCTGGCCTTCATCTTCGTCGCGCTGGCGATGACCTTCGAGGCGATGGCCGAGAACTTCATGGAAAAACACGGCGGCGGCGCGGCCGCTGAGGAGCGCAGGGCCAGCATAAGGTTCGGCGACGGGCGCTTTGCGGAGTGCGTCGAGGTCCGTAGCCATTTTTTCAGCTTTGGCGGTCAGCTCTTTTTCATCGGGAAGACCTTTAGCAGATGGTGCCTGAAAAGTTTCCACGCGAAGCAGATCCATGCCGTCATCGGCGCGCGTTTGTGCTTCCATGACCAGGCGGGTAGAAACGCTGGGAGTGATGATAGCGGTGCCTTCACTGGTCACCTTGCGCTGCTTGGCGTCCTGCACCTGGAGAACGACGTTGGCGTAGTAGACGTTGGGATATTTGCGAAAGACGGAAGAGATGCGGCGAATCTCGGCTTCCCAAGTGGGCCGATCGAAATCGGGGAGTTTGACGTCCTCGGTGGTGTGCGTGACCGGCGATTCTTTTGAGAAGTCGGGAGATTTGTCTTCTTCTTCGGCGCGAACGGCGGTGTTGGTTTTTACGTTGAGGAAGGCCGGCGAGGAGCGCTTGTAGGCACGGTCGGTGAGTTCCCAAAGGACGCGCGAGAGCGAGTTGGGTTCGTTGCCGTAAGGGAGAACGCCGGAGACCATACCGCTCGGACGGCTCTGTCCGTGAGTGTTGTCGAGACTGGGCGAGCCGATGCGCATGGTGACGTCGGCCTGACGGCGATGGAGCGCGGTGTCATTGAGCAGTGAGCCGTAAGAGCCCACGAGGACGATCACATGCTGGTCGTAAACGGTGTAGCTGAGGTAGTAAGGCGCCGGATCGGATTTCGCGAGCGCAGAGGTGGCGCGGGAGAGTTCGCCTTGCATGACTTGCATGACCAGATCGGGAGAAGGCGCGGCGGAGGACTTTGCAGAGTCGGAGTCGTCGGCAGGTGTGTCCGAAGCGGCGAGGCGGTTCGCCGGAAACGCGAGCGATGCGACCAGCACCGCGGCAATAAGACGTAGTGGCCAGAATTGGTTTGGCAAAATGGACTCTCCCGAGTGGCTAAAGGATTCGCGTGGATGGCGAAGAAATTTCAGTATGCCTGACCAAAAAAAGGCGCGCAATCAGGCGTCACCGAAGTGTTCCCCGGTTTGCACGTGGGCGCCGTTGGAAAAATCGACGGCGGAGACTTGCCTGCGCCCCTCCGTTTTGACGGATGAAACCCGCAAAAAGGATTGCTGCCCACAGGCAACGAGCAGTTGTTTGCCGTCATAGTGGAGTTGGCCAGGAGAACTGGCGCCGAAAGAGTTAGACACCGGTTCGCCAAGAAGGTGGCAGGTGGCACCGCGGAAACGGGTGTAGGCGCCCGGCCAGGGCGTGAAGCCGCGCATACGGTTGTAGATGACTTGGGCGGGCTGCTGCCAGCTGATTTGGCCATCTTCTTTTTTCAGGAGCGGGGCGAGTGTGGCATTAGAGTGATCTTGCGGTTGCGGAGTGATGCGCGAATCGCGGAGGCTGCGCAGGGTTTCGGCCATCAGCGGGGCGCCCAGTTCGGCCAGACGTTCGGCGAGTTGCGGCGTGGTTTCAGTTGCGGCGATGGGCATTTCGCGTTGGAGCAGGATGGCGCCGGTGTCCATGCCGGCGTCAATGCGCATGGAGCTGACGCCTGTTGTTGTTTCGCCGTTGGCGATGGCCCACTGTATCGGCGCGGCGCCGCGGTATTTGGGGAGCAGGGAAGCGTGGAGATTGATCCAGCCGAGGCGCGGGACGGTAAGCAGACGCGCAGGGATGATTTGGCCGTAGGCGATGATGACGATGGCGTCGGGATTGGCTTGACGGAGGAACTGTTCGGATTCGGGCGTGCGGATTTTTTCTGGTTGGAAGACGGGGAGGTTGGCGGCGAGGGCGACTTCTTTTATTGGCGAGAAGGAGACTTGCTGGCCGCGGCCGCGGGGGCGATCGGGCTGGGTGACGATGGCGCCAACCTCGAAGTCCGGTTGCGCGAGCAAGTACTTGAGACTGGGAACCGCGAAGGATGGCGTGCCGCAGAAGATGACACGAAACTTATTCACTTCGTTCTCGTCTCAAAGAAGGCCTACCGGTTCGGCTTGACGAACAGAGCATAGCGCAAAAGACGAAAGCTCATGAAAAATGCGGCGAACGACAGACAACCCGTAAGTACAACATCAAAGCACGTACTCCACCACGGGGCGCCAGAATACCGCGTTCCCCGAAACTTGCCGATCGAGTCATGAAAAGCCGTCGCTAGGTAGGAGCAGGAGCGCAGTCCAGCTATGGCCGACCCGAGCCCGAGCACCAGGAAGAGCTGCCGTTTCACTACCACTCGCCTTGTTTTTTTAGTTTCTTGATTTTGCGTCTGATGAGGTCGCGCTTGAGCATGCTGAGGTGTGCCAGGAAGAGGATGCCGTTGAGGTGGTCGATTTCGTGGCAGAAGGCGCGGGCAAGGAGATCTTCGCCGCGGATGTCGAACCCTTCGCCTTTGAGATTTTGCGCTTTGATGGTGACGAATTGTGGGCGAACCACATAGCCGCGAAAACCAGGAATGGAGAGGCAACCTTCTTCTTCGCGCTTTTCGCCTTCGCCGTGGATGATTTCGGGATTAACAAGAACGATTTTGGCTTCGGGATTTTTGCCGCTGGTGACGTCAATGACGGTCAAGCGGATGCTTTTTCCGATTTGCGGCGCGGCGAGGCCGATGCCTTGCGCGGCGTACATGGTGGCGAACATGTCCTCGGCGAGTTCTTCGAGTTCCGCGTCAAATTGGGTGACGGTCTTCGCGGGTTTCTCGAGGACGGGATCGCCATATTTGACGATGGGATAGATTTTGCGCGCAGGAGCGGACACTTCTGGCCCGGCAGCGTTGGTAGCCGCGATGGTTTCAGAAGTCGTGGATTTGTCTGGCATAGCCCTCGAAGTTGCGGCGCGTCTCGGTCAAGGAGTCACCACCAAATTTTTGCAGAAAAGCATCGGCCAGGACAAGTGCCACCATGGCTTCGCCCGCAACGCCGCCCGCAGGGACAACACACCAGTCGGAGCGTTCGTAGGCGGCCTGGACGGGTTCCTTGGTGACCATGTCGGCGCTTTTGAGGGCGCGCCGGAGAGTCGAGATGGGCTTCAGGTAGCCGCGCACGACGACGTCTTCGCCGTTGGTGATGCCGCCTTCGAGCCCGCCGGCGCGGTTGGAGCTGCGGGAAAATTTGCGGGCGGATTTGTCGTAAGAGATTTCGTCCTGCACTTCGCTGCCAAAGGAGCCGGCGGCCAGAATGCCAGCACCGATTTCGACACCTTTGACGGCCTGGACGCTCATTACGGCTTGCGCCAGGCGGCCGTCGAGTTTTTCATCCCATTGGGCGTGCGAGCCGAGACCGACGGGGACGTTGTGGACAACGATCTCGAAGACGCCACCGACGGTGTCGCCGGCTTTGAGAACGGCGTCCACTTCGGCTTTCATCTTGTCCTGGGCGGTGGAGTCCGCGCAGCGCAGCGGTGACTCGAGATCATTCGAGATGGCGTGGATTTCTTCCCAGGAAGGAGAACGATCGATGCGGGTGTGGCCTACCTGAATCGTGTGACTGGCGATTTCGATGTCGAAGGCGCTCAGAAGTTGTTTGGCAAGAGCGCCGGCCGCTACGCGGGCAGCGGTTTCGCGGGCGGAAGCGCGTTCGAGAATGTAGCGGGCATCGTGAAAATCGAATTTCTGCGAACCAGCGAGATCGGCGTGGCCGGGGCGGGGAGCTACGAGTTTTTTGGCCGTGGAGTCGTCTTCGGGATAGGCCTCGACGGCAAGGATTTTTTCCCAGTTGGCCCAGTCACGATTTTCGATCCGGAGAGCGATGGGCGCGCCGATGGTTTGGCCGTGGCGGACCCCGGCGAAGATGTCGGCGCGGTCTTTTTCGATCTTCTGGCGGCCGCCGCGGCCGTAGCCGAGCTGCCGGCGATGGAGTTCGCGATTGACGAATTCGAGATCGACCGGTAGGCCCGCCGGCAGACCGGAAAGAAAAGAGAGGAGCGCCTGGCCGTGCGATTCACCCGCTGTGTAGAAACGAAGCATCCTATGAGAATCCTGAAAATGGAAAAGCGAAATTGGAAAAGTGAAGATAGAGTTTAGCTGGCGAAGAGAGTTGCGTAAAGGCGTAGCCTCGATCGTTGCGACGATCACAAGAATTTAATGGTTGCGCAATGTCTCCGTTCGCGTCGGCCATAGACGTACAATCATTCTTAGGGCGCTGATGACTGAATGCGAAGCGCATTGGATGGCTGCCGGGTTCATGGGTCTATTGGGGAAACGGCTTGTTCTTTCGCATGAATATACTTGCCAGGACGGTAGCGGGAATTTGGCAGCTCCGCGCGCGAATAGGCTGGTAGGTGCACGGGTTGGTGTTGGGCTTTGAGGATCGAAGAATTCGGCGTAAGGCACGAATCGGACTTTAAGAGCGAAAGGTAGGCCGTCGGCTTGACCACCAAATTGCTACCAGAGAGTCGGACGGGAGCACCATGCGTTTATCCGCTTTGATTGGTTGCCTTGCGATTTTCTCTCCGCTGACCGTTCTGGCGCAGGAGCCGGATCCGTCGGTGCTGCGGGTGGCGGTGAATTTGGTGATGGTGGATGCGACGGTGAAGACCAAGGCCGGGCAGATCCTGGGAGATTTGAAGAAAGAGGATTTTGAGCTGCGCGAAGATGGCGCGGCGCAAAAGGTGGAGATCTTCAGCCGGGACGAGTTGCCGCTGAATGTGGCGCTGGTGCTGGATTTGAGCGATTCGATCGAGCCATTTCTCGGGCCGCTGCGGGACGCGGCCAACACCGCGCTCGGGGCGTTGAAGCCGGAAGACGAGGTGGCGCTGTTTACGTTTTCGACGGAAGCGGAGTTGCAGGTGCCGTTTACCAAGGACAAGAAGCAGCTCGCTGAGCAGATTAACGCGTTTCGTGTGGGCGGAGCGACCAACATCAATGACGGAATTTTTGTGCCGGCGAAATATCTGCTCAATGCGCCTAACCGGGGACGGCGGGTGATTATTCTAATCAGCGATGACGTGGCGACGTATTCGGGCGGAGAGGGAACGCACGACATCATTACGGAGTTGATCGCTTCGGATGCGGTTTTATACAACCTGAAAATTCCGGGATACAACCCGCCGGGAACCATGCTGCACGCGGCGATGGAGAAAGGGTTGGTGAACCTGCGGGCGTTGATGGAGCAGACGGGCGGTGAAATTTTTAATGTGCAGGATGTGTCTCAGTTGGATGCGGCGTTTCGCGCGCTGATCGAACGGATCAAGACGCGCTACACGCTGGGGTACTACACCAAGGCGAGCGCGGCCGAAGGGAAGCCGCACAAGCTGGATGTGCGGCTGGGGGCGTCGTTTGGAAAGAAGGGCAAGGACTACGTGGTGTTGTCGAAGAACGGGTTTTACGTTCACTGAGGTTCGCGCTCCAGTAAAAAGGGGTATCGAAACCGGTGGAAAGTTCTGACCGCGACGCTATTTGTGAGGGTGGACGGGCGTAGAATGGTCTCAGCAAACGCGGAGCGATTGAAACCTACATGTCACAAATTGGGAAGTTCACGCAGCCGGATACCTCACCAGAGTACTTTATTGAGTTTCTGGAGTTTCTCGACAAGCGCGAAGACATTCGAAAGGTACGAGAGCAAGCGGCGAAGGGCTTGAACCTGGCAGCGGGTCACAAGGTGCTCGACCTCGGCTGCGGGATTGGGGGCGCGACGTTTCCGCTGGCCGAGATCACCGGGCCGACCGGCTTGGCGGCCGGAGTGGATATCAGCGCAGCGATGATTGAAGCGGCGAGGCGTCGCGCGAACGGTCGGGCCGGAATTGAATTCCAGCGCGGCGAGGCTGGCGCGATTCCGTACCCGGACAAGTTCTTCGACGCGGCGCGCAGCGAGCGAGTGTTTTTGTATTTGCCTGATCGGTCGGGCGCGATTGATGAGATGAAGCGAGTAGTAAAGCCAGGCGGACGCATCTGCCTGGTCGACGTGGATTTGGATTGCACGGCGGTGTATTCAAAGAAGTCCGCGCTGACGCGGAAGATGACATCCATCGTGGCGGCCAGCATGCCGAATGCGAATTCAGCGAGGGATTTGCCGGCGCTGGCTCGACAAGCCGGCTTGCGGGACGTAAAGGCCGAGGTATCTGCGATATCGACACCGCATGAGTTTTTCCTGCGAGTGATGGCCGGAACTCTGACCAGCGCAGCCGAGAAAGGCATCGTTTCTCGCGCGGAAGTGGACGAATGGCTGGAAGAACAGGCACTGCTCGATGGTAGCGGAAACTTTTTCCAGATATGGTTCATGGTGACGGCCTCGGGAACTGTGTAAGGTTGCCGAGAATTTCACCTGGTGCGGCCGGGTTATGTACAACTTTTCTTGACGCAATGAGAAGGCGCGGTTAGGCTTGCGGAGAAGTACTTTTCTGTGACCGAATTATAACCGGCACGAGTTCAGCCTGGGTTCAGGTGTGCCGGAAGGTCGTCGCGGAACAGGAACACGTGGCAGACACGCCTCTCCAGGGCATAGGGAAAGAGCCTCCACCGTCCGACGTGGTGCGCGAGGCGTCGATTTCCGAAATATTGACAGGCAGCGCCAAGGAAGCGGTGCTGCGCGTGCAGGAATACTCCTACCTGGCAGCCCAATCCGTAGCCAACATTTTTTCTCGGCCGCACTATGTGCAGGACACGCTCGATCAGATGGACAGCATCGGCGTCGGTTCGCTGCCGATTGTGCTGTTGACCGGATTTTTTATCGGCGCGGTTATGGTGCTGCAGACTGCGTCGCAGTTTGTCCGGTTCGGGCAGACTTCGCTGACAGGAGACGCGGTGGCGCTGGCGCTGGTGCGCGAACTGGGGCCGACGCTGACGAGTCTGCTGGTGACCGGCCGGTGCGCGTCGGGGATTGCGTCGGAGTTGGGCTCGATGCTGGTGACGGAGCAAGTGGACGCAATGCGAGCGATGGGCACGGACCCAAGCCGCAAGCTGGTGACCCCCCGGGTGGTGGCGACGGTTTTGGTCGTGCCGCTGCTGACGACCATGTCGGATTTTATCGGCCTGGTGGGCGGCTGCGTGGCGGCGGTATTTTCGCTGCGCCTGGGCGTGGTGCAGTTCTGGACGCGGGCGATTGATGCGCTGGAATTTTCCGACATTATGCAGGGGCTGATGAAGTCCATCGTATTCGCGTTTATCTTGTCCACGGTGGGTTGCTACAAGGGTTTGACGGTGCGCGGCGGGACACAGGGCGTGGGGCGGTCGACCACCCAAGCGGTTGTGATTTCGTCGGTGATGATCATTGTCGCAGACACGTTTCTGACCAAACTGGCGTTGTACATGGCGGATAAGCTCTTTTGAACACTCCACAGAAATCGGAAGCGACGATTGCGTTTCGCGATGTGCGCCTGGGATTCGACGAAGGCGACATCGTGCATGAACTCTCGTTTGAGGTGTACCCGCGAGAGACGTTGGTATTGCTGGGCGAGACGGGGACGGGAAAAACACTGAGTCTGAAGATGGCGGCGGGCTTGATGCGACCGCAAGAGGGCGAAGTAAATGTGCTTGGGCACCGAGTTTCCGAGATGTCCGAGAAAGAATTGCTGGCGTTCCGGCGCGAGATCGGATTTGTGTTCCAGGAAGGTGCGCTGTTTGATTCGATGACGGTGGAAGAAAACGTCGCTTACCGATTGCGGGAAGAGCATGTACCGGAGGAAGAGATCGAGCCGAAAGTGCGAGAAGCGCTGCGGTTTGTGGAACTGGAGCACGCGATTGATATGGTTCCGTCGGAATTGTCGGGTGGCATGCGGCGGCGAGTTTCGATTGCTCGAGCGTTGATCACCCGACCGCCGATCGTGCTGTACGATTCGCCGACGGCGGGGCTTGACCCGGTGACGTCGCAAACGATCATTACGTTGATTTTGCGGCTGCGCGATACCTACGGAGTGACGGCGCTGCTGGCGACGCATCGGCTGCAGGACGGCTTCGCCCTGGCGAACTTCTATTTTGATGCGGCGAGCAACCGGGTGCTTCCGAATCGCGAGAAGGCCGCAGAAAAAAGCGAAGCGGATTCAAACACGCGATTCGTGGTTTTTCGCGACGGCAAAGTATTTTTTGAGGGTAGCACGGAAGAAATGGCTGCGGTGAAAGACTCCTATTTGAAGCGGTTTCTGGTGTGAAATAAGGTAGGCTGGGGCGGGCGCACAAGGAGCAGCGAAGGATGGCGCAGCGAAGACAACTGACCTGGACGGAGTTGCGCGTAGGCTTGTTCGTGCTCGTGGCGCTGTTTGTGCTTGCGGTGGGAATTTTCTATGTGACCGGCACGGGGTTCTTGGGGCCGAAATACAAGCTGCGGACTTACTTTCCGGAAGTAGCCGGTGTTTCGAATGGAGCGCCGGTGCGGCTGGACGGTGTGGACGTCGGCAACGTGGAAGCGATCAAGATGGTGCCGCGCACCGGCGGAAAAGTTCCCGACAAGAGCCGCAATATTGAAGTGGTGATGCGGCTCGACAAGCGGTTTCAGGACGATATTTTGACCGATTCGACGGCAACGCTGGTGACCGAAGGATTGCTGGGCAATCGCTATGTAAACATCGCGCGTGGCTTCACGGGCACGCCGCTAAAGGACAATCAGGAAGTGAGCGGAACAGCGGAAAAATCGCTGTCTGATGTCATGGCCAGCATGCAGGGGCTGACGGTGGACATTCACGGCTTGATTGCCAGCATGCAGGAAGGCCGGGGCACGATCGGGAAATTGCTGACGGACGACGCGGCGTACAACCACTTGAACAGCTTGTTGGCGCGCAGCGACCAAATGGTAGCCGGGATCCAGAAGGGGCAAGGCACGATCGGCAAGCTGGTGGCGTCGGACGAGCTGTACGGAAAGGTGAACTCGGCGCTGGACAATGTGAACGGGGTCGTGACGGATGTACGCGCGCAGAAGGGAACAATCGGGAAGCTGCTCTACGATCCTTCCCTATATGACGAGGCGAAGAAGGCGCTGGAGAACGGAAACTCCATGATTTCGGACGTGCGATCGGGGAAAGGCTCGCTGGGGAAACTGGCCACTGATGACGAGCTTTATAACAAACTGCGGGATACCAGTTCGAATCTGGCTTCGGCGACGGCAAAGTTGAACGACAACACCACGACGGCGGGCAAACTGTTTTCGGATCCCAAGCTCTATGACAACCTGACGGGGCTTACCGGCGACTTGAGGCTGCTGATCGGGGATTTCCGGCAGAATCCGAAGAAGTTCCTGCGCATCAAAGTGGCGTTGTTCTAGCCTCTTTGCGTCTCACGGTGCCCGTGTGATGTAATCCGCTATTAACAATGGGGATGTAACGTCGAAACAATCGAACGCGACTCATACATGGAAAATCAGGAAAGTTCCGTCAAACAAGCGCGGCCGGAAGCCGTGAAGTCCACACTGCCGCAACCCGGCAGACCGGTACCGAACCGCGCGTATCCCGGTGCGCTGATCGTTGTGGAAGGCACGGACGGTTCGGGAAAAAGTACGCAGCTCTACTTGCTGAAACGGTGGCTGGAAATCGGCGGATACCGGCTGCATTTTACGGAGTGGAACTCTTCGCCGCTGGTGAAGTCTGCGACGCGGCGAGGAAAGCAGCGGCGCCTGCTGACGCCACCTACTTTTTCGTTGCTGCATGCTGCCGACTTTGCCGACCGCTGCGAGCGGCAGATCATGCCGCTGCTGCAGGGCGACTACCTTGTCTTGGCCGACCGTTACATCTATACGGCCTTTGCACGCGATGGGGCGCGGGGCTGTCCGGAAAAGTGGTTGCGCAACCTCTATCGATTTGCACCGGTGCCGGACATTACCTTTTATTTCCGTGCGCCGCTGGACGTCGCCGTACACCGCATTTTGAGCGGGCGGCCGAAGCTGAAGTATTACGAAGCAGGAATGGACTTGGGGCTTTCTTACGACCGGCCGGAGAGTTTCCGGTTGTTTCAGGCGCGTATCATGGACGGCTACGACAAGATGGTCGAGTCGGATAATTTTGTGGTGTTGGATGGAACGTTACCGGTAAACAAACTGCAAAAACAAATGCGTGAAATCGTGGCATCGAAAATTGACTTGAAGCGTTTTGCGCCGCGTGCGGCCGAGGCCGAATAGATGCCGGATCAGGAAAAGGAAAAATCTCAGGAGCGGGAGAAAGTGGCGGCGCCCGCCGAATATCCGGAGGTCGTGCCGGGGCGCTTGCCCGTGGTCTCTGAAGACGATGCTTCGAAATATTTTTTTGGCGAACCGCTCGTAGGGTTTGATCCGCGTGAAATCACCGGCACTTTGATTGTGATCGAGGGCATGGATGGGTCCGGGCGCTCGACGCAGATTAGCCTGTTGCAAGAATGGCTGGAGTCCGAGGGATTCGCGGTGCAGACCAGCGGGTTAAGACGGTCGACGCTGGTGGGACGGGACATTGACGAATTGCTGGCGAAAAATGCGGTAACCCGGCTGACGCTCGCGCTGATGTACTGCACGGACTTTTTCGATCAGTTGGAGCACCGGATTGTTCCGGCGCTGAAGTCTGGAACGATCGTGCTCGCAGACCGGTATATCTTTACGCTGATCGCGCGGAGCGTAGTACGCGGGATCAATCGCGATTATTTGAGCGGACTTTACGCGATGGCGCTGCGGCCGCATTTGACGTTCTGGCTGAACGTGCGGCCGGAAACGGCATTCGGGCGCGAATTTCGCAAAGCGCAGGCGATCAGCTATTGGGAGGCGGGCCGCGACATGTCTCTGTCGCATGATTTGTATTGGTCGTTCATTCGTTACCAGACCATGATCAAGCGGGAGTTCGAAGCGTTTGCCAAGCGCCACGACTTTCTGGACTTGGACGGCGAGGCGCCGGTCTCCACGGTCAACAAACTGCTACGGCAACGGATTGCCGAACAACTGGGAATTCGCACTACGAAGTACACTCCTTCTTCGGCACTGGCGCACCTTTGGCGCTAGCCGCCTGAATCATTTCATGCCTGACCCGGTTCACATCGCTGCGATAGACGCTGGTTCGAACGCCGTGCGGCTTTCGGTAGTGCGAGCGTTTTCCGCGCTCGACATCGAGCCGCTGCACAACGAGCGCTACCCATTGCGGCTGGGCGAGAGCGTGTTCGTACGGAATCGCTTCAGTGAAGAAGTGTTCAAGAAGGCGGCGAAGGCGTTTCACCACTTTCGCGACGTAATGGACGAATTTGGTGTGACGCACTACCGCGCGGTGGCCACCAGTGCGTCTCGAGAAGCGGGCAACCGCAAAGCGTTCCTGCGGCGCATACGGCAAAAGTCCGGAATCAAACTGGAAGTGATCAGCGCAACGGAAGAGTCGCGGCTCGGCAGGGAAGCGGTTTTTGCGGCCATCGGCCCGGATTGCCAGGCGCGCTGCATTGCGGATTTGGGCGGCGGGAGCCTGGAGGTCAGCATTTTGCGGGATCACCGGGTTCTTCAGACGGCGCAATTCCCGGTTGGCACGGTGCGTTTGATGACCACACTGAATCTGCACGGCCCAATCCGGCCGGTCGAAGCGGAGCAAGTGCGCAAGTATTTGCGCGCGTTGCTCGAATCGAAGCTGGCGTCATGCCCCAATCTGGCCGATGGGTTGACGGTTGCATTGGGCGGAAATGCGGAAACACTGGCGAACGTGGCGCCCGGCCCTCGGCATCATGGGCTAACGACGCTGGAACTTTCTCTCTTGCGCGAGCGCTTACCGGAATTGCTGCGTATGGATGTGCGCGAGCGGATGAAGGCCTACGGTGTGCGGCGTGATCGGGCAGACGTAATGGGCATCGCGGGCATCATTTTCATTACGTTGGGGCGGTATTTGAACGTGCGGACGCTGGCGATTCCGGCCGTGGGCATTCGGGAAGGATTGATTCAGGAAATCGCCAAAGAAGCCTTCTCGCGGAAAGAGCCGCATCGCTACACCGCGGACTCGCGGCGAATTCTGGTGGGAGCGCGGAGCTTTTCACGACGGCTGGAGCGTGATCCCAGGCATGCGGAGCATGTCCGCGAGTTGAGCCGGCAGCTGTTCGACCAACTCCAGCCATTGCATCACCTGCCGTCGGAGGCGCGCGTCATTCTGGAAGCGGCGTCGCTGCTGCATGACATTGGGCACACGGTCAGTCACAAGGGCCACCACAAGCATGGGGAATATTTGACGATGAACGGCGATATTCCGGGTCTCGACGGACGCGAACGTGCGCTGGCCGCAGCGGTGGTTCGTTACCACAACCGCAAGGCCGAGCCGGCGAACCACCACATTTCCTACGCGGCGCTGAATACCAGCGACCGGCGCCTGGCGCGCCGGCTGGCATCGCTGGTACGCATCGCGGAAGGGCTCGATCATTCACACCGGCAGCGCATCGGTTCGATTCGCGCGGCGTTCCAACGCGGCGCCGTAGGATTGCATCTGCAAGCACGCGGCGATGCCCGCGAAGACATGCGTGACGCTAACCGCAGCGCCGAACTTTTCGAAAAGGAGTTCCACACCAAGCTCTACTTCCGGTCAGTGAATGGCTAGACTATCGGAAGGGCCCTAGGCGACGAACCAGGAGGAAGCATCGGCAATGCAGTTGTACATCGTAAGGCACGGAATCGCGATTGACCGGGAAGATCCGAAGAGTCCCTCCGATCCGGAGCGCTATCTGACGCCCGAGGGGCTCAAAAAAACACGCGAGGTGGCGCGTGGATTTGCCTCCCTGAAAATTTCTCCGGATGTTTTCTTTTCGAGTCCTTATGTGCGGGCCATACAGACCGCGGAGATTTTCGCCGAGGCGGCGAAGTTTTCGAAATCCAAGATTAAACAAACTGATCTCTTGCTGCCGGGAGGCGATCCGGCAGCATTTTTCCGGGAGTTGCAACGAACGTCGCGGTCGGAGGAGTCCGCGATTTGTTTCGGACACGCTCCGCACCTGGATGAACTGATTGCCTTTGCGCTGGGAGCCAAGCGGGATCTGACGCAGTTGAAAAAGGCGGGAGCTGCATGCCTCGAGTTAACACGGATCAGTCCGCCTTCCGGAGTGTTGACCTGGCTGTGCACCCCGAAGATGTTGCGCAAGCGAGATTGAATTAGCGAAGGACGGCAAAGGGTATCAGAGGCGCGACCTCGCTTGTGGGCTTGCGCTCCGGCGTATCGGTCGGTTGGATCAGAATCGTGTTGCCGATGCAGCGCTCCAGGAGACGTTTTGCCTTCGCAAAACGTGCCGCAATCGCCGGAGTCTCTTTGACGCCCTCCGCGCGAAGCAAGAGTCCTTGCGACAGAGTTTCCAATTTGATCGCGCCGCCGCAGGTGACTCCGCTACGTTGCGCCGCGACGGCGATTCGTAGAATTCCTGCGAGCGTTCTAATGGCCGCCTGCTGTTCCACCGATAATTTCGAGAATCTCTTGTGGCCGTCACCGGGTTCGGGGCCGCGCTGAAAACGGATGCTCCAGGCGACGCGTTCCCATTCGGCGAAAGTCCACGACGGAGGGACGGGCGATTTCAGAAGGAAAGTGCGCGCCGACTTTAAGCGCGATTTCTTCTTGGATTCGTACTCGATTCCGCTAAGCTGCGCGGCGGCCACCAGTACGCGCTTTTGGTTTTGGTCCGCGAAGACCGCACCGGTTTGCTGGCGCTGTAATTGGGTCCAGAGCTTCGGAGCAATTCGCGAGACTGCGAGACTCCTCTGCGGCTTGGGGTCCATGGATTTGCGAGTGGCGGCAATTCTGGCGGCGGAATATTTCGGCCAAGTTGGTTTCGGAAAACTGCCGAGCCAGTCCTGCCAGATGCTTACGCGGCCCAGGGCCAACTGGCGGTAGGTTTGCAGCCTTTCGTGTCGAACACTCTCCACGCGCGCCTGCCACTGCTGGTGCAGCTCTGGGACCGCCGCATCTTTCGCCGCTGCCACTAACTCTCGTAGCACATCCAGGTCGTGGATGTCTCCGAGAACGTCCTGAACGCGCTTGAGGGAGCCAATCCATTTGCCGTGGAGGGACGGAACGAGCAATTCCAGAGTGTAGCGGAAACGTTTCAGGGCGATCCGCAGTTGGTGCCAGGGGGCGGGGCGCTCCGTACGCAACGCACGGCGGTGTAGTTCGTGCGCCTCTTCCAGACGCTCCAGCGCCAGACAACGCGCGGCTTCTCGGTCCGCGGGGATCTTCCTCAACCGCGAATGCAAAACTTTGGCCAGTTCGGCCCAGCGCTTTTGGTCAAACTTAAGGGCCAGAAGCGACGCTTTGGCTAAGGCGGATTCTTGTGTTTGTTTCAACGATCCGAGCAGCGAGACTTTGAGGGGATCGTTTTCGGGGCGAAGGTTGTTGAGCCAATCTCCTGCAACCTGCGCGTCACGCAGCTCGCCCATCGACCGAAAGAGCTTGCGAGCGCTATTGCGCATCTCCTGCCAGTCCGGATGCGGATCGATTTCTTCCACGCCGGAGGCGAGCGAGCGGCAACGACGAAGGGAAACGCGGAGATCGTGAACGGTATCGGACGATGGGTCGGCGCGCAGTTCCGCCAATTCTTCCAGCGTCCGCTTCATCCAGAACGCAAGGTCACGGTGCTCCTCAAGAGCACGAGAGGGAATGGCAACAGCGAAAGCCATGTCGCAAAAATCCGCTTCGTCCGGAATCCGGGATTCGGCCGGTTTCGAGCAGAGATGTAGGGTAACGCTTGGGGCGGGGGGCGTCCAGCCGGTAACCTATGTACTTGGCCGGCCTGTGGATGAATCGCCGGGTTCATGTTATTTTTAGAGAATACGCCGGAGTGGCGGAATGGCAGACGCGGCGGACTCAAAATCCGCTGACCGCAAGGTCGTGAAGGTTCGACTCCTTTCTCCGGCACTCTACCTTTCTGTTTTCGCAGCTTTCCTGCAAAATATGCATTTTACAAGGCTTTTTATCGATTTGACTCGACAAGGCTCTGCCGCGGGATGAAGGAAAATCGCGATTGTCGGGCTTCATTGGATACAACCAAGACCCCAAAGCGAATCTGAGCAACCTGGCGAAATCGCACAATATCTTGATCGGTCAGGCTGGTACCAAACGGAATTCGATGGGCTGGTTCGGGTGAGGGTTCCTCTGGCCGTTCGCACGGAGTGCGGTGCGCTACGATTCCTCGTTCTTCCCGCTTGTTCTGGGTCCCTGCCCGGCTTACCTGAAATCCTTTTGTGAACCGGTGACTGGTCTTTCATACGATCCACAAGCGCTCGTTACGCGCCTAAGAGCGAAGAGAAGCGCTTGTCCGTGACGTCGCCGTCTTAGTGTTCGGTTCAGTCACTAAGATCGCTCACGGAGACGTGCCGGATCGGAGCGCATAAAGCCGCTAGCTACCGCTTATCCAGGAAACCGCTGACTTGGCGGTTGCAGTGCGTATTTGCGAGGTGCGGCCCGAAACCCGGCATTGGCCTTTTCGCTGCATACAAACCTCCGTACTATTCGGTCCTGCCCCACCACTTCCCAGAATTGGACTAGTCGCCCACGCTATGACTTTCACCAATGCGCCACAGCTGGCCACGCTCCTGCGCAGCCTCCAACTAAGCCTGCGAACTAAGCTATTACTGCCACTTGTGTTCGTCATCGCCGGTCTAACCGGCGCCACGCTCTTCGTTGTTCGCCACTCAGTCGAAACTCAAGCCCAGGCCCAGATAGAGCAGGAAGCCAGCAATGCCATTTTGACGGTTCAGGCGGCTCTGAATCAGCGCGAACTCATCCTAAGCAAAAAGGCCGATCTTCTGGCGATGGTCGCATATATGCGTGATGGCGACCCATCCGCGATTGAGGATATCAGTGAGGACGCGTGGCAATCGAACGACTGTGATCTGTTTGCGATTGCTGACGCAAAGGGCAAGGTGTTGAGCGTACATTCCAGAGCAGTGGGTTTCTCCAGTGCTAGCGCCAGGGAGTTGCTCGGACACTCCTTGAAAGTTCACCGCAGTTCCGATTGGTGGCTCTACCATGGTCGGATTTTTCAGATTGTCCTGAAGCCCTACTACGGAGAGGGCACTCTACTGGGTACGGTAGTCGTCGGACGGGAGTTCAGTGATAAAGACGCCAGAGACTTGTCGTCAATGTCGTCGAGTCAAATACTGGTTCACGCAAACGATGCCACGGTTCTGAACACCCTTCCCGCTGCGGCTAGCCTCTCAACGATCGAAAAACTCCGTCGCTTAGCGCGTCGGGGCATGGTGAGCCTGGGCGACGAACCATTCTTTGCTATGTCAGTTCCTATAACCGACGGCGATGCCGAACCTACCATCCGTCTTACGGTTCTCAAATCCTACGAAAATGCGCTTGCCGCCCTCACCCAGTCAAAGCATCTACTGATTGCCCTGGGGATCGGCGCCCTGGCCCTTGGAGGACTTTTCGTCTACGTCATTGCGGATAGATTGACGCGTCCGCTTACAGCACTGGCTCGTGGTGTTCGGGCCCTCGAAATGGGTGACTATGCCTATCCCCTAAAACGGGATCTAGGCAGCGACGAGGTCGCGCAACTGACCCGAGCTTTCGAGGACATGCGGACGACACTGCGTCAAACTGAAAGTCAGAAACAGGAACTCGAAGGCCAACTTCGGCGATCTCAGAAAATGGAAGCGATGGGCCGGCTCGCTGGCGGCGTAGCACACGATTTCAACAATCTCTTAACTGTTATTAAGGGGAACAGCAGCATTCTCGCGGAACGCCTTGGCTCCGGCCATCACTTAGCCAAGCTGACGACCCAGATCGACGGCGCAGCAGACCGCGCCGTTTCCCTGACCCGCCAGTTGCTCGCCTTCTGCCGTATGCAGGTTATGCAACCGAAGATTCTCGATCTCAACGAACTGGTTTCAGAAATGTGCAAGCTGCTCCGGCGCTTGGTTCCCGAAGACATTGCTTTCAACTTTCGTGCCGGAGAATCATTAGGACGCGTCAAAGCTGATCCCGGGCAGATCGAGCAAGTAATCATGAACCTGGTGGTGAACGCCGGCGATGCCATGCCGGAGGGAGGTATCCTCACCGTCGAAACGCGTAACGCCACCATCTTCGAACAGGAAGTCCCCCGCCGAGCACCTGCTTCTCCGGGCCAGTACGTACTGCTGTCCGTCACTGATAACGGCATGGGAATGGATGCGGAGACCAGGGCGCGCATTTTCGAGCCCTTTTTCACAACCAAAGAGCAAGGAAAAGGTACAGGCTTGGGGCTCGCCACGGTGTACGGAATTGTCAAACAGAGTGGCGGATTCATTTGGGTGGAGTCAGAACCGGGTAAGGGAGCCCGTTTTGAAATCTATTTTCCGCGCGTCACCGACCGACTCGAGCCCGCGCCTGCGCAAAAAGAAGAAATTCCGGTATCCCGAGGTCTTAAAACCGTGCTGGTCGCCGAAGACGAGGAAGCAGTCCGTGAGCTCGCTTGCGAATTCCTCAAAACGGCCGGCTACAACGTGTTAACGGCCAGCAACGGGGCCGAAGCCTTGGCCTTGGCGGAGGGCTCTAAACAGCATATCCACGCACTGCTGACCGATCTTGTCATGCCCAGGATGCGTGGCCCCGAACTAGCCAAGCGGCTGAAAACCCTGCAGCCCCAGATAAAAGTCATCTACGTCAGCGGTTATCTGGAGTACCAGCAAGACAGAAACGAATTCGTCGAGGAAGCACTTTTCATCCAAAAGCCTTTTACTCGAACTACTTTGATCGCACGAATGGCCGAACTGCTCAAGGAAGACTCGCAGTTGCTCGTCGAGAACTAAGACCGCGGAGTCGCACGTGGGGCGGCGAGGCTCGGAACGCGTGCAGCTCCTTGCTACCACGGCGTTTCTTCGTTAGAAGGGGGCGGCGGCAACAACGAGTCAATACGTTCCAGCAATTTCGGGATGCCTTCCACCTTGGAAATGAAATCAACCCCAATGAATGCGCGGAGAGTGTCGGCGTGCAGGTCGGTGAACATCGTGAACAAAATGATTGGCGTTTCCGGCAGGGCGTTCTTCAAGACCGAAGCTGCTTCCGCTCCATTCAAGCGAGGCATGGCCAGGTCCAGCAGTATCAAATCAGGTTTCGTTTCTTTGGCCTTTTCGATGGCATCAACGCCGTCAACAGCTTCACTCACCCGAAGTTCCGAGTGACGGCGCTCCAGCAGGAATCGGACGGAACGGCGCATGGATGCGCTGTCATCCGCGATCAGCACATTCTTGGACACGGCTCAAGGACCATGGCTTATTTTGTTTTGATTCCAATACGGAAGAATCAGTAGCGCCACCCGACTGACCATGTATGTCCGGAACCCCAGGGAGCGGAATCGTGGTCATGCGTTTCCGCATATGCGGCCTTGGAAAAAGCTCAAGCGTGAAGAACGAAAGCGGGAAAAGCAATTGCGCAAGTTACAGAACCAATTGAACGTTACTGAACAAGGTAAGAAAACAAAGAACTAGGTGCGGGTTATCCCTAGGCAGCGGAACGCACTCTAATTCCAGAATCGAACGAACACAACTCACAATTGCGGGCGTGGTTTTGTAACTTGTTATAGGCTTTGGCATATTTCGCCTGCCGTTTTCGAAACTCGTTGTCACGCTCTTTTCCGATCACGCCAATGGTGCGAACCCCAGCCAGGTGTTCGTTCAATTCAACTAGGGCTTGGTAAGATTGCTTGAGAAGTCGTTCGTGTTCAACGCAAACTGCAGTTCTAACATCTGCGTTCATCGCCGGTCTCCTTCCTTAGGAAAGAGCAGATTGGTAGCCGCACTCGTATCATGCTCGTTCAAGAGGAGTTGACGACAAAAAGCCGACCGACCCAGTACTCGAAGCGTGCTTACTTTTTTCACCCAGGCCGAATAATTTACAAGGACATCGATCCCGCCGTGGTCGGTACGTTGCCTTTGATCCGGGGCAGAGCTAGAACTGTTCTTTCACCTAATCGTGGTTCTAAGAAGTTCCTCTGATTGATTAAGTTGGTGTTCGGGTTGGACACTCGTGTTACTCTCGCTCTCGAACTAATCAATAGGGCAGGGCGCGGAAGAACGAGAAGCTTTTGTGCCCTGCTCTCCTCTAGCCCGCGCTCGACGTCCATTTTCATTTCCCAGAATTACCCCCAGGCAAATAAGCTGCTTTCTTCGCCGTTTGAATCGTTTTAATATGACAGCACTCTGATCCGCCGTAAGAATGAGGAACCATGCTCCGTCGAATCGCGATCGTCGCTTTTCTGCTAGCTGTCGATACTCTACTGATCACCGCGTCCGCTGAAGCGGCCGGGAACGGGCATGATGCCGGCACGTCGCTCGAGCTGTTGAAGGGCTGGGAGGTTCAGTCGGCTTGTGAGGTGAAAGCAACCGGCGAGCAGGTATCGCGGGCGGGCTTCGCGACGACTGGCTGGCACAAGACAACGGTTCCCAACACGGTGGTTGGAGCACTGGTGGACGACAAGACCTATCCGGACCCGACCTATGGCGCCAACATGAAGAATCTGCCGGGGATGAATTATTCCTCGGCTACGTTCTTTGCGAACCAGGACATGCCAGAGAACAGCCCGTTCAAGTGCGCGTGGTGGTGGCGCGAGGAGTTTGACGTACCCGTCACCTTTGCCAAAAAGAATGTGCTCATCCGCTTTCCCGGCATCAACTACCGCGCGAATGTCTGGTTCAACGGACAGAAAATTGGTGATGCCAAGGAGATCGCCGGAACCTACCGTATCTTCGAATTCGATTTGACGAAACTCCTGAAGGCCGGGACGAAAAACGTCGTTGCGCTCGAAATCAGCTCACCGGCAAAGGAAGACTTAGGAATCACCTGGGTGGACTGGAATCCGACTCCGGCGGACAAGAACCTGGGGATCTGGAAGGAAGTGACCCTGACGGCGCGCGGTCCGGTCACCATACGCAACCCGTTTGTGAAAACCCAGCTCAATGTGGACTTTACTGGCGCGGACCTGACCATCTCGGCCGATCTGCGCAATGACTCCGGCGCGGCTACGAAAGGAACATTGGTCGCGGAAGTCGACGGCAAGACGGTGAAGCTGGCAATGGAGCTGGCTGCCGGAGAAAGCAAGTCGGTCCGTTTCGAGCCCGAGCATTTTGCCGCTCTAAAATTGCAGCGACCCAAGCTTTGGTGGCCCTACACCATCGGCACGCCATATCTCTACAAGGCCAAGCTGTTTTTTGAAGCCGGCGGGGAAATCTCGGATACCGCAGCCGTTGCGTTCGGCGTTCGGGAGGTTACCAGCGAACTGACCGACCAAGGCCATCGGCTGTTCAGGATCAACGGCAGGCGGATTTTGATCCGCGGCGCAGCGTGGGCGCCGGACATGTTCCTGCGACCGATGCCGGAGAAGCTTGACGCCGACCTGCGCTACGTGAAGCACATGAGGTTGAACACGATTCGTCTGGAGGGCCGGATTGATCGCGACGAATTGTTCAACAAGACCGACGAGATGGGAATTCTCGTAATGCCCGGCTGGACCTGTTGCGATATGTGGGAACAGTGGAAAGACTGGACCGACGAGACGCACAAAATCGCAGCCACTTCCATGGCCGATCAGGCACGCCGGCTGCGCAATCATCCAAGCGTTTTTGTGTGGCTGTACGGAAGCGACGGACCGCCGCCCGCCGACGTGGAAAAAATGTATCTATCGGTTCTGAAGGAAGCGGAATGGCCTAATCCGTCGGTTTCCTCCGCAAGCGAAGCGCCGACCACGGTTACGGGAAAGTCCGGCGTGAAGATGACCGGACCGTATGAATATGTGCCGCCGGTGTATTGGTTGGCAGACACCCAGGCCGGTGGAGCGTATGGCTACAACACGGAGACAAGTCCCGGTCCGGCGATTCCCACCCTGGAAAGCGTGAAGCGGTTCATTCCTAAAGAGCATCTCTGGCCCATAGACGACGTTTGGAACTACCACGCCGGAGGCGAGCGCTTTACCACCGTCAATGTGTTTAGTGACGGATTGAACCGTCGCTACGGACCGGCCACCTCGCTCGAAGACTACGAGCGCAAGGCGCAGGCCATTGCCTATGACGGCGAGCGGGCCATGTTCGAAGCCTATGGCCGCAACAAATACAGGTCTACGGGAGTCATTCAGTGGATGCTCAACAACGCGTGGCCTTCGCTGATCTGGCATCTCTACGACTATTACTTGGTCCCCGGTGGCGGTTATTTCGGTACAAGAAAAGCCATGGAGCCGATTCACGTGCAGTATGGCTACGACGATCAGAGTGTGGCGGTCGTAAATGACACCTACATAGCGCGCAAGAACATGAACGTGCGGGCGCGCGTATATTCGCTCGAAGGGAAGCTGCTTGCGGACAAGGAAGAGGCGGTGGACGTTCCAGCCGATGGCGCGGTCGAGGCCTTCGATTTGCCAAAGGCAGAAGGGCTCACCATGACGTTTTTTGTACGGCTCGACTTACGCGACGCGCGCGGACGTGCGGTGAGTGACAACTTTTATTGGCTTTCCGCCAAGGCGGACACGCTCGACTGGGCGAAGAAGCAGGACACCGTGTACACGCCGCAGGCCGAATTTGGCGATTTGACGGGCCTGGCCACGTTGCCGCAAGTTCATCTGCAGACGAGCGCGACCATCGAACAGCCGGCCACTGCGAGTACGGGAAAGGCGCACGTTCGCGTGAAGAATCCTTCCTCAGGCGTGGCGTTTCAGATTCGCTTGCGCCTAGCGAACAAAAAGGACGATCTCGACGTGGTGCCGGTGTTCTGGGACGACAACTACTTCTCACTGTTGCCAGGCGAAGAACGGCTTATCTCCGTTAGCTATGACGCTAGGCAACTTCACGGTGCGCAACCCGCAATTCAGCTTGGCGGATTCAATATCGCGGCCGCCGAGATTGCTGTCGGCGGCACACACTAGGCGCAGTCGCTGGGTTTGCTTTGCCTGGCGGCGTCGTGCACAATTCCGCTCGATGAAAATCTACGCTCGCCGTGCGCGGCGAATCCATTGGGCACTTGCCGCGGTCTTCCTGGCTAGTGGGCTCACGGGTCGCGAAGCGACTCTCGCTCAAAATGCGAAACTCGCCGTTGCCGAAACGGCCGTCCAGAAACGAATTGCTGCATCCGGCGCCGACGTTAGCGTGTATTTCAAAACGCTCGATGGCAAAGACGAATGGTCGGTGCGGCCCGACGACATTTTTCACGCTGCCAGCACCATGAAAATAGCCGTCTTGATCGAGCTGTTTCACCAGGTCCAGCAGGGCCAGGTGAAGCTGGACGACCGGATTGTCCTCAAGAACGAATTTCACAGCATCGTGGACGGCTCGCCTTACAAACTCAGCGCTTCGGACGACTCCGAGGCCAACCTGTACAGAGCCGAAGGGCAAACCCGTACGCTGCGCGATCTGTGTGAGTTGATGATCACCGTCAGCAGCAATTTCTCGACAAACCTCATCATCGAAAAACTGGGCGTGCAAAACATCCGCGCCAGGGTTCACGCACTTGGCGCGGACGGCGTGGTCGTCCTGCGAGGCGTAGAGGACAGCAAGGCATTCGAAAAGGGCTTGAACAATACGACTACCGCCCGCGGGCTGGGGATTCTGTTGGAGGCAATCGCTCAAGGGAAAGCGGTCGACGCAGCAAGTTCGCACGACATGATCGCTGTCCTTAAACGGCAGAAATTTAACGAAGGAATCCCGGCGGGCCTGCCTCCTGGCATTCCGGTCGCGCACAAGACAGGAGAGATCACCAAGATTCATCACGACGCAGCCATTGTTCTCGCCGAACGCCCGTATGTGCTGGTGATTCTGGTCCGAGGATTGAGCGACATCAAGGACAGCGCGGCCCTCATGGCTTATGTCAGCCGGCAGTTGTATGACGCGACGCAGTAAGTCACCAGTAGCGCAACCCGTCCGACCGGTTCGCTCATCTAAGAGCTGAAGAATCGTAAAATCTCTGAGAGTCAAGGTGGCGCCCGAAACGAAGGAAAGGGAGAAGGAACTTCCAATGAAGAATTGGTTCAGGATTTTAGCGGCAGCCAGCGGTTTGTTGCTTTTGACGGCGGTTGGATTCGCCGACACGCTGGAGCTCAAGGATGGCCGCGTTTTGCAGGGCAAGTATCTCGGCGGAACGCAGGCGGTTCTGCGCTTTGAGCTGAACGGTGAGGTGCAGACCTTTCCGACCAACGACATCGTTGCCTTGACTTTCACGCGCAACTCCGGTTCCGCGCCGGCTCCGGTCACTGCTCCTCCGCCTCAGGGCGATCCGGGCCCAGCTCCGGCTCAAGCCGCTCCGCCTCCGGCCGCCGCAAATTCCTACGCGGGCGGTGACGTCAGCGTCCCGGCGGGCCAATCGATTTTGGTGCGCATGATTGACGGCGTAGATTCGTCCAAGAATCATGTTGGCGATCTTTTCCACGCTAGCCTGGAAACCGACTTGAACGTCAACGATGTACTGGTCGCTCGTAAGGGAACTGACGTCTATGGTCGTCTGGCCAGCTCTGATAAAGGCGGCACTTTTTCCGGCAAGTCGGAGCTGCAGCTTGAGCTGACCCGGCTGGTAATCGACGGCAAAGACTATCCGGTGGTCAGCAGCGATTACAACGTGCAGGGCAAAAGCCAGGGTTCGTCCACCGCGAAAAAAGTCGGGGGCGGCGCCGTCGCAGGCGCGATCATCGGTGCTATTGCCGGAGGCGGCAAGGGAGCCGCGATTGGCGCGGCAGCCGGCGGCGGAGCGGGTGCCGGCGTGCAAATCCTCACCAAGGGTGACCACGTGAAGGTGCCCAGCGAAACGCTGCTGGAATTCCGGCTACAGCAGCCGGTCACGATTACCCCAACTGCGCGCTAACCCCCGGGCCATAAGTCTCGGACAGTCAATTACTTGCAAGGCTGGGGTGTCTTTTAGGAATCATTCCAAGCAAATTCCCGCTTGCCGCTTCTGCTGTTAGTGACTATGCTAACACCTCAAGTGAGGGGCCTATGCCGAAGGAAAAGCCGCAAGTAAATATCGGGGAAGTCATCAAGACTTATCGCAGCCAGCGCGGGCTCTCGCAGGGTGATATCGAACGTCGTACCGGCTTGCTGCGCTGCTACCTGTCTCGCGTAGAGAACGGCCACACCGTGCCGTCGCTTGAGACCCTTGCCAAAATCGCCGAAGCCATGGACATTTCCTTGGCCGATTTTTTTCCTGGTACCGAAACGCCGCGCGACAAAGAAACGCAAAAGATGTTGGGCGAGCTTTCACAGGATGAAATTCGTTTTTTGGTCGAAATCAAGCGCTACAGCTCCACGCTGTCGGACGGCGACAAGCGCCTGGTGCTGGCCATGATCCGCAAAATGGCCACCATGATCCCTCCGCCGGTGCGCAAGCCGCTGGTTCGGCGCCCTGCGATTTGATCTCACTTTAAAAATCATGCGAGCACCGAGGCGGGCGGATATTCCCGCCCGCTTCTTCGCATTTGTGCTCACCCCAAAGCCACCGCCGCCGAACCGGTTCGCCTCACTGCCCGGATGATTGCGTCTGAGGAGCGGGCGATGCGGAATTGCACGATCCCAGATCCTTCACCAGTTTTTTTGCAACAAACGTTTGCGCCCCGGTAGTGCTCTTGGACTTCTTGCCTTGCAACTGTACGCGCTGCCCGGCCTTCAGATAGACATCGCCGGGCGCCAGCGAGTAAGAGGTGTTCTTCTTATCGTCGACGAAACGCAATCCGTCTTCCGCGGGTTGCACACACCCGGTCACGGAACTCTTGTGCAGCGCCAAAAACAGGAGCCCTGCCCCGGCTGCTGCGCCGACTCCGATGCCGATCGCTTTTCCCGAATTCCCGTAGCCCCCTCCCGGCATGGTGTACGTGCCGCCTCCGGTGCCGCCCGTACTTCCCGTTCCCCCTCCGTATTGTGCCGATGCCCGGCTGGTCGCCAGCAATGCGATGGATACTCCCAGTGCGACTCGGATTACCTGGTTTGAAATTCTTTTCGATCTTCCTGAAGCCGAATAGATCAGCATAGGTCACTCCTTTGTGATGTGATCCGTGATGGATTTGCCTCACTCTAGCAACCTAGCGGCGTCCCGTTGTCATCGCGACGTAAGGGAAAGGTCATTTCCGGAGGGCTGAATTCGTGACGAAACTGAGTGTCTTCGCGCGCGGCAAGCTCTCTTTACAGACTGCGGAACAGGAAGTGCCAGAGAATGTCCACGGCGGCGTGAACCAGCGCCGACGCAAAAATCGAACCGGTCTTGCGCCAAGTCCAACCGTAGAAAAGTCCCGCGATGGACGCCAGAAGGACATACCTCCAGTTGGGGAAATGTAGATTTGTGATGTGCGAAAATCCGAAAACAACGGAAGCCGCGATCCAGCCGGCTGTTTCGCTATTGCTTGCGCGGGACAGTAAGTTCTGCAGTAGTCCGCGAAACAACAATTCTTCCGGCCAAGCCGTAAAGAATAGAATGCCAATGGAAAGAGGTACCAGGGTTTTACATTCGCCGATTCGCGGCGCCCACAAAATGAAATGCATCCGCAAGCCTACCGGAATCGCGATGCAGGCAAACAGTGCGAGCGCACCGAGGATGTAGAGTGCCCAACCGCTACCCCAGCCAATGTTGTATCCCACATCCTTGATTCGTCGCAAAAGCAGGAAGCCGGCAATCGCCAGGTTCACTGCGGTGAGGACGGTAAAAATGTAGGCGAGGCGGCCGCCGGGATACGGCCACAACCAGTGCGACGGCCCAAACTTCACTGCGGCCCAAATAGCGGTGATCGTTGCGAAGTCCTGCCAGCTACCCGGTGCTGCCGCTGTTGCCGACGAAAGAAGCAGCATCGGCAGAGACAACATCGCTGCCGCAGCGGCGATGCGCCAGAGCGAGAGCGTTCCGGTTCCGAGCGCGTAAACTAGAAAAAGAAAGAACAACAGCAGAGACAGCAGCCAGGGTCCGCCGGGGCCAGCGAGGGCCGAGAATCGGTCTGTGATGCCCCGCGCTGCGAACAACAGCATAATAGAGAGAAAAAGCGCAAAGACGATGAGCGTAGAAATGAACGAACGTTCGGCGTGCGAAATGCTTGGCCCAGTCGCCGATGCAAAAACCGCCAGAACCAGCGTCAAGACCAATGCAAGAGTTAGGACTGGGAACACACCAAGTTGGCGAGTTGCCGGCAAGGAAGTATTGTATCGCAACGTTTTTTATTCCCAGGTCATCCGATGACGAAGAGACTCACCTACATAGACTGGATGCGCGGCCTGGCATGCGTGGTGATGTTTCAAACGCATTGCTACGACTCGTGGCTGAATCCCGAAGCTCGAAAAACCGAGTTCTTTGCTTGGTCTCGGTTCGGGGGAACGCTTCCCGCCCCGCTCTTTATTTTTCTTGCAGGCATTTCCGTGGCCTTGGTCACGGAAAAATTGCGCGAAAAGGGAATCGCGCGTAACGAAATTGCCAAGCTGACCATTTTCCGCGGCGCGGAAGTATTCGGTTTGGGCATTCTGTTCCGCATCCAGGAGTTTGCCCTGGGATATCCGCATTCGCCATGGACCGACCTTTTCCGCGTGGACGTGCTCAACATCCTGGGCATTTCGATAATCTTGATGGGAGCCGTATGCCGGCTCGCCGGCGGAGCGTCGCCCAGAGCAGCGCGCAGTAGGAGTCTCCTTGCGGCAATTGCCGCAGCCGCGGCAGTTGCTTTAGCGACACCCGGCCTATGGACCATCTGGCGTCCAAAGTTTCTTCCCTGGCCAGTCGAGTCTTATATCAACGGCGTGCACATTTTTGATCTGCCCCAGCCCTGGCTCTTTCCGCTGTTTCCGTGGGCGGCATTCGCTTTCGCTGGTCTCACCATCGGCTTTTGGATGTTTACAGATCTCGCCCGAAAGCTGGACGGCTGGAGCTTCGTTGTGTTGGGCGCGGCCGGTGTAGCGCTCTGTGGTCTCTCCATACTGTTTGACGGCACGCCGATCCGCTGGTTCGGCGCTTACGATTACTGGCACACCAGCCCCAATTTCTTCCTGATACGCTGCGGCATCTTGCTGGTTATTTTGCTTCTCGCCTATGCTTGGTGCCGCTGGGGACTGGCCCGTGCGGCGTTTAGCCCGCTCACGCAACTGGGCAAAACTTCGCTGCTCGTCTACTGGGTGCACATCGAATTTGTGTACGGCAGATTGTCTATCTTGCCGAAGGGGCAATGCAGCATTCCCAAGGCAACTGCGGGGTTGATCGCTATCTTCGCCGCCATGCTTGGCTTGTCGTTGTGGCGAACCAGGCGGAAGGGAAAGAAATCTCGCGTGCCGGCTGCTTCGCAGTTCGAAGGTTCGCTGGCGACCTGACTTTTATGGCTTGGTCGCGCGCGGCTGTATTTGTTCCGATTTCGGAATCTTGATGATCACTTCACCGGGTTTGGCCAGGCCGAGCTCATCGCGCGCGATCGATTCAATTTTGTGCGGATCAGACTTTAATGCTTTCACTTCCTGCGAAAGCTCGGTGTTTTCTTTGTTCAGACGCGCGATTTCGCCCTGCACGCGCTCGATTTCCTGCTTGGTTCGCCGCATGGCCAGATAGCCGTGGGTTCCGAAAATGTCGTGCAGAAGCAATCCGAAAACACAAATTCCCAGCAGCGCCCTGCCATATTGCGCCCACAGTATGCTCAATTTGTCTTGCCCCGCCATTCTTCAGCCCTTCAGGATCCAGTCCGTCGCTTCGCGCACCAGTCTAGCCGAGGCCGTCGCATTCTCCGCTTCCACGTATAGACGAAGTAGCGGCTCAGTACCGGAGAGGCGCAGCAGCATCCACGAGCCGTCTTCAAACGCGAATTTCGCGCCGTCGGTTCGATCCACCGATTGGACCTTGCGCCCCAGAACAGTGGAAGCGTCCGTTTTCGATTTCTGGATCGCAGCGGCCTTCTGCTCGTCGGTCAAGTGCAGGTTCTCGCGCGTCGGCGCGAAACTCCGGCCAACCTTTTTGAATAACTGCTGAATTTGTTCACCGACCGACGCACCGCGTGCTGCAATCATCTCCGCAACCAGCAGGCACGCCAGGATCCCGTCTTTTTCCGGTACGTGGCCGCGAATGGTAAGCCCCGCGCTTTCCTCGCCGCCCAGCGCGATCTGGTCTTCCCGGATGAGCTGGCCAATGTATTTGAATCCGACTGGCGTCTGAAATGTGGTCTGCCCATGCGATTTCGCCGCCGCATCCACCAGTTCTGACGTGGCCACGCTGCGCGCCGCCGGCATTTTCCATCCGCGCGAGTCCACTAGGTAGTCGTACACCAGCGCCAAAATCAGGTTTGGCTGTACCCACGAGCCATCCGAATCAATGATTCCGAAGCGGTCAGCATCTCCGTCAGTGGCGAGTCCCGCGGTCGCCTTGGAAGAAAGCACCACGTCACGAAGCGGGGCCAGATTTTCCTCGCTTACATCCGGGCCAGTTCCGTCGAATAAAACGTCGCGATCGGCGCGAATGGTTTCTACCGGAACGCCGTGGTCAGCCAGCACTTTATTCAAGTAGCCTGCACCACACCCGTGCAAAGCATCCACCGCGAATTTTGTTTTCGTCTTCGCCAGCACGTCAAAGCGCACCAATTCCCCCAGGCGCTTCACATAGTTGCCTTGCAAGCTGGTCTTCTCGACGCCAGTCGTGTCGCTCTTCACCGGACCTACACCGCCCGCCGCGAAGAGTTTTGCCGCTCGCGCTTCTACGTCCCTGGTGATTTCCGGGAGGGCCGGCCCTGCGTCCGACGAAGAGAACTTCAGCCCGTGGTACTGCGCCGGATTGTGGCTGGCGGTAAAGTTGATCGCACCATCCAGCTTGGCACGCTGGATCTCGTACGCAATCGCAGGAGTCGGCGTAAACGTCTCACACAGCAACGCGCGGATCCCATGCTGGCGCAGAATGGTTACCGCCAGCGCGGAAAATTCCTCGGAATAAAATCGCGTGTCGTACCCGACCAAAATGGTGGGCCTTTGGGTCTTGGCCTTTACGTGCTCTGCGATGGCCGTCACGGCCAGCCGCACGTTCGCAAAGGTAAAATCGTCGGCGATTAAACCTCGCCATCCGGAAGTACCAAATTTGATCGGCGAAGCCGCCATACTTGGAGAAGCGCTCATGGTTTGGTTAGTGTAGCCCTTCCGGCATAGCCTGCAAATAGCGCAAAGAGGAGAAATCTTGATGCCATCGGGAACAAAAGCGAAAGTGGTTCTGGTCACCTGCGGCAGCCGCGCCGAGGGGAAAAAAATCGCACAATCGCTGGTAGCGAAGCGGCTGGCGGCTTGCGTAAACGTAGTTTCCACGCCGGTGGAATCCATCTACCGGTGGAAGGAAAAGATAGAGAGCGCGAACGAGTTCCTGCTGGTCATCAAGACTACCAGCCGCAGGCTCAGCGCGTTGGAGAAGGAAGTAGCCCGGCTGCACAGCTACGACGTGCCTGAATTTCTAACCATTGGAGTAGCCGGCGGTTCCCATGACTATTTGAAGTGGCTGACCGAGAGTGTTTCGTAGTCGCTCTGGGTCATTCGATGATTTCAAAGAGGGCGAGAATTTTCGGGGCAGCGATGTGCTGGTAGTCCGTGGAGAGAAGACCGTAGGTCTCGAGAGTGTCGAAAGTGCGGCTGTAGCCGGACGATTGCGTGCCGTTCAGCGGCCAATAGCCCCAACTTAGATCGTTTTCCTTTAGGTATTGAACGAACCACACGAACCACTGGCTGTTAGCGCCGCAGTCGAGCGTCTGACAAGTGCCAAATTCACCGACCCACAAGGGAACCTCTGGTTTGTGGCGAAGCAGGAAGCCCGCTCGCGCGTCGTAGGCCTGCTTCATTTCCTCATAGTTGCGAAACATCTGCGAAGCCGACGCGTATGCGTGCGGCGAATAGACCAACCGATGGGGCACGTTCAGTGTGAGCGGCAGAGCAGCAAATGCGGTGAAATCGGTGGAGTACGCAGGCCCCTCCACCATTACCAGCAGATCGGGGTTGGATTCAAGGACCGTGTTGCCGCCGCGTTTGGCTGCGGCGTGCCAATCGAGCTGGGGATCACTGCCTCCCCAAGCCGCGCCGCTGCGAAGTTCGTTGCGTAGATCAGCGCCGACGACCCAGGGCTGCTTCCTATAGCGAAGGACCATGGTGCGCCAATCGGCCAGCCACTTTTCTTCAGGATAGTCGGGGTTGTACCACAGCCCGTTGCCGTCGTCGTCCTTGCAGCACCAGTCGGCGCGGCTGACGTGATTGTCGAGAATCACCATGATGCGTGCTTTGGCGAGTGCGGCAATGACCGCATCCATGAGTTCCATGGCATGCTTGCCGCGAAATTGCGGATTGGCCTTGACGGCATAATCCGGAACAACGGGATCTTTCTCGAGCGTCTCGTTGGCCCAGGGCAGCCGGACGGAGTTGACGCCGAGCGCGCGTATTTGTTCGATGATGGTGGCAAGCCGAGCGTGGTCAAGGCCGCCCGCAACGAACTCCCTTTGATCGAAGCCGTACCAGTTGACCGCTCTCAGCCGGACCACGTGGTTCTTCGCATCCAGGATCTGGTAGCCACTGGTATGCAGCGGCGGAGTGATGCTGGCTCGGCTGGCCGCAAAGACAGACGCCGATGACAAGAAAAACAATCCAGCGAGAAGGGACAGGCCCGCCAGAGCCGGCGAAAATGGATGCCTGGCTTTACGCCTACACATACAGCAGCGCTTGGTCCAGGTCGGCGATGATGTCCTCGACATCTTCGATGCCCACGGAGAGTCGCACCAAGCCCTCGGTTATGCCGATGCGCTCCTGCACCTGTTTTGGCATGGACGCGTGCGTCATCAGCGCGGGCAGGGAAATCAGCGATTCGACGCCACCCAAGCTCTCCGCCAATGCGCACACCTTGACTTGATTCAAAAACCGCCGTGCTGCTTCGAGGCTGCCCAGGTCAAAGGAGAGCATCGCCCCCGGGCCGCGCTGTTGTTTGCGTGCAATTTCATGCTGCGGATGCGACGCCAGGCCCGGATAGTGCACCTTGCGCACTTTGGCATGCGCGTCCAGATGCCGCGCCACGGCAATTCCGTTCGCGTTGTGCTGGAGCATGCGCACCGCCAGTGTTTTCAATCCACGCGAGACCAGAAAGCAGTCCATCGGCGACAAACCTGCTCCCGCCGAACGCTGGATAAAATAGATCTTCTCAGCATCCTCGGGCCGCGTCAGCACCACGCAGCCGCCGGTCGAATCGCTGTGCCCGTTTAAATACTTCGTCATCGAATGGACAACGATGTGCGCGCCGAGCTCGACTGGCCGCTGAAGGTAAGGGCTTAAGAATGTGTTGTCTACCACCAGAGTCGCGTTCCTCTCGGTCGCGAGTTTGGCCATCGCAGCAATGTCGCTAATCCGCATCGTCGGATTCGTCGGCGTCTCAACATACAGCATGCGCGTGTTGGCTCGCATAGACGCCAACACCGACTCGGGCGATGAAGTATCCACAAAACTGAACTCCAGCCCAAAATGAACCAGCAGCTGTGTCGTAAGCCGGAACACTCCGCCATACACCGCTTCGGACAGCACCACGTGGTCGCCCGGCCGCAGCAAGCGAAACACCGAGTCGATCGCCGCCATACCCGACGAAAACGCATACGCGGCGTGGCCACCTTCCAGCTTCGCCAGCGTCTTCTCCAACGCCTTCCGGTTGGGATGGTTCGTCCGTGCGTAGTCGTAGCCCTTGTTCTTGCCCAACTCTTCCTGCACGTACGTGGAAGTCTGATAAATCGGCGCGACGATGGATCCGGTCGCCGGATCTGGCTCCTGCCCGACGTGTATGGCGTTTGTGGCAAAACCCATGGCTTTCTCCTTGACTGAGCGGGGACGTCCCGTCAGGCGACGCGATCAACGCACGCGATGGAACGGAAATGAATTGCGCACCAATGACGGCGCGACTTGGATGCTTCCTTGAAGCGGAAGCCGCACAGTTCAAACAACTTACAGGAGGCGGTATCCGCCGTCAATTGCAAGTGAGGGTTGCTGGTTGACTGCTCGTCCTCTGGCCACCCTAGCTTCCGCATCAAAGTCTTCTAGTTTTTTGCGTGAGTCGCGTACCGCTTGACGCCGTGCCGTCATTTTGTGGACGATGTTAGAGGAGAAGCCATGAAATCCACCAGGTTCCCGCTCGCTGCGCTTGCTTTCCTGCTCTTCTTCTCGTTCCCGCTACGCGCTCAGGATAATCCGCCGAAGGATTCACAATCCCCCGACAACACTGCGGACGACCTTCCGGCCGTCAAACGCCTGCGAATTGAAGTCACTGGCGGGGAAAAGAACGTCGCGGTGGAGAACGCCAGCGTCTATCTTAAGTATGTGGAAGAAAAAAAGCTCGGCAAAGATCGAAAATACGCGCTCAACGTCAAAACCAATCGTTCTGGAGTCGCCCACATCCCCGATCCGCCCATGGGCAAGGTTCTGATCCAAATCGTAGCAGAGGGTTGGAAGACTTACGGAAAGTATTACGAGCTCGCAGATCCCGGTGAGGTCATCAAAATTCATCTCGACCGGCCGCCGAAGTGGTATTGAACTTTCTGCCCAGCAAACTTCTCTGGCCAAACAGTTACGCCATTGCCCCAAAACAGTGCAAACAGTACCAGCTTATTGGTATACGTGGAGTTAGCTGCCAGCGCGACCCAATTTTTCACAGACTTATCCACACTTGTGTTGAAAACTTCATGCGCCAGAAATATTTCTCGTGGTGTTCGGCACAAATTGTGCTCCGCCCCAAGGAAAAAATAAGTGCACACGCTGAAAAATCAGAACTTATAATGTCCGCTGAGACTTTCACTCATGGATGAAACGTTCGAAGGGCGGTTTGCACAGGCCCAATTGCTGTGGGGCAATATCTCGGCGCGTCCCTTGCGCGCTTTTCTGAGCATCCTTGCCATCACCATTCAAGTTTTTCTCGTTTTGATGATCGTCGGTATGACCACCGGCGTCGTTTCCGAGTGGGGCAAGCGCGTCGAAGGTGTCGGCGCCGATATTCTGGTTCAGCCCCCGAACTCTTCCATGTTCCTGGCGTTCTCCCGGGCCGTGCTGCCTGAGTCTCTCGCCGACAGAGTTGCCAAGCTGCCCGGCGTCGATGAAGTCGCTCCCACACTTACTCTGATGGACCAGAAAAACTTTGTCCTGGTCTATGGGATTGACTATCAACGGTTTAACGCGCTCAGCAAAGGATTTCTGTTCCGCGACGGCCGTCCGTTTGCGGGCGCCGACGAAGTCATCGCCGACGATATTGTCGCCCAATCCAAACACCTCAAGGTCGGCGACCAAGTGACCCTGCTGAACCACGCCTTCACCATTTCTGGCATCGTCGTCCACGGCAAAGGCGCCCGCTACTTCATTCCGCTCAAGACCGCGCAAGACATCGCCGCCGCCGATGGCAAAGTCTCCATGCTTTACGTTCGCAGCAAGGGGGATACCGAAGCTGCGCGCCAACAAATCCTGCAGGCCGCTCCGGGCAACGGCGTGAAATCGGTGGCCGAATACACCACGCTCATGAACTCCTCGAACCTGCCGGAACTCAGACCTTTCATTCGCACTATGGTGGGCATCGGCATGGTCATCAGCTTTCTGGTCGTTCTGCTTAACATGCACACTATGGTCATGGAACGCACTCGCGAAATCGGCATCCTCAAGGCGCTCGGCAGTTCGCGCCTGGACATCGTCAAGTTGTTGCTCGGAGAGACTCTAGTCTTGGCATTTCTCGGTGGCGTCGCCGGGATCGTCGTCACCTTCATCGTCGAAGGCATCCTCCGGGAAACCACGCCAACCTTGCAAATCTTGATTACCCCGGGCTGGCTCGTCGGATCTCTGGTGCTTGCTCTGGTCGGTGCCGGCGCTGGTGCCGTCTATCCCGCCCTTCGTGCCGCGAGCTACGACCCGGTTGTCGCCCTCGCCTACGAGTAACCCGGTCCGTGCAAATTGCAAACCCCCCTTGCGTGGGATACAGTCGTTGCCGCACAGCCAGCTCTGAACCGCATCGCTGACCATCAAAGCGGATGATCTTTAACACCTGGGCTTACTATCTCTTCTTTCTGATCCCCAGCGCGGTTCTCTTCCGTCTGTCTCCACCGCGTCTTCGGCCCTGGGTCATTGTTCTTGGCGGCAGCCTCTTTTTCTTGTTTTTCTCCTACACCGCCCTTGGCGGCCTGGTTCCCGCAACGTGCCTGGCCATTTTCCTTTGGGAGTCCTTCACCAGCCGGTTCTACAGACCGAAGTCCTGGTTCTGCTGGGTTGGCGTAGTACAGGCCGTAATCCTCCTGTTCATCTTCAAGTACTGGAATTTCTTCGTCGGCTTGGTCTGGTTCAACAGTTCGCAAAAACCTTACTGGACTCAGGCGTTCCTTCCGCTCGGCATTTCCTTTTTCACGTTTGAATTCATCCACTACGCCGTCGACCGCAAGCAAAGCAAGACGGAAGCGGGCACCCTCGGCGAATACCTGGCCTTCATCCTGTTCTTTCCAACCATGGTGGCCGGGCCAATCAAGCGCTACCAGCAATTCCTTCCCAAGCTCCGTGCCGAACTCGCCGACTGGTCGCTCGACTGGCATCGTGGTATCACCCGCATCCTCACCGGACTGGCCAAGAAATTCGCCATCGCCGATCTCCTTACCGCGTACACCAACCACCTCAACGTCGCCGATATCGCCGTCGCCAACCGAGCCATCCTGCCGCTTTGGCTACTCGCTTACGGCATGAAAATCTACACCGACTTTTCCGCGTACTCCGATATTGCTATCGGCTCCGCGCGACTCTTTGGCATTCCCATTCCGGAAAATTTCGACTGGCCTTATCTGCAAACCAACATCGCCCAGTTCTGGCGGCATTGGCACATCTCGCTCACCTCCTGGCTGATGGATTATGTCTACATCCCGCTCGGCGGCTCGCGCGTCTCGCCCGGCCGGGTCTACTTCAACGTCATCGCTACCATGCTGGTCAGCGGCATCTGGCACGGTGCCGGAATTAACTTTGTTTTGTGGGGCCTCTGGCACGGCGTCTCGCTGGCCATTCACCGCCTCTACCGCAGCCTCCGTCCGCTGCCGCAAAATCCCTCACCAGCGTCTCAATTTGCGTCCTGGTTGCTAACCTTCGTCGTAGCCAATCTCGGCTGGGCTTTTTTCTGTATGGACGTGCACACCGCGCTCTTCTTTTTCGGCAGGCTCTTCCTGGGGTGAAGAAAATGAAACTGCTCACATGGCTGATACAATTTCTCGAATTCCTCGGCGGCGAACGGGACATTCCGCCAGCGGGCTTTCCCGCTCTCGGCAATCCTCTGTTCTGGGGAATCTGGTGGGGCGCGCTCTCGCTGGTAATTTACGTTTTCTGCGGGCAAAGTTCCAAGTTCATTTACATCGACTTCTAGGTGCGCCATGCAAGAGAAACTCCTCATCACCGGTCGGCGACTCTTCGCAGCACTACTCGTCTGTCTGGCCATTCTGGCGGCCGGCAACTTTGTCGTCCAGCGGCTTACCGCCCACACCGTCGCTCGCCGTATCCTCGCCGACACTCGCGCCGCATCCCCCTCGCAAATCATCGCCCTCGGTAACTCGCTCATGCGCTCCGGTTTCATTCCCGATTCCTTCGGCCCACCCGCCTCGCCGCAAGATTCATCTCCCGCTTTCAATCTCGCGATGGGCGCATCCACTCCGGTCGAACAACTGCTCTTGTTCCGTGCTGGCCTGCGTTCCTTCTCAAAACCCCGCTTGCTGCTCTACGGCTTCTACGATTTTCAGCTCACGGATCCGGTTGCTTTCGCCAACGCCGATCTGGTCGGCAATCACGACATCCTCTACTACCAGGAACCCCAATTCGCCCGGCGCTACTTCTCCATGACACGCTATGAGTCCGCCGCCTTCGAAGCCACACGCCGCTTTCCCATGCTGGCCGAGCGCGGAGCCGTCTGGGCCAAAGTCGAATTGCTCCGCCGTTACCTCAGCCAGCAAGGCATGCCCGCCGAGGTCCGCAACCAGTTTGGCCGCGTCGGCGATTTCACCTTGCTCGAAGCAAGAAACCGCGAAGAATTCGAACAGCACTGCGCTATCGCGTCGTACGAAAAACTCAACGCGCCCGTTTCCGAAATCATTCGCGAAGCACAGCAGCAGGGAATTCGCGTCGTGGTCATCGTGATGCCCCTCCCGCCCAAGCACGTTCAATCGTTTTACGACACTCCCGCTTGGAGTGCGTATCAGCGCCACATTCAGCAACTTCTCGCCGCGCAGAGCGTCTCCTACCTCGACGCCAGCGCCTGGATTCCTGACGGCTCCAAATTCGGCGATGCCTTGCACCTTACTCCAGAGGGCGCAGACGAATTCTCGCGGCGCCTTGGCGCGCTCTGTTCCGATCTCGAGAACTTGAATGCTTGTTCCACAACGGAAAAATAGTCTTCGGCGCTGCCATGGTTCTGTGAATTCCTTTCTCCTCTGGCAGTGGTATAGTCTCTCCACTTTTCGCGGCCGCTGAAGCGCGAAAAACGAATCGCCCTGGCTTCTATTGTGAGGAGTGGCTTTATGAGGGTTTTCTTTTCCGCCCTGCCATCATTGACGCTGAGCCTCGCATCTTTTCTCGCTCCGCACTTCACGTATGCGCAGGCCAAGAATCCCTACGCCGGCGACACAAAAATGGCCAAGCTCGGTGAATACGAATTCCGGGCCAACTGCGCCTTCTGCCACGGACTTGGCGCTCGCGGCGGCGGCCGTGGTCCGGACCTCACGCGCACCCCCAAAAAACACGGCGACTCCGATCAGGAAATCTTCACCGTCATCAGCAACGGCGTCCCTGGAACGGCTATGCCGCCTAACGGCGCTACGCAACAGGGCGTGGGCATGACGGAGGAAGAGCTCTGGCAGGTCATCACCTACATTCGCAGCGTCGAACACCAGCCCATGCCGATGACCGGCAATTCGAAACGTGGCCGCGACCTTTTTTTTGGCAGCGCAGCCTGCTCCACCTGCCACATGTTCAAAGGACAAGGTGGCCGCCTCGGCCCCGATCTCACCACCGCGGGCACCGCGCGTTCTCTCGACTACCTGGTCGAATCCATCCGCAATCCCAATCGCCGCCTGGCGCAGGGTCTGGGCGAGGCCATGAAGGAATTCACCGAGGAGTATGAAACCGTCAACGTGGTCACCGCCGATGGCACCAAACTACAAGGCACGCTGCTCAACGAAGACAGCTTCACCATCCAGTTCCTCGACACTCGCGAACAGCTTCACTCCTTCGATAAGTCCTCGCTGAAATCCTTGCAAAAATCCCGCCAGTCTCTGATGCCGGTCTACGACGAAAAGACTCTCCCCGAAAAGGATTTGCAGGATCTGCTCACATTCCTCGTCAACCGCCTGCAGGCTCCCGGAGGCGCCCAGTGAAATCCCTGGTTGCTTTCCTGGCCTCCCTCTCAGCGCTGGCTTCAGTCGTGTCTGCGCAAGTCACGCCAGACCGCTTGCGCAATGCCGCCCAGGAACCGCAAAACTGGCTCATGTACTCCGGCGATTACACCGGCCGCCGCTTTTCTTCTCTTGATCAGATCAATGCCGGCAATGCCGGCAAACTCATACCACAGTGGGCCTACCAGACCATGGCTGGCGGAAAGTTCGAAACCACTCCGCTGGTCGTCGACGGCATCTTGTACGGCACGGCACCGGACGACCGCGCCTTTGCGCTGGACGCGCGCACCGGCCGCCCCATCTGGCAATACCAGCGCAATCTGCCCGACGACATTCGCCCTTGCTGCGGCCGCGTCAATCGCGGCTTCGCCATTCTCGGTGACAGATTGTTTATGGGCACTCTCGATGCGCACGTTCTTGCGCTCGATGCCAAGACCGGCAACATCCTTTGGGATACGCCCGCGGTGGATTACACCCGAGGCTACAGTTTCACGCTCGCGCCTCTGGTGATCAAAAATCTCGTCCTGGTTGGAGTTTCCGGCGGTGAGTACGGCATTCGCGGCTTCATCGATGCGTACGATGCGGCCACCGGCGAACGTAGGTGGCGCTGCTACACCATTCCCGCTCCCGGCGAACCCGGCAACGATTCCTGGGAAGGCGACTCCTGGAAAATCGGCGGCGCGCCCTCCTGGATCACCGGCACCTACGATCCCGAAACCAACACTACTTTCTGGACCACCGGCAATCCCTCTCCTTCGAATCGCGGCATCGGCCGAGCCGGTGACAACCTTTACTCGAATTCGCTCCTGGCACTTGATCCCGACACCGGCATGCTCAAATGGCATTTCCAGTTCACGCGCCACGACGAGCACGACTACGACGCGACTCAAGTTCCCGTGATGGTCGATGAAGATGGAAAGAAACTGATCCTGCAAGCCAATCGCAACGGCTTCTTCTACGTCATCGATCGCACCAACGGAAAACTTCTCCGCGCTGATTCCTACGCCAAAGTCTCCTGGAGCAAGGAAAGGGATTCAAACGGCCTGCCCATTCCGGCGAAAGACAGTTCACCCACGCCCGACGGCAATCGCGTGTGCCCAGGAGCCGCCGGCGCCACCAACTGGATGTCGCCCACTTACGACCCGCAAACCAAATTTTTCTACGTCACCGCGCGCGAACAATGCGATGTTTTCTCCACCGCGCCGCAACCCTACGAACCCGGCCACGCCTATTATGGTTCCGCGTACTTTCCCAACGAAGACGCCGCACCGTTCTATGGAGCGCTGCGCGCGCTCGATCCGCATACCGGGAAAATCAAATGGGAGTGGAAACACCCGTCGCCAGCCTGGTCAGGAGTTCTTTCCACTGCGGGAGGTTTAGTTTTCAGCGGCGATGCCGAAGGCAACTTCATAGCGCTCGACGCCGCCACTGGAAAGCCTCTCTGGCACTTCCAGTGCGGCGCCTCCGTCTACGCCGCGCCGATGACCTACGCCATCAACGGCAAACAATATGTTGCCGTGGCCGCCGGCTCCACCCTCTTCGCATTTGGCTTACCCTGAGCTTTGCGGCGGCCGCCCGCGCAGGCGGGCACCTTTTGCGTCTTGGCCGCTCTGTTGTTCTGTTGAAGCGCCGCCGTAGAGCGCCCGGCATCCGGGCCGGTTTTTCACACGCATGCCTCCGCTGCATTCGACCACTCCAGTTGCACCGTGAATCCGTTCAACTTTTTCGTCTTCCAAGCGCAAATATCGCCGATCTCGCCGTTCGCATCGTCGTACCAGCCCTGTCCCGGAATCGGATCAGTAATCGCCTCGCACAGTTCGTGCGATGACGTTGAAGTGAGCGCGTCCAGCGCCGCCAACCCGCCTTCGCACCCGCTGCAATTCGGATAAGGCATCGCCGCGTAAAAGATGTTGTCGCTGGTCGCGTCATGATATCCGCAGAAATCGGTGCAGGAAGCCGCCCCGCCTTGCTGCACCTGCGTTCCAGGCGGCAAGAATACAAAGTACAGCGAGTTTGCGTTTTTGGCAGGTAGCGTCCCTGCCGCAATTTCCGTCTGCAGCATTTGTTGAATCGCCGCATCCGGCACTTTTGTTCCCGGCTCCGAAGTGGTCAGCGCCAGCGATCCGGTCCGTTTTCCGTGGCCGATCGTTTTTCCTTCCACGTTGTATTCGCCGAGTTGGTCCATCAGTTTGCTGGTCAGTACAAAATCAAAAAACTCGTTCATCTGTTTCGCCATGGCGGAGTTGGTCGCATCCTGCCACGCCGCGCCCCAAAACACCGTGAACACTTCCACGTTGGTCAGCAGCGGTCCATTGCGGTAGGTCAGCTGCGGAGTGACCGCGGCCGCCAGTCGCGGCGCGGTATGTAGCGGCACGATCCGCCACGGATGTTTGAACTTCGTGAGTGGCGAATCTTTCTGCGCTGTGTGGAGTTCTGCGATCTTCTTGGTCTTGGGACGTGTGGCCATATTGCTCCTTCCCGGCTGTGTCAAGCGGTTTGCCTGGGCTGGGAAGGGCTGTCGATGCGGCAGGCATCGCGCCCTCAAGGCGCGGTGAACAGCGCAACGTTCGGAGGCGCCGGAAACTTCACGCTAGCGCGATGCGCGCGCCGTGTAAATGGTACGAACCGGTCTGGACGAATCTACCTCTGCGGATACAAACTGCTTCCGTGCGTGAGCATCCACAAAGAAAAATCGTCGCGTTCCATCAGGATGAACACGGCGATTGGGTCGCCGACCTGGAGTGTGGTCATAGCCAGCATGTGCGCCACAAACCGCCGTGGCAAGACCGGCCATGGGTTGTTACTCCCGAGGGCCGCTCAGCTTACCTCGGCCGCGAATTGCCTTGCAAAAAATGCGCAGAGGAATTGTTTTTTGGCGTCCATGCTAGCTCCTAAGGCTCGCGGTGTCGCATTCTTTACGAAATATTGTTCAAGGTAACGGCGATCAGTTTTTCCGTCCCGCCGTACGGATCGCCTTCGCTGTCCCACTCCATCGAAAAGTAGCCTTTGTAGTTGTGCTTCTTCGCAATCGTAAGTACGCGAGGTAAATCCACGGGAATCGCTTGGCCCTGGGGCGTCGTGGAAACATCTTTCGCGTGAGAGATGCCGTAGGCACGCGCGAACATCTGCTCCAACCCGCGGAACGCGTCTTCTGCCGAGAGGGCCGAGAAGCTGTTGCCGCAGTCCGGCAGTGCGCGGTCCCAGGGACTATTCACACGGTCCAGTACGTCCGCGATGAAAAACGGATTTTCGCTGATCGGGTTGTCATTCTCGTGGTGCACCACTACGTTCTTACTGGCGCCGTATGACGCAAGAACTTTCAGGGATTCCGCAATCAGCGCTGCTTCGGGCTTGGTGTCTTTGGCCGCTGGCATGTTGATGCGCACGCCGGGCGAGCCGATTTGCGCCGCAATATCAATCCACTTCTTGCCGAACGCAACCGCCTTCGCACGCACGCCCGGATCTGATGAATAGAAACTGTCTTCTCCATCGGCCGCGATGTTCGCGAATCCGCAGCCGGCTTTCGTGGCCGTACTGCGCAGTTCGTCCAGGTACGCCGCGTTCGTTGAAACGAAGTGCTCGCTCCACGGCTCGATTTTGTTTACGTTGAATCTCTCTTTAACGTGCCCCGCGAACTCCTTGAGTGGCATCTTGGAAGACGTGGCGTGCGGATCGCGGGCGCCGGCAATGAAGTCGCGGAACGGATACGAAGCCACTGCAATCCGGCCGCGCGGCTCCGTAGGGAATTTGACGGAAGGTCCGCCGGAGGAGCCTGCCACGCTGAGGAGAGCGCTGGCCGCGTCACGCAGCCCGGCCATGGATATTGCGGATACCGTTGCGGCCCGCTGCAAAAAACTCCTGCGCGATGACGAAGGCATCAAGAATCTCCCATCGGATAAGGTTTCAAAGCGAACGTCCAACGAAGGATACAATACGCCAACGGTCCAGTCGCCAAAAGACACGGCGCCCAGAGCCAAACGAAAGTTTCGCTGTAGTAAATTTTCACGCCGCAGAGAATCGCGGGAAAGGCCATGGAGCAGAGCAGACCGATCTGCCCTCCGGGCACGCGAAACCCGCGGTGTGCGTCTGGCAGTTTTCGGCGCATGCTCCATACCGCGAGCAGCGTCAGCAGGGAAGTCGCGATGCGCGTCCAGATATAAATGTTGACGAGATCGGCGACGTTGAAGCGTGCCAGCAGGCAATAGACGATTAGGGACACTCCGATCGCGCGTGCCGGAGTGCCGTAGCGCGGATGAATCTTGCCGAGCCAGGCGGGCAAGTAGCCGTCCTGCGCCATCGCGGCCGGAATTCGGGTTGTGTAGAGGATGGTGCTGTTTGAAAGGGAAGCCGTGCCGATGATCGAGGCCAGGAGCATGGCCACGCCGAGCGCTTCTCCGCCGATCCGTCGCGATGCTTCCACGATGTAGCCGGTGTGCCAATCCTGCCAGTTGCCGAGCGCCGCGATGGCCAGCGATGCCGGCAAGATGTACGTCAGAATATTCATCGGCGTGTTCCATAGCAAAATGCGGGGGAATGTTTTCTGTGGATTTTGCATTTCGCCCGTCACGCTGGAAAGCTGTTCGTAGCCGGCGTAATTCCACATCGCCAGCGCAAGACCGAGGCCAAACACCGAGCCGAATGGTTTTCCAGGCGGAGTCCACGGAGTGACTGGATCGTGGTGCCAATGAACCAGAGAAACGACGCACAACGAAATCACGGGAAGTAAAACAGTGACCAGCATGACCACAGACAGCCAACCGGAAACCTGTATTCCGCGCATATTGAGATACGAAAGAAGACCAAGCACCGCACACGCGCCCGCCCATTTCGCGTTGCCGGTAAGCCACGGAAAGTAGTGAACGAGGTAGTCCATCACCAGCACGCCGTAAAGACTGTTCAGCAGAAACGTGCCGGCCCAGTTCCACCAGCCGCACTGAAATCCCCAGAAGTCGCCGAACGCGGCGCGGCTCCAGCGGTAGAAGCCGCCCTGCACCGGCAGAATGCTGTTGAGTTCCGCTGACGCGAACGAAATCGGGATGCTCCAGAAGAAAGGCACGAACGCGAGAAACACCAGCGCCATGCCCGGTCCAGACTGCGAAAAAATATCTTCGTAGCCGAACGGGCCGCCTGCCGTGTAGCCGTAAAAAACTGCTAGGAGCGGCAGGAACCCAATGGTGCGGACGGCCGATTTTCGCGGAGGTGAAGCTGTGTCTTTAACAGACAAGAAATTGACCTTGGCGAAGGATGCTACCCTGTGCGGGGCGCATTATAAAGATGCCATGATGAATTTCAGCACGAAGATTGCGACGGCGCCCACGGGCAATATCCCTTTGCGCTGCTCGCGGGGCATCCGTTAGACTCGCGGTCTTATGAAACGAATATCTCTTCTTGCGTGGCTCATTTTGTTTTTTGCGGTTCAGGCTCAAGCGGACAGGCCTAAGTCGCTGTTTTATTTGACCGGGGATACCACGTCGATCCATTCGTTTCTCACGCATGCGGATAAGGTGGATCTTCTCGTTCCCGCCTGGTACTCCGCCAACGCCGAGGGTCTGGTTTCCGGCGGGCCGAATCCGCTGGTGCTGGAAACGGCGCTTCAGCATCACGTTCCTGTGATGCCGATTGTCGTCAACGCTGGTTTTGTCCAGGCGGAGTTCCACAAATTTCTCGGCGATCCTGCTGCGCAAAAACGAATGCTGGATGGGCTGATCCGTGCCTGCAAAGAAAACGGCTATATCGGCATTCAGTTTGATTTTGAAAATGTTCGCTGGACCGACCGCGACGCGCTCTCGGCCTTGGTAAAAGACAGCGCGACCGCGTTGCACAAAGAGGGTCTGCAGTTTTCGATTGCTACCGTGCCCAATGCGCCGGGCGGGCCCGGAAGCGAAACGGATTTTTCCGCGTGGCTGTATGAAAACTGGCGCGGCGCCTACGACCTGAAAGCCATCGGCGAAGTCGTAGATTTGGTATGTCTGATGACCTACGACGAAAACACGCGATGGACGGTGCCGGGTCCGGTCGCCGGCTGGAATTGGACGGTTGCGAATGTGGAGTACGCGCTGAGAGCAGTTCCGCCGGGAAAACTTTCGCTGGGCATTCCGCTGTACGGCTATCACTGGTTCGCGGGAATGCCGGTGAAGGACTCCACGGAGCTGGGTTACAAAGCCAACCCCACAGCGAAATACATTTCTGCGCCGGACGCGGTGGACCTGGCTCGCACCTACAACGCGAAAATCGAGTGGGACGCTGCCGATCGCACCGCATGGTGTTACATCAATCGCGGCGACATGCGCGAGTGGATATTCTTCACGGACGTTCGCACATTTAAGGAACGCTACGAACTAGTGCGCGACCGCGGCCTGCAGGGCTTCTGTTCGTGGGTCCTGGGTAGCGAAGACCCGGCCATCTGGGAGCTCCTTCCCTCGCACAAATAGCCGCCTGCGTGAACGGCCTTGTGCGCAAACCTGGTGCCCGTTCGTTGACAGCGGTGGAAGTGTCCGTTACGCTTTTTTGTTCGCGGAAACGCAAAATTCCCACTGAGGAACGACTGAGAGCCGCATGGCCGAAGAAAAACTTCCCACCCGAGCACAGGATTTTTCCGAGTGGTACAACCAGCTGGTATTGAAGGCGCAACTGGCGGACTACGCGCCGGTGCGCGGCTGCATGATCGTGCGGCCGTACGGCTGGGCGCTGTGGGAGAACATCCAGCAGGCGTTGGATTCGCGATTCAAGGCGACCGGCCACCAGAACGTGGCGTTTCCGCTGCTGATTCCGAAAAGCTTCATCGAAAAAGAAAAGCACCACGTGGAAGGGTTTTCGCCGGAGCTGGCGGTGGTGACCATCGGGGGCGGCGAAGAACTTGCCGAGCCGCTGATCTTGCGGCCGACTTCGGAAACCATCATCGGGCACATGTGGTCGAAGTGGATTCAGTCGTACCGCGATTTGCCGGTGCTGATGAACCAGTGGAATTCGGTGGTGCGCTGGGAACTGCGCACCAAACTGTTTTTGCGCACGCTGGAATTTTACTGGCAGGAAGGGCATACCGCGCACGCCACGCAGCAGGAAGCGATGGACGAGACGCGGCAGATGCTGGACGTGTACACGGACTTTGCGGTGAACGAAGCGGCGATTCCGGTGATCCCGGGTGCAAAGTCCGATGCAGAGAAGTTCGCCGGCGCGGACATAACCTATGCGATCGAAGCCATGATGGGCGACGGAAAAGCGTTGCAGGCGGGGACATCGCACTACCTGGGGCAGAATTTTGCGCAAGCGTTTGACGTGAAGTATCTGGATCACACCGGTGTACAGCAGCATTGCTGGACCACGTCATGGGGACTTTCGACGCGGTTTATCGGCGCGATCATCATGGTGCACGGAGACGACCAGGGGCTGGTGCTGCCGCCGCGGCTGGCGCCGTACCAGGCAGTGATTGTGCCGATCTTCAAAAATGACGAAGAGAAAGCGGCAGTGCTGGGTGCGGCAAAAGAATTAAAAGCGCAGCTCGTCAAAGCAAAAATTCGCGTCATTTTGGACGAGCGCGACGGGCAGAGTCCGGGCTGGAAGTTTAATGACTGGGAGATGCGCGGCGTGCCGGTGCGTGTGGAACTGGGGCCGAAGGATGTGGCGAAACAGGCGGCGGTGGTGGCGCGGCGCGACCGTCCAGGACGCGAAGGAAAGATTTCTGTTCCGCTGGCAGACTTGCCGGTAACGATGGAAAGGCTGCTGGTGGAGATCCAACAGGCGCTGTACGACAAAGCGCTGGCGTTCCGGCGCGCGAATACGCACGCCGCGGCGACGTATGATGAATTCAAGAAGGCGGTGGAGACCGGGTTCGCGTTTGCGGGGTGGTGCGGCAGCGGCGATTGCGAAGAGAAGATTAAGGAAGAGACGCGGGCCACCATGCGGTGCATTCCTCTCGACCAGGAAGGTGTACAGGGCGCGGGCGGAGCGGTCGGAAACGGAAAATGTGTGTACTGCGCCCAAGCGGCGAAGGAACGGGCAATTTTCGCGCGTGCGTACTAACCGGTGGGGCCATAACGAGGAGCACCGTGGGCGCTACCCGGGTGTCGCAGCAACAGGTTCTAAACACGTCGGTTGTAGAAATTTGTCCTTTGCACCCATTCGAGGGAAGTGGCCATGCAAGAGAGCTTACCCCCTCCCCACCTTTTTCTGTAAGTATTCACTCGAGAAGACATGGCGGTGCTGGAAATCGTAAGGATTGCGTCTGCTGCGGATCGCTTGCGAGATCTGAAGCTTGGTTTGTCCCGGATTCACACAAACTCCCATGGGTGCGCGACGCCGCTGGTGGAGCAGACCTTGCCTGCACAGACCTAGTTCGGTGCTACTGACGATCGGGACGGGGTAGCCGGTGGAGTGTTGAAATGAGCGAAACGAATTGGGAGTTTACGCATGCGGTTGAATGCGAGGCGCCGCGGGAATTTGCGTGGGCCTATTGGACCAATGTGGACAATTGGGATGATCCGCCGGCGCGGTTTGAGTTTGATGGACCGTTTGCGGTCGGAACGCGGCTGACGACGAAGTTGCCCGGGCAGGAGTTGGTGTCGGAGATTCGGGAAGTGGTGGAAGGGTGCGCGGCGCGGATTGAGATGGAGGTGATGTCCGCGGTGGTGGCGTTCGAGTGGAGCTTCGAGGATTGCGGTGAGCAGCGGACGCGGATTACGCAGCGGATCGAGTTGCGCGGAGTGGGGGCCGTGGCGCTGGTGGAGCAGGCGAAGATGTTGGAGCAGGGTGTGCCGCAGGGAATGGCGAAGTTGGCTAAAAACATCGATCGCAAGTGGGCGGGGAAGGGACGTTGAAGGCTGAAGAGAAAGCCAACACCTGCTTGGCCTGGAGTAGCCGAGCCAAGGGGCGCCCGCCAGTGCCCCCCTACCGAGTGTGCCAGTACTGACGGAAGTCTGTGCGGCCGCTATTTGATGTAGCGATGCAGGATAGCGACCAGGCTTTCGGCGGCGCGGGCTTCGCGGGAATCGATTTTAGAATTGCGGCTGAGTACGTGGAAGCGGATTTCGCCGTCGATGATTTCGACGAGCAGGCTGTTGATGGCACCGCGGCAAGCGGCGATTTGCTGCAGGACATCGGCGCATTCGCGTTCTTCCTCGATGGCAGTACGGATGCTTTGCAACTGACCTTGCAAGCGATTGACCCTGGCGAGCAGCTTCTTTTTTTCGGCGGTGGTATGGGCCACGGGATTCCCTCCTTGACATACTATACCCAGTATAGTATCACGGTATCGCTTTTACAAGCCGTTCACAGTTTTTGAGTTGAATCGAGCGCGCCCCCGGGCGCTTCCAATACTTTGCGATTGAAGCGAGAGATCTATGCGAAGTGCGATGGCCCTTTTATTTTTTGTAGCGGTGGGAATATCGGGCTGCGGAGAAAGTCACAAACCAGTTGCGGCGGACGATGCTACGGCAATCCAACATTCCGGAAACCGCGTCATGGTGCCGGCCTCTTCGCCGCTGGCGGGACGGCTGGAAGTAGAGACCGCGCAGCTGACCATCTTCACGCGGCAGGTGGCGGCTCCTGCGTCGGTGGAGGCGGACCCGGCGCGGTATGCGCGGATCCTGCCGCCGATGAACGGTCGAGTGCTGCAGCTCTACGTGCATCCGGGCGACGCGGTGAGGAAAGGGCAGGAGTTGCTGACGATTGACGCGCCGGATTTTGTGGGTGCCCAGACGGATTATTCGCGGACCCGCAGCGTGCTGGCACAGGCGGAACGAAACCTAACGCGGCAAGAGGACCTGGCGGCGCACGGGATTGTGGGACAGCGCGATGTGGATCAAGCGCGCACTGACCGGGATTCGGCGCAAAGCGACTTCAACCGGTCGAAACAACGACTGGTGCAACTCGGAATGGACCCAGACCATACGCAATTCGGGGCGCCGCTGATTGTGCGCTCGCCGCTAACGGGCAAGGTTCTGGATGTGACCACCGCGACGGGGGAGTTCCGGAACGATCCGACGGCTCCGCTGATGACGGTCGCGGACCTTTCGGATATTTGGGTGACCGCGAACGTGCAGGAGAAGGACATCCACTACGTGCACAAGGGCGATCCGGCGACGGCGACATTTGGTGCGTACCCGGTGGAGACGTTTCGAGGAAAAGTGCTGTTTGTGGCGGACGTTCTCGATCCGGACACGCGGACGGCCAAGGTGCGAATCGCCTATCCAAACACCGACGGACGATTGCGGCCAGCGATGTTTGCAACAGTGACGCTGAAGACCTGGGATACCCAGGAACTGACCGTGCCGACGACGGCGCTGGTTCTGATCGGTGAACACACGACGGTTTTTGTACAGGTAGCGCCGAACACGTACGAGCAGCGTTCGGTGACTACCGGAGAACAGCAAGGCGGGCGAACGATCATCAAGAGCGGAGTCGAGGCTGGGGACAAGGTTCTGATCCGTGAGGGAGCCCTGCTGCAATGATCGAGCGCTTTGTCACCTTGTGCCTGCGGCGTCGGAAGCTGGTGTGGCTTATCGCGCTGCTGATGGCGGTGTTTGGGTATACGTCATGGGAGGCGCTCGAGATCGAGGCGTATCCGGACATTGCGGATGTGACCTCGCAGGTGATTACGCAGTTTCCCGGGCACGCGGCGGAAGAGGTCGAGGAGCAGGTGACGATTCCGCTCGAAAGAGAGCTGAACGGAATTCCGGGACTGCAGGTGATGCGGTCGCACAGCACGTTTGGGCTGTCGCTGATCACGCTGGTGTTTCAGGACGGGGTGGACGATTACTGGGCGCGCCAGAGGATTACCGAAAGGATCGGCGGAGTGGAGCTTCCGCCGGGAGCGAATCCCGGCCTGGACCCGCTGACATCGCCGATCGGCGAAATCTACCGCTACACGCTGCAATCAAACTTTCGCGATGAACGGGAGCTGCGGGAATTGCAGCAGTGGGTGGTGATTCCGCGGCTAAAGCAAGCGACCGGCGTGGCTGATGTTACGAATTTCGGCGGAGAGACGACGCAGTTTCAGCTGGTGGTGGATCCCGCGAAGCTGGCGCAATACAACGTATCGCTGGCGCAGGTGATTGCGGCGATCCAGGTAAACAATGCCAACGCGGGCGGAAGCATCGTAGTGCGCGGAGAGCAGGGCTACGTGGTACGCGGCATTGGATTGATCCGGTCGCTCGAGGATTTGGGAAACATCGTGATCCTGGCGAAGAACGGAACGCCGGTTTATGTGAAGAACCTGGGCGCGCTGCAACTGGGGGCGCTGGAGCGGCGGGGAATTCTGGGGAAGGACCAAAATCCGGACACGGTGTCGGGAATTGTGCTGCTGCTGAAGGGATCGAACCCTTCGCAAGTTTTGCAAGGCGTGCATGCGCAGGTAGAGGCGCTCAACAGCGGGATCCTGCCGGCGGATACGAAAGTAGTGCCGTACAGCGACCGGACCGATCTGGTGCACACGACAGTACACCGGGTGTCGCAGACATTGCTGGAGGGAATCGCACTGGTGCTGCTGGTGTTGGTGCTGTTTTTGGGAAGCGCGAGCGGCGCTCTGATGGTGGCGATTACTGTGCCGTTTTCGCTGTTGTTTGCGTTTATCTGCATGCGGTTCACGCATATTCCGGCGAACTTGTTGTCGTTGGGCGCGATCGACTTCGGAATCATCGTGGACGCCGCCATCGTGATCATGGAGAACATTTTGCGCCACCGGGAAGAGAATCCGGATGCGCCGCTGGCGGAAGAGCATGCGCGGGCGTCGGCGATTCAAGTGGCGCGGCCGATCTTTTTCGCGACGCTGATCATTATCACGGCATACCTGCCGCTGTTCGCGTTTCAACGAGTGGAAAAGAAACTGTTTTCGCCCATGGCGTATGTGGTGGGGTATTCGCTGATCGGCGCGCTGTTGATGGCGCTGGCGATCATTCCAGGGCTGGCGCTGGTGATTTACAAACGGCCGCGGAAGCCGTTTGAAAATCCCGTGTTGGGCTGGATCACGCGGCGGTACACGCTAACCGTACATCATCTGACTCACCGGCCGTTGTACGCGATTGTGCCGGCGGCGGGGGCCATGGTGGTGGCGGTGGTGCTGGCGATCGGAATCGGGAAGGAATTCTTGCCGTACCTCGATGAGGGATCGATCTGGCTGCAGGTGCAATTGCCGCCGGGAATCTCGCTGCAAAAAGCGGCATCCATGGCGGACGAGCTGCGAGCGGCGACGCTGGAATTTCCTGAGATTTCAACCATCGTGAGCCAGTTGGGCAGAAACGATGATGGGACGGATCCCTGGACGCCGTCGCACATTGAATGTTTCGTGGGGCTGAAGCCGTATGACACCTGGACAAAGCGCGGAGACAAGGCGGATTTGATCAAAAGACTGAGCGAAAGGTACGCACGCATTCCGGGAGCGACGGTGGGTTTTTCGCAGCCCATGATTGACGGAGTAAACGACAAGATTTCCGGAGCACACAGCGACCTGGTGGTGAAAGTGTTCGGGCATGAGTTCGCGGAGACGCGGCGGATTTCTGGCGCGTTGGTGAATGTGCTGGAAGCGATTCCGGGGGCTTCAGACGTAACGATTGACCAGGAGCCACCACTGCCACAAATCCAGGTGAAAGTGGATCGGGAGGCGGCGGCGCGGTTCGGGATCAACGTAGCGGACATCGCGACGATCATTGAGTCGGGGATCGGCGGCAAAGCGATTTCGAACGTGTTCATCGGCGAGCGTGTGTACGACATCGCGGTGCGATTCCCGGAGAACGTGCGAGGGAGTGCGGAAGCGATCAGCAGTTTGACGGTGACGCTGCCTACCGGGGCACGGATTCCGTTGTCGCAGGTATCGCAGATTAATTCGACGACCGGCGAGAGCACGATCACGCGGGAGATGAACCGGCGGCACCTGACGGTGCGGCTGAATCTGCGGGGACGGGACCTTTCGAGTTTTCTGGCGGAGGCGCACGAAAAGATCGGCAGCCAGGTGAAGTTTGATGGGAGCAAGTATCAACTGGAGTGGGGCGGGCAGTTTGAGAACCAGCAGCGAGCGCAGAAACGGCTAGGGTACATCGTGCCGGCAGTGATCGCGCTGATTTTTGTGCTGCTGTACTCGTCATTTGGAACAATTCGCCATGCGGCGTTGATTTTGACGATTGTGCCGGTGGCGATGCTGGGAGGATTGCTGGCGTTGTGGAGCCGGGGCATGACGTTGAATGTGTCGAGCGCGGTGGGGTTCATCGCGCTGTTCGGAGTGGCGGTGCAGAACGGCGTGATCATGGTGGCGAGCTTGAATCATCAGCGGCTGGCGACGCGAGGATTGCATCGCGCGGTGATGGTGGGAGCAACGCAACGGTTGCGGCCGGTGCTGATGACGGCGACGGTGGCGGCGCTCGGCTTGTTGCCGGCGGCGTTAGCGCGAGGGGTCGGAAGCGATGTGCAGCGGCCGCTGGCGACGGTGATCGTGGGCGGGCTGGTGACCGCGACGCTGCTAACGCTGTTTGTGCTGCCGTCAATTTATTTGCTGCTGGAACAGCAAGCAGAGAAGAGGCACCTGCCGGTCCCGGCGCACTGGGAGAATTCATGATGAGGATGAAATGGGGGATTACGGCCGCGGTTCTTGTGGGGCTGGCGCCGTTTTCTGCGGTGCGCGCGGCTGCACAAACGGAAGCGGGTGAAGGCCAAAATAGCACTCCACAAAACAAAAGCGAGCAAGACCCGCGGCCACACATTCGTTTTGAGGATTATTTGAATGAGGCCATGCGGTTCAATCTGGATCTGGCGGTTGAGCGGGCCAATATCGCGATTTCGCATGCGGGGGTGACGACTGCTTCGCAGCGGCCGGACTGGTCGGCGGATTTTGGATTTCCGGTGGTGGATTTATCGGGGCAGGGGAATCCGACGACCTACAGCATTGGACTGGACGCGCCGATCGAGCTCGGAGGCAAGCGGGGGCACCGGATTCGAGCAGCCAAAGCGGACTTGAACACGGCGAACTCCGATTATGACGAAGCGGTGCGGCAACTGCAGGTGGCGGCGGCGGGAGCGTTTATCGACGCGCTGAGCGCGCGGGCGATCCTGGTGTCCAAGCAGAAGAGCATGGGAGAGTTGGAACGGATCGTCTCGGTCAATGTCGAACGGCATCGCGTGGGAGAAATTGGTGAAATCGAGCTGGTGCAATCGAGAGTGGAGCGCGATCAGTTCGAAGCAGATGTGATCTCGGCGGAAGCGGATGTGCTGAGCGCGGATCTGGCGATGGGACAGCAGTTGGGGAAGCCGGAACGAGTGGAGGAGAAATTGCCGGTTCCTGACGGCACGCTGGATATCCCCGTGCGGACGTTTGATGCGGCACAGCTCATTGCGACGGCGCTGGAGCGGCGTCCCGACGTGGTGTCCAAGCAAAGGGCGCTGAAGGCGGCGGAAACGCGGATCGAATTGGCCAACGTGAACCTGATCCCGGACATGACGGTGAGCGGATCATATTCCCATCTGGCGGCGGGGACGGGTGGGTTCGCGCAGCCAGCCGACAATACGCTGTCGGCGTCGCTTTCAGTAAACCTACCGTTTTCTCGATGGAAAAACCGCGGGGAGCTGGAAGGCGCGCGGGCGACGCGGACCCAGGCGGAGATTCAACTGAAGGCAGCGCACCTCCAGGCCGAGACGGAAGTGCGGCGCGCGTATGCGCAGTATGGCGCGGCGGTGAAGCGGCTAGAGGTGTACCGCGGCGGATTGTTGAAGGATGCGGACCGGGTGCTAGAGGCGCGGCTGTACGCCTACCAGAGGGGTGGAGCGACGCTGCTGGAAGTAATCGATGCGCAGCGGACGTCGGCGGACATTTATCTGTCGTATGCGCAGGCGTTGGCGGACCACGCGCGGGCGCTGGTTACGCTGGAACAGACGGCGGCCATTTGGGACGTTTCGTTCTGAGGGATTCTGCCAAGCCAAATGTGTACCCAAAAGTGAACGTCCTGCACTTGAACGATGAGGGCGGGGAAGCTATAGCCTGCACAGTACGCGTTGGCTTAAACGATGTGTAAGCTGCTCAATCGACAAAGGATTAAAGAAAACGAAACGGAGTCGACCCGTGCACTCGACGCTGGCATGCCTATTGCTTTGATCCACTCGAACTGTCCCCTGCGGTGAACTGTCCCTCTACCGCTACAGGTACCAGGGCTCCTTAGTTAAAAAAACGACAAGACCTATCTGGCAGGCCTGCGCCGAACTGCGTCTCGGAGAGGATCCTCTATGAAGCGCCCAGCCGCTGCATTGCTTGGATGCATCGCCATTCTGTTGTTGATCGCTGTCGCGGGTGTCGCAACCATTCCCACCGTACCAACCGGAACGTGGCAGCCGATGGGCTCGATGGCTGTCGCACGCAGCGAGGCTGCGGCGGTGTTGCTAGAGGACCATCGCGTCCTGATTGTGGGCGGCAATGACGCGAATGGGCCGGTAAACACCGCGGAGGTGTTCAACGCGGATGGCTCATTTGCGAATGTGAGCGCGATGGCCACGCCGCGAAGCGGGCACGTAGCGGTGCAGCTGATGGATGGGCGGGCGTTGGTTGCAGGCGGTGTGACGGCGGGCGGTGGCGCGACGAACTCGGCAGAGATTTACGATCCAGGAACGGATAGGTGGACTTCGGTTGCAGGCGGAATGGTGGAAGCGCGGACCGGAGCGACGGCTTCCGTTCTGCAAAGCGGGCGGGTGCTGATTGCGGGTGGACGGAACGGGAGTGTACCGAGTTCGACGGTAGAAATCTTTGATCCAGCGTCGGGCAACTTTAGTTTTGCGGGGACGCTGTCGTCTCCGCGCATGGGATTGGCTTCGGCCATGTTGGCGGACGGGCGTGTCTTGATCACCGGCGGATCGAACGGAAGCGTGCCGGTTGGAACGAGCGACGTGTTTGACCCGACGACGAATACGGTTTCCGCGGGACCGGCGATGACTTCGCCGCGCGTGGGGCATTCAGCAACAGCGTTGCTGGATGGCAGGGTCCTCGTGACGGGAGGGAACAACGGGTCCGCGGACCTGGCTTCAGCAGAGGTGTTTGATCCGGCGGTCGGCGGATTTGCGGTGGTGGCGTCGAGCCTGGCGGCGCCACGGCGGGATCACACGGCGATTTTGCTGCCGAACAGCAATGCCGTGCTGATTGTGGGCGGGACTTCGGCGGGGAGTGAAGTAGCAACGGCCGAAACGTATGTGCCGTGGACGGGTGGGTTTGCCGCGACTGGCGCGCCAGCGATTACGCGGCAACAGGCGGCAACGAGTGCACTAAATCAGGACGGGCTGCTGCTGATGACGGGAGGGTCGAGTGCTGGAGCGCCGGTCAGCAGCGCGGAACTGTATGGTTTTGCGACCGTGAAGACGGATGCGGCGGACTATGCGCCGGGAGACATCGTGACGATTACGGGCAGCGGATGGCAGCCCGGCGAGACAGTCACGCTGACGCTGGTGGAGGCGCCTTATTTTGACGCGCATCCGGTTATGACCGCCGTTGCGGATGGACAAGGGCGCTTTACAAACGCAGAGTTTTCGCCCGATGAACATGACCTTGGCATCCGGTTTTATGTCACCGCTGTCGGAAACCAGTCCGGAAACCAGGCACAGAACTCGTTTACGGATGCGAATCCGAATACGGTTTCCATCACGTCGGCGCAGAACCCGAATCCAGTCCCGGCTGGCAGTTCGGCCAGCTACGGAATTACCGTGACGTTTAACGGCAATAACACTACGTCCTGCACAGTGGATCTGAGTGCGACGCCAAGTGCGTCGCCAGCGTGGCCCGCGCCTCCAGTGGGTGGATTCTTTTCTTTCAATCCGCCTTCACTGACCAGCCTGGGAGCCCCTCAGAACTCCACGTTCACAATCACAACGCCGGCGAATATGACGGCAAACACTTATGGATTTACGGTGACGGCTACGCCGAAAAGCGGGACGTGTCAAAACAACAATTCAAGAAGTGTGAATGGCACGTTGGTCGTGGTTCCCGGAACAGTGCCAACGACGCTCACGCTGAACAGCGTCAGCCCAAACAACGTAGCGTTCGGATCGGCAGGACCGGTGACGTTTACGGCGACTCTGACACGAAATGACACGAGCGCAGTGGTTGCTGGAGCAACGGCGAATTTCACGGTCGATGGCGCGCCGGTTGGCTCGGCGGTTACCAACGCAAGTGGGGTAGCGACGTTCAACACCTACAGCCCGTCCGCGCTGTCGGTGGGTTCCCACACTGTGGCCGCTTCGTTTTCGACTGCTACCATCGGCGGAACGCAGTTTGCAAGCAGCACCAGTAATACCCTGACGTTAAGCGTCGGTAAATCAACACCGACGATAACCTGGGCGACCCCCGCAGATATCACCTATGGGACGGCGCTAGGTGCGACGCAGCTTAACGCCACCGCGTCAGTGGCGGGATCGTTTGTCTATACGCCCGCAGCGGGCACCGTGCTGAACGCGGGAAACGGGCAGACCCTCCATGTGGATTTCACGCCAACAGACACAGCCAATTATTCGAATGCCGCGAAAGACGTGATGATCAACGTAAACAGGAAATCGGTCACGGCTAGCATTATCGCGAGCGACAAACCATACGATGGGAACAACACGGCGAACATTACCTCCTGCACGATTCCAGGAAAAATAGGAAGCGACGATGTTGGATGCACGGCGAGCAATGCGACGTTTGCGTCGGCCAATGCCAGCGTGAACCCGCAAACAGTAACAGCAACGGTGGCTCTGACTGGTGCAACGGCGGGGAACTATTCGTTGTCGAGCACAACCGCGACGACGTCGGCAAAGATCACGCCGAAGCCGGTGACGGCGACATTGACGGCGGACGACAAGGCCTATGACGGGAACGCCAGCGAGCCAAACGCCAACCTGCATTGCACGCTGCCAGCAGGTTCGGCGGTGGGCACCGATGATGTAGGCTGCGCGGCGAGCAACGGCACGTTCAATTCGTCACAGGTGGCGTTAGCGAATCAGGTCACTGCGACAGTCGCGCTCACTGGTTTGACGGCTG
>Ga0157376_10000041_pt1 | contig 120988 bp, 99 predicted proteins | sample M45metaG_FD_121801 | JGI IMG/M metagenome (GOLD analysis project Ga0157376, IMG submission 121801) | Miscanthus rhizosphere microbial communities from Kellogg Biological Station, Michigan, USA - M4-5 metaG | ecosystem: Host-associated > Plants > Roots > Rhizosphere > Soil | place: USA...
AACTCGACTGCATGAAGCCGGAATCGCTAGTAATGGCGTATCAGATCGACGCCGTGAATACGTTCCCGGGCCTTGTACACACCGCCCGTCACATCACGAAAGTGAGTTGTACTAGAAGTCGCCACGCTGACCGCAAGGAGGCAGGCGCCCAAGGTATGACTCATGATTGGGGTGAAGTCGTAACAAGGTAGCCGTAGGAGAACCTGCGGCTGGATCACCTCCTTTCTAAAGATAGAGCCAGCTCAGCCTGCTATGGTGTGCAGGCAATGCTGGCCAACGCAGCCGAAGCTCTCACGGGCTTCTATGCTGCAATCGTTCGAAACCCGATAACTACGGTTAAAGGGCGTTACTCACTACCCGCTTTCGGCTTCGGCTGAGAGTGTGGCGAACGGATTCTGGCAAATTGTATCGGTTGTCTAGAGCGATACTCCGAAAACGGCGAAGGGCCCCTGATGGGGGCCCTTTTTGCTTTTCTTGCCTCATCTTTTCCAAAAGCCCTAGTTAAACCCGGTGACTAGCGCAAGCTTCGTTCACGCTGCCATGGCCTTTTCGCGGATCGCGCAAAGTCTGCGGCTTGCCAATTTCCCACCGTTCCCCTATTTTGTTTTCAACAATTCCGCGTCTGAAGCTGTCCTCAGGCGGACCTGGATCGCGTTCTCATTTTTGCGAGACACAAGGAGAATCACGTATGAAGCAGCGAAGCGTCTATCTGGCAGTCGTGCTGGTGGTTTGTCTGGCGTTTATCGGGGTCAGTTTCGCACAGCGCCCTGAAACCAACATTGACCCGAGCAAGCATCCCAATCTGGCCGAAGCGCAGCACCACATCTTGCAGGCTTTTGAAAAAATCGACGAAGCGCAACGCGCCAACAAAGACCAGTTGGGAGGCCACGCCGAAAAAGCCAAACAACTCCTCGATCAAGCCAGCCGCGAACTGAAAGAAGCGGCCGAGTTCGCCAACCACCACAAGTAGCCAGTCTAGCCAAACCAAGAGACGGCCCCTGCGGAATCACTTCGCAGTGGCCGTTTTGTTTCTCGCAGGCCTTAGCCCGCCGGGTTTGGTCCCGCCAGCATTCCGCCGTCGAGGACGATCTCGTGTCCGGTCATGAAGGACGATTGGTCGGAGCACATCCACAGAACGGCCTCCGCAATTTCCATCGGTTTGCCAAAGCGTCCCAGTGGATGCATCGACAGAACTCGTTTCTTGACCTGCGGATCGGCAAAGGCGCGCTCGGCCATAGCCGTCTCAATCACCGCCGGGCATACGGTGTTCACGCGAATTCCATGTTGCGCGCCTTCTAGCGCGGCAGTCCGCGTCAGGCCGATCACCGCGTGCTTGCTGGCGACGTAGACGGACGCTCCAGCGCTGCCCATAAGACCTGCCACCGACGACATGTTGACGATAGCGCCCCCGCCGCCCTGCTTCAGCATTTGCTGCATCTCATATTTCAGGCAAAGCCACACGCCTTTCACGTTGATGCTGGTGACTTGGTCAAACTGCTCCTCGGGCAGATCGACAATCGGCATCCACTTGCCCTCGACACCGGCATTGTTGAACGCTACGTCCAGCCGGCCATAGGTATCCACTGTTTTTCGAATCATGCTTTGCACGTCGGCGCTTTGCGACACGTCGCCTTTTAAAAAAATGGCTTGGCCCCCGGCTTTCCGCACCAGCGCAACGCTTTCCTGTCCTTCGCTCTCACGGCGGCCGGTAACAACTACCTTTGCACCTTCCTCTGCAAACAGCACCGCCGCATCGCGCCCGATGCCCGATGTGCCGCCGGTAATCAACGCGACTTTGCCGTGCAGCTGACCGTGTTCTGTCGTCATGATTTTTCTCCGTCGTTTTTAATCTATCCGCCTCCTCACCTGCGAGGCGTGGATATGCTGGTTCTGGGCATGCCACACTGTAGCGGCGGGCAGCACGATCTGAATCAGAGTTCTGCTAAGCAGGCCTAGCTAGGCTGTCTTCCTGCGGAAAAAATGATAAATAGCCAGCAGCAGTACCGCCCCCGCCACCGACATGATGAATCCCGCTTTATCGCCTTCGTGATACCAGCCGATCAGCGATCCCAGGTAGGTGGCCACCAGAGATCCGGCGATGCCCAGCAACATGGTGATGATGATACCGCCCGGATCCTTGCCCGGCATGATGAACTTGGCCACCGCCCCGGCTAACAATCCGATAAGCCCTTCCCAAATCCAGTGCATACGCAATCCTCCACGCAACCATTCGATCGTAGGTTTCAGGAAATGACCAGCGCGGGTGTCCCCTTTTTCTAATGGGAAAGCGCCCCGAAGTAAAGGAATCTTTCTCTTTCCCGTTGGCCGCCAATGAGGGGGCCAGGGGAGGGGTGCTGTTATCCTAGAGCTTCCAGTCGTTGGAGATGCCAAGCTTGCCGCCCATTCTCAGCGCACAATCGCTTTCCAAACGCTACGGCGTCGCTCCGCTATTTCAAAACATCTCCTTCACCGTCTCCGAAGGGGAGCGTATCGGCCTGATCGGCCCCAATGGTTCGGGAAAATCGACACTGATGGAAATCCTGGCGGGCCGGGTACACCCCGACACTGGCGACGTCGCGCTACGTAAACGGGCACGCCTCAGTTCGGTTGTCCAAGTTTCCGAATTTGCCCCCGCTGATACCCTACGCTCGGTGATCGAAAGGGCATTCGAGGAAGGCGGCGTACCGGAGCATGAGCGCGCCGGTCGCTTCGCCGAGGTTCTCGGCCGCGCCGGTTTCACAGACCACGACGCGATCGCCAGCTCGCTTTCCGGTGGGTGGCGCAAACGTCTGGCCATCGCGGCCGCTCTTGTCCAGCAACCGGACATTCTGCTGCTCGATGAGCCGACCAACCACCTTGATCTCGAAGGGATTGAATGGCTCGAATCGGTGCTGCGGTCGACGTCTTTTGCGTGCGTGGTGGTCAGCCACGACAGATATTTTCTGGAAAATGTCACAAACGCGATGGTGGAGCTTAGCCGCTCGTACGATGATGGCTTTCTGCGGGTAGCGGGAAACTACAGCAAGTTTCTGGAAGCCAAAGAAAGTTACTTGCATGCGCAGCAGAAACGGCAGGACGCTCTGGAAAATCGCGTTCATGTCGAACTTGAATGGCTGCGACGCGGGCCGAAAGCCCGCACCACGAAATCCAAGGCACGGATTGATAAGGCGCACGAGCTCGTGGGCGACCTGGCCGATCTGAGTTCGCGCACCCGCACGACCTCCGCCAATATCAATTTTTCGGCCACCAACCGGCAAAGCCGCCAGCTGGTCGAGCTCGACGATGTGAGTTTTTCGTTTGGCGGACGAAAGTTGTTTGAAAAGATTCAGTTCAGCATTACCAACGGCATGCGGGTCGGTCTGGTGGGCCCAAACGGCAGCGGCAAATCCACGCTGCTGCGGCTGCTGCTCGGCGAACTCAAACCTGGCGGCGGAAAAATCCGCAAAGCCGACCATCTGCGGGTGGTTTATTTTGACCAGAACCGACGCCTTGATCCTGACATTCTGCTGCGCCGCGCGCTCGCGCCGGACAGCGATTCGGTCATCTACCAAGACCGCGTGATTCACGTTGCCTCTTGGGCGGCGCGGTTTCTGTTTACCGGAGAAGACCTCAACCGGCCGGTTGGAAAACTTTCCGGAGGCGAACGCGCCCGCGTGCTGATCGCTCAACTGATGCTGCAGCCCGCCGATGTCTTGCTGCTGGACGAGCCGACCAACGACTTGGACATTCCCACCCTTGAAATCCTGGAAGAGAGCCTGCTCGAATTTGCCGGTGCGCTGGTTCTGGTCACTCACGACCGCTTTTTGCTCGATCGCGTATCGACGGTTGTGTTTGGGCTGGATGGGTTAGCTGGCGCGGAACGGTTTGCGGACTATTTTCAGTGGGAAGAATGGAAGGAAGAAAACGAGCGGGCTCGTGGGAAAAGTTCCGCCGCAGCTGCTACCAACGGCAGCGCCAAATCCCGCACCGCTACTGTTCCGGCGCTGGCAGCCGCTGCGCCTGCCAACTCCAAAAAGAAGCTGAGCTATAAGGAAGCCCGCGAATTGGAAATGATGGAAAAGACCATTCACGAGGCCGAAGCCAAACTCGAGGAAAAGCTCAGCGCGCTTCACGATCCCCTGATTTCAAGCGACGCGGCGAAACTTCACGCGGCCAGCGTCGAGCTGGAACAAGCGCAAAAAGCCGTGGACCACCTCTACGCCCGCTGGGCCGAACTGGAGGCCAAACTCGTCTGAAACCGCGTTTTTTGAAGATCCTGCCGGTGCTTTCTGCCGCTGACTCACATCGCTCGGCCAGCTGCCGCGGCCGACGCCCAGGCCCATTGGAAATTGAAGCCGCCGAGGTGGCCGGTCACGTCCACAACTTCGCCAATGAAAAACAGCCCCGGCACCTTCCGGCTCTCCATCGTCTTGCTGGAAAGCTCGTCGGTATCGACGCCCCCGGCCGTGACTTCCGCTTTCGCATAGCCTTCCGTGTCCGCAGGCGTCACGCTCCAGGCATGAATCTCGCGTTCTAATTTTTCCAAGGATGCATTGGAGAAAGAATCGGGCGGATTAAGTTCGACCCAACGCTCCGCGAAGCGTCTCGGCAGACTGCCCTGAAACGCTGCCACCACCTCGCTGACATTTCTGAACTTGGCCTGCTTCACGGCTAGGGTAATTTCACGTTCCGGCGCAAGGTCGAATGTCACCGGTTTCCCCTGCTCCCAATAGGAGGAGGCTTGCAGAACAGCGGGGCCGCTTAGCCCGCGATGCGTGATGAGCATCTTTTCTCTGAACGCCGCTCCATTGGCGCTGGCGATCACCTCGGCGGAAACTCCCGCGAGATCGCCGTAGGATTTCTGTTCTTTGCTGCCAAACACCAGCGGCACGAGTGCCGGGCGAGTCGGCTGAATCTTCAATCCAAATTGCCGCGCCAGCTCATACCCAAGTCCGGTGGCGCCCATTTTCGGAATGGACAGGCCGCCGGTGGCCACGATCAGCGCGTCAGAGTGAAACTCTTCTCCCTCCGTTCGAACGACGAACTCCGTTCCCTTGCTGACCTCGGTCACGCGCTGGCTGGTGAACACCGCTACTTTGGCCGCTCGGCACTCTTCGTCGAGCAGGGCGGTAACGTCCTCAGCTGAGCGGTCGCAAAACAGCTGGCCCAAGGTCTTTTCGTGGTGGGGAATCCGGTGCTTTTCGATGAGCGCAATAAAATCGGCCGGCGTAAAGCGCGCCAAGGCGGACTTCGCAAAGTGCGGATTCGCCGAAATAAAGTTCTCTGGTTGGCAGTGAATATTGGTGAAGTTGCAGCGGCCGCCGCCGGAAATCAGGATCTTCTTGCCGGGTCGTTCCGAGCGCTCCACAACGGCCACCCGGCGGCCACGCTTCCCGGCTTCGGCAGCGCAAAACAGCCCTGCCGCTCCTGCTCCCAAAATGATGACGTCAAATCGCTGGGTCATGTGGAATGGACATTGTCTCAGGTAATGTACACAGGTGTTAACGCTTGTGCCCTGCAGCGGGACGCTCTGGGCTTTTTGATGGATGTATCTTATTGAAACGGAATGCCCTAGCTGTTGATCCGAACGGGCATCGGAATGCTTCCCTCCGAGAAGTTGGTTCTACTGCGTGGTGCTGTCTCCGGGTTTGGTACTCTCTTCGGGCGCCCAGGTGATCCCTTGTTACTGGCCTACACTCTGACTCTGGCGGTCGGTTTGACACTGACTCAGTTTCTCTTTGGCTTCTATCAGGACAAGCCAACCGGGATTGGCGCGGCCAGCCAACAAATCAAGAATCGCTTGGAATTCGATGCCCAGACTCTGTCCGGAGGGGCGCTCAGGAACCTCGCACTCGCCAGCTTCCTCAGCATGTTTCTCGAACTCCTCATGATCCGGTGGATCTCCTCAGAGATTCGCATCTTTGCGTTTTTCAAGAATTTCGTGCTGGTCGCCTGCTTCTTCGGATTTGGAATGGGCTGCTACTTTAGCCGGAAAAAAATCAACGTTCTGACCATGATCGGGCCCTTGGTGTACTTGGCTGCCGTAATGAAACTGCCATGGCCGCCGCTGCGCGCTCTCATGGCGACGCTTCCGAACATGCTTGGAAGCAGTTCCAACCTGCAAATATGGTATGTGCCGGCCGTAGATTCTCAATGGATGCTGATGATCCTGGCTTTGGCGCTTACCGCACCGCTGTTCGTCATGATTGCCTTCATGTTCGTTCCGGTCGGCCAGTTGATCGGCTGGCACCTCGAGAATTTCCCAAACGGCCTGTCCGGCTACACTCTGAACGTTGCCGCCAGCCTCCTGGGTATTTTGGGTTTTGCCATCGCCAGCTTTTTGAACACCCCGCCGGCCGTTTGGCTGGGCGTGGTCGGTGTGTGCCTGGTCGGACTTTTCTATAAGCGGCCTCGCCTTATGCTCACCTGCGGCGTCGGTCTCCTGATCTGCATTGCTTTTGCCGCGATCGCACCGCGAAACGGATCGACTACCTATTGGTCGCCTTACCAAAAATTGACCCTCACACCCGTCTGGGATCATCGCGAACTGACCTTCTACGAACTGAACACCAACGATAGCTGGTACCAGCGCATCGTTGACTTGTCACCGAAATTTGTCAGCGGCCACCCCGATTTGTTCCAGGGCCAACCCATCGCATGGAATGCCTACAATCTTCCCTACCGGTTTTATCCTGCGCCTTCGAGCGTCTTGGTGCTCGGCGCCGGAATGGGAAATGACGTGGCCGCCGCCGTTCGCAACACCAGTGCCAGAGTAGTTGCGGTCGAAATTGACCCGACCATCGTGCGTCTCGGCCGGACTTTGCACTTCGAGCGCCCCTACGACTCACCCCAAGTCCGCATGGTGGTTGATGACGCACGCAGCTTCGTGCATAACAGCCACGACCGATTCGACCTCATTCTCTTCTCCCTGCTCGATTCGCACACCACCAATTCCAATTACACCAACATTCGCATAGACAATTATGTCTATACCGTAGAAGCACTCGAGGAAGCCCGTGGGCTGCTGAAGCCGGACGGCCTGTTGATCATCAAGTTTCAAGCAGCGAATGAGTGGATTCCGGGGCGGTTAGAGGCACTTCTTACCACGGTTTTTGGGCAAAGACCGTTGCAAATTGAATCCGATAGCGGCTACACCACCGCTGGACGGTTCTTCATCGCTGGCTCACAGGCGCGAATCCACCAAGCGCTTCGCAATCCGGATGTGTCGTCCTATGTTTCGCAGCATACCGGTTTTCAAGCGGAGGCCACCCAGGTGATTGATGACAACTGGCCCTATTTTTATCAGCGCCGGCCGGGCGTTCCATTGAACGTCGTTCTCATGTCGATCCTGGTGGTCTTGCTTTCCTTTTGGTTTGTAAGGAGGACCAGCGGCAGGGTTAGGCTCGAATGGCATTTCTTCTTTCTGGGAGCCGGTTTTCTGCTGTTGGAAGTACAGATCGTAAGCAAGATCGCGCTGCTCTTCGGCACTACGTGGCTGGTGAATGCCCTGGTGATCAGTACGCTACTCTTGTTCATCATGGCCGCGAACTGGAGTGTGCAAAGATTTGCCGGAATTCGCGTCTGGACCGCATACGCCGGCATCGCTGTAACGGGGTTGCTCGCCTATGTCGTTCCCGTAGACCGCTATTTCTTTGCCAACGCCCTTCTCCGCGCGCTCTGCGCCTTGATCCTTTTGTGTTCACCGGCATACTTTGCCGGCATCATTTTTGCCAAGAGTTATGCCGCATCTGGCTTTCAGAGCACCGCCCTCGGCTCCAACATATTGGGCGCCTTGTGCGGCGGCATTGTCGAATCGCTCTCCTTTTGGACGGGAATTCGCAGTCTGGTGCTGGTCGCCCTGGCGTTTTACTTGCTTTCGGCGCTGCTCATCAAAAGGGAAGGCACGGGTCTTCAGCGCGCGGCTACATGACCGGCAAGTCGGCTCAGCGAAAAAAGTCCAGTTGGCCGGTGTCTGGTTTTAAAAGGGTGAAGAAGTCGCGCGGTTGAACTCAGGGTCGACTGCCTTTTTGAACCGATGGGCGAGGAGGCGGGTAGAAACTGGCGAAGCAAACTAGAACGCGACAAAGGCTGCCAACCAGCAGCGCCGGTCGGCTCAGCAGCTTAATGCGTGCATTTGGGAAATAGCGTTACTAGCACCATCAGATCAGACAACGTGAAGAGCCACTGGTCGGCTTGTGCACCAGCCGCTTCGGCGGCGCGAGCGATAAAACCTAGATGGCGGCTCTTGGCGAAGTTGTGGATATGGTCGACGCAAATCCCCGTCAGGCTTGCGACTTCCGAGTCGGTGAAGATCTTCTGGCTCGACTTTACGGTAACCATGGTCTTGCTCCTGGACCGCGCTTCACTGCCTCTTTCATCTCTACTGGTTTAACACCAAGCTTCGATGCTAGTTGCAATCTAAACGCTGCCATTTCTCTGAGCAATAGTCGTTCCGTTCTGTTTGGGCAAAAACTCTCGCTCTAGTACTTTTCCCGTAGACAGCCGGAATAGACTCAATTTTCCGGCCTTATTTTGATGTGTGGGCGGTGCTAGCAGCAGAAAACGACAAGAGTTACGGGTATTTCTGCATCCGTGCCATACCTTCTACTTCCGCGAACTTGCTACATCTTTTGGTAGATTTTGCTCAATTTCCCACATCTGCTTGCTGTGGCGCGTTTGGTGCGCCGCAATAAAGGCGAACCAATCGTAGAAATTCAGGGGCCCTAGAAATGGCCGCCGCGCGGAGATCACGGTCAGGTGTCTCCTCTAGGAACGCGAGTGTCCTTTCGCGTACACCACCTAGTTCAGCAATCGTCAGCTCTTTACCGGCAAACCGTCGCTTCACGGAAACGCAATTCCAGCGCTAAAGGGAAGTCGAGGCGCTTGTAGAACGGCAGGGGTCTCGGTTGCTCTTGGATGAGCCGGTCAGTAGAGGCAAGAACGCTTCGTTCGACCAGGCACCATGATTTCGGGCGCGGCGGCCGCAACCAATTTGGCTCGGAAGCTCCGTCGGCCGCGCGCAGAAAAGTTTCCTCGGTGGCCTTCCGTTTCTGGATGACGGGCTCGATCCGCAGGTGAGCTGCCGGGAGTTTCGCTGGGAATCGGACTGCCGAGCCGCCGGCTGACCGGGCTGGTCGCCGTCGTTAGAGATCGGCGCCGCCTGCCTGCTCGAAAGCGTAAGCCAGTTGCAGAATGCGGCTTTCGCCGAAGGCCGGGCCGAACAGCTGCAGGCCCACCGGGAGCGCGCCAGCAACCTTGCCGCACGGAACCGAAATTCCGGGAATCCCAGCCAGCGATCCGGTGACGGTGTAAATGTCGGCAAGGTACATCTTGAGGGGATCGTCGGTTTTTTCGCCCAGCTTGAATGCCGGAATCGGTGACGTCGGCGTAACGATGGCGTCAACTTTCTCAAAGGCGTCGCGAAAGTCCTGAGCGATCAGGGTTCGGACTTTCTGGCCCTTCAGGTAATACGCGTCATAATATCCGGCCGACAAAACGTAGGTACCCAGGACGATCCGGCGTTTGACTTCGGCGCCGAAGCCCGCGCCGCGAGTCTTGCGGTACATGCCTATGAGCGTAGGATCATCGACGCGCAAGCCGTAGCGCACCCCATCGTAGCGGGCGAGATTCGAACTGGCCTCGGCCGTCGCGATAATGTAGTAGGTCGCAATGGCGTAGTCGGTATGCGGCATGCGAATCTCGACCGGTTCGCATCCCAACCTTTTCAGCAGCTCGATCCCCTTTTCGACTTTGTTGCGGACCCCGGAGTCCATGCCCTCGGCGAAGTAATCGCCGGGAATTCCGATACGCAGGCCCTTGACCGGCTTGGTGATTTCTTCGGTATAGACCGGCACCGGGGCGGTGGTGGAAGTCGAGTCATTGGGGTCGCGGCCGGCGATGGTCTGCAGGATTGCGGCGACATCCTTCACGTTGTTCGCGAAGGGGCCGATGCGATCGAGTGACGAAGCAAAGGCGATCAAACCGTAGCGCGAAACGCGGCCGTAACTACCCATCATCGCGGGAATGCCGCAAAGCGCGCCGGGCTGGCGAATCGACCCACCGGTATCGGTGCCGAGCGAGGCCACAGCCAGCCCCGCGGCGACTGCTGCCGCCGAGCCGCCGCTCGAACCGCCCGGAACACGGTCCATCGCCACGGGGTTTTTCACCGCGCCATAAGCGGAGTTTTCGTTGGAGCTGCCCATGGCAAATTCGTCGCAATTCGTCTTGCCAAGGATGATCGCGCCCGCTTGTTCCAGCCGAGCCACCGCCGTGGCGTCGTAAGGAGGAACATAGTTCTCGAGAATCTTCGAGCCGCAAGTGGTGGTAATCCCGCGAGTGGAAAGGACGTCCTTGATGGCTACGGGAACGCCGCCGAGCGGGGGCAGCGGCTTGCCGGCGGCAATCAGCGCGTCGATTTTATCGGCTTGCGCGTAAGCGCGCTCGGGCGAAAGCTCGAGGTAGGCGTTAAGTTCCGGATTGCGCCGGTTGATTTTGATGTAGAAATCGGTGGTCAGCTCGCGCGCCTTGAGTTTCCGCGCGGTCAGGGCTTCCCTAATGCCGTCAATGGTGGTCCAGTTGGTCTTCACGTAGTAATCCCAACAAAATTTGCTCGCTCGAGAACGCGGACGCTCAAACTAGCGTTCGATGACCTTGGGCACGCGGAAAAACGGCGGCTCGGGGTCGGGGGCCTGTTTCAAAAGCTCGGCGGCAATACCGCAGGGAACGGCCACATCCTCGCGCAGGGTAGCATCGGCGGTTTGGTCGTCGGTCAAAACTTGCGCCATCGGTTGGACGTTGGAGGTGTCCAGCTCGTTCAGCTTGCCAATGTATTCCAGAATTTCATCGACCTGCGCCCGATACCTCTCGAGCTCGGTCTCGCTCAAATCGAGATACGCCAGCTCCGCCACTCGCACCATATCTTCGCGGCTAATCTTCAATTTCAACCTCGGGAAAATCTTCTTGGTGATGCAGAAATCTTAGCACAGGGCCACTTCCGGCCGTTTCGCTTATGAACGGCCTCCCCGAGCAAGGGCTGGAGCGACGATCTGGAATTCGTTCCTGGTATGCCCTGTAGCCGACCTTGTCCGTGGTGACGATCTCGACGCGAATGTCGTGGTTTTTGCAGAATTGCGATCACTTGGCGGATTAGATCATGTTCGTCGATGTCATGCGGATAAAGTTTTCCCGCGTCGCATAGAGCGAACGGCGTGGACGTGGAGTGTAGCTATCGGAAAGCGATCTCGGCGGTCTTGCGAGGGTACTTGGTGCTGACGTAAGTGTCGACGAGTTGCTGAAACGCCGCGGCGAGTTCGTCGTATGTGCCCTCGAGGGTGACGTCTTTTTTGCCGTCGATGTAGACCGGGCAGCGGGGGGCTTCGCCGGTGCCGGGCAGGCTGATGCCGATGTTGGCGGCTTTGGATTCGCCGGGGCCATTCACAATACAGCCCATCACGGCGAGCGTCATGGTTTCTACGCCTTCATATTGCGTTTTCCAAGTGGGCATCATTTCGCGGATGTAGTCCTGCGTGCGCTCGGCCAATTCCTGAAACGTCGAGCTGGTGGTGCGCCCGCAGCCGGGGCAGGCGGTGACGCTCGGCGAAAAAGAACGCAGGCCGAGCGACTGGAGCAACTCGCACGCGGCATACACTTCTTCGCGGCGGTCTCCGCCAGGGCGGGGAGTCAGCGATATGCGAATGGTGTCCCCAATCCCCTCGTATAACAGCACACCCAGCGATGCCGCCGACCAGACCAAGCCCTTCATGCCCATACCCGCTTCAGTCAATCCGAGGTGCAGCGGCTGCTCGGTTTTGCTTGCCAGATCGCGATACACGGTAATCAAATCGCGCGGACGCGAAGTCTTACAGGAAATAATAATCTGGTCGTGGCGCATTCCTGTTTCGAGCGCCAGCTCGGTCGACTGCACAGCCGACAGCACCATGCATTGGTTAATGATCTGTTCGGACTCCAGGCCGAGATTCTTGTCGGTGTTCTCCTGCATCTTGGCCATGACCAGCTCTTGATTGAGCGAGCCGCCATTGACGCCAATGCGCACCGGCTTCCCGTTGTCGCGAGCCACTTTGCAGATGGTGGAAAATTGTTCGTCGCGCCGCTGCCCTGCGCCGACGTTGCCAGGGTTAATCCGATATTTGTCCAACGACTTCGCGCACTCCGGATATTTCGTCAGCAACACGTGTCCGTTGTAATGAAAATCGCCGATAATCGGCACGTGGCAACCCGCCGCGAGCAACCGCCTCTTGATCTCCGGCACCGCCGCCGCCGCTTCCGGCACATTGACCGTCCAGCGAACAATTTCCGAACCAGCTTCAGCGAGTTCCAGAGTTTGCCGCAGCGTGGACTGGACGTCGGCAGTGTCCGTGTTGGTCATGGACTGCACCACAATGGGCGTGCCGCCGCCTACCTGGACGTGGCCGACTTTTACTCCGTAGGTTTTCCTGCGCGCATGCCGCGAACCGGTGGCGTCAAACCCTGCAATTTGTGTGAACACGGACATCCAGAATAGTTTAACAAACAATCCGTACGTAGCGTTTCTATAGACCACCGTGCGCGCCGACTTCATCATGGGCTAAGCGGAGGTGGCGCTAACCAGGCTGGTTCCTACCCAAAAAAGCTGGCACCCTAACGCAAAGCGCCCGCCAACGTCTAACCGCTGGACGGACCTCCCATTCATGCCCACCCTAGAAAGCCTGCGTTTTCTTACGTTTCTGGCCCTCCTCATTTTTCCCGTCTGGGCTTTTCCGCAGCCGCCCAGCGAACCACCAAGCAAGGTCGAATTCCTGACACTTCCTAGCAAGTTGTTCCACAACACCCGCACCATTCGCGTGTGGCTGCCGCCTGAATACTTCGACGAAAAACAAAAAGACCGGCGCTATCCGGTGTTTTACTTTACCGACGGCATCGCTGTATTCGACGGGCGCGAGCTCGCCCGTATCGCGTTAGAACTCACGCGGGCCGGCAAGATCCCACCCATGATCTTTGTAGGCATCGACAACGGAGGTTCTACACGCGAATCCAAGAATCCCGGTTCTGATCGGGCCAACGAATACCTGCCATTTCCCGACGAATTCCTGCAACCGCCGGTAGCCAGGCCGCATGGCGAACTGTTTCCGGCCTTTCTTGAAAACGAAGTCCGTCCATTGGTAGACAAGGATTACCGAACCACCCAAGACGCGGGCTTGGCCGGTTCTTCCTACGGCGGCGCCATCGCCGTTTATACGGCGATGGAAAATCCCGGGCGCTACCGGTGGCTATTGGTCGAAAGTCCGTCGTTGTATATCGCCAACGATGAACTGCTTCACCGAGCCGAGAAATTTCGTGACTGGCCCGGGCGTGTGTATATCGGCGCTGGGACCGAGGAAGGGACGGGGGACGCGAAACTGGAAATGGTTCGCGACGCTACCCGATTTGCCGGCTTGATGGGAGGTAAGACCAGCAAATGCCTGGTCATCGTACCGGGGGCGGATCACAGCGAAAACGCTTGGCGGGCACGGCTGCCCGGAGCCCTGCATTTCCTTTTGGGCAACGCAGGTTGTCCGTCCGATAAGTAGCTCGCGTTTGACGGGTGCTCGGTTGCTTGCTTCGCGCCGGTCAACTCGCCGGGCCCAGTTGCTGTTCGCAATCGTGAAGCAAGCTAATCGCCGCGGGGAGACCCGGGCGCACCTGCAATTCCGCGCGAAACTCCTGGCAGGCTTCCCGATATTTGTGTTCCACCATCAGAACAGAACCTAGCGCAAGGTGATACCCGTCCCCGGTAGGATCTAGGTTGATCGCGTGGCGGAGCAGCGATTCCGCTTCTTGCGCCCGATTGGTTCGATTGTAAGTGAGCGCCAGGTACAGATAGGCATCCGCGTAGGAAGCATCGAGCTGAGTTGCGCGCCGAAGGGCGGCTTCGGCGTCCGCATAGTCCGCAAGCCGGTAACTGGCGATTCCGAACATGCCATAGGCGCGCGAAGCGTTGCCGTCACCGTGTAAGAGCGGACGCAACACCTCGCGCGCACGGAAGAATTCCCCACGGCTGATCAGCGCGACCGCCAGATTGTTACAGGCGATCGGATGATCGGGATACGCGGAGCAGGAATGCGAGTAAAGAGAGAGATTGTCTCGCCAGGGACTCGAGTGAACCGCTGTCGAGAATGCCATCAACAGAAGGAGAGCGGCGGTGGCTGCGACCGTCAACCTGTAGCGCCACTGACGATAAACTCCCACCCGTCTCAGCAGAGCGGCAAAAAGTATCGCCGTTCCGAGACTGGGCAAATATAAATAGCGGTCGTGCGCTAGGTCACCGCGGCTGAAAAAGGGAACCCACAGCACGGGTAGCAGCGGAAACAGAAGCCACGCGAGAGCCGAGACGACGGAGAAGGTGGACGAACCCATCGCCAGCCAGGCTGCCAATCCTGCCAGCGCAATCAGCACAAGAAGCGGGACCAGGAAGGAGGATGAAGCGAACTCCATGCGAGGATAAACGTCGTAAAAAAGCGAATGATGCGACGGCCAAGCGACATGCCGAATGTAAAAGAGCAGTAGTTCAGGTGCAGTCGCTAGAAAGGTCTTGAGGTCGGCGAAGGAGATGTTGGTGGCAAAACCGCCCAGCACGGCTCGCCGCAAGGCCAGATAAATGCCGGCGACGACCGCGTACGGCAGCGCGTTGCGGAACGCGCTTAGAAATCGGTCACCACGGTGGGTCGGTTTCACTGCACTATCCTGCGCCTGAAAATACGCGTATACGAAGATGATCGCGGGAAAGACGATTGCGGTCTCTTTCGTTAGCAGGGCGATGAGGTAGAAAAACAGCGACAGCAAGAAAATCCAGGGAGGGTTGGATCTTCGATCTTGGCTGGTCCACCAAAGAAGCAGGCTGACGAGCAATCCGGCTGCGACGAGAAGGTCGGTCGATCCGGAAATCCACGCAACCGATTCAACGTGCACAGGGTGCAGGCCGAATAACAACGCCCCCCCGCATGCCGTCCACGGCGAAAAGCCGTGTCGCCGGAGCAGCAAAAAGGTAAGCCCCGAAACGATTGCGTGCAGCAGCAGAGAACTGAGATGCCACCCTGCCGGCCGCGCATCGAAGACGTGGTGATTGATGCTCAACCAGATCAAAAACGCGGGACGGTAGTAACCGCCGGGCGCTGCCGGATAAAGGAAGCTCCACGACTGATGCGAAAAGATGGCCCGAAGCGAGTGCCAGGAGTTCAGCAACGGATTCTGCAGAATCTGAACGTCGTCGTCGTACACAAACCCGAATTCCGTGACGCGCAGATAAGGAAGTACCGAGACGAGAGAGACGATTACAAACAGCACCCACGTCGGGAGCGCAGATCTCTTGCCGGCATGGGAGTCGGAAACGCTGGCTGCTGGGGAGGGACGCGTCGCGCCGGAAAAACTCATCCGGAAAAATCTAACACGGCTGCCAGGGTGGCCATAGCATCCACCGGCCTAATAGGCGGCGAGAGTAGCGCTTCAGTTAGCAGTCCAAAGTAACCGGCCAGCCTGCTGGAACCGCAGTTCGCGTGAAGTTTGGCACCCGCCACTTGAAGTGACAAGATTTTTACAAAGAATAAGGCCCGGGGCGATTCTCTAGCCAGGACATCGCTCAAGATGGCTGCCGCTTGGTCCCGACGGTCCTTTTTGGTCTCGACAGATTCGCGTGCTGGACCGTATCTTTTGCGGAATCAATAGCTTCTAGAGAGGCGGCAACCTCAGCCGCTCGCTCCAATTCGTTTCGGATTGCCTTCCATTCACTCCCCAAGCTGGCCAGAAAACGAGCCTGGGCCTCCCGCCACAAGGGCACCGCGACAGCGAGAGCTTTTTCCGCTTTTAACGTCAAAGTGAGTAAGCGTTGACGCCGCAGCCCTCTCGGGGCGATCTCAATTAGTCCGTCTTTTTGCAGGAGCCGCAAACTGCGTGTCATGGTCGCCGCATCAATGACCAGGATTTCAGCGACGCGTGACATGGCGATAGGTTGCAGTTTTGCAATGGCGGTTAATATCGCAAACTGAGTCGACCTCAATCCGGCAGGGGCCAGGGCAGCATCGTAGAGGCGGGCCACGGCGCGGGAAGTACGACGAAATTGATAAGCAGCACAGCCGGAAGTGCCCGCAAGGTCGAGTGATAAGGGAAAGGGAGAATCCGACTTGACTTGCATATGCAACTCAAGTATAAGTGCTTCTTAAGAGTTGGTCAAGCTGTTGGTCTTCGCGAGTGATTTATTCGCCGGGCAAAATTCAGGTTCATGTCCGGCGAATGCAAACGGTCGGTGGGTGCCCGGAGGGAACCCATGAGTATTCCTTTGACCGCGAGCTCGGCGCTCCATGCGCAAGGTATCGCTAAATCAATCCCCGGCAGCCGCTATCTGTGCTTTGGTGGATTCCACCTGGACACACAGCGGGAACTGCTATTTAAGGACGGCAGCAAGGTCCGCCTGCCGGGTAAGGTCTTCCAAACGTTGGTCGCCCTACTTGAAAAACCCGGCGAAGTCGTGACCCGTGAAACCCTGCGCGAAAGGTTGTGGCCGCAAGGCACGTTCGTCAACTACGACGCCAACGTGAATACCACGGTCAACAAGCTGCGTCTGGTGCTGGGCGATTCATCGGATCAGCCGGCTTATATCGAAACAATTCCTCGCTTGGGGTACTGCTTTGTGGGCAGTGTCGAGCGGAAGAGCGAGCTACCCAGAACGGTACAATCCGCCGGGTCGTCGCGAACGGCTGAGTCCATTCCGGCTTCCGTGTCGCCGCTCGTCGTCGAATCCCCGGCGCTTGTGGGTGGGAGAATCGAGGCCGCGAAGCCCGCTCCCGCCACGGCAACCGATTTCTGGTCTAGCGCGCGCAACAAAGGGTGGGCTGCCGCCGTGCTCCTCTGTGGCGTACTGATCGGCATGGGCTTTGTCCTCTTGCTGCATCGCGTTTGACCGAGGGGTAATTCTTTCGGCAGGGCGCCGCCTCACCAGCGCTCATCTGCGGCGCGGCTCCGAGGCGCGCGGAAATAATAGCCGGTGAAAAGTAGGGTCATCGCGAAAAGCGAGAGCCATCCAAACGGCAAAGACGTTCGGCGCGATCCTTCGACGCTCTTCCTGGTTGGCTGGGGACTCTTTAAAGCGAGCTAGACGTTTCGTCGGAATCAAACCGCCGCTTTTCCATTTTGATTAACTGAGTGCCAGGCGCGTCTCGCTCAGGTCCAGTTCGTGCTCGAGTTTGCGTAAGACTTCATCGTTGATGCGGCCTTCGTTGCGCAGCTGCAACGCGGTTTTGCGTTCCAGACGCAACAACTCGCCCAACAGTTGGCGGTAGCGATGGAGCTCTTGGCCGGAAAGCGCGTCGCTGTCCTGGCTTTCCTTGCTCAACGCCGCCAATCGCCGTGCATAGCGATGGGAAATATCGTCATATACGGCGGCGAATTCCGCTGTGTCGGTACCCCGCAGTCCTTCGAGGTAAGCCAGCGCGGTGCTGGTGATCATGCGCCGCGCCTCGTCTTCTTCATCCTTACTGTCGGCTCCTCGGCCGCACAGCCCCACCGCGCGAATTAATGGCGGCAACGTCAATCCCTGCAGAACCAAAGTAACGAGAATCACGCTGAAAGTAAGAAAGACGATCAGGTTGCGATGCGGGAAAGGCTGGCCGTTCGCCAGCACTTCCGGCAATGCCAGAGCCGCTGCCAACGCGACCACACCGCGCATCCCGGTCCATCCCACGATGAAAATCTCTCGCGCCGAAGGGCGTGGATTGGTCTGCCTGAGCAATCGCGTGCGAATGAAATGGGCCAGGTGCGCGCCGGGATAGAGCCAAAACAGCCGCAGCACGATCACGATGCCGCTGAAAAGCGCGCCATACTGAACCAGCTGGCCAAGACTGTAGTCATGAATACCCGCGAGGACGTAAGGCAATTGCAAGCCGATCATGACGAACGTAAGTCCGTTGATGGCAAAGGTCAACGAGTCCCACACGGCCCAAGCCTGCAGACGAACGCTGGCGGAGAAAAATTGCGAGCTCTGGCGGCCGAGGTACAGGCCGCAAGCCACCACGGCCAGCACGCCCGAAGCGCGCACGGATTCCGCCGCGAGATAGGCGGAGTACGGCGTCAGGATGCTAATCACAATTTCGATGGGGCCGTCGTCCAGATACTTCTCAAACCATTCCACCAGTAGCCCGACGAGAAGACCGATGACGATGCCGACGACGATCAGATAGATGAGCCGGATGGCGCCCGAGGCAGGCGTCGGAGTATGACCGGTGACCACGATGCCTATGGCGACTTCCAGAGCCAATAAGCCGGTGGCGTCATTGACCAGGCTTTCACCTTCCAATACATCCACGATTCGCTGGGGCAGCGCGAGACGTTTGGCGATCGACGTGGCTGCGATCGCATCGGTTGTCGCGACCACTGCTCCGAGCACAAGTCCCAGCCGCCAATCAAATCCTGGGAAAACCCACTTGGCGGTTTCCGCAACACTGAAGACCGTGAAACCCACCAGACCAAATGCCAGCAGCAGGATGCTGACGATGTTGGCCTTGAAATCGCGCCAGGATGTGAGCCACGCGGCGGAGTACAGCAGCGGAGGAAGAACAGCGAGAAAGACCACATCAGGATTCAGCGCGATTCTGGGAATTCCGGGGATGAAGCTGAGAAAAAGCCCAGCGACCACCAGAACAATCGGATAAGGAGTCTCCAGTTTGCGAGCCAGCGCCGCGAACAAAACCACAAAAACGAGAAGCAGGAGAAGTACGAATTCCAAGGCATGCAGCTGGCTGCTTTCAAACATGTTCGTTGGCTCTTATCATAGCCAAAAAGCGAGTGGTTAGAGTTTAGAGCGAGTTAGGCCGGTTGGAAGCCTTCGGTACTCTAGCTCGGACATCTGTTTGGCCGTCAATCGCGGGGCTTTAGCCCGCGATGAATTGCTCGGAGGTGGCGCTAAGAAGCCGACGCCGCCAGATTGCCGCGCAAACCAAGCGCATCCGAATTTTCACGCATTGCGGCGATACAAAAAGCGATGTGTTCTTCGATTGGAATGCCGAGTTCGGCGGCGCCATTTTTCACGTCATCGCGAGAAACGCCCTTGGCGAAGGCCTTGTCCTTTAGTTTCTTGGTGACGGACGAGGCCTCAAGATCGAGGATGCTTTTCGACGGCCGCACGTAGCAGCAAGCGGTGAGGAAGCCGGCGAGTTCGTCGCAGGCGAACAGCGTATGCTCGAGCGGGGTCTGCCGCCTAACGTTACAGTAGTCGGCGTGCGAGAGAATGGCGCGGATCATCTCCTCGGGGTAGCCGCGTTCGCGGAGAATTTTTGCGCCCTCGGCGGGATGTTCCCGGTCGGGAGCGTGAGCGTTGTTCGGCCAGCGTTCGTAGTCAAAATCGTGCAACAGTGCGGTGATGCCCCAGAGCTCCTCATCGGCGCCGGATTTACGGGCGTAAGCGCGCACGCAGGTTTCCACGGCGAGCATGTGTTTGCGCAGGGATTCCGACTGCGTGTATTCGCAAACTAGTTTCCAGGCATCTTCGCGGGTTGACAAGTGCGTTCCTCCCAAAGGGAATTGAACAATCATTGGAGCACGGGAAGCGGAGAAAGAAAAACCCAGCGGACCTTCGCTTACTGAGTGCAGGTGCCTGCGAACCTAAAGGGCGACTTTTAGATGTTCAAGATTCACCGTTGGCCTTTGACGCGCGTCGACACTGGCGGGGTGTCAGATACGACACCGGCTCGCAGAAGGCGGGCAGAAGGGCCACCTCGTGAATTGTGGTCCCCACCTAAGGCCAACACAAGGGGTAGCGATGATTTCGAAATACGGCGAAAACCGATGGACACCAGGCGAAAGTCAGGCGTAAACCGAGTGCTAGTCCCCCTTGAAAAAGCCGGAAATTTGAAAAAATAATCTTGACAGTTTGTGGCGCTTCGGCGAGACTCCTCGACGCGCCAGTATCTGCCTTCCCCCGAGAACGTTCCGACGTTCCTCTCCTATCCGCACGCCGGACAAAAGTCAGCGAGGAGTACCGGTGTCCGCACATATGGAAAAAGAGTCGTCTTTGAATTCATTAGAGATGGATAGGGAAGTCATCCGCTGCAAAACGTGCGGGTTAGTGCAGTATCGCACCCGTACGGGCAATTGCCGCCGTTGTGTCCGGGCATTGCCGCAGAGACTGGAGTTCCTGATTCCTCCGGCGCCGCCAGAGGAAGTACAGGGCGAGGAAGCGACGACCGACAAGTTCGCCAACCAGCAGACGGTGGAGAACATCGGGCAGCGCATTCGCCAGTTGCGGGAATCCCGCGGGATGACGCAGAGCCAGTTGCAATCCAGAAGCAAGGTGTCGCGGTCCTATCTCTCCAGAATTGAGAGCGGACAGATGACCCCAAGCCTCGGCACGCTTGAAAAGATCAGCGAAGCGCTCAACGTTGGCCTGAACCGGTTCTTCATTCCGGAATCCGACGGCGAAGCGCTTCTTGAGGATCCTTTCATCCAGGGACTGCGGCCGTTTTTGCAGCAGCTCGATTGGGAGCAGTGGCAGTCCATTTTGAAGAGGTTGCAGGCGATCAGCGACCATGTGGGAGGAGCGCCTGTGAACCTCCGCCCTATCGGTAACCCGGCGCGGCTGCCGCAGCCGACGGCGGTGTCGGGAGCAGGTTCCATGGATCCCGTCGCCACGCGAGCGAACTCGGTGTTTCGTACGGGGGCTGGCAGCCAGGCGCTTGGCCACCCGCAGGGCTATCCCCTGCGTCGGCCGGGCACGTCGCCGATCTATTCAAGACCGGTCGCGCGTTAGCTAACCCGTTTCGCGCCTCAACCGCGCGAAGCACCAACCATATCTGTCCCCTAAGGGCGTGCTTCGGCACGCCCTGATTTTTTCTGGCTTCGATTTTCTCGCCGCCGCCAAATCAGCGCTTGGGAAAAAACAAGGGGGAGGGGTGGGGATCTGAAACCCGGCGACGCTACACTAGGTAGACCAAGAATCGACCATCCTGATTCTTTTCTGCGCCTATTCTCGAACCACCGATACTTTCGCGGCCGGAACTTCAATCCGCATCAGTTTGTGTTTCGAGTCCAGCAGCAGAAGAATCTCCACGTCGCTGGTCGTGACTTTCAAGGCTTGGTATGTTTTTCCCCCAGCCGAAGCCGATCCGGTTGATTCGAGCGTAATGCTTCCCGGCGTCAGCTCCTGGGGAATCAGCACCGGCAACTGCTGCGCGCCGCCTTTGGACCAATCGTAAATCCGCGCCAGCACTGCATATTGATGATACAGATTGTTGTCCAACACCACGACGAGCGGCGTGCCGAAAGAAAGGTCCTGTTCGTAGGGCCGCGAACCTTGCATCTCCAGCGTGATTTTCGCGGTGCCGTTTGCAAAGAGAATGTGCGCGCCGTTGGTCTTGTCGGTCTGCGCCGTCCAGTCGTAGGAAACCGGCGCACCGTCGGATTGCAGCGTCAGACTGCCGGTGACTTTGGTATCGCCCTTTTCGGTCTTGATGGTGGTCGTTCCGCGAGCCAGCCATCCAGCGCCGGAGGGAGCAATCTCAAACTCTTCCTGTCCCATCGATTTGCCGTCGACCAGAAGAGCGAACTTTCCTTTGTCAGGTTGCAGCGCGGCTGGCGAATCTTTTCTTTGCGCGCTCGCAAGAGTGAACCCAAACGCGAGGATCAGCAGGGAAGCTGCGGAAGCGCGGCGAGGCCAGCGATTTAGAGTGCCAGGCAGAGGCAATGGTTTCGACATACTTTCCCCCAACGCGAGTAGATTGTCACGGCCAGATCAGCCTGGGCAGAAAAAGAGCAACCGTGTTGCGTGAAGCGAACGGTCAGGTGCGCGGTTCTTCCACCAGCAGATGAGAGTTGGGATCGGGCTTCGGGAATATACCGAGGCGAAGAATATCCGCGACCACGACGGCCGGATCGCGGCTGCTGTCCACGCGGAAGTCAGCGAATTGATAGGAGGGAATGCGTTGCGCGTAAAGCGCGCGAAAGCTGGTCTCGTCGCGAAACAGCGGCCGCCCGGTCATGGTCATGCAGCGGGCCAGTAAAGTTTCGATCGGCGAATCGAGCCAGATGACCGGCACGGATTGCGCTTTGAGAAATTCCGGCGCGCCGTGCTGAGCATAGGTGCCGCCTCCAAGCGCGAGTACTGCCGGCTCGCGTAGCTCAAAAGCGCGACCGAGCGCAGCGCGTAGTTGGGCTGCTTCGAGCAGCCGGAAGGACGGTTCGCCATGGCGCTCGAAGAATTCGGCGATACGCGTGCCGGAAGCGCCTTCAATCAGGTCGTCTAGGTCCACGAAGCGCCACGCCAGTTGGCGTGCGAGCTGCGTGCCGACGGTGGTCTTGCCGGATCCCATGAAACCGGCCAGCGCAACGACCGAAGCGGCTGGGGTGCGAGTCACCAAGGAAGTTTACCGTCGCGCGTGGAAAGTTGAAAGATACGGCGGAGACCAGCTGACCCGGACGATGCGATTTCCTTGGTCTAGGGATCGCCGCATGTTCTTCTTGGGCTATAGCCGGTGCTGCGCTTAGTCGCGCTTGAGGATGCGAATGGTCCCGCTGAAAGAGGAGAGTTCAACCTTGGCGAGGCCGCTGCCTACGGAGCCAAACAGGCCCTTAGCGTAGCGGGTCGCGGTGTGGCGAATGCCATGCGAGTCGGGCTTGAGAAACGCCTCAGCGCGATTGTCCACATTGCCGGTGGAGGTTTGCGCGTTCAGGTCGAAGGAATCCGTGCCGGCGAAGCGGACTTCCACCAAACCGCGGCCGCTGCGCATGCTATAGATGCCGGTGCGGATGAAGTCGCCGTCGAAGAGAATATTTCCGGTCGTGGTCACCAGATTGACGCTGCGCAGCGAGGGCTGCAGGACTTGTGCACCGCCACTGATCGAGCTGAAATCCAGCTTGCCGGCGCATTGCGTGCAAATCAGCGAGCCACCCGTGGTGTGCACGATGATGTAGCCGGAAACTTCCTTGAGGTGCACGTCGCCGTTCACCGTGACCAGGTTCATGTCGCCTAAAACCTGTTCGACATAAATCAGGCCGGACTGGGTTTTGATCTGCAGCTCGGTTTCTTCCGGCACGGTCAATTGGATATTTTCGGTCAGATCGGAAGGCTGAGCGCTGGTATCCAGAATTCTGGCGCTGACTTCGATGCGATCGTCGGCCTGCTCCATTTCGACTCCGATCTTGTTGGAGGAGCCGGCGGCAGAAACCACAATTTCGGAATTCTTCCAGGACTTCACTTCGATGCGGCCGTCGGCCACGTTCTGAATCATCACAATCGGGCGGCCCTTGACGGTAAAGTGCCTCTCGACTTTTTCGCCGGATGCCGGCGAAGCGAACGGCAAAAGGAACATGCCGGCCCCGAGCAGCGGTGTGAAAACCGGAAGTACAAATCTGCGGAATGCCGGGCTGAGACTCATCTTAGTTCACGCTCCTGCCGCGCTCCATCATTGCGGCCAAAATTTCTGCCTTCTGCTGATAAGCAGTGGAAAGGTAATCGCGCGCCATCTGATCGTTGGGATCTTCCTGTAGGCGCTTGCGGCATTCCTTGATGAAGGCGTTCACGGTGGCGAGATTTTCGCGCAAAGAACTGTCAACGTTCGATACATAGCCGACCGTGCTGGCCGTTTCGATGGCGCCGAGCGATTGCTCTTCCTGGTCGAGCGTGGTGGCGGTTTCGGCGAAAGGTTCCGGCCGGGAAGAAGGTTGCACGTCGGCAACGCCCGTCCGTCGCATCTGATAGACGCCCGCCACGAGCACCAACGCCGCAACTCCGACGGTAGCCAGAATGCGACCGCGGATCGGCTGGCTGAATCCTTTCCACCAAGGAGCAGATTCAGCCGGGATCACTATCGGCAACGGGCGAATGATGCCTTCGGCTTCCAATTGGGCCCGCAACGCGACCCAAACGCGAGCCGGCGGATTGACTTCGGCGGGAATTTGGCCGGCGGCGGCTACGATGGCCAGAAAGTCGCTAGCCAGTGCGGTACAGGAGGGACAGCCGGCCGCATGAGCGCGAGCAGCGTCCGACAACTGTGCGAGACCGCTCTCTTCGATAACCTGTTCAAAGTCCGTGCACTGCATGGCCCTACACTCCGCAGGAGTCACCGTTGCTACCATCAGACTCCAAAACCTTACAAATCGTTGCTTGGAACGCCTTGTAAAGTTAGACACAAACCCCGATTGCCGCTAGTGTATCTCAATCTCGGTTCGGTGCTTGCGCTTTTGCTTCCTGGCGTTCCTGTCTGGCCTGGTCGCGGGCATCCTCTTGCAGCAGCTCGCGGAGGCGGGTGCGCGCCTTGTGCAGCTGCGATTTGGAGTTACCCACCGAACAACCCATGATGTCCGCAATCTCGTTGTGCTCGTAGCCTTGCACGTCGTGGAGCACGAAAACAGAGCGATAGCCGGGCGGGAGCTTCTCAATCGAACGTTCCAGATTGACCCGGTCGACGGCGCCGCTCAAACCAAGATCCGGCGCGCCGATGTCCTTCCGTGGTCCACCCGTTTCCTCATCGGGCTCAGTCGTTTCTTCAAGAGAAGCGGCAGGGAGGGACTTTTTGCGCAGCCGCATTAGGACCACGTTGACGGTCATACGATGCAACCAAGTAGAGAAGGCTGACTCGCCGCGAAAGGTGCCGATTTTGCGGAACAACTGCAGGAAGGCTTCCTGCATGAGGTCTTCCGCATCAGCCGGATTGCCTACCATGCGCAAGCATAGGGCGTAAACGCGGCGGCCGTGCATCTGGTAGAGAAATTCAAAGGCCGCAGCATCCCCTGCCTGAGCAAGGCGGATGGCTTCCGCTTCGGTCAGCGCGACAGGCTTTACAGCCTGTCTGGGCTCGGTTGGTCGTTTTTGGGCCAACAGTCCAATAAACGGCGCATCCACACTTTCGGATGCTCCATGTCCCCCATAAAGTTGTCCCTTGGCAAGCGGAAGTTGGTCAAAGTGCGAGTGCGATCGTCAAGCGATCCCGCTCGAATGCGCCGCCAAGCGATGGAGTAAGGCGCAACCGCAAAGCGGTCGGCTCAAACGCCATCGGGAAGCGACTCAGCAGGGCCACACCACAAAGAACACCCCGATGATGCATCCTTCGACCTCGACACCAACGAGGCGTTCCGGAAGAACCGTCACGCATCGGCCCGCAAGGATGCAGCTATTTTCCCGCGACTAAGCCGTTTCGTCTAGCGTGGATTACGGGCACGGCAAAATGATGTGCCGGCTGGGTGCGGCAGAGCCCGCGAATGGTGAGGTCCAGGCTGTCCACCTGCTCGTCCGGCAACACCACGAGGAAGGACTTGAAAAGGACCAAAGTCTCGCGCAGGCAGGTATTCAAATCAAAATGACAAGAATCAAGAATGCGCCAGCAGGCCGCAGAGTGCGCAGAGTCAGCCGGTTCCAGTTGCAGCGTCGCATCGACGAACCAGTCGCCAATTTCTTTCACGATCTGTTCAAGCGTGGAGACTTTATGAATGAATTGGGAGCGCTCGGAAAGCAACACCCGGCTAACCATGCCGCTGAAACGGGCGGCGCGCTGACCACGTTCGGTACGGAAGTTCGAGGCTTCAAGAGGTGCCAAGTTGGGCGCGATGCCAAAATGTCGGGTCTGTCGGCGCATGGAATGGAGGACGGAACCGAGACGCCGGGTGAGCAAGCCGCAAAGTCCGGGAGCCACTTCGGCGGCTTGACAAGCTTTTAACCCATGGCCGTGCTGGCGGAGATCAAGCGCTTCGTTGAGCGAGATGCTCAACATCAGATAGGCATTTTCAAGTTCTCGAGCGTGGGTGTGAAAAAAGCTTGACTTGTTCTCGGGCAAAAAAGCTCGCCAGTCTTGCTGAACCGAGTCATACCTGCGGACCAGGACGCGGGTATCCATCGTTCTCTCCCAAGGTGCAACAATATACCAGAAAGCATGTATAAAGGTAGGAGGATTGTTGCGAGCCCAGCGCGTGGGCCGTTATACTCCCCGTTCATTTTCAAAAAAGAATTGAGGACGCTGGAAGTGCAATTCGAACCGCGGGAGCAGTTTGAACAGAGGCAGCGGAAGCTCGAGCAGTTGCGCCAGGCCGGCCACACGGCCTTTCCGCACGAATTTCGGCAGACGGCGACGGCGGCGGAGCTGGCGGCCAAATACGCTGATAGAACGACGGCCGAGCTAGAAGCCAGTAAGGTTGCGGCGCGCGTGGCGGGTCGGATTGTATCGTACCGGCTCATGGGAAAAGCCGGGTTTGCGCACCTGCAGGGTGGCGGAGGCCGGCTGCAGGTGTATGTCAGAAAGGACGTGGTGGGAGAACGCGGGTTCGAGTTGTTTCACTTACTGGACCTCGGCGACCAGATTGGTGTGAGCGGGCACCTGTTTCGAACCAAGACCGGCGAGCTGTCCATCTGGGTCGACGAACTGACACTGCTGGCCAAGGCGTTGCTGCCGCTGCCGGAAAAGTGGCACGGTTTGACCGACGTGGAGCTGCGTTATCGGCAGCGCTATCTGGATCTGATTGCCAATGAAAAATCGCGGCAGGTGTTCTTGACGCGGGCCAAGATCGTGGCTGAGCTGCGGAGATTTTTTGACGCGCGAGGCTACGTGGAAGTGGAAACGCCGATGATGCACGCGATTGCGGGCGGCGCGGCGGCGCGCCCTTTTGTGACGCATCACAACACGCTGGATATTGATTTATATCTGCGCATCGCGCCGGAGTTGTACTTGAAGAGGTTGGTGGTGGGCGGATTGGACCGCGTGTACGAAATCAACCGGAATTTTCGCAATGAAGGGATTTCGACGCAGCACAATCCGGAATTCACGATGCTGGAGTTCTACGAGGCGTACAGCAACTATCAGGACTTGATGAAACTGAACGAGGAGTTGCTGGCGGAGCTGGCCGTGAAAATCACCGGAACGACCATGGTGAAATATGGCGAACTCGAACTGGATTTCGGGAACATCGAACGGCTTTCGATGCGGGCGGCGATCTCGAAGTACTGGCCGGAAGCGGCGGGGAAGGCGCCCTTGGAGAGCGAACTTGCAGCGGCCGGCGGAGCGAAAGCCGCGACGGAGCGTTACAACGCGTGGGCCAAGAGCAATGGTGCGCGGTACGCGGCGTCGCAAGGAACATTGAGCGACGGCCAGTGGACCGGCCTGCTGTTTGAGACCATGGCCGAGGACCGGCTGCAGCAGCCCACGATTCTCTACGATTTTCCGACGGATATTTCGCCGCTTTCCAAGCAAAAACCGGATGATCCGTCGCTAACCGAACGGTTTGAGATCTATGTTGCCGGCATGGAGATTGCCAACGGCTTTTCGGAGTTGAATGATCCTGCTGAACAGGAACGGCGGTTTCTGACACAGATCGCCCAAGGCGGAGATGAGGTTCCCAAACAACTCGATGTCGATTACCTGCGCGCGCTGGCGCACGGTTTGCCGCCGACGGCGGGTGAAGGCATCGGGATTGACCGGCTGACGATGCTCCTGACGGATTCGCATTCGATTCGCGACGTGATTCTCTTTCCACAGCTTCGCCCGGAAACGCCCGCGGCGCACGGCCAGGATGCCGAGACTTCCCTAGGCCCGGAATCGGAAGGGCACGGCGGGTAGCCGATGTTTTCCTGATGTCATTCGAATGGTTTGTCGCAACGCGGTATCTCAGGTCGCCCAATCGACCTAGAGTGCTGCGTTTGGTGACCGGATTTAGCGTGCTCGGCGTGGCCGCAGGTGTGGCGACGCTGGTGGTCGCTTTGGCCATGAACACCGGATTCAGGGAGACCTTGCAGGATCGTCTGCTGGGAGTAACCGCGCACATTTCGTTGACCAAACCGGGCTCGGGCGGAATTCGCGACTACGAAGCGCTGGCAGCGAAACTCGGGAAAATCCCGGGAGTGCGAAGCGTGACTCCGGCCGTCTACCAGACGGTATTAATGACGTTCGGCGGAGAATCGCGCGGGGTGGTGACGAAAGGAATTGATCCAATTCGAGAGCAGGCTTCCGACGAGGCGTTACGGAAGCTCACGGCGGGGCGGCTGGACTTTTCCGCGGACCCGGACGGGATGGATGCGCTGCTGGTCGGCAAGCAGCTGGCCGATGAATGGAAGCTTACCCCAGGTGATTACGTAACGTTGATGAGCCCGCAGGGCCGGCTAACGCCATTCGGATTGTTGCCACGAACGCGACGATTTCGGGTAGCCGGAATTTTCGATTCAGGATTTTACGACTACGACGCCAATTGGTGTTTTCTAAAAATGGATGCGGCGCAGGCGCTGGTGGGAGCTTCAGACGTGGTGAACGTGCTGGAGTTCCGGCTGGAGAATCCGGAAAGCGCTTTGCGGATCGCGCGGCAAATCGAAAAGGAAGCGGGAACCAGCTTTTCCGCGGCGACCTGGATGGAGGAACAGCGCGCGTTGTTCCGCGCGTTGCGTCTGGAAAAATTGGTGACCGCAATCTTCATCGGGCTGATCACGCTGGTGGCCGGGCTGAATATTTTGGTCGTGCTGACCATGACGGTTACCGACCGCGCAAAAGACGTAGCGGTGTTGCGATCCCTGGGCGCGAAGTCCAGTCAATTGCGCAGCATATTTTTGTGGCAAGGGTTCGCCATCGGCACGACCGGAACCATGGTGGGACTGTTGCTAGGGTATGTTTTCGCTTGGTTGGCAGGCAGCTACAGGTTGATTCCACTCGATCCCCAGGTGTACGCGGTACCGTTTGTGCCGTTTCATCCCCAGCCGAGCGACGGAGTATGGATTTCCGGGGCGGCGATGGGAATATCCCTTCTTGCGACACTGGTTCCGGCGCGGGCTGCGGCGCGGCTACTGCCTGTGGAAATCCTTCGTTTTGAATGAGTTAGCTTTGTCTTCCCGCCGCGATGTTTGGCCACCTGCTTGCACTTTAGCCGACTGAGTTGGCCGTGCCGGCCTATCTCGCCCGACACTGGTTTTCTCCCGACGGCCGGCGCCTTTGCAAGTAGTTGATTTCGGAGGCGTTACACGGCCTTGGGGTTTCTAGCCTTGCTGGATCGCGAAGGGGAAAGCGCAAGAGGGTTCAACTTAGAGGACAGTTCGCGCTCGATAGCGTCACGATGAGGAGACGCTATTTTTTCCGTGCCGCAAGCATCTAATTTACCTAGAGACTTCAGACGGAGCCACATCAGAACGCAGGAATTTCAAACGCGATGAGCGAGGCGATCGAAAATTCGGGATCACCAACGGAATCCGCGGTGGTGGGTCTTGCGACCGGCCGCAAAGTGGTGCTCGAGGCGCGTCGAATCAGCAAAAGTTACGGAGCCGGCGAACGCAGCTTAAACGTTTTGCAACAGGTGAATCTCGCGTTGTATGAAGGCGAGATGGCGGCGATTGTGGCGCCGTCCGGAGCGGGCAAAAGCACTTTGCTGCATCTACTGGGCGCGCTAGACACGCCAACAAGCGGTGCTATATACTTCGATTCGAAACGCATTGAAACAAATGATGAAGCGGCGCTTTCGAATTTTCGCAATTGCGCCGTAGGGTTTCTGTGGCAGAGGCATCAGTTGCTGCCGGATTTTACGGCGGCGGAAAACGTAGCGATGCCGCTGCTGCTGCGGGGCGAGTCTATATCCAGAGGCCTTGAAAAGGCCGGGGATTGGCTCGAGGAAGTGGGCTTGGCAGAGCGTGCCGGGCACCTCGCAGGAGAGCTTTCCGGAGGGGAACAGCAGCGTGTGGCGATAGCCCGGGCCCTCGTCACCAGGCCGCGCGTGCTGCTGGCCGATGAACCTACCGGAGACTTGGACGAGCGGAATGCTTGGGCCGTATTCGAGTTGCTGGAACGGTTGCACCGGGCGCACGGGTTGGCTTCGCTGATTGCGACGCACAACCTGGAACTTGCCGAGCGCTGCGACCGGATTCTGGGACTGGAACACGGCGTTCTGCGGACCCGCAAGGACGCCGCCGGAGGGGATCCCGGCGCGGTTCAAACGGGCAGGGACCCTCAGGGAGAAATGAGCTAACGTGTTCGAACGCTACACGGAAAAAGCGCGCCGCGTAATTTTCTTTGCGCGATACGAGGCCAGCCAGTACGGCAGCCCTTACATCGAGACGGAACACTTGCTGCTGGGCCTGATGCGGGAAGACAAAGCGCTGGCCAATCGCTTTTTGCGCCAGCAGGGCTCGATCGAGTCGATTCGAAAAGAGATTGAAGCGCGCATCACCATCCGCGAACGGATTTCCACGTCGGTGGAAGTGCCGTTGAGTGCGGAATGCAAGCGGATTTTGAACATGGCCGCGGAAGAGGCAGAGCGGCTGGGCGTGAAGCACGTGGCCACCGAGCACTTGCTGCTGGGAATTTTGCGCGAGGAGAAGTGCTTCGGCGCGGAGATTTTGATGGAACGCGGGTTGCGGCTGTCGTCGCTGCGGGAAGAGTTGGCGCGGACTTCGGGCGAAAAGCCAGCGGCGGCGCGGCCGAAGGAAACTTCGCTGTTGGCAGAGTTCAGCCGGGATTTGACCCTGGCGGCAACGGAAGGCTCGTTGGACCCGCTGGTCGGACGCGAAGGCGAAGTGGAGCGGGTCATTCAGATTTTGTGCCGCAGAACCAAGAACAATCCGGTGCTGATCGGCGAACCGGGCGTAGGCAAGACGGCGATTGTGGAAGGGCTGGCGCAGAGAATTTCCGAAGGCGATGTCCCGCCGTTTCTTTCCGAGAAGCGAATTTTGTCGCTGGATCTCTCGCTGATCGTGGCGGGCACCAAATATCGCGGGCAATTCGAAGAGCGGCTCAAAACCATCATGAAGGAGCTGATGGAGAGCCAGAACTCCATCATTTTTATTGATGAGCTACACACCCTGGTCGGCGCGGGCTCGGCGGAAGGCTCGCTGGACGCCGCCAATATTTTGAAGCCGGCACTTTCGCGCGGCGAAATCCAGTGCATCGGCGCGACGACTCCGAGCGAATACCGCAAGTCGGTGGAGAAAGATCGCTCGCTCGAACGGCGTTTCCAGGCGGTGAAGGTTCCGGCACCGAATGAAGAGGAAGCGATTTTGGTGTTGAACGGCGTGCGCGAGCGCTATGAAAAGTTTCACGCGGTCAGCTACACGGAAGATGCGATTCGCTACGCGGTCTATCTTTCGAATCGGTACATTCCGGACCGTTTTCTGCCGGACAAGGCCATTGACCTGCTGGACGAAGCGGGCGCGCGAGTGAAGTTGCGCCAGGCCAGCGTGCCGGAAGAAGTCAGCGAAGTGCAGAAGCGTGTGAAGTTCATCACCCACCGCATGGAAAGCGCGATCGCGGCGCACGAATTCGAGAAGGCGCGGTTTTATTCGGAAGAGGAGCGCAAGGAAAAAGAAACCCTGCGCGGCTTGCGCGAGCGCTACAAGCTGGACGACGCCACGACCGGCATCGTTTCTCGCGAGGACATCGAAGAAGTGGTATCGCGCTGGACCGGCGTGGCGGTTACCTCAATCAAAGAAGACGAACAGCAGAAACTGCTGCGCATCGAGCCGGAACTGCACAAGCGCGTTATCAGCCAGGACAAAGCGATCACCGCGCTGGCACGGGCAATTCGCCGCAGCCGTGCGGGATTGAAGTCGCCGGCCCGTCCGGTGGGTTCGTTTGTGTTTCTCGGGCCAACCGGCGTTGGAAAAACCGAAGTTGCCAGGCGCCTGGCGGAATTTCTTTTCGGCTCGGAAAAATCGCTGGTGCGCTTTGACATGTCCGAATTCATGGAAAAGCATTCCGTTTCGAAGCTGATCGGCGCGCCTCCGGGATATGTGGGCTATGAAGAAGGCGGGCAACTCACGGAACGCGTGCGCCGGACGCCATATTCAGTTATCCTCTTGGACGAAATTGAGAAGGCTCATCCAGACGTTTTCAACATCCTGCTTCAAGTCTTCGAAGACGGGCAGTTGTCGGATGGTTTGGGCAATACCGTGGATTTCCGGAATACGATTATCATCATGACGTCGAATCTGGGCGCGCGGCATTTGCAGAAGCGCACTGGAATCGGCTTCCAGAGCGGCGCGGACGAAGCGAGCGCGAAGAGCATGGAAGACATGGTGATGACCGAAGTGAAGCGGGTGTTCAATCCGGAGTTTTTGAACCGGTTGGATGAAGTGATACTCTTCAACCCGCTCGGTGATGACGATTTGCTGCGCATCATCGATCTGCTGGTCGGGCAGCTGAACGACACGCTGATTCACCGGCAAGTGCAAGTTGTGTTGTCTCCGGAAGCAAGTCAGTGGATTTTGGAGAAAACGTGCGCGGATCGCAGCTACGGGGCGCGACCGTTGCGCAGGGCGCTGCAAAAGTACGTGGAAGACCCGCTCTCCGAAGCGCTGATTCAGGGAGGAATTCAGAGGCCGGCGACATTGCAGATTTACGTCGCGGGGGAAGGCCTTGCGTTCCGTCCGGTGGTTGAGGCAACCCCGGTCATTCACTAGCGAATCTGACACCAACACGTGTGTTACCGGCGCAACTGAAGCCGCGCGCACGGCCGGCTCCAGGCATGGAGTGACCGCGAAGCGGTCAGCACTTTTGTGATCGCCAAGCGATCGAGCAAAGTGTGACCGCAAGCGATCCATAGCCGAGTTCGGCGGGAGAGGAACCATCTTGGGTTTGGGGGCGCGGCCTTGAGGTTGTCAACGGCCGCTTTTAGAAGAGTCTGTTTGCCGTTCGGGATTTTTCCGGTGCTGGGCCTGGTTTTCGGCGTAATCTGCCTGCAGAGGGTGGATGCGAGAACGCCCGGCAAGCAGGAAGGCGCCCATTCGGATGAACCGTCATCTGCGCACGCCTATCTGATTGCTTCCTCATTGGATTTAATTTCCGGCGAGGTGGTTACAAAAACGAATTCGAATTTTGCGTCCGCCCATCCGCAGGATCCGCCGCAACCAGCTTCGGTCATCGAACGAATCGAATTTATCGGCAACCGGCGCGTCCGTAACGACACCCTGAAAGCGCGGATTTTCAGCCGGGAAAACGACGCCTACAACGAAGAAACGCTGCGCCGCGATTTTCAGGCGCTTTGGAACACGCAATTTTTCGAGGATGTGAAACTGCGAGTCGAGGATTCCCCCAACAAGGCCAATGCCAGGATCATTATTTTTGAAGTGAAAGAGCGGCCGATCATCCGGCGAATCCGCTACGACAACATCCACTCGGTTTCCGAATCGGACATTTTGGACCGCTTCAAGGAGCGCAAGGTCGGTCTGACGGTGGAGAGCCAGTTCGATCCTACCAAGATCAAGAAGGCCGAAGTGGTGATCAAAGAGTTGCTGGGCGAGCACGGGCGGCAGTTCGCCAAAGTAACGCCGCAGTACGAACGTATTGCCTCGAGCAATGCCGTCATTCTTATCTTCAAGGTGGATGAAGGCCCCAAAGTAAAAGTGGGCAAGATCAAGTTCACCGGCAATCACGCGTTCAGCGACCGCAAGTTGATCCGTGCGATGCGCCACGACCGCCCCTACCAGATTCCGCTATACATCACGGAAATCAATGTGATGTCGAAGACCTACGACCGCGACAAATTAAACGAGGACCTGGAAGTCGGCATCCGCGGCATGTACCAGGACAACGGCTATTTCCGCGCGCTGGTTAAAGAACCGGTGCTCGAGAATATTGATACCCGGAACAACAAGCTCGGAATGCCGGTGCCGGTGCTCGGCAAGTCCAACGGCAAGGCCGTCAATATTACGATTCCCATTGAAGAAGGCCCGCGCTACAAGATGGGAACGCTCAAGATTGTCAGCGCCGATCCGGACAAGGCGCTTTCGCTGAAAGTAGAAGCATTGAAGGGCGCGTTCCCGATCAAGCAGGGCGACATCTTGAACGTCTCCAAGCTGCGCAAGGCGATGAAGGATTACACCAGCATTTACGGCGAGTACGGCTTCATTGACTTCACGCCAGAGCCGGACTTCGACATCGATGACGTCAACAAGATCATCAATCTCACGCTGAAATTTGACGAGCAAAAGCAGTATTACGTGCGCCGCATCGATTTCAGCGGAAATACCACTACGCGCGACAAAGTCATTCGCCGCGAGCTGGCGATTGACGAAGGCCAGCTCTTTAACAAGCGCGCATGGGAAATCAGCATTCTCCGCCTCAACCAGCTGGATTATTTCGACCGCATCGAGGAAGACAAAGCGGTTGAGATCAAGCGCAACACCAAAGAAGGCACGGTGGACCTGAACCTGAAAGTCCACGAAAAAGGCAAGCAGTCCATCGGATTGCAGGGCGGCGTGAGCGGCCTGGCCGGCGGATTCATCGGCCTGACCTACCAAACCAACAACTTTTTGGGATTGGGCGAGACGCTAACCTTTTCCGCGCAGTTCGGCAGCTTACAGCGAGTTTTCCAGTTCGGCTTTACCGAGCCGTATCTGTTTGACCGGCCGATTTCGACCGGTTTTACGATCTTCTCGAGCCGCTACAGTTTCGATCAAGCCAAGCAGGAAGCGCTGCTGCTCGGGCAATCGGTCAGCATCAATCCGCAATTTATTCAGAACTACAATCAGGACAGCACCGGGTTCACCGCGTTCGCCAGCTATCCCATCAAGCGGTTGTCTTTCATGCGCGTGGGCCTGACCTATGGCTTGACGCGCACCAACATCACCGCGTTCAACGATGCATCCCGGCTGCTCTTCCAGTCCATCCAATATCGCAGTTTCGCCGGACCCAGCGCGCTGAACGGGATCGTTTCAAGCACCATCACACCGTCGGTCACCTACAACACCATCAACAATCCGCAGGAGCCGACCAGCGGCAAGAGCTATTACTATTCGATGGCCTTCACCGGCGGACCGATCGGCGGCAACGTCAACACCATCACCAACGTGGTGGAATGGAAGAAATTCAGGCAGGTCAACAAGAAGCGCAACGTGCTGGGCTTCCACGCGCAGGCCGCCTACATTACCGGCTATGGCGGTAAGGAAATCCCGCCGTTCAACCGTTTCTACATGGGTGGCGAACAAGACATTCGCGGATATGACATCCGCTCGATTTCGCCGGTGACGTTCATTCCCACCCAGACGTCGCAAGTGATTTCCTACAGCGACCCGCAGTCGGGCGGGGCCTTGCGGTCGTTTGCGGTTCCGGTGCTGACCTACACGGCGACCTTGCCGGGGGGCGACTTGCAGGGATTTGGCAACGTGGAATACCGCATCCCGATTGTGGGGCCGGTGCAAGCAGTACTTTTCTTTGACGGCGGCACGGATGGAATCATCAATCGCTCGGGACTGAAGCTGGATCCCTCGGCGCTCAGCCAGGATTGCACGGTCATTCCGTTGAGCCTGGCTTGCGCATTTCCGACCGCGAAGCTCAGCCAGAGTCTGCCGATTCAATCGGGAACCAATTTCCGTTTCCGCGGCTCGACGGGCATCGAATTTGTGGTACGGCTGCCCATCGTGCAGGCGCCATTCCGCATCTATTACGCATATAACGTGCACCGCCTGCGGCAAACGATCGTAGCGCAGCCGCCCTTCATCGAACCCAAGGAGATTCAGTTCCTGAAGAGCACGCTCGATCCGATCGATCCGAACATATTCAAGTTCCAGGTCGCGCCACAGATCAATTTGATCCAGAACAACCCAGGCCAGTTGAACTATTTCGAGCCGGAAACAACCTTCCGGTTCACGGTGAGCCGCACGTTCTAGGCGGGTTCAAGTGCCGGCGTAAATTCGGGGATTCGCAGTGACGGGCGCAAGCCCGAGAAAAAGGTTAGAAATCTCAGGCGGGGCAAGCAGCCCGCTTGAGTATTGTGGGGGTTCTCGTGTTGAAGAAGTTGGGCAAGATACAAGCGGCCATTTGGGGCGTCACGGTACCGGCGTTATGCGCGCTCGCCGGCTGCGGCGGCAGCGGCAACACCAACGTGATCAGCGTTCAAGTCACCGCGCCTCAGACGACCATCATCGTCTCGCAGTCGGTGACGCTCACGGCGACGGTCACCGGTTCGACAAACACCGACATCAGCGCCTGGACCTGCCAGTATTTCACCGAAACGGTGGACTCGTCCGGCACCCCCAAGGACGGCGCTTTGCAGGCTTGCACCGCCGATACCGGCACGATTCCGGCGAATATCACCACCACCACCGTTACCTACACGGCGCCTAACAAAGTACCCGATCCGACCAAGCTTCCCGGGACCACCTGCACCAGCAGCTCCACGAGCCAGCAGGCCTGCCTCTTAATCATCCAGATCACTGCAACCGCGGCGGCCGATACCAAGAAAACCGGCTTCCTCAAGTTGACCCTGGATTCGGGCATTGCGGTGCTCTTGACACCGACCACCGCCACTGTTCCGACCGGCGAGCAACAGCAATTCAGCGTCACGTTGTCCAACGATTTGGATCCGCAGAACAAGGGTGTGAATTGGCTGATCACGCAAACCACCCCGACCGGCAGCCAGACTTATCCTTCGCTTCCGACCTGCAGTCCGGGCTGCGGAAGCTTCGGTTCGACGACTGGGAGCACGGCCATCTACGTCGCGCCCTCGACGCTCCCTACGACCGTTACGCTAACGCTGGTCGCTTCTTCCAAGGCCGACCCGACGCGCATCGCGCTAGGCACCATCACGATCATCCAAGGCGGTCCAATCACGTTTAATGGAATCTCACCAACCATCGCGCCGCAGGGTGCCTCGCTCTACAGCATTTATCTCGATGCTCCGTTCATATCGTCGGCATCGATCATTACCTTGACGCCGAGCGATCCGAGCAATCAGACCATCGTATTGAATTCATCGTCGAATCAGTTCAAGGTGCTGTTCCCGATTCCGACTTCGTCGAACGCGAGTCCGGCGTCTACAGGAGCGCGCGTTAGTCTAACCGCGGCGAATCTTGCGGCCGCGGACACCTATACCGTTTCGGTGAGCGACCCAGCACAACCGGTAACCAATGGTTCGGGGCCGTTTACGTTTCAAGTTAGGCCGGTGCGCCCAACCAGCGTGGCTTCTATACCCGACAGCATTCCGCAAAATGGCCCCGGCAACCAGTTGAACCTAGCCGTGGATGGAGGGTATTTCGGCTCGGGTGGTTTGCTGGCCAATGCGTTTTTTAACGGAAACGCGCTGCTGCAGAATGCCGATGCAACTTCGAGTTCGCGGCAGCTGAATCTGTCGTTCCCGTCGAGTGCGGTGAATTCGAGCTTGCCCGGATTGTATCCACTCTCGGTGGCGCGTACGCAGCCTCCGAACCCGACGCCCAACAATCCGTCGGTGACCAACATCGCCGTGTATCCGGACTATTCGACGGTGCCGCCCTCTGTGAGTTCAACGACTACGCCCGCCGGCATAGGACCGAGCGCGATGGACATCGATACCAAGCTCGGGATCTTGGCGGTGGCGGAAACGAATTCGAATTTGGTGCAATTTTTCGGTATCGGTGTCAATTCTTTGACCGCGCTGCCTTGCCCCACCACTTCCTGCGCAGTGAACCTGCCGACCGGGCTTTCCATCAACCAGACAAATCACACCGTGGCGGTGGTCAGCCCGCAGGATCAGAAGGTGGTGGTGCTTCCGTTGCCGGGTTCGAGCGGAGCGCCTGGAGTTACCTATCCATTGTCCATTTCACTCGCAGGACTGGTTCCGGCAAACTTCACGCCGCAACCATTTCCATACTCGGTCGGTGTGGATTCCGATACCAACATGGCGCTGGTCGCCTTCACATCCAGTGCCACGCCGACCACGGCGAAGATCGGCTTCCTGCTCGATCTGAATAAGGACCAGCAGACGTGCTTAGAGGCCAGCGCGACTCCTCCATGCGTGTTCGCGCAAGTTACGCTGAATACCGGAACGTATCCGCAAATCACCATGGTTCCGCACCAGCACTTGGCGTATGTCACTCCGGGCGGCGCGGGCGTGATCAGCGGAATCGACGTCACCAAACCCTCTTCGCAGCTGTCGATTACCAACATTACTTTGATCTCCGGTTTGGTGACGGTCACTGTCGATGTGCCGGACAATCAAACGCTGGGCCTCAACCCAGGCAATCCAGGTTCGGTGCTCATTCAAAACGTGCCGGTCGGCCCGAACGGGGCCAACTTCAACGGCGTGTTTAGTGTGCAGAGCGTGCCAAATTCCAACAGTTTCACCTATGCGTTGAACTTTACAAAGAATGACACTGTGAGTTGCGCGGCCAGCGATAATTGCCAAGTTTCTTTCAGCACTCCGAACATCCTGATCGGCCTTTCGCAGACCGCCCAAGGCATCGCGTTCAATCCCATCACCCGGACCGTGGCGATCAGCGACGCGAATGCCACGGGAATCAACGGGCCGCAAATCACATTGTTGCGCTCAGCCGACCAGCAGTCGTCTTCGATCATCTTGCGCGCCGGCTGCACGTCCGTTACCACCATTTGCGCCGGTGCACCCGAGCTTTTGGGCACCACGGGTGTGGCGTTCCAGCCGTATTCGAATCTGCTGGTTTCCTACAATGCACCGCAAAACCAAGTGTCCATCCTGAATCCCGTGGCACTGCAACGAACCGCGTTTGTGTGCAAGGATCCGTCAGGATGTTTGACGAATCCGACCAATGCCAACGATCAGGCTACGTTCCTGCAACAAATCGTTCTGCCGGGTACGGGAACTTCGCAGGTGAGCGTTCCAGGAATAACCAATCCTCTGAATCTCTATGGCGGCTTGGTGGTTGATCCCGCGACAAACCAGGCGTTCGTGGCGCAGTCGGGCAGCAACCAGATTCTCATCGTCGATCTGGGCCCCACCCTGAGCACTAAGCTCAAAGCGGCGCAGATCACCGAACTGCAGGTCCCCACGGTAGCGGGAGCCACGCTCGGCGGAATCTCCGGTGCCTTAATGCCACAGGGAACGCTTACGTCGAATGCGGCGTTATCCGGAGTACAGATTATAGGTTCCGGATTCGATTCGTCGACGCAAGTCCGGCTGGATGGCGCGGCGCTTCCTTCGGGCAACGTAACCTTTGTCAGCAGCCGCGTATTGAATGTAACTATTCCCGCGTCATTCCTGTCCACCCCGCACTATTACTCGGTCGATGTAGTCAACGGCAGCAACGTCGGCTCCAATTCCACGGACTTCTTTGTCATCAAGGCTGTGGACTTGAGCAAGAATGCGGTGCCGGCAATCTGCAAGGACTCGGGTGGGAACGCGTTGGATGCGCAGCCGAGTGCGGTCGCGATCGCCGACCAACTGCCGGGCCAGGGTTTTGCGCCCATTGCGGTGGTCACCAACAGCGGTTGCGGTAGCGTGTCCATCATCAATATCGACCCCACGAGTACGGGATTCGGATCGCTCACTGGTGCGAAAACGATCGCCACGGGAACGAATCCGCAGGGCGTGGCGGTAAGCCCGCGGTTTGGCTTGGCGGTGGTGTCGAACAATACAGACGGCACAGCTTCGGTGCTCGATCTGACTACGGGCACACAGAAAGTGCCAGCCGTGACCGTAGGAGCGGAGCCTCTCGGCGTGGCCATCAGCGAAGACACCGGCGACGCGCTCATTGCCAATTCGGGCACCAACACGGTGTCCCAGATCAACCTCGCGCTGCTGTTTCCCTCGCCGGGAAGCACCACGGCGGCGCCTACATCGCTCACTTCTACGACGATCGGCGTGGACCAGAATCCGATCGCCGTGGCCATCGATCCCGATCGCGGAACAAATAATCGAGGCTTGGCGGTGGTCACGGCCTTGCAATTAGTCAGCGGCGGTACGTCGATCGGCGCCCTTGACGCCGTGGACATTGGCGGAGCCACGCCGGCAAAAGCGACAACCGGAGCCATAGGCGGGAACGTGTCGGCGACGCCCACGGGAATTGTTTTCGATCCAACGGTTTCGCCGCGCTTGTTCTATGCAGTGTCGAGCGGAGGTAACGTCGTTACTTCCTTCAATCCGGACACCGGAGGAACTTCTTCCGTCCGTGTGGGAATCAACCCCACTTCGCTCGCGTTGAACCCGCAAACGGGCGGCATCATGACCATCAATTTCACCGGCAAGACCGTCTCGATTATCGATGCGGTTGCCAACCCCTTCACCACTCGACGGACGTATGGGCTGGGTGGGTCGGCGCAGTTTGGAATTGCCATCGATCAGTTTACGAATCTGGCGGTATTGGCGGACCAGGCCAATAATCGGGTTTTGATCTTCCCGGTGCCCAACTAAGCCGTTTTGGGCTGGGATTTCGCGGATTTAGGGTGCAACTTGGCGCGGCGTTTGGCGCATCGCATGAGACAGGACTTGCCTGTTTGCCTGCTCACAGCCATGCGCTTTGCCGTTGCTAGGAGAGTTTGCCTCGGCTATACTTTTCGGTTTGTACGGGGCTCGCGAATCCCGCAGAGCGCGGGGAGCAGAGTTTAGGGTTTGTTTTACAAGCCCTGATAGAAAAAAGTTCAGGGTTGGTTTGGCAAGTCCTGAAGCAAAAAATTTCGGCCAATCTAGGTTGGCGTAAAAGGAAGTGCCGAGCGCTTCCTTCAATAAGGAGACTACTGTGAATAAGATGTTTCTAACGGCCGCTCTCGCCGCAGCGAGCTTCGCCGGTGCGGTTTCTCTCGCCGCCCAGGCGGCGCCTGCGGCCGGCTCGACGGCCAACACCAAAGTGGGTGTCCTGAACGTGCGTCAGGCCATCGTGGCTACCGCGGAAGGCAAGCAGGCCTCGACGGAGCTGCAAGGTCAGTTTGCGTCGCGCCAGACCGAGTTGGAAAACCTGAACAAGCAGATCAACGACATTCGTCAGCGCCTGCAGGCCAACGAAGGCAAGTTGAGCCCGGAAGAAGGTCAGCGGCTCCAGCGGCAGGGCGAAGCGCTCGCCAAGCAGTTGCAGCGCAAGCAAGAAGATTATCAGGAAGACGTGAACGCCTCGCAGCAGGAAGTGATTGACCGCATCGGCCGCAAAATGATGGACGTGCTTGATCGCTACGCCCGCGAAAACGCCTACACCGCCATTTTCGATTCTTCGGCACAGGGCGCCCCGATTTACGTTTCGAACGGCGTGGATGTGACCCCCGAGATCGTCAAGCTTTATGATCAGGCCTATCCGGCCAAAGCCTCCGCCACCGCGGCCAAGCCCGCCGCAACCAAGCCGGCTCCGACGTCCACCGCTCCTAAGCCATAACTCTTTTTAAATCAGGGCATTTGATGGGGGCGCTCGACTACCGGGCGCCCTCGCCTTTTCCGGTATCTTGCTTTTGCCGTACCGCGGGCATATACTTTGGTTTCGCTCGTAACGGGTCGCACGATCGGGTGGGCGCAAGCCCGCTTTTTTGTGTCTGCCGGTTGTAGTGGGCGTTTCACCGGCATTGGCCGTGGAGTCTCTGCTTGCAGTTGGAAAAAATTCGTGAAGCCGCCGAGCGGGTTGCTCGTTCGGAAGGACTGGAAGTCGTTGACGTCGAATGGAAAGTCGGCAAGCAGCGCTTCCTTAGGGTGTATATCGACCGGTTGCCCGCCGCTCAAACGGCAGAAAACGGTCAGCCCGACCCTTATCCGAAGATTTCTCATGCCGACTGCGAGCGCGTCAGCCAGCAGCTGAGTGTCATCCTCGATGTCGAGGAGTTGATTCCGGGTCCGGGCTATGTCTTGGAGGTCAGTTCTCCGGGCATGGACCGCGCCCTAAGGAAGCAGGCGGACTACCAACGCTTTACCGGGCGCTCGGCAAAGATTTGGACGGACGAACCGGTCGAAGAGATGAGTTTTTTTGAGGGACGTCTCGCGGGTGTCACAGAAGGTATGGTCAAGTTGGAGTTGAAAGGCAAGACTCCGCGGACTGTGGAATTGCCGCTGGCCCTCATACGCAAAGCGCACCTCGTCGTCGAGTTTTAGTAGACACTCTTCGTCGTCGTTGTGGCTGCCGCGCCTTCATCGGCGCGCTAGCGCGGTAGTTACGCTGATTTTACGCCGGGTTGTTTGGCTTTACCGGCTCTTTTGGGAGAAGCAAAGCTCGTTCGGGAAAGTGTTATGGCGAATCTGCTCTATCAACAGATCGAAATGCTCAGCCGCGAAAAGCACATTGAGCCGGACGTCGTTGTGTCCGCCATTGAAGACGCCATGGTTGTCGCGGCTCGCAAATATTACAAGACCGAAGAAGACCTACGCGGCAAGTTCAATCAGGAAACCGGACAGGTTGACGTGTTCTCGGTCGTTACGGTCGTCGAGGAAGTAGCCGATCCCACTCGCGAAATCAGTGTCGCGGACGCCCGCAGGAAGAATCCTTCGGCCGAAGTAGGCACGGAAATTCTCACCGCCAAGCCTACCGACGTGCTGGGCCGCATTGCCGCGCAAACCGCCAAACAGGTGATCCTGCAGAAGGTGCGCGAAGCGGAACGCGACACGATTTTCAACGAATACCACAATCGTGTCGGCGAGCTGGTCACCGTCATCGTCAAGCGCGCCGAGGGCCCCGATCTCATCGTGGACATGGGCCGCACCGAAGCGCGGCTGCCGAAGCGTGAACAGTCGAAACTGGAAACCTACAACATCGGCGAGCGCCTTCGCGTGGTGATCCGCATGGTGGACCGCGCAGCCAAGGGTCCGCAGGTAATTGTTTCTCGCGCCGATGCCGCTTTGGTCCAGCGCCTGTTTGAAATGGAAGTTCCTGAAATCTACGACGGCACGGTGCAAATCCGCGCTGCCGCCCGCGAAGCCGGCGAGCGAACCAAGGTCGCTGTCTTCAGCCGCGACAAGGACGTCGATCCGGTTGGCGCATGCGTCGGCATGAAGGGCATGCGCGTGCAGTCCATCATCCGCGAGCTGCGCGGCGAAAAAATCGACATCATCCCTTACAGTGAAGAAACCGTGGCCTTCGCGCAAAAAGCGCTGAGCCCGGCCAAAGTTACGCGTGTACAAATCACCGATCCGGAAAATCACAAGCTGGAAGTGATCGTTGAAGACTCGCAGCTTTCGCTGGCCATTGGCAAGAAGGGCCAAAACGTGCGCCTAGCCAGCAAACTTATCGGCTGGGATATCGACATCAAGAGCGAAGAAGAGAAGCGCCGCGAAATTGAAGCGGAAATGACCGCGCTCACCGCACCGGTAACTCCGCTCACCGCGCTCGCCGGAGTTGGCCCGAAGACCATCGAAAAAATCGAAGCCGCTGGCATCACCTCTCTCGAGCAACTCGCCGGCATGACGCCGGAGCAGCTCATGGAAATTCCTGGCATCGGCGAAAAAATGGTGGACAAGATCTACCAGGCGGTAAACCAGTTCTACGAGAGCGGCGCCGGCGCGGCTCCCGCGGAGGGTGCAGCGGAATCGGCAGAAACCACGGACGAAACTGCGGCCGAGGCGGAGGTTGCCGAGGCCCCGGAAGCGACACTCACCGCGGCCGTCCAAACGGAGCCGCCGGCTGAAGCCCCGGCTGGTGCTTCTTCGGAAGTTTCGATTGCAGCAGAAGCTGCCGCCTCCGGCGAAAAACCGGAAGAAGAAAAGTCCAACGAAACGAATTCGTAGTTTTTTGCAGCATCAGCTGTATTGAACGGAGCGCATGACCGACGCCAATCAAGTCCGAATCAACGAGCTGGCCCGCGAGCTCGAAGTCAAGGCTAAGGCCGTCATTGACCTTTTGCCCGGCTTCGGGGTCACGGAAAAGAAGACGCACTCAAGCTCCATCCCGGTGGACGTCGCCGAAAAAGTGCGTCGCGCGATTCAAGGGCAAGCCGAAGCTGACGCAGCCGCCGAAGCAGCCGCCGCGGCGGAAAGAGCCGCCAAAGAAGCCGCCGCTCGAGCGGCCCGGCAAAAGGCGACGGCCCCGCCAGTCGTCGCGAAACCGCCCGCCCCGGTTCCGGTCCCGCTGGCTCCGGCCCCTGCCCCGGTTGCCGCAAAGCCACCGGCCCCGGCCGCCGCTCCCGCCGCTCAAGCGCCCGTTACCCCATCTCCCGTCATGGCGGCTCCGCCTCCCGCGCCTCCCGCGGTTCTAGCTCCGGCCGCAATGCAAAAGCCAGCGCCTGCCCCGGTCCCTGTGGCACCGGCACCGCAACCACCTGCGCCTCCCGTGCAGGCCAAGCCTAGCGCCCCTGCGCCGCCTGCGCCGCAACCACAAACCCAAGCTCCTGCGAATGCTACTGCGCCTGCTGCGCCGCGACCGGTGCCAGCGGCCCCTCACGGTCAGCCGTTGCGCCCCGCAGCACAACCCGGCCAAAGTGGCGCGCCTGGACAGCGACCCCAATCTCCGCGTCCCGGTGCTCCCGGGCAGCAGCCCGGCGCTATGCGCCCGACTGGCCCCGGTCAGCCCCGTCCCGCTGGCCAGCCTCCGCGCCCCGTGCCCACCGGCAACCGTGGCCCGCTTCCTACTGGAAATCGCGGCCCCTTGCCGACCGGCAATCGTGGCCCCCTGCCTTCAGGAGATCGTCCGAGCGGTCCGCGCCCAGGCCAACCCATGCGCCCGCAAGGTGGTCCGGGCGGTCAGGGTCGCCCCTTTTCTCCCCGTCCCGGCGGTCAAGGTGGCCCCGGCGGTCCGCAAAATCGTCCGTTTGGCCAGCGTCCCGGCGCAGTTCCCACGGGTTCACGTCCCGGTCCTCGCATGCCCGGCCGTCCTGGCATGCTTCCGCCTCTGCCAGACAAGATGCCTTCCAAGGCCGAGCCCGGCAAGCCGCTCTACGCCCGCAGACCGCCCCAGCGCCAGCGTCCCGTCGTGGACAAGCGCGAGATGGAAGGCGAGCGGAAGCTCCACCCGACGCGTCAGCGTCCCGGTGCCGGTCATCGTGCGGCCGCGGTAATCGCTCCGCCCGAGCCGCGTCCTCCGCGCGACATTCAGATCACCGAAGGCATCACCATTCGCGAACTCGCGGAAAAGCTCGACGTGCGCGCGAAAGAACTGCTCAAAGTTCTCCTGGACAAGGGAATTTTCGCCAGCATCAACCAGGCGCTCGATTCGCCAACTGCTACGCAGCTGGCCGAAGCTTTTAACGGCGTCGTCTCCGTCGTTTCTTTTGAAGACGAAATGATGCTCGAAGTCGCTAAGGAAGAAACCAAGGAAAATCTCAAGCCCCGTCCGCCGGTGGTCACCGTCATGGGCCACGTGGACCACGGCAAAACCAGCTTGCTCGATGCGATTCGCGAAGCCGATGTAGCCGGCGGCGAAGCGGGCGGCATCACCCAGCACATTGGCGCTTACAAGGTGCAAGTCAATGACCGCAGCGTCGTCTTCGTGGACACGCCGGGTCACGAAGCCTTCACCCGCATGCGTTCGCGCGGCGCCAAGGTTACCGATATCGTCGTTCTGGTCGTCGCTGCGGACGATGGCGTCATGCCGCAAACCAAAGAAGCCATCGACCACGCCAAGGCTGCCAACGTGCCCATCATCGTTGCGGTCAACAAGGTTGATAAGCCCGAAGCCCAGCCCGAGCGCGTCAAGCGCCAGATCAGTGAACTTGGCCTGATGCCCGCCGAATGGGGCGGCGACACGGAGTTCGTCGAAGTTTCCGCCAAGCAGAAGAAAAATCTCGATCGCCTGCTCGAAATCATTCTGCTGGTCGCCGATCTGCGCGAACTCAAAGCCAATCCCGACGCACCAGCCAGCGGCACGGTGCTGGAATCCCGAGTGGACAAGGGCCGCGGGCCCGTCGCCACCATCCTGGTGCAGAACGGTACGCTGCGCCCCAGCGATTTCTTCATCTGCGGCGCGGTCTTCGGCAAGGTCCGCGCCATGTTTGACGATCGCGGCCGTACCATCAAGGACGCTCCGCCGTCTACCCCCGTCGAAGTCCTCGGCCTGCAGGGCGTTCCCGAAGCCGGCGACCACTTCCAGGTCACCGACGAAGCCAAAGCTCGCCACATTGTCGAATACCGCCAGGGCAAACAGCGCGACGCCGCTCTGCGCGCCAGCTCCGGCGGCCGCATCACCCTCGACCAGCTTCACGAGCAGCTCAAGTCCGGCGAAGTCAAAGAGCTCCCCATCGTCATCAAGGGCGATGTGCAGGGCTCGGTCGAAGTACTCAGCGAAATGTTGCCCAAGCTTTCCACCGATCAGGTCAAGCTCAAGATTCTTGGCTCCGGCGTAGGCGCAGTCAGCGAAAACGACGTGCTGCTGGCCTCCGCATCTGGCGCCATTATCATCGCCTTCGGTGTTCGTCCCGAACGCAAAGCCGCCGACCTCGCTCAGCAGGAAGGCGTAGACATCCGCACCCACACCATCATTTACGAAGTCTCGGACGAAATTAAGAAAGCCATGGAAGGCCTGCTCGAGCCGGTCTTACAGGAGACTTACCTCGGCCGCGCCGAAGTGCGCAACACCTTCCGCGTCAAGGGCGCGGGCACCATCGCCGGCTGCTATGTGGTGGATGGCATTCTGAAGCGCGACGCACAGATTCGCGTGCTACGCGATGGCGCCGTCATCTACACTTCCAAGCTCAGCTCGCTCAAGCGCTTTAAGGACGACGCCAGCGAAGTGCGCACCGGCTTTGAATGCGGCGTAGGCATCGCAAACTTTAACGACATCAAGGTCGGCGACATTCTCGAGGCCTTCAGCGTAACGAAAATCACCGGCGCCGAAGCTGCTGCTCAAGCTGGCGCTTCCGGCCGCAAATAATTTTCTGTGTAGCGTCCGCCTTCGGGGCGAACGCTCTTGCTTCATCCGCTATGCCCGTCGGTCTGCTGACGCTCGAATTGCATATCGCGGACGCGCGCTCCCTCAAGGACAAGCGTCAGATTCTGCGCAGTCTCAAGGATCGTCTGCGCGGCAAATTCAACGTAGCGGTCGCCGAGCTGGACTTCCACGACGTCTGGCAAAGTTCTACGGTCGGTGTGGTCACGCTGTCCAACGCCGAGCAGCACGTCGAGGAGTCGCTGCAGCACGTCCTGGCCGAAGCCCAGCGCATTCTCGGCCCGGTCCTGGTGGACCATTCGGTTGACCTCTTGTGAAGGTTCTCGTGCCGAGCGCCTGAATCTTGCCGGCTTTTTCCTGCGGACCATCACGCAAAGCGCGTGGTGCGGGCCTGTGGTTTACGTTGAACCTGGTACTGTTTTCCGGGCGGCGGCTTGTGCTTCTTGCCGCGATGCTGTAAAAAAACAACTGCGCTGCCATGACCGCACCCAACCATCGTCACGAACGCATCGGCGAAGAAATCGCCCATGAAATCAACGCCATGCTGGCCGGCGAACTCAAGGATCCGCGCCTGGAAATCTCTGTCGTGGTCAATGAAGTCCGCCTCGCGCCGGACGGCCGCAATGCCCGCGTCTTCATCGGCGCGCGCGGCACCGAAGAAGAACAAAAAGGCGCCATCAAGGCCCTCGAACACGCTGTCGGCTTCATCCGTCACGAGATCCTCGAGCGCCTCCAGCTTCGCCGGGTACCGGAACTCCACTTCACGTTGGACAACTCCGAAGACCACGCTGCCCGCATCGACCAGCTTCTCAAACAGATGAAGTCCGGCACCTCTCCGACCAAATGACCGTCCTGCCCGTCCGCCAGCGTCCGCTGGTCTGCAAAGCGTATCCGGTCGGCAATCGCCCATCGAGAGTCACCATTAACTAGCGCCATTATGCCGAGAAAATTACAACCTGCACCGTTTGACGGCGCTCTGGTCGTTGACAAGCCCCAAGGCAAGACTTCGCACGATATTGTGGACGCCGTCCGCCACCTGGCCGGCTTTCGCCAGGTCGGCCACCTTGGCACGCTTGATCCTCTGGCGACCGGCGTTCTCGTCTTGCTGCTGGGCAAGGCTACACGTCTGGTGCAGTTTTATTCCGGCCGCCGCAAACGCTACACCGCCGGCTTCCGCTTCGGCTTCGCCACGGACACTTACGATTCCGAGGGCCAGGCGCAAGGGCCTGATTCCGCTCCCGCGCTTGACCGCGCGCTTCTAGAAAAACTAGCCAGCGATCGTATCGGCCCATTCGAGCAAAAACCTCCCGCCTTCTCCGCCAAGAAGATTCATGGCCGGCCCGCTTACGAACTGGCCCGCAAAAACCAGCCGGTGGAGCTAAAGCCGGTGGAAGTGGAACTGTTCGAATACCGGCTCACGGAAATTGCAGGCAGCGTTGCGCGCTTCGTCATCGAGTGTTCATCGGGCACCTATATCCGTTCGCTGGCCCACGAAATGGGACAGCAGCTTGGTTGCGGCGCCCACCTGACTGAAATCTGCCGCACCGCCGTCGGCGAATTTTCTCTCGAACAGACGCTCCAGCTCGAAGATTTGGCCGAAGCCGCCCGCAACAGCAAATTGAAGGACTGCGTCATCCCGCTCGAACACCTGCTGCCCAATTTTCCGAGCGTCACCGTTCTACCGGTGGTCGAAAACCGCGTGCGCCACGGCTCGAAATTCAACATTCTGCTTTCGCAGCTCAAACCGAGCCGCATCGAGACCGCTCCCGGCGCCACCACGCAGCTCGACGCTGGAGTTCCTCGGGCACCGCGACTCCGTGTTTTTTCCCAACGGCAAAAACTCATCGCCATTGCCGAAGCCGTCGTCCCGCGCACCTATCAGCCCATCGTGGTTTTCGATCCCTTACCTTGAGGGCGCGAAGGGAACTACGTCGTTTCGGTAGCCAATTGAAATTGCGCCAGCGGATTTGTTAACGTCTGACCGCTCGATGGAGGAACCATGACTCGTGCCCATTCCGTGAAAATGCTGGTTGCCGCGCTACTCGCCGCGACGACTTTCCTCGCCACGATCGCTTCCGCGCAACCTGAAGGAAAGGTTCTCCGCCATGTGGTGCTGTTCAAATTCAAAGAAGGCGCCACCCCGCAGGAGATCAAGAAAATCGAAGAGGCATTCCGCGCGTTGCCGTCCAAAATAGACGTGATTCGCGGCTTTGAGTGGGGCACCAACGTCAGCGCGGAGAAACTGGACCAGGGATACACGCACTGCTTTGTGCTGACGTTCGCGTCGGACCAAGATCGCGACACCTATCTGGTGCATCCGGCGCACAAGGAATTCGGCAATATCATTGGCTCGTCTCTCGACAAAGTCCTGGTGGTTGATTTTTGGGCCGAGAAGTAGCCATGGCCTCCCTCTGACGCGCGTCAGGCGAAAGCCAGCGCTCTACTGCTTTGTGGCGGTCGGCAGCGGCGGTCCGCGGCGTTCCATTTCTGTGGGCACCGCAAGGGAGCGCGCGCCGTTCCTGCCGACGGCGCGGACCGCGAAGAAGTGGTTGTCGGTGGAAACGGCTTTCAGCACGGTGGTGCCGGCTTGTTCCACGAAGTCATAGACCTGCCACCTCGGGTCCGTGGTTTCCCGCCACAAGATTTCAAATCCCGCGCGCCCCGCATCGTCTGCCGCTTCCCAGGAAACTTTTGCGTCCGGAGTCACCCCTCCGGTTAGCCGCGCCTTGATCGGCGGTGCCGGAGCCATCGCCAGTTGCCTTAGCGCTTCTGCGTTGTCCAACGCGACATTGCCCATGAATGTGAAGTTCAGATATTTTTCGTAATCGCCATACTCGACGCCGTTTTCAGTACGCGGTGTCTGGTGCTGATGATCGTAATTTTCCAGTGGTTCGGTGAAGCGCACCGCCGGCCATCCCGCTTTATAAAAAGGATAGTGGTCGCCGCCGCGTCCGTAGCGATCCTGGCGAAAGACCAAACGGATGGCCGAGCGCCCGTTGATTTCCTCAATCGTGCGCGCCAATTCCCGCGCAGCAGAGTCCGCATCGTCAATCTCACCGTTGCCGGAAAACAGACGCACACGGTGTGGACCGCCAGGAGCGCTGTCCGCGCCGACGATATCATCGTCCAGCATTCCGCCGACGGTGTAACCCTGCTGCTTGATCCATTCGAGCATGTGTGTAGAGCCGAGCAGCCCCTGCTCTTCACCGGAGACGGCGGCGAAAAGAAGAGTACTGCGGAATCCGTCGTGCGCCGCCGCGGCCTTACTGAGCAGGCGAGCGCATTCGACGCTAACCGCGACGCCGGAAGCATCGTCATCCGCGCCCGGTGCGTCGAGCTCCGGATTCATGATGTCCTTGAAACTGGGCATGGAATCGAAATGGCCGGAGACGATGAAGATTGTTTTCGAGAGCTTTTCGTCGGTGCCGGGAAGAACGGCGTAGACGTTTTCAAGCGGAGCGGGCTGATTATGGGTGCGCTCTGAGGTCATCTCGAACTTGTCCACCAGCACCTCGAGCTTGCCGCCGGTCTCCTTGCTGATGGTATTGAGCCGCGCAGCGATATGATCGCGGGCGCATCCCGGTCCGCGTTTCGGATCATCCCACGACGCCAGCGTCAGCCGCGTCCCGCATTTGACCAGGTCGGAAATCAGCGTGCGCATGCCTTTTTCATCCACCGACGCGCGCAGAATTCGTCCCGCAGGGCGCGTCTGCAATTTTGCGTGGGGTTTTCCACTGGGAGGTTCCGCTGGATCGCGCACAACCGCGACCTGAGCAAAGGTAGAGTATTGCGCCGCCACCAAAATGGCGACCAGCGCCAAGGTTCTGGTGACGAGACGAACGAAACGAACGTAGTACTTTTGACCGAGACTTGCGGAATGCGCGCGAAAGAGTGTCATGTGGGTCCTTGTGGTCGGTACGAGCCTAGAAGGCAATGCATTCTACCCTGAGTAAGGCGGGTTGAAAATTGAGCCGGGAGGTACCTGTTCCGATTTTTTCAAAGTATGGAAGGTAAGGTCTTGAAGAAAAGGCATGATCCATCCGCCAAGGATCGTACTCTCCGCTCGATCGCTGATAGGCGCTCGGCTTACGACCAGCGTTTGCAAGAAGCCAGGCGATGCATAGCCCGGCGGAATTTTGTGGAGATATCCAGAACTCTTCGATTGTTCCGGGATACGCGGATTTTGGGCGCGCAGCAACGCACGCCGAGAGCAAATCAGGGTTCGCTCGAAGGGGCGCCGCCCGGAACTCCCGAGCCGCCGCGCCCTACGTATTTGGCTCGCGCGGAGCGCTGCTGGTCGGTCATACGGCGCGGGGTCACCAGGATGATCAGTTCGTTGTCGGTAGCGCTACTGGTCTTGGTGCCGAAGGCATATCCGAGGCCGGGCAGGTTGGCAAGGCCGGGGATGCCGCTGAGTGAATGGGTCTCTTCCTTGTCGAGCAGTCCCGCGATCAGGGAGGTTTGGTTTTCCTTCAGTCGCACCGTCTGCGACACCGTGCGGTTGGTGATTATGGGAATTCCGTTAATGCTGTTTCCCGCCAGCGCGCGGATCTCAAATTCCAATTGCAACGTCACTTCATCGTTGTCATGTACCGCCGGAGTCGCTTTTATCTTCAATCCCAAATCAATGAACTCGGATCCCGGGTAGGGAAACTGCGCCGAGCTGCCGCCGGTAGCAAAGGACACAGGATCGAGCAGCACGGTGACAAAATTGTTGGTTCCCGAATGCGCAGTGAGCACTGCGTCCGGCAGTCCGTCGCCGTTCAGGTCGGCGGTCGTGAGTGCCAGGGGTCCGGGCGGAACCGACAATTCGATGCGCTGCGAAAACTCGCCCGAACCCAGCCCCGCATAAACACCCAGCGTGGCGGATCCGTTGTTGGTGACGGCTATGTCGCCGAGCCCGTCGTTTGTAAAATCCGCGATGGCCACGCCCGAAGGCGTGCTCGACGTGGGCAGCGGAGAACCGATCGCTTGCGTAAATACTCCCGTCCCGTCGTTCAGCAGCACGGTAATCGCGCTGGCCGCCTGATTCACAATGGCCAGGTCCGCGAATCCGTCGGCGCTCAGATCTCCCGCGGCGAATGCGACTGGATTTGTTCCCGTGGCGACCGGTGATCCGCTGATCTCGGTAAACGTACCGTTGAAGGTGTTGTCGAAGCTGGCCTGGAAGATTCCGATGTTTTCCGTCGCGGCGTTCAGCACGGCGATTTCTGGTTTGCCGGAGCTGTCAAAAACTCCGGTAGCCATCGCAATCGGGCCCTTTTCCGTGGTCGGCAACGAGAATGGAGAATTCGGAAACGGCGTGAAGCCGCCGAGTCCGTCACCCTTAAACACAGAAATGGTGTTGTCGCCTTGATTGGCCACCGCAAAATCCCGAAAGCCGTCGCCGTCGAAATCGGCAATCACCACCGCGCTCGGATTCGTCCCGACGGCAAACGGCGAACCAGCCGTCTCAGAAAATGTTCCGTCAAAATTCTGGCTGCCTAGCAGCACAGAAACGGTGTTGGAACTACCATTGGCAATCACCAGATCGGCGGGCTGTGCCAGATGTGTCGCGTCGGTGATGCGAAAAATATCCGACGCAATCGCTCGTGGTCCTTGCTCGCTGGTGCCCAACACAATGGGTGAGCCCGTGGCCGCCGTGAAATTCCCATTGCCCTGGTTGATCAGAATCGAAATCGAGCTGTCGTCGTGATTCACCACCGCCAGGTCTTTCTGGGTGTCGTTGGTGAAGTCTTCGGCCACCACCGCCACGGGGTTCGCTCCCACCGCAAAATCGGTGCGCGCAAAGGTCGTGGAAGTCACCGCTCCGCTCACCGTCGTGCTGCCGAGGCTAGTGGACAGCAGCGACAGTGTCACTGGAAAGCGCTCGCCCACAAAAAACGTCGCCGGCTTTCCGTCTTGCGCGCGCATAAAAACTTCCCGCCCACTCTTCACCAGGGATAGCGCTTCGGAAAAATTTGCCGTCGCGCTCGGCATGGTCAGTAGAAACGTGCTTTTCCCGCCGCCCACCGGAAACACACTCGTCGGGCTGGCGGTAATTCCTTGCGCCTGAAAAATTTGCGAGAGGATGGTCAGCAAATTGTTCAGGTTCGTTGCCTGCGCCAACTGCGCCAGATCCTGTGAATTGAGCGGTATGGCCTGCGTCGAGGCGGGCGGCGTGACGCCCAGTGTCCGCGCCTTGTTGCGGTCCACTTCGAGCAGTTGAATGTCCAGCATGACATCGCGGCGCCCCTGCTCCAGATCGTGGATCAGTTGTCCGGCCAGCGCCACCTTGTCCGCCGTATCGCGCAGCGTCAGGCTGCGTGTCTTGGTGTCCATGTTGATTCGCGTGACGTTGGCAATCTCGCGGATCACCCTCATCATTTCCGTCAAATCTTCCGGCGCCACCGCGGCATCGACCGTGAACGTCTGTTCCACTTCTTCAGAATACGCGCGGTGTTTTTCAATGGTGTCCGCGGCCACAAAGATCAGCGCCGAATTCACTACCCTATAAAACGTCTTGCTCTGCGCGCCCAGCAGCTGCATCGCGGTATAAAAATCCACGCCGTCAACGTGCAGCTTGACGTTTTGCGACGTCAATTCCGGGTCAAACGCCACCCGCACACCGTACATGCCCGCCACTTGCTCGTATGCGCTCCGCGCATCGCCGCGCACATTCACCGATTTTTTCCCCGCCTCGGGCTTCAGCGTCGCCGGCCCCTTTAGTTCGTAATCCTCACGGTCGCCGCGCGGCAAATACTGTCTCGGCATCTGCCGCATTTCCGCCATGCGCTGCGACAATATGGTGTTGCCCGGATCAATTTTTAGCGCGTCATACAACAGTTCGATAGCGTCGTCCACGCGCCCGCCGAGCGCCTTGGCCTCCGCCTGATCGACCATTTTCTGCACGACTTGCGCGCGGACTCCGGCCGCTCGCCGGCGAATACCAATATCGCCAGGAGCCAGCCGCACCGCGTCGGCGTAGCGCGCCAGCGCTTCGTCGGTCTTGCCTTCCGCCGCTGCTTTGTCGGCGCGGTCCGCGGCCTTCTCGGCCCCTTTGAGGTCTTCCTTAATTTGTTGTGGAGGCGTGCCTGGCTTGGCGGGAGTTTGCGGCAACACCCCAACGGCGGTTAGCAGCAATGCCATGCCTGCGGCTAGTGCCGCCGTCCACACGCTAGAGACTCTAGGGTGGCGAGTGGCGGTTGGGGTGACGGCTGAAAAGGACATAAGACTCGTGTATTCTATCCTGAACAAATAGGACTAGATTAGTCCGATTGACCTGCCGGGTCTCTGGCGGTAAACTTGAAATTGTAGTTGCAAACGAGTTACAACTGGAAACAGCCACTTGCTCTCTGCTTTTCTCATTGCTCTCCGTGAAGGCGTCGAAGCTGCGCTGGTTGTGGGCATCATCCTGGTTTACCTCGCCCGCACCGGCCGGTCCGAGCTGTCCCGCTATGTCTGGTCGGGCGTAACGGTTGCCGCCGCGCTCAGTTTGGCCGTGTCCCTGGCCCTTGACCATTGGCGCATCGACGGCGACGGCTTCGAGGGCCTGCTGATGCTGCTGGCCGCGGCATTCGTCATTTCGATGATCGTCTGGATGAACCGCGTTGCGCGGCACCTGCGCAAAGATATCGAGCAAAAGATTGAAAATTACGCCGAGCGCGCAGGCTCGGCGGCCGGCTGGGGCATTTTTATCTTTGTTTTTCTCATGGTGCTGCGCGAAGGCATGGAGTTGGCGGTCATTCTGCGAGCGGTTGAGCTCTCAAGCGAAGGCATCCAGACCTGGGTTGGCACCATCGCTGGATTAGCGGCCGCCATCGCCGTAGGCCTTTTCTTCTTTAAAGGCACACTGAAGATCCCGCTGCACCGCTTTTTTGCCGCCACCACGATTATTTTATGGCTCGTGGCGGCGCAACTGGCGCTGACCGGCTTGCACGAACTGAGCGAAGCGCGCTGGCTGCCCTCGAGCAAGAGCGAAATGGCGTTGATCGGGCCGATCGTGCGCAACGAAATCTTTTTCTTTGTATTTATCTTTGGCGCGGCCGTGCTGCTGATTGTGCGCGAGTGGCTCACTGCTTCGCACGCAAAGATTGAGGCGGCGGCGAACGATGCGGAAAGAAGGCTGCTGGCTTCGCAGCAGCGCCGCACGCGAAACTGGATGCTCGCGGCGGTTTCGGCCTGTCTGGCCGTAATCTTGGTGCTTACCGCGGACTTCATCTATGCAAAGGCCAGCTCCGCTCCGCCTTCGGCACGCGCGGTTGTTCCGGCAGGCACATCCGCGGATGATCTGCGCATCCCCCTTAGCGAGGTCCAGGACGGCAACCTGCATCTCTATACGGCAAATGTCACGGGCGGTACCAGCGGAAATCAATCGTTTCGGTTCTTGATCATCAGGAAACCCGAGGGCTGGGGTGTCGCGCTCGACGCCTGCCGCATCTGCGGCGCGGAAGGCTACCGCCAGGACGGCCAGAACGTGGTCTGCCGCCACTGCGGCTCAGCGATTTATGTTCCCACGGTTGGCCAAGCGGGTGGCTGCAATCCGGTCGGGGTGCCATTTCACGTAGAGGGCGCCGATCTGGTGGTGCACGTTTCGGCGCTGGCCAAGGCTTTCACCGAAGTACCCAAGTGAGAGAGCTTCTCGGTAGTCGACAATTGGCAATGGTTTTGGTTTTACCTTGAACCTTTGAACTGCTTTCATGTTTTTCCGCCTCATCGCCGATAACTTCGCACGCCGGCCCCGGCAGAAGTTGCTGACGGCTGCCGCGCTCTCGCTGGGCATGGCCGTGGCTACCGCGGCGCTCAGTGTTTCACTCGATGTTGGAGACCGCTTGGCCAAAGAATTTCGCTCGTTCGGCGCTAACCTGATCGTCACCCCCGAGGCCGATTCGCTGCCGCTCGAAATCGGCGGGGTGGACTATCGCCCGGTGAACGCCGGGGCATACCTGCCCGAAGCCGACCTGCCCACCATCAAATCCGTCTTCTGGCACAACAACATCATCGCCTTCGCGCCCATATTGGAATTGCCAGTACAAGCTTGGTCGCCCGCCTCTCGGACTCTCTCCTCACCTGCAGTCGCGAATAAGGCCGAGGTGATTGGAACTTGGGCCGATCAATCCGTCCTTTTAAGGGATGGCTCGGTATTCCATACCGGCATTTCGAAAACAAATCCTTGGTGGAAGACGGAAGGGAATTGGTTCGGGGACACTACCGCGCAGTGCGTGGTTGGGTCGCGATTCGCGGAAAGGAATGGAGTGAATGTCGGAGACACGGTCCATCTGAGCGCAGATGGCCACCAGTGGATGACGCTCCGGGCGACGGGTGTGCTGAATGCGGGTGGACCAGAGGACGACGCCATCATTGTTCCTTTGGGAGTTGCGCAGGAATTGGCGAATAGGCCGGGCCAATACCGCAAGCTGTATGTTTCCGCGCTGACCAAGCCGGAAGATGATTTTGCGCGACGCGATCCGAAAACCATGAACCCCGACGAGCTGGAACGCTGGTCGTGCTCGCCCTATGTCTCTTCGATCGCCTATTCCATCAAACAGGTACTGCCGGGTTCCGATGTGCGCGTGATTCGCCGCGTGGCCGATAGCGAAGGAAGAATTCTGACTCGCGTGCGCGTGTTGTTGTGGCTGGTGACCTTTGCAGCGCTGCTGGCGGCGGCCCTGGCGGTCGGCGCATCGTCCGCGGCGTCGGTGATCGAGCGCCGCACGGAAATTGGTCTGATGAAAGCGCTCGGAGCAGGCTCCGGTGCCGTCGGCTGGCTGCTCGCCGCCGAACAATTGCTGCTCGCGTTGGTCGGTGGCTCGATTGGGTATGGACTTGGACTGCTGTTGGCGCGCTTTCTCGGAACGAAAATCTTTGGCGCGCCGCCTGCGCCCTCGCTGTTGGTGCTTGGCATTATCCTCGCACTCGCCGGTGGCGTGACTTTGCTAGGCAGCACGCTGCCCATTCGCCGCGCGGCAAACTACGATCCCGCGCCGATCTTGCGGGGCGAATAATGGGAACCGGGCGATCAGCGATCAGGGAACCCGGATCAGGTCGCGACCGACGCTCCGTAAATCGCAGTATGTTCTGGCGTGTCTTGCGCCGCTCCGTTTTCGCGGACCGCGGCCGCCTGCTGGTCATTTTGTCAGCGCTCGGCGCCGGCGCAGCCGTCACCGCCGCCCTACTCAATCTTCAGGTGGATGCCAGGCGCCGCTTGAACACCGAATTCCGTGCGTTCGGTGCGAATATTCTGATGACACCCCGCGGGGAAAACAGCCCGGAATCCGCGCCCAGCACCCTGGCCGCGTCGTTCTCCGAGAAAATACCCAAGAAAAACGGGAGCGACCTAGTCGCCAAAGCAGTGGTGCTCTATGGGACTGCGACGGCTGCTGCAGACGATAAGAACGCGCTTACGCCTGGTCGGCAAAAAGGATCGCTGGTGGTTGTGGCTGGCTACGAATTCTACGGAAAGGACTTTTCGGACATCTTTCCGAGCTCGGTCGTCGCGGGAGAGGGCGGAACGCCACGCCAGCCGGAGATCTTGGCGCCACAGGAGACCTCAAGCGCGGGTGCACGTATTCCTCGAACTGAGAGCGGTCCAGCATGGACGAGAATGCCTGGGCCGGCTAGCTGTGAATTGGGTGAAGAGCTGGCGGTGCGATTGGGCGCGCAAGTTGGTCAGGATGTGGATGTTTGGAAAGATTCCTTGGGCTTAAGTTGTAACGTGAGAAGTATCAGACGATTCGGAGGCCCCGAAGATTTCCAGCTGTTTGTTGGCTTATACCATGCGCAGAAGCTGTTCGGGCAAAGCGACCAGGCCAGCTTAATTGCCCTGAATGTTCCCGGAAATCCGGATGAAATTTCCCGTTATGTAGCGGAATTGCAAGCCGCCGTGCCCGCTCTTGCGGTTCGTCCCGTTCGGCAATTCACCGAAGGGGGAGCGCGGCTATACGACAAGATTTCCGGGATACTGACAGCGACGGTTGCCGTGGTGCTGGTGCTGACGGCGCTGTGCGTGATGGCGGCGATGACCAACATCGCGGCAGAACGAAAGAACGACGTCGGGTTGATGAAAGCGATCGGCGGATCGGTGCGGCGCGTGCTGCGGATTTTTCTGGCGGAGGCGGCGCTGCTCGGGCTGGTGGCGGGTCTGCTGGGCGCCGCGGCCGGAATCGTACTTTCGATTGGCCTCGGCAAAGCGGTCTTTGGCGTGGCGGCCCAACCGCGGCTCATCGTGTATCCTATTTCGGTGGCGCTGACCGTGATTGTCGCGATCTTGGCTGCGTATCCGCTGCGGCGGCTGGCGCAAATCCGTCCCGCATCCGTGTTTCGAGGCGACGAATGAGCGCCCAGTCACCCACTGTCGAGAGCGCGGTGCCGCCGACAGCGGCGCAGGTGGTCATTGACGCGCTGGTGAAGCAATACGGTTCTCTCCGAGCGCTGAATGGCGTATCGGTCAATATTGCGCCCGGCGAATGGGTAGCCCTGATGGGGCCCTCCGGCTCCGGCAAAACAACGCTCATCAATATTCTGGGTGGACTGGACACCCTCACTTCCGGCCGGGTCATCGTGGACGGCGTGGATCTTTCTCGGCTCGGCGAAAACCAGCTGGTTCGCTACCGCGCGGAAAAAATCGGCTTCGTGTTCCAGCAGTTTCACTTGGTGCCTTATCTGAACGCCGTAGAAAACGTGATGCTGGCGCAGTATTTCCACTCTACGACCGACGAGCGGGAAGCCGCCGAGGCCCTGAAGCGCGTTGGACTTGGCGAGCGGCTCACACACCTGCCTGCGCAACTTTCTGGCGGCGAACAGCAACGCGTCGCTATCGCGCGCGCGTTGATCAATCAGCCCAAGTTAATTCTCGCCGATGAGCCGACCGGCAACCTCGACGAAGCCAACGAACAGATCGTCATCAATCTTTTCCGCGAACTGCACAAATCCGGCCACACCATTTTGATGGTTACGCACGATCCGGACATCGCGCGGCAAGCCGACCGTCGCATCGAACTGGCGCACGGCCATCTTTCCTTCGACACCGCGCAGCACGGCCCGAATCATCCGATGGCCTGCCCTCTGGCCAACACCGCCGATTGCTGCACCCCGGTTTCGGCCGACGACGAAATCCGCGTGGACCATCTGCTGGAACAAATCTGGATTTTTGGCGAGGAAGGGAAGCCGGCGCAAGCCGAGTTACTGCGTGTCGAAGGACCAGCGGGCCAGTTGCCGATTGTGAGTACCGACATGACCCCATCCCGGCTGCTGGCGCGTATGGCGGACTCGCGGCTGGTGGAATTGAACGGAAAGAAAAACGGTGAGTTCCCTGCGCCGCACATGGGCGAGGTGCGGCTAACGGACTCGGGCGCTCGCCGCGCCCGCGACGTGGTCCGACGTCATCGCCTCGCTGAGCGTCTCTTCACCGACACATTTGCCATCGAAGACGCCGAAGCGCATCAGCAAGCCTGCCGCTTCGAGCACATCATCACGCCCGAACTCGATCAGCGCATCTGCTCCTTTCTGGGCCACCCCAAGACCTGCCCGCACGGCAACCCCATCCCGCCGGGGCTTTGCTGCGAAAAAAGCGCGAACTCTTAGACGAGCCCAGAATGCCCATCCCCGTTGATCAGCGTCGCAAGCCCGCCAGCGTGAAAGTTCACGTGAGCAGCGGCGCGGGTGTGGACATTACCTGGGCCGACGGTCATGCCAGCCACTTCGATTTTGTGTATCTGCGCGACCATTGTCCTTGTGCCACTTGCAATGACCAACGCGAAAAAAAAGAGAGCCTAGCGGAGTCTTCGCCGGCCTTTACCTCCTCGCCGGCGCTGCCCATGTTCAAGCCCAAGCCGCGCGCACAATCCGCCCAAGCGATGGGGCAGTACGCCATCCAGATTTCGTTTTCCGACGGCCACTCCACCGGCATCTATTCTTACGATCTGCTGCGTTCGATTTGCCCTTGCCCGGAATGTTCCGCTCTCCCGAAATGATCCGGCCACCCGTTTGGCTTGTCAGTCGGCGCACTCTGTGAAATCCTCTCCGAAATTCTATTTCGCCGATCTCCTCTGGCGAGGTGACTCATGGCTTGCGACGCTCAAGAATTGAAGCACGTTCCACTGTTCGCTTTGCTGGATGACGAAGAGGCCGCAGTGCTCGCCTCACAGGTGGAGATGAAAAAGTTCGTGGCCCGCCAACGCATCTACAAAATTGGCGACACCGAGGGCCATGCTTACGTCATGGTGAGCGGCAAAGTGCGGGTCACGACCGTGGACGAGGATCACCAGGAAGTCGTGGTGGACGAGCCGAGCCACGGCGAATTTTTCGGTTTCGCCTCCATGCTGGAGGGCACTCCGCACCAGACCAACGCGGTGGCGGTCGAGGAAACGATTTGCCTTGAAGTGGACCGCAACGACATTGCGGTGCTCTTGCAGCGCAAGCCCATGGCCGGCATGGACATGCTCACCGTGCTCGGCAAGCAGTTTCACTCATCGCAGCAGCTCGTACGGCTGCGCGCCACCCGCAATCCCAACGAAGTCATCGAAAAGGATGCAACTTTCGGCGAACGCATCGCCGACGCCGTCGCCGGCTTCGGCGGCTCCTGGACGTTCATCATTACGTTTCTAACGATGCTGGTGGCTTACTCCGCGCTCAGCCTGTTCATGGGGAAAAATTCCTGGGATCCGTATCCTTTCATCCTGCTCAATCTCTTTCTCTCCATGCTGGCCGCCATTCAGGCACCGGTCATCATGATGAGCCAGAACCGCCAGGACACGAAGGATCGTCTCCGCGGCGAACTCGACTACGACGTCAACCGCCGTGCCGAAGCCGAAATTCAGGGCCTTTCGCGCAAACTCAACTTGCTCGACGACCGCATCGCTGACATTCACGAACATCTCCATGGCGGCAAGCCGCTCGGCACGCCGCCCGCGGACAGCTCTCGCCTTGCTTGAACGAAGACGCCTGTCTCGACGGGGAAAACGGGAGGGCCGCCTCCGCATTCCCGGTGACATTTTCGCGGCTTTCTCTGAAATTAAGTTTCGCGCAAGTTTCTCTTGAGCTACTCTCGTGGCTGCCCATCCTCCGGAAGGTGTGCCCATGTCCGTTGAACGCCGCCGCTCAGCACGTATTCCATTTGTGGCCTCCGCCGAAATCATCGACGACGAAGAAAACACGCGCAGTTCGTCGCAGGTTTCCGACCTCAGCCTCCATGGCTGCTGCGTGAAGGCGCCCAATCCGTTTCCAGTCGGCACCAGCGTGACCATCGAAATCTACCGCGATGCCGATTTTTTGGAGGCCCCCGCCACGGTAGCGTATTTCACGCCGCAGAAAGCCATGGGCCTGGCCTTCACCAGCATTGAGCCGCGCTTCGCCGCCATTCTCAAAAAATGGCTGGCCACGACCTCCGTCCCCAAAACGCTGACCCACTCTAGTCCCATCCCTTAGAAACGCAATTGGTGCGTTAACTGGACTTCACGCAGCAAATTTGCGAGCATTTTAACCTGCAGGTTTTTACAGCCCTTACATGAGCACTACCCCCAATAACACCGCGGCTGCGGCTGGTCGCGGCAACGGGATTCCGCGCGTCATCGTTGCCACGACGGCGCTGCTGACTTTCATTTCCTTCTGGCGCGCCGCCGCTATCGTTCTAAATGACCTGGCCTCTTCCGCCTACTACGCCGGCGGCGAAGCCGAAGGCTACATCGGCAAGACCGCGCCCTGGTTCATCCTCGCCATCATGCTTTTCTCCTACGCGGTTCGCGCCGTGTACGTGGAGAGCTGCAGCATGTTCGTGCGCGGCGGCGTCTACCGCGCCGTAAAACAGTCTCTCGGCAGCGCTCTGGCCAAATTCAGCGTTTCCGCGCTGATGTTCGACTACATCCTGACCGGCCCGATCAGCGGCGTGTCCGCCGGCCAATATTTGGGTGGTCTGCTGAGCGAACTCCTCCCCTACGCGCATCTCACCACCGGCCCGCTCTCGCCGCGTACGATTGACGTCATCGCCGCCAGCTTCGCCATCATCATCACGATTTATTTCTGGTGGGAAAACACCAAAGGCATTCCGGAGTCCAGCGAAAAAGCCCTGCAAATCATGAAGCTGGTCACCGTCATGGTGGTGTTGCTGATCGGCTGGTGTGTCTACACCATCGTCATCCGCCGCCCGTCCTTGCCTCCGTTCCCCTATCCGCACAATCTGCACCTCACTTCCGCTTCGCTCGGTTGGCTGGCGCATAGCTCGTTACCGCACATGTTCGGCATCGTCGCCATTTTTATCGCACTCGGCCACTCCGTGCTGGCCATGAGCGGCGAAGAATCGCTCGCCCAGGTCTATCGCGAAATCGAAAGCCCCAAACTGGTCAACCTAAAGAAGGCCGGATTGGTCATTTTTGCGTACAGCATGATCTTCACCTCGCTGGTTTCCTTCTTCGCGGTGATGATCATCCCGGACGACGTTCGCCAGGGTTTCCTCGAAAATCTCATCGGCGGCCTCGCCATGAGCCTGGAAGGCCCGTTCCTGCTGCGCTTGATCTTTCACGCCTTCGTTGTCGTGGTGGGAGCCGTCATTCTGGCTGGCGCCGTCAACACCGCGATCGTCGGCTCGAACGGTGTGCTCAACCGCGTATCGGAAGATGGCGTGCTGAGCGACTGGTTCCGCCAGCCGCATCCTCGTTTCGGCACCAGCTATCGCATCATCAACATCATCGTCATCCTGCAGATCCTCACCATTCTCATCAGCCACGGCGACGTCACCTTCCTCGCGAACCTCTACGCCTTCGGTGTGATCTGGAGCTTCGCCATGAACGGCCTCGCCGTCTTCGTGCTCCGATACACCAACCCCGGCCAGCGCGAATTCCAGGTGCCGCTGAACTTCACCATCGGCAAGACACAGGTTCCCCTCGGTCTCGGCCTCATCACCCTCACCCTCTTCCTGATCGCCTTCGTCAACTTGTTTACCAAGCCGGTGGCCACGATGGCGGGCGGTGCATTTTCTGTCATTCTCTACATCGTTTTCACCATTTCCGAAAAACGCGCGCGCCACGCCGGTGTTGCGCACGTCGAGATGGACCAGTTCAATCTCGAGCTCGAGGGCGAGCTCACGCCCGAAGCCGTCGGCGCCAAGCCGGGCAACATCCTCGTGCCGGTGAGCAATCACTTCAACCTGTACCACCTTGGGAATGTGCTCGACCGCGTCAAGCCCGGCCGCCGCGATGTCGTGGTGCTCCACGTGCGAATTCTGCGTCGCACGCCTTCCGGCGAACAGGAATTCGAGGCCGATCAGCTCTTCGGTAGCATCGAACAGCACCTGTTTTCGCAGGCGCTTTCCATGGCCGAAAAGCGCGGCAAGTCCATTCGCCTGGCCGTCGTCGCAGCCAACGATCTCTGGGATGGTATTCTGCGCGCCGGCCACGGTTTGCAGTCTTCCACGATCGTGGTGGGTACTTCCGGCAAGTGGCAGAGCGAAGAGCAAGCTCGGCAAATCGGCGACGCGTGGGAGAAACTCCCCGATCCCAAACCGCAATTCAATCTGGAAGTCCATCTTCCGAATGGCGACAAAGTTTACAAGGTGCTCGGCCCGCATGCGCCGAACCTCACCGCCAACGAAGTCAATCTACTGCATCGCTTGTGGTTGCGTTTTAGCGACAACGTAGCGCCCGAAGAGTTACACCACCATGACGTGGTGCACTTCGCTTTGGAAGAATTGAAAAAGGATCTCGATGAGGGCAGGGAAGACCAGCTTCGCGAACGCCTGCTTGCCCACTTGCGCTCCAACCGGAATAAGAAGTTGCCTGGCGGCTAACCCTTTCTAGCACCGGCTTCGTGCGCGGCTCGGGCTCATGCAATCCTTCCCAACTTCGCCGCCCAAGTCAGTCGCTCGCTTGAAAGCCAGCCCTACACTGCCGAAGTGCAATGCCCGCACTTCCTCGCCGCCAGGGGAATCGGCATGGCGCACTGCGGACAATCCTTGGTCGTCGGCGCTGCCGCGGGTGCCGGTTTTTCGACCCAGCGGTTCACCATACGCAGCAACAGAAAAATCGCAAACGCCACAATCAGAAAATTCACGATGGTATTCAAAAACAATCCGTAGTTGAGCGTCGCCGCTCCGTGTGCTTTCGCCTCGGCGATCGTCGCGTAGTGCGTCTCCCCGAGGTTCACGAACAAATTCGAAAAATCCACGTGACCTAGTGCCCGCCCGATCGGCGGCATGATCACATCGTCTACCAGCGACGACACGATCTTGCCGAACGCCGCCCCGATGATGATACCGACCGCCATGTCCAGCACGTTGCCTCGCATAGCGAATTCTTTGAATTCCTTGAACATGCCAGGTCTCCTTTTGGGGGAAAAGTAAGGGCGCGGACTTCAGGTGCTTCCTAGCTGCGCCGAAACACTAACACGGAACCCGCTACTCCGCGCAAGAGCAGCAGCACTCCCGCCACCGCCAGCAGCCGGCCTACCCAGAGGAATGGCACGCGCGAAATCGCGGCCATCACCACCCCAAGCAGCAGCAGGAAAATGCCGCGAATCCAATCTTCCAAACGAGACCTGAATTTTCCGGGCCGATAGAGTGCCCGCGCTCCCCATATCACCATCGCGACGTTGAGGATGAACCACCCTGTACCCCGCCGATTGAAGAAAATATGCCCGGAGAGGCCGAGCCACACAATCAGCCCGCCGAGCAGCATGAAAATGAACTCGATCACCAACCGCAGCATCTTGTCGGGAGTCAGCATAGGAATGGCATCGTGCGCCGCCATCATAACAGGGGGCCGGAGCTTTGCCTCCGACATCGGCGCTCGGCTGGCAAAGGGGCCTAGCCCCTGAAGAATTAGAATTGTCTTGCGAGATTGTCGGTCGAACGGCAATACCCCGGCTGCGCTGGTCTGCCAACTGAAAACCGAGAACTGGCATCCGACCGCGATCCGTTTATGCCACTCGCTCGATCTTCACGTGATGGATGGTTACCGGCGCATTGGGCCGGTCGCTGCGGTCCCGCGGAACAGTAGAAATCTTGTTTGCCACGTCTTGCCCTTCCACTACTTCGCCGAAAATCGTGTGCCGGTTGTCCAGCCACGGCGTCGCCGCCACGGTAATGAAAAACTGGCTGCCGTTCGTGCTGGGCCCGGAATTCGCCATGGAGAGCTTCCCCGGCTTCGAATGTTTCAAAGAAGGATGAAACTCATCGGCAAATTTATACCCCGGCCCGCCCATGCCCGATCCGTGCGGGCACCCGCCCTGAATCATGAAGTCCGGAATCACCCGGTGAAAAATCAGCCCGTCGTAAAACGGGCGCTTTTCTTTCTGGCCTGTTTTTTCGTTCGTGAATTCTTTCGTTCCTTCCGCCAGTCCGACAAAATTCTCCACCGTCTTGGGGGCTTCCTTGTCGAGCAGCTTGATCACAATGTGGCCCTGCGAAGTTTCAAAAATGGCGTACGTGCCTGCGGGACGAGTCATGCAATTCTCCTTAAAAGGTGCGGCGTTTTCATCGTACATGACTCGCAGTGGTCCGCGCCACGGAGAGCTCGATTTCCCGCTCGCGTGCGCTTTTTTGCGTCCCTGCTACATCGGTTTGTGGAAGCTCGCCACGGTTCCTTTTGGCCCTGCTCCCCACATCCCGGCTGCGCTGCCTTGCGTCAACGCGTTCAAAGAGAGCGCATCAGTGCGCTTCCAGTGCGCGCCGGAGTCCGTGCTAATGTCGGCACCGCCGGTGCCTACGGCAACGATCAGTCGGTGATCGAACACCGCTACGCCGGAGCGGAATCCCCCCGGTCGGCTTTCCGCCGCGCGCCAGGTCCTGCCGCCATCCTGCGAATACGCGGCCGCTCCATCTGGGTTCTCTCGATCGCGGTAGTCCCCGCCCACCACTACGAGCGTTTCCCCATCCACCGCGATCGAGAAAGCTCCTGACGATTCATTCCCCTTGGCCAGCGGAACCTCCGTTGCCTTCCATGTTCTTCCCGCGTCGGCTGAGTGAAAAACGCGCGCGGCCGGCCCGCCGGTCACAAAATAAATTCCACTGTGGCCATCCATGGTCAGACATGAATTGCTTGCGGCGAATGCGCCCTCGTGCGGCAGTGCCGCGGGCAACCCAGCGGTCGGCACGCTTTCCCACCGCTCGCCGTCCCGGGTGTGCAGGACCACAAACTTTCCGTCAATCGGATCGCCGAGCGCGTAGCACTCCTTCTCCGACAAGCATGCCAGCGCATCCAGAAAAAAGTCCTTGCGCGGATCGGAATACTGCAGTTGCCAGCCGGCGCCGCCATCAGACGTCTTGTATATACGCGACTTTTCTCCCTCGCCGCTGGCCATCAAATATGCCGTAGAGGCGTCAAACGCTACTAGCCCCCGGAAATCGAGATGCTCGCCTCCTTTTACCGCCAGCCGCTTCCAGTGTTTGCCTTGGTCCCGCGAAACAAGAACTGTGCCGTTTGAGCCCGCCGCCCAGACCACCGTCTTGCCACGGACTGTTCCGGGCGGAGAAACCGCGCTGACCGCCCGCAGGTTCGAGTCTGCTCCGGACGTAACCACCTCCCACACTTGCGCTCCCATTCCCGTCGCGCAAAAACCGGCGAGAAAAATCAGGCGTAGTAACAGCAGTAATCGGCTGGTCATGCGGGCATTCTAGCAGTCATCCGCCCGGTCACAAGCCGCAAGCAAACTCTAGGTTATTTCTGGAAATAAAAGCGCGGGCACCAAGGAGCCCTGCTCTCGATGCCCGCGCGATGAACAATTGAACTCGCGGCTTAATTCGCCGTAAGCGTTGTGGATGCGGTTTTCCCGCTGTGATTTACGCCAATGGTGGTGGTCCCGGTGGTCTTGGTCGTCGCCAGTCCGGCGTTCACCGGAGCATTGGCGATGGTCGCAACACTCGAAATGGTTGAACTCCAGTGTGAATTGATGCTGACGTCCTGTGTGGTGCTGTCGCTGAACGTGCCGAGGGCGACGAACTGCTGGGTACTTCCGGCCGTCACAGCCGGATTGGCTGGTGTGATGTCTACCGACACCAGGGTTCCTGTCCCGATGGTCACCGAAGTTGACCCTGTTACGCCGGAAGCGGACGCGGTAACCGTCAACGTCCCGGCTTTTTTCGCGTGCAGAATCCCGCTGTTGCGCATGTTCGCCAGATTGTTCTTGGAAGAACGCCACGAAACGTTGGTGAGCACGGCCGTGCTGCCGTCGCTGTAGTTTCCGGTCGCTGTGAATTCCATCGACGTGCCTTTCTGCACGCGCCCATTTGCCGGTGAAATGGTGATGGAAACCAGCTTCACGTTCGAAACGGTCAGCGTCGTCGAGTTGTTGACCGAGCCCAGCATGGCGGAAATCGTCGTGCTACCGGTGGAAAGGCTGGTTACCAATCCGAGATTGGTGATCGTAGCCACGCCAGGCGTGGAAGAACTCCACAGAACGGACTGCGTCACGTCCTGGGTCGAGTTGTCGCTGAACGTGCCCGTTGCGCTGAATTGTTTCGTTGCGTCGTCCGGCATCGAGGAATTCGCCGGAGCGATCGCCAGTGACATCAGCGTTGCGGTGGTTACCGTAACCGAAGTGCTCGCAGACACCGTCCCCGATGTCACGCTGACCGTCGAAGTGCCCGGCCCCACGGCAATGCCCAGGCCGGTGGCATCCACGGTCAACACATTGGCCGAACTAGACGACCACAATCCGGAGGTAAGCACCTGCGTACTGCCGTCGTCGAAGTTCCCCGTCGCCGTGAACTGCTGTTGCGTGCCCGCTGCCATGGTCACATTCGTTGGCGTGAGCGTAATGGACTGAAGATGCGCCGCCACAACCGTGATCATGGAAGAGTCGGTAAACGTGCCGACGGTGGCTGTGATGGTGGTCGTGCCCGCCGCTAGCGTGGTCGCCAAACCGTTGCCGTCAACGGTGGCCACGTTGGAGTTCGACGACGTCCAGGTAACTCCCGCCACCAGGTCTTGAATCGATCCGTCGCTATAAATCGCCGACGCGGTGTACTGCTCGCCCACTCCGATCGCCAGCGTCATGTCGTCCGGAGTCACCGAAATCGACGTGATGCTCGGGGCGGTAACGGTCACTGACGTCGAGCCCGTCACAGAACCCAACGTCGCCGTGATGGTCGAAGAGCCTGCGGCAACGCCCTTGACCAAACCAGCGGCGCTCACTGTGGCGTTCGCAATCGTCGAAGAGGACCAGGTAACCAGATCCGTCACGTCGCAAGTGCTAGCGTCGCTGTTCGTACCCGTGGCGAGTAGCTGTTGCGTCGTGTTTACCGGCACGGTCGGATTGCTAGGCGTCACTGCAATCGAAACCGGTGTGGCGCACACATTGGCGCTGGTCACGGTAATCTGGGTCGAAGCGGAAAAGCCGAGTGAACTCGCGGTAACGGTTGCCACCCCCGTCGCGCCGCCGGTAACCACGCCCGCCGCGCTCACCGACGCCCTTGTCGAATCCGACGAACTCCACGTCACCGAAGACGTCAAATCCTTGGTCGTTCCGTCCGAATAGCTCCCCGTCGCTTGCAGGGATTGCGTCTTGCTGACAATCACCGTCGCCGACGTGGGGGTGACGGAAAGGCCGTTCAGCGTCGCCGAGCCAGGTTGGCTGCCGCCGCCGCCTCCTCCGCCGTTCGATTGATTCTTGACGCCGCTACATGCGGCTAGCAGAACCGCGAATGAAAAAACACTGATCTTGCGTAGCACAGTCTTTCCTTCCGCGCGAATCCAATCGCGCCATTACAAAGTCTCGTTGTTCGGAGCCAGCTCGAAACCGACAGGGCGCCAGACGGTGCGCCGGACGGGAACGGGTGGCAGAGCGGGTCGCGCTTTTACTTAGTGTGAGGAATCTCGGGAAGTGCGCCAATCTGAAAAAGGTACAGGCGTTCCAATGCGATACATTTTAACCAATCCGACACAATTTTTCGACCCGTACCATAGTACGGTTGCAACTTGGAATACCCCTCGAGCCCTCGCATTTCATCGATTTGTGTTTAATTTAATTATATATTAACACATTGTAAATGAGGATCGGTCGCACTGGGGCGCAGCGAAGTCCGGTATCGGCCACCCTCGAGAACAGTGCCATCTGGTGGCGCGAACCCGCCCGCTTGCTCCCACACTGGCACCCGGTCTTCCTCGGTCGTCTTCCTTCAGGGGGCCAGTCGAACGGTTTGACCCGAAGCCGCCGAGCGTCGCGCAGCGTCCAAAATCTCCGTCACGATCAGGTTGGTTTCAAGCGAAGAGTACGCGTCCGGTTTGACACCTTCGACGAGAACCGCCCGCAGGTAGGTCAGCGAATCATTGTAAGGCGCGGGAATCGCCGCAGCCGTCCGCGAGGTCGAATGCGGTTCCTCCGGCAGTCGCACCGAAATGTCATTGCTGGCAAGCGTGACCACCGAGCCCGTCTGCCCATACACTTCCATGTCTTTACGGCTGTACGGCCAGTTCCACGAAGCCTGTAAAATCGCCTGCGCCTTCGGGTACGTCAGCACGATCGTAGCCTCATCGTCCACGCGCGGATAAACCTCCGGCTTAATCCGCTGGGTCACCGCAGTGACTGCCAGCGGCCGTGCGCCATCCATCAGATAAGTCATCAAGTCCGCGCCGTAACATCCGAAATCAAACAACGCCCCACCGCCGTTCAGCTTCGGATCGGTCAGCCAGCTCAAGAATTCCGGGCCCACGCCGATTTCCTTCGGCCCTTGATGGCCGTCGTGAACCACTACTTTGCGCAGTTCTCCAATCCCGCCCGAGTGCACCAGTTCATACGCCGCGCGGTTGCTCGGATACCAGGAGGTTTCATAGTTGACCAGCACCGTGATTTTCGCCGCCCGTGCGGCCGCCGCAATCGCTTTGGCATCTTCATACGTCGTCGCCAGCGGCTTTTCCATCATCACCGGAACCGAATATTTCGCGCACAGCTCTACCACTTTGCGGTGGCCCAACGTCGTCGTGTAACCAAGCACCGCTTGCGGGTGCACGGTACGCAGCAGTTCGTCCAGGTCCGCATGGTACAGAGACACATCCAGCTTGTATTTCGCCGCATAGCGGTCAAACAGCGCCCGATCGGGCTCCGCGACGCCGACAATCTGAATATCCTTTCGTGCCAGCGAATGCGAAAAGAAACCCTCGGCATGGCCGTGCACCAGTCCGGCGATGGCGACGCGAAGTGGCGGGGCGTCGTCGGCGGCACAAACACTGCTTCCAAACGCAAGAAATGTGGCGAAAACACAGAGTGTGAGTCCAATTCGGCTCATCATGACGGCTCCTTGGAAAATTTCGCAAGGATGATACCACTCAACGCATGCGGGAACGCGAAGCTCCACGGCCCCGCCAGCCCTATTGACAGGTGGCATATAGTGAAGTGCAATTCAGCAAGCCCGTGACCGGCAAATGCGGGAAGCAATCGACGCTCGAAGCGTTTTCAAAAGACGGAGTGTGTTGGAAGTGAGCCACCTGTTTTATCCCTGGGGCATCATCCTGCAGATTCTGGCCATTGTGCACTTTGTGAAGCGCCGGCCGGAAAGCTATTGGCTCTGGATCATCCTGATCGGCGGCCCCATCGGCGCCGGGGCCTATCTGCTGGTCGAAGTTCTGCCAGACACGCGGCTGCTGCCGGGAGTATTTCAAGGTTTCGGGCGCAGGTCCCGCATTCAAGCTCTCGAAACGCAAATTTTGGACAATCCCTCGGCGGGCAATTACGAGGAACTGGGCGACTTGAATCTGGAAGAAAAAAAGTACGAAAAGGCGCGCGACGCGTTTACCAAAGCGATTGGCGCCTACGGCGCGCGCAAAGCAAGCGGATCATCGAGCGATATGCTGCACGTTTTTTACGGCCGCGGGAAAAGCCTGCTCGCTATGGGCGACCATCTGACGGCGATTCCGGATCTCGAACGCGTCGCTGGTGCTGACTTGAAGTTTGACTATTACCGCGCCGCCGGCTTGCTGGCCGACGCCTACGCCCGCACCGGAGATCTCGCCCGCGCCGAGCAATGGTTCGCTCCGGCCACGCAGTTTTCCACTACGCCCGAAACCCTCTGCAATTACGCGTGGTTTCTGAACGCACAAGGCAAAAAAGAAGAAGCCAAGGAATGGCTGGACAAATTGATGGCGAAAAAACGCACCCTGCCCGGCTATATGCAGCGCGTGGAGCGCCCCTGGTTCCGCAAAGGCAAAGCCCTGCGCAAGGAACTTGAAGCCAAGAAATAGGAGAAGTCCAGGAGAATCCGATGGCGAACGGTGACAACTTGCGAGATGCAGCGCGCCGAGAATTTCTGCAAGGGGCGGGAGCGACGGCTTTGGCGGCCGCAGCCGCGCCGCGATGGATCAGCGCGGCCGGAATTCTAGGAAGCGGCATCCCCGGTCTCAGCCCCGATGACACCAGCGCGATTCGTGCGGAGATTGATAAGCGCCATGAAGAATCGGTGCGCCGTCTGCAAACATGGATCAAACAGCCGTCCATAGCGGCTGAGAGCCGAGGCATGAGCGAAGGCTGCGAGCTGATGATGGAATTGCTTCGCGATGCGGGCTTTCAACAGGTGCAAAAAATGCCGACGGATGGCCAACCCGGCGTCTTTGCCACCCTAGACGCCGGGGCTCCCAAGACGCTGGGACTTTACTTCATGTACGACGTCAAGCAGGCCGATCCCGCTGAGTGGAGTTCCCCGCCGTTTGAAGCGCGCTTGGTGGACAAACCATTTGGAAAAGTCGTGATGGGGCGCGGCGCCGTAAATCAAAAAGGTCCCCAAGCTACGTTACTGGCGGCGCTCCACGCGATTCGCGGCGTGGGCAAGAAGCCACCGGTGAATCTGGTCTTGGTTGCCGAAGGGGAAGAAGAAATCGGCTCGCCGCATTTCCCGCAAGTGGTCCGCCGTACCGAAGTGCTGGAAGCACTGCGCAAGTGCGTAGGAATCACCATGCCCAGCGCATCGCAGGACCTGGATGGTTCGGTGACGACATTCCTTGGCGCCAAGGGTGTAATCGAACTCGAGATGATTTCAAGCGGAGAAAAGTGGGGGCGGGGACCACGCAAAGACGTGCATTCGAGCAACAAAGCGCGGCTGGACAGCCCCGCCTGGCACTTGGTGGAAGCCCTAGCATCGCTGGTGACGCCGGACGGAAACGAGCCCGCGATCGAAGGCTACACCGCGAAGGTAAAACCGCTCGACCCCGAACAAAAGAAGGCGATCGAGATTGCGGCGCGACGGCTGAACGAGGAGACCGCGAAGAAGGGCATGGGTGTGCAACATTGGGTCCATGATGTGAGCTGGGAACAGGCTCTGGAGCTTCTCGTCTCAAAGCCCACCGTAAACATCGAGGGACTGGTCGGCGGCTATACCGGTCCGGGCGGGAAGACCATTCTTCCGGGCCGCGCAGTAGCCAAGCTGGATTTGCGGCTGGTGCCGGATATGACCGCGAAGGAATCGCTTGAACTCCTGAAAGCACATTTGGCGAAAAGGGGATTCGGCGATATCGAAGTGAACATGACCGGAGGATACGATCCGACCAGCACGCCGGCCGACGCCAAAATCGTTCGTGCCGAAGAAACCGTTTACCAGCGCCACGGAATTGATCCCGTCGTGCTGCCGCGCCTGGCTGGTTCGTGGCCCGGTTATGTTTTCACCGGCGAGCCGCTGAAAATGCCCGCGGGCCACTTCGGGCTGGGACATGGCAGCGGTGCGCACGCGCCGGACGAATACTACGTGATCAAACCCAAAAATCCCGCGGTGCAGGGAATCGACGGTGCCGCGTACTCGCACGTAGAGTATTTTTACGAACTTGCGGCCAGCGCCTGACGCTTTCGCCTAACCGTAACTTCTGTCACCAGGACCGCTGCTTGCGCAGTTCGGTGATGTGCGCGGTGTGATGCCGGCCATGCCAGGCGTAGAGGAACAATAGCCAGTCCACCGTGCGCGGGCCATGATCCGGATGGATGAAAACACGGCCGTACTGGTCGTCGCTCAGTGTGCGCAGCAATCGCACCCAGCGATCGTGCAGCGCATCGAGCAGCGTGAGCGACATTTCGATGGGGCCGGTTTTGGCGTCGGACAGCTGCGCCCACGAATTTTCTTCATAGGGCTTGATGGTCGGCTGTTCTTCGGTTAACGCCAATCGCAATCTGATGTAGGCGTTGACGTGGCTGTCGGGCACGTGATGCACCACCTGGCGAACCGTCCACCCGCCTTCGCGATAGGGCGTGTCCAACTGTGCGGGCGACAATCCTTCCACTGCTTCGCGCAGCTTCGCGGGCGTTTGGGCGATGATTTCAATGGCCTGCTGGCGCAGGGCCGGCGTTGCTTCAAGCGGCTGCTGGTACTTGCCAATCGGGTAGCGCGGATCCATGGGACAAGGTCTCCTGAAGATAGTTTTGCGAACGACGTGCGGACGAACTGCTCTGTTGGACTGTTCAACTAGAAGAATGGTGACATTAGAAGCGGCGATTCTCAAAACGCATTCCAAATGGCTGTTCGCGCTGCTGCGAAGGGCCGTAGGGGTGATGGTACAATTGCCGTTTCCTCCCTTGTAACTTGGGGCCGCGTCAAGAATCTAATGTCGGGAGAATTGCGAGCATGCAGAATGTGGTCATTATAGGAAGCGGCTGTGCGGGTCTGACCGCGGCAATCTACGCGGCGCGCGCCAACCTTAAGCCGCTGGTGCTGGAAGGCCACGAGCCTGGCGGGCAACTTTCGCTGACCACCCACGTTGAGAATTTTCCAGGTTTTCCGGACGGAATCATGGGTCCGGAACTGATCGAAAACATGAAGCGGCAAGCCGCGCGTTTTGGGGCGGAGTTCAAATCCGGCGCGGTCACGGAAGTAGATTTGAGCAAGCGACCGTTTACGATCACCGTGAACGGAGAACCTCATCTGAGCAAGACGCTGATCGTAGCTGCAGGAGCGTCGGCGCGTTTGCTGGGACTGAAAGGCGAAAAGGAGTTGATCGGCCGCGGCGTATCCACGTGCGCCACCTGCGACGGATACTTTTTCCGAGGGAAGCCGATCGCAGTCGTGGGCGGCGGCGATTCGGCGATGGAGGAGGCGAATTTTCTGTCGCGCTATGCGAGCAAAGTGTACTTGATCCATCGCCGCAATGAATTTCGCGCGTCGAAAATCATGATTGACCGCGCCAAGGCGAATCCGAAAGTGGAATTTATGACGCCCTACGTGGTGGAAGAGATCTTATCACCGCAGGGATTGGTCAGCGGCATCAAGGTGCGCCATGCGGAAACGAGTGCCACCAAGCAGATCGAACTGGACGGGGTTTTTGTGGCCATCGGTCACGATCCGAACAGCACGGTGTTCAAGGGCAAGCTGGACATGGATGAAAACGGCTACCTGAAAGCCAAGCACAGCGGCATCGCCAATGTTCCGGGAGTCTTCATCGCCGGCGACGTGCAGGACCACCGTTATCGGCAGGCGGTTACCGCGGCGGGCTCCGGTTGCATGGCGGCGATTGACGCGGAAAAGTTCCTGGAAGAGCACAAAGATTCGTAATGCCTACTCGTAAGGGCGAAATGTCACGGGCATAATAAAAGCGCATGCTCCGTTCGACACTCCTGAAGTTATCCGAAAGCCAAGGTTTCGCGCGCTTGGTCACTTCCAACCGGACCACCCGCAGGATGTCGCATCGCTTTGTAGCCGGCGAGGAACTGGACGAAGCGATTGCCGCGGCGCGCGTTTCTAACGACCAGGGAATGCTAGTCAGCCTGGATTACCTCGGAGAAAACGTTGCTACCGCAGCGGACGCGCAGCGCGCACGCGACGCGTATCTGCAAGTGTTCGATCGCATCGCCGCAGAAAAACTCGACGCCAATGTTTCCTGCAAACTGACGCAACTCGGGCTGGACCTAAGCCCGGAGTTTTGCGAAGGGCAAGTTCTATCCATCGTGGAAAGAGCGGCTTCCTGCGACAATTTTCTGCGCGTGGACATGGAAGGCTCGGCTTACACCGAGCGCACCATTGAGGTGGTGAAGAAAGTCCGTTCGCGCAGCCCGGCGATTGGAACGGTGATTCAGGCTTATCTGTACCGCAGCGAGCAGGATATTCAAGACTTGCTCGCGATAGGATGCCGCATCCGTTTGTGCAAGGGCGCCTACAAAGAGCCGCCGCACGTTGCGTTCCCCAAGAAGGAAGATGTGGACGCCAACTACGTGAAGTTGGTGCGACTGCTCCTGCCCAGCGGGTTTTATCATGGCATTGCCACGCACGATCCGCGCATGATCGGCGCAACGATTCGCATTGCAGCTGAGAACAGGGTTTCGAAAGCTGACTTTGAGTTTCAAATGCTATATGGCGTGCGCACGGACTTACAGCGGCGGCTGGTGCGCGATGGCTACCGTTTGCGCATTTACATTCCCTATGGCCGCGACTGGTTTCCCTATTTCATGCGCCGCCTGGCGGAGCGCCCGGCGAACCTGGGCTTCTTTGTCCGTAATTTTTTCCGTTAGGCAACCGTTTCCCTACAGCGACTCGCCCGGCTTCAGAGCGTGAATCGTCAAGCCGGTGACGTCTTGCGCTTCTCCTCGCAATTGCTCCGGCGTACCTGTCAGGACAGGGAACGTCAGATAGTGCATGGGGATAACCTCGTTCACGTTAAGGAGGCGAATGGCGTGAGCGGCTTCGCGCGGTCCCATGGTGTAAAGATCGCCGATGGGAAGAATCGCCAGCTGCGGCCGATAGAGCTCCGCGATGAGTTTCATATCGCTGAAAAGTGCCGTGTCCCCAGCGTGATAAATGCGTACGCCGCCGGGAAGTTCCACCACGTAGCCGGCCGGTTCGCCGCCGTAAATGCGCTGGCCGTTGTCCTCAATGGAGTTGGAGTGCATGGCGTGCGTCATGGTGACGCGAAACTCGCCGACCTGCTGCGAGCCGCCTTTGCTCATCGGCAAAGTTTCCCGCGCGAAGCCTTTTTCGCCTAACCACAGACACGTTTCGAAAATCGCCACAAGTTTGGGGCGGAACTGCTTGGCGATCGCCAAAAGATCGCCCAGGTGATCGCTGTGGCCGTGCGTAAGGAAGATCGCGTCCACACGCGAAAGTTTCTTGAGCGATTCGGGGCAGCTCGGGTTGGTCATGACCCAGGGATCGATGAGCGCGACTTGTCCGGAAGGAGTAGTCAGCGAAAAAGCGCTATGACCGAAGTACGTAATGCGGTTTCCCTTGAGATCGAGCATGAGAAAGAAAGCCTCTCAGATAAATTGGGCGGCGATTCAAGGCTAAACGGAAAGCGCCGCGACGAACAAGGGCCAGAAGAGGGGCCAGAAGAGGGGAAAACAGATTCGCCAAAGTGCCGCAACACGATTGTCACAAAAGATTGATGCTTCTCTTACGGGGCCGCTACCAGCCCGCGGCAAACTAGCAAGAGCGGCGATAAGCGCCAGACGGGTGACGGCGACGCCGCTTTTTTTCAATATCCATTCAAGCTGGGGGGCCAAAGTGATCCGCGTTGTGAAATTCATAGCACTATCCGTGTTTGTTTTGTTGCTGTGCTCGGCGGTTCGTGGACAGGGAACGGACGCCAGTCTTACCGGAGTGGTCACCGATCCAAGCCATGCGGCGGTCAGCAATGTGAAGGTGACCGCCAGAAACAAATCCACCAACTGGAATCAAGAAGTGACGACGGACAGTTCCGGGTCTTATTCCTTTCTGAGCATGCCGATCGGGCAATATTCGATTACCGTGGAGTTGAACGGCTTTAACACTGCGACGGCCGAGCTGGTTCTCGAGACCGCGCAAAAAGGACGCCAGGATTTTGAATTACAGGTCGGCCAGACAACACAGACGATAACGGTCGAAAGCTCGACGCAAAGTCTTTCGACGCAGGATGCGTCGCTGGGCGCGGTAATCAACAACAACACCGTTTCGGACACGCCGCTATACCTGAGGAATTGGGACGACCTGCTGAGGCTGGTACCGGGCGTTCAGTCGAACCGCTACACGGACCAGAGCGGCGCGACGAGCGCGGGCCGCACAGGCGCCTTCAACGTGCATGGGGTGCATTCCCTGCAAAACGATTTCATCCTCGATGGGATCGATAACAACACGTTTTCTGAAAACGTGCAGGAATTGAGCACCCAAGCCTCTCGGCCTTCCGTGGATACGATTCAGGAATTCAAGGTCATCACCAATCCATATTCGGCGGAATATGGCCGCAGCCCGGGCGCCGCGGTGGTGGTCACGACCAAGGGCGGCACGAACCAGATTCACGGCGTGCTTTACGAATATCTGAGAAATAATTTCTTCGACGCGAACGACTTTTTCTCGAACCGCAGCGGGCTGACCAAGCCGAAGAACAACCAAAACCAGTTTGGGGGCAGCGTCGGGGCTCCCATCGTGCACGACAAGCTTTTCGCGTTTTTCAATTACGAAGGCACGCGGATCAGCCGTGGCGTTTCGCGAGTTTCGACCGTGCCTCTGGACAACGAACGCCTAGGCGACTTCAGCTCAGCCGCGGCGGCCGCCAATGGTTTCAGCGCTCCCTACCCGACAATCTATGACCCGACGACTGGTGCTCCATTTCCCAACAATCAAATTCCATCCGGTGACATCGATCCCTTTGCGACAAAGATCCTGGCCCTGTTTCCCGAGCCGAATTTGCCGGGAGAACTGAACAACTATATCCGCAACGCGCTGCTGACCGACGATCTAGACAGCTACAACGGGCGCGTGGACTGGGTGCCGACCCAAAAAGACACCGTATTCGTGCGCTACAGCTATTCAAACCGCAACCGATTTATCCCGGGTTTCTACGGAGGCATTGGCGACGGGACATCGACGTCGGCCTGGGGCCGGCAGGTCTTGAAAGGCCAGAGCGCGGTGATCGGATGGACGCACGTCTTCAATCCAACGTTGGTGAACGAGTTTCGCATCGGTTTCAGCCGAAACTACTCGTTTGCGGCGCAGGATCCGTTCGGGAAAAACCAGGTAGACGAGTTTGTTCCGGGAGTGCCTGAGAATCCCGCAGTCGCCGGCGGCATCTCACAGATTACCCTCACCAACCTTACATTCATCGGCTCGCCCGACTTTTTGCCCAAGCAGCAGGCCCCGCAGCAATACCAGTGGGTGGACACGCTGTCCAAGACGCTCGGCCGACATTCGCTGAAGTTCGGTGTGGACTTGCGTGCTCCGATGCGAAATATCTATCAGGACGAGCCGGGGACGCGCGGTTCGTTGACCTTCGACAAGATCTTCACCTGTCAGCGGGATGCCACCACCAACCAATGCACTGGGAATACCGGCTATTCCTACGCGGACTTCCTGCTCGGCTACGTGAAGGGCTCCCAATTGACCAACGTTGCGTTCGTGGATCAGCGGCTGTGGATGCTGTCCGGATTTGTGCAGGATGACATCAAGCTGCGCTCAAACCTGACGGTCAACCTTGGTTTGCGCTACGACTTCTCGACGCCAGCGATGGAAGGAAAAAATGGCATGGCCAACTTCGACCCGGCGGCGAACGGCAGTACGGGCGGATTGGTTTTCGCATCGGACGGCTCGATCGAGCAGCGTTCACTCGTTCAGGTCAATAAACGCAACTTCGCTCCCCGGGTCGGAGTTTCCTACGCGGTCACGCCAAGGACCGTGCTGCGCGGCGGCTATGGAATCTACTACATGCTTTTCGAGCGGTTCGGCAGCGAAGACCAGCTGGCACTTAACGCTCCGTTCATCGTGAACAACGTGCAATCGGCGCCGTCGACGGCGTCCGCGCCGTTGTTCCTGCTGCAGGACGGTTTTCCGGCGAACTCGCTTGATCCGAATCAGCCCGGGTTGTTGAGCCGGGTGCGTGTTCGCGCCGTGGATCCGAATACGCCGTCGCCCTACGTGCAGCAGTGGAGCCTTGGCGTGCAACGCGACCTCGGGCAAGACTTCATCGGCGCGCTCGATTACGTGGGAACCCACTCCGCGCACCTGAACGTTCTTGCCGACTTGAACCAGCCGCTCTTTGATTCGACTGGTAAGGTCGGAACCGCGCGGCCCTTCCCTACGTTCGGATACATCGAGTACCAGCTTCCGGCGGGGATGGCCAAATACAACGGGCTTGAAGCCAGTCTAGAGCGACGCTTCAAAAATGGTTACAGCTTGCGCTTCGCCTACACCTATTCGCGCAGCATCGACAACACTCCACAGGAATTGGAGACGAATTCAGGCAGCGCGCCAAACGGCCGGGACTATTCCTCATGGTTCGGTCCAAGCGATTTCGACACGCCGCACCGTGTGGTAGTCAGCTACGTCTACGAGCTGCCGTTCGGGCGCAATCGAAAATTCGTGCGCGATGGCGTCCTTTCCTACATCATCGGTGGCTTCAAGACCTCCGGTGTATACACGTTCGCAAGCGGCCGGCCGTTCACGGTGAGCTCGGGAGGCAGCATCGCGAACTCGTTGGACGCGTTTGGCGCCGTCGCGGCGACTCCGATTCAAATTGGTGATCCGCACATTGTCGGCAACGTCGATTGCTGGTTCTTCGTCGCAGGAAACAGCTCCTGCACGGCCCTTGCGCCCGGCTTCGGCGATGCCTATCAGCTGCAGAGTCCGGGATTACTCGGAAACGTTGGGCGCAACACCTTGCGCGGGCCGCACACCAACGTGTTTGACTTCGCGCTGATGCGGGATTTTCCCATTCATGAATCCGTCGGATTGCAGTTCCGATGGGAAGTGTTCAACCTGACCAATACCGTCCAGTTCGGGCAGCCGAGCAATAACTTCAGCAGCGGGTCGGCGGGCAAAATCACCTCACTTGCCGGCGATCCGCGCGTGATGCAGTTGGCACTGCGGCTATCGTTCTGAGACTTCCGACAAATTGCACTTTACCGGGAATCCGACTAGCGGGAATATCCTGACTCGCAACCAAGGGGGAAGGGATGGGCAAGATTCGGATTTGGCAGATCACTTTGCTGGCGGCGGTTTCTCTGACCACAGCCGCCGACCCCAGGCCCGGAACAGAACCGTGGCGTCCAGGGGCGCGGGTGCTCCTGGACGCGCATAACTGCTATCCCTATTTTGAATGGTGGAGCGACCGCATTGACCGCGCGCTTTCCACCGGCACGCCTCTCGCCATTGAGCAGGATTTGCTTTGGGCGAAGAATCCGCGAACCGGCAAGCTCGGCTCGGTCGTAAGCCACGGCGCTCCGGCTACCGGTGTAGAACCGGGAATGCAGGAATATTTCTTCGAGCGCGTGCGGCCGATTGTTGAGAAGGCCATCCGCGAAGGCAATCATGGCGATTGGCCACTGATCACGCTCAATTTGGATTTGAAGTCGGAAGAGCCCGAGCATTTGGAAGCCATCTGGCAGCTACTCACACAATACAAAGATTGGATTTCGAGCGCACGCCGTACCGCTGGCAGCGAACGGGTGGAACCGCTCGAGGTCAGGCCAATTTTGGTGCTCACCGGAGAATCAGACGCGCAGAAGGCTGTTTTTTATGATCAGGTGCCCGCTGGCGAGCCGCTCCTGGTCTTTGGCGCGGTGCCAACGAACACCAAAGATCCTACGGCGGCGCCAGAGCAGCTTGAGCCGCACGCCGCCGACAACTATCACCGCTGGTGGAACAACAGCTGGCAGGTAATTGAACCGGACGGCCAGCCCAAGGCCGGCGAATGGACACCGCAGAAAGAAGCACGCTTGGCTTCTTTGGTGCGCTATGCGCACGCGAGAAATCTGTGGATTCGTTTTTACACGCTGGATGGCGCTCGAGCGGCCGAACTGAGTTGCCATGGGTGGTTTCGCGGTTATAACTTCGGGTCGCAGGAAGCGGTAAGGAAGCGCTGGGCGGCGGCTAGGAAAGCTGGCGTCGACTATATCGCCTCCGACCAATATGAGGAAATTGGAGGGTATCTGAGGTCGCAGCGCTGAGGCCTGGATGTTTCGCTAGTTGTGTCCGGTGTTGATGGACGCCATATGCTGCGCATGCACTCCGCCGCGGTGGGGACGTGAGTTGAGAAACGCTGTGTCGCCGGGTAAACTAATCCAGTGGAAGTTTCGGGCCGTCCCGAATCCCAGAGGATTTTGTGCCGGACAGCTGAACGAGGCGACGGCCAGCGTGCGAAACAAAGGAGAAGCTGAATGGCATATGTGATTGCCGAACCGTGCATCGGCACCAAGGACACTGCCTGCGTGGACGTGTGCCCGGTGGATTGCATCCACCCCCGAAAAGATGAGCCGGAACATGAGGGCGTGACGCAACTCTACATCAATCCGACGGAGTGCATCGATTGCGGGGCATGCGTTCCGGTTTGTCCGGTGACTGCAATTTTCGCGATGGAAGATCTGCCGGAAAAGTGGCAGACGTTTGCGTCGACCAATACCGACTGGTACGCCAAGAAGTAAGCGAACCCGACTGTGCGGATTGTGGAGCGGCACGCCCCGGCGTGCCGCTTTTGTATTTGGCGCGGCATGCGGGCGTCTTGTTGCGCCAACCCAGGGACGTTTACCTACATCTATGCATAAGACTTTTTGGAATGGGAAGCTACAAAGGCGGATTTGATTGAAAAGAATGGCACGGATTTTTGCTTGGTGGCTGGGTGCCATAGTCACGAGCGGCACCGTTTTTGCGCAACAGCCTGCCGTACCCGGCGCGAATAAGGCTGCGGCGGCAGCGCGCCCTGTTTCGCTCGAAGGTGATTGGAGCGGTGTGCTGCAGGTCGGCGATACCGAACTGCAACTGGTGCTGCATCTTTCAAAAGACGCTCAGGGTGAATGGCATGCCAAGCTGGACAGCCTGAATCAAGCGGTCTTTGGCATGGACGCTTCGCAAGTGACGCGCGAAGAAGACACGCTGCGCTTTGAGATCGCTTCGGTTGGCGCAAAATTTCAGGGAAAAATTCAGCCGGACCACCGCACCATCCGCGGGCTTTGGGAGCAGAGCGGCACGGGTCTGCCATTGAAATTCGAAAAGCGCGCTGCTGGCCCGGCTTCGCGCGGCGTCGCAGCCAAAGCTGTTTCGAAAGCCGAAGGCACGTGGCAGGGCGCGATCGAAGTGACCAACATGCGTATGCGCTTGCAGATGCACGTTTCCCATGATGACCAGGGGAAATTGGTGGCTTCCGTCGACAGCCTCGACCAGGGGATCCAGGGGATTCCCGCTGCAAAGGTTACGGAAACAAATGGCCAGCTGAGTTTTGAGATTCCGGCATTTCAAGCCGAATATCACGGAACGCTGAGCGCGTCCAAAAATGAAATTGCGGGCGAGTGGGCGCAGAACGACTCCGCCGAAAAGCTGGATTTTCGGCGTTCCGACCAGCCGCTCGAACTGCGGCGGCCACAAAACCCAGCCAAGCCCTATCCGTACGCGGTCGAAGAGGTATCTTTCTCGGCGGGGGATGGCAAGTCGACGCTGGCCGGCACGTTGACCATACCCCAAGGCACCGGCCCATTTCCCGCCGCAGTGTTTGTCGGCGGATCGGGGCCGACCGATCGCGACGAAACAACGGCCGGACACAAGCCCTTCCTGGTGCTGGCGGATCTGCTTACGCGAAAGGGAATTGCGGTTCTTCGTTACGACAAGCGCGGTATAGCGCAGTCCACGGGCAACTATGAACTAGCTACGCTGGACGATTTGACGAGCGATGTACAGGCTGCGCTGAATTATTTGAAAGCACGGAAGGAAGTGGATAGGAAGCGCGCCGGCGTATTGGGCCACAGTGAAGGCGGAATACTGGCCGCTCAGCTGGCCGTGCGTATCGGCGATTTGGACTGGCTGGTGCTTCTTGCGACGCCTGCCACTAGCGGCGAACGGACGCTGCTTCGCCAATCCGAACTGATTGCACGCACTGGCGGCTTGCCCGAGGAGCAGATCGCACGCAGTCAGCAATTTGATCGCATGGCCTACGCCGCGGTGCGCGAGGAAAAAAGTTCAGCGGCCCTGGAGGTGCGCTTGAAGGATCTGATCGAAAAAAGCGGACTCAGTGCGTCCATGCCGCCGGCCGCGCTAGAAGCGCAAATCCGGCTGATGACCACGCCATGGTTCCGGCAGTATCTGGATTTCAATCCTGCCCCACTGTTGGAACAGGTCAAATGTCCGGTGTTAGCTCTGAGCGGCGATCGCGATTTGCAAGTGGATGCCGACGAGACCGTGCCGGTGCTTCGGCAGGCCTACGAAAAAAGCGGCAACAAAGATTTCACGGTGATGGAAATTGAAGGCGTCAATCACCTTTTCCAGAAAGCACAATCCGGTTCGCCCGCGCTTTATGGTGCAATCGAGGAAACCATCGCGCCGGAGGTGCTGAACGCAATCGGTGGATGGCTCGCCAAGCACACCGCGCAATAGGGCCAAGCCATCTCCGGATCACGGGTTGCCTACTGGCTGCACGCGCTTGCCATGTGCTCCTGCAAATGAAAAGCGCAAGGTATTATAGGGACGGAGCTCGATAACGTCCCCGTGCCGCCAAAATTTCACCTCTCACTGCTGATTCACGCGCATCAACCGGTCGGCAATTTCGAAGACGTCATGGAGCGCTGCTACCAGCAGGGCTATCTGCCCTTTGCGCTGCTGCTCGAGAAACATCCGGCCATCCGCGTGGCGCTGCACTATTCCGGTCCGTTGCTGTTGTGGGTGAAAGCACACCATCCAGAATACTTTGAGCTGCTCCGCCGGCTAGTACGACGCCGGCAGGTCGAAATGGTCGGCGGGGGATTTTACGAGCCCATCCTGGCGGTGATTCCACCGGAAGACCAGCGCGAACAACTGGACCGTCTTTCCGCATACATTGAAGAGCATTTTGGCGAAAAACCTTCCGGCGCATGGTTGGCGGAACGCGTTTGGGAACCCCAGCTGCCATCCGTCCTGGCGTCGGCGCAAATCGGCTACACACTGGTGGACGATTTTCACTTTCTTTGCGCCGGTTTTGAGCCACCGGAACTCTTCGGCGCCTATCAGGCAGAAGATCGCGGCAAAAGCGTGCGCTTGTTCGCCGGACAGAAAGCGCTGCGCTACCTGATTCCCTGGGAAAAGGTCTCGGACGCCATCGCGTATCTAAAAGAGTCGGCAGCTATGCATCCCGACGGCGTCGCCATCTTCGGTGATGACATGGAAAAATTCGGCGTGTGGCCCGGCACGTACGAACATTGCTACACCGACCGCTGGCTGGAGGAGTTTTTCATCGCGCTCGAAGCCAACGCGGAGTGGCTCAGTCTGACGCCCCCGGGCGAGTATGCGAAAACTCATGCTCCGTTTGGCCGCGCCGACTTGCCGGCCGCGTCGTATCCCGAAATGATGGAATGGGCGCTGCCGACGTCGGTTCGGCAACGCTTCCACCTGGTGCAACAGGAGTTCGCTAAGCGCCCGGAAGTTGCGGCATTTCTGCGCGGTGGTTCGTGGCGCGGATTTTTCCGCAAATATCCGGAAGCCAATCTGCTCCACAAGAAAATGTTGCGCGCTAGCACGCGTTTGGCCGCGGTTCCGCAGCGGCGCACCGAGGCGCGCAGTTCTCGGGAAGTCGCCGACGCGCGCGATTTGCTGCTCCGGGCGCAGTGCAACGACGCGTACTGGCACGGCGTTTTCGGCGGCTTGTACGCCCCGCACCTGCGCACCGAACTTTGGCGCAATCTCATTCGCGCCGAAGCTGCCGCCGACCGGCTGACGCCTGGCGGCCAGATCGGCCGCGTCGAGCTACTCGACTACGACGCCGACGGCAAGAACGAATTGCTCTTCACCGGCCCCGAATATCAAGCGCTGATCAAGCCGTCCGATGGTGGAACTTTGGCTGCTCTCGATTTTCGGCCAGTGTGCGCGACGCTGGTGAATTCCTTGCAGCGTCGGCCCGAGGCGTATCACGCGCGACTGCGCGAAGCTTCGCTGGCAAAGACCGAAGCGGGCACTCCTCTGCACGAACAAACGCGGGTCAAGGAGCCTAACCTGGAGCGCTTCCTGCAATACGACCGCTGGCCTCGTCACGCTTTTCGCATTCTCGTCTTCGATCCCAAACGCACCCATGCCGAGTACGAATCACTGCAGCTGATGGAAGACCCGTGTTTCGCTTCTGGCGAATTCGTAGTGCAATCGTCTGGCCCGTTCCAGGCGGACCTTACTCGCGAAGCGACGATTCGAGCCAGCCATCCCACAAGCATCGCCACACCGGTTTTTGTGACCAAGCGTTTTTCCTTTTCTCCCGCGCCCGGCGGGTGCGAAGTGTCCTGTGAGGTGGGCTTGAAGTTGAAGGAAGCGCTCGATCGGGCGGTGATCGTGGCGGTCGAAACGGTTATCAATCTGCTGGCGCCCGATGAAGGCGATCGCTTTTTCGAAACGCCATCCGGCCCGCAGAGCCTGCGCTACAGTGGCGCGCTGCCTGGGCCGGTTCTTCACATGCAGGATGGATGGCAGAAAATTCGCGTCACGCTGCACGCGCCCGGATCAGAAAATTTCTGGATCGCGCCGATTGAAACCGTTTCCGAATCCGAGGACGGCTTCGAGCGAGTCTATCAAGGCTCGCAGATTCTGGCCCGCTGGCGTCTCAGCACACAAAAAGTACTTTCTGCGCGCGTCGTCTGGCGCCTGGAAACAATCTGAACCGCTGTTGCGGCGATATTAGTAAATCGACCCGCCGGGCTGCGTCGAACTCAACACGCCCGCATTGGCCGACACGCTGTAGCTAACACCGCCGTGCCCGGTCCAAGTCGACAAATTAAAGGTCCCGCCGGCGACGATGCGATACACAGCAATATTCTGATACGTCAGCGGCGTTTTCGCCTGACAAACCTGGGGAGCTCCGGGCGCCTGCAAAAAATAAACCGTACTGATGCCCACGACCGTGCCGTTCCCGCTGCCGTCGATCAGCAGGGCGGTTTGTTCGTCAATCGAAATGCCGCGTGGCGCAGCGGACCATCCATTCAAGTTGATTCGGCAGAAGAACGCCAGGTCGCGCCCCATGCGGTCACGCGTCACAAAGTGCGGATCGCCGATCAATAGGGCGACGCTCGGGATGCTCACAAAATCGCGGTCCAGCGTGATGTACCGGGTGAACGGATCCGCCAGCGCCTGGCTCGAAGTCACACCCTGGCTCGCCAGCGCCGTGTACACAAATTGCGACAGCACATTCATGCCTGCGCTGGTCCCGCCGATCGGTACGCCCCGCGCGATCAACCCTTGCAGCGCGGTTTCGACCGGCGTGCCCTTCCAAAAATTGATGTAGTTCGATTGGTCGCCGCCGGCGATCCACAATGCCTCCGCGTTCTGGATGGTACTGATCACAAACGGGTCACTCGCTGCGGTGCGGTTCGGGGTAATCAGCGTGGCCACGGAATTTTCGTTCGGGCAAAGCTGCTGAATGTAGGGATTGTAAGCATCCGTGCCGGTCGCACGAATCACCAGAAAATCGCCGTTGCCGCTGCGCTGGCACATCCACTGAAACGCCGCGTCCACGTCGGTGCCGCCGCCCATCAACACCGTTCCCGCGGTCGTAGCCGTCGAAACGTCTGAGGGATTTCCGACCCGGAAATACGAGTAGCTTTTCGCGGCGTAGGTCTCGCCGACAAAGCACCACGCCAATGCCAACCCGAGAATGATCTTTTTCATTCCGTCACCTGAAGTATGAAGTTCCAGCGCGCGCATCATATCCCTGCGCGTTCGCTTCTGGCAACGGCAACTATTGGCGAGAACTGGCTATTCCACGATCCACAGGTTTTGCGCGAACGGCCAATGGTGATCGATCCATTGCGCGATTTGGCGGAAGCCGGCGCGCTGCGCCATTTGCGCGGGCTCATCGGGCGAATACTTGTGCGAACTCTCCGTCCAAATCGTTTCGCCTTCTTCCATGCAAAAGTACAGCGACGCGCCGGGTATCTCGATGCGCTGTCTTCGCGTCGATTGTAAGTGCATCTCCATGCGACGTTGCTCTTCGTTCCAGACGGCCAGGTGGCGAAATTCGCGCAACTGAAAATTGCCGCCCAGTTCGCGATTGACCCGCGCCAGCAAATTCAAATTGAATGCCGCGGTCACCCCCACCGGGTCGTCGTAGGCCTGGATTTGCAGCGCTACATCCTTCTCCAAGTCGGTTCCGAGCAGCAGCGAATCGCCCGAGTGCAGCGCGGCTCGCACTTGTCGCAAGAAATCGTCGGCTGCGGGACGGTCGAAATTTCCGATCGTGCTTCCCAAAAACAGCACGCAGACGTGTTCGCCGGGTTCGCGCCGTGCCGCTACCGCGCGCAAGCCCTCCAGATACGGCTTCTCGTAACCCACCAGGCTCACGAAATCCAGTTGGCCAAGCTCTTTTTCGCACGCCGCCAGCGCCGCCGGCGAAATTTCGATTGGATAGTAAAAAGTCCGCTGCCGTTTCGACAGCACTTCCAGGATCATGCGTGTCTTCTTACCGCTTCCGCTTCCGAGTTCCGCCACATGCGTCGGCGTCGGCATCCGCGACATCATCTCTTCCGCATGCTTCTGCAGCAGCCGCGTATCGGCCCGAGTCAGCCCATACTCCGGCAGCAGGCAAATCGCTTCGAAAAGCTCCGATCCAACTTCATCGTATAAATATTTGCTCGGCAATTCTCGCTGACCGCTCTTGCTGAGCCCAGCGCGAACATCCGCGGCAAACTCCGAAATTGCCTTCTGCGAAAGCGATTGGACGATCATCTCGACTCCAAGGGCCAGGGTGACCTGCCAGTTTCTTCCTGCTCTGCTTTAGTCTTCCACACAACGAAATGTTGCATAGACATACGGATAATGCGGCTGGAACCAGTTTCGGAAAGAGCGCCGCAGCATGCACGCGGCCGTGCGTTGTGAGCCGCCCTTCATCACATAGTGCTTCCCATCAAAAAAATTCGCCGAATAACCGGGATAAAACGGCATCGGCGCAAAGCCCGGATGCGGCGCAAAAATCGTTCGCGTCCACTCCCATCCGTTCCCCAGCAGATCGTGTATTCCAAACGCGCTCGCTCCGTCGGGGTGCGTTCCGCATGGCGCCGATTCCCAGTGTGCGAAGTCAAAATTTCCAAAATGCGGCGCGGGCGCTTCGTCGCCCCAGGGGTACTGGCGCTGCGCATCGGATCCTGGTGTTCCATATGCTGCGCGATGAAACTGTTCTTCTGTCGGCAGCTTGCGTCCGAGCCATTTCGCGTAAGCCGTCGCTTCCGCATGGCTTACATACACCGGATGATCGACCTGCAGCCGGGTGTCGCCAAACATTCCTCGTTGCATCCAGATATTTCCGTCGCGATACCAGAATGCCGGGTGCTCGACTCCAGTCTCTTCACGCCACGCCCAATCCGCCGCGCTCCACAAGGAGCGATTGCGGTATCCGCCATTCTGCATGAACAACAAAAACTGCCGGTTGGTTACGTTGTGGTTTTCGATCGCGAATTCCGGCACGTTCACGGTCACCATCCCGCGCTCGTTGTCCCACCCGAATTGCGCTGAATCGCGCGCCAGCCCCAGGGTCGCGGGTCCCGCCTCGATCTCCATCAGCCGGTGCCGGATTTGTGGTGCCATCCATCGCTGCTCGGCCCGTGGAGCCTGCTTATTGTCCGCCGCCAGCCGGTGGAACATATACGCCAGCGTTTCCGCATGCATCAGGCGATGCTCAATCGCCGTATTCAGCATGGTCAGGATGTGCGGATGTCCCTGGCTCGGCTGTTCGAGCGTCCTCTCGATGGCCGAGTCCAGCTCCGCGCGCAAGCGCCGCTTGTATAGATCAACCTCGCTCCGTGCCGGCCATTCTTCCGGCTTGTCAGAAGGCAAGCCTCCGCCCACCGGATCAATTCCAAACGCAAACAACTGATCAAATGTTGGATGGAAACGTTTCAGTCCGAATGCTCGCTGCCCCAGCAAATTCCAGTCGAAGGCTTCGACATGCCCGACGTAGAAAATAACACGATGCCGCTCTGCAATCGGCCGCTCGTAGAAGGCTTGGTCTCGCAAGATTTGAAACAGTTGGTCGGTGGTACTTCGCGCGTGCGCCAACCGTACTTGGTATTCGTGGCGAGTACGAACGGCGGTGGCGAGTGCTCCCATGAAAGTCCCTTCCTTTGATGCGGCTTCCCTGAGAAGGATGCGCCGAATTTTCGGCGCGGGAGAGGCTGGCTAAGTTAGGATGTTGACGCTGCGGCGCGAACGCTGTCAACCGGATCGACTGCAAAAACGCCTTACATGACCAACCCTATCATCGAGCTTCGCCAGGTGGAATACCAAATTTCTACTATTTCGTCGGCCCCGATTCTCGCCGGCGTTTCTCTCCGGGTTAATCGTGGTGAAACAATTGCTCTCCTCGGCCGCAGCGGCAGCGGCAAGACTACTCTACTGAAATTGATCAATGGCCTTCGGCGCGCCACCTCGGGCTCCGTACTGGTTCAGAAACGCGATGTCCTTGATTGGAACATCACAGAGCTTCGTCGCGGCGTCGGCTATGTCATCCAGGAGATCGGTCTCTTTCCCCACCTAACCGTGCGTGAAAACGTTTGCCTGGTGCCCCAACTCGAGCATTGGCCCGCCGATCGCATCTCGTCCCGATATGTCGAAGTCCTCCAGGCTGTCGGTTTGTCCCCCTCGGTTTACTCGCATCGCTACCCCCGGGAACTGTCTGGCGGTCAGCGCCAGCGTGTCGGCGTAGCCCGTGCCCTGGCCGCCGACCCGGAGATTCTTCTCATGGACGAACCGTTCGGCGCGCTGGACCCGGTCAGCCGCGCCGAAATCCAGCGTGAGTTCCTGGCGCTGAACGGCAAGATGTCGAAAACGGTGGTTTTTGTCACCCACGACGTCCGCGAAGCGCTGCTGCTCGGCACCCGTGTTGTTCTTCTGGACTCCGGCCGCGTCATCGCTGAGGCCACACCGCATGAATTTGTCCGGCTGGCTCATCCCGTCGCGCGCGAATTTCTGGCGGCGGCCGAACTCACGACGGGAGCCCAGGCATGAACGCCTGGCAATTCATGACCAGTCATCGCGTCGAAATTCTGGCCGCCACGCGCGAGCATCTGGTCCTGGTTCTGATTTCGATGGTCATCGCCGCCGCCATCGGTGTTCCGCTGGGCCTGACGATCGTTGGGCGACCCCGTCTTCGCGCCGGAGCGCTCGCGGTCGCCAGCGTTCTCCAGACGATTCCGAGCCTCGCGCTGTTCGGCTTTCTGATTCCCCTGCCGTTTATTGGCGGAATTGGTGCCCACACTGCGATCGTCGCGCTGGTTCTCTACGCGCTCTTGCCGATTCTCCGCAACACCTACGTCGGACTAAGCAGCGTTGATCCCGCCATTCTGGAGGCGGCCGAGGGCATGGGCATGAGCGAGCAGCAGATTCTTTTTCGTGTGCGCCTGCCGCTCGCCAGCAGCGTCATCATGGCCGGCATCCGCACTGCCGCCGTTATAACGATTGGAGTGGCCACGATCGCGGCAGCCATTGGCGCAGGCGGTCTCGGTACTTTTATCTTTCGCGGCGTGGCGATGGTGAGCGACGCCGTCATTCTCGCCGGCGCAATTCCCGCCGCAATCCTAGCGCTGCTTGCCGATTTTCTTTTGGGCCTTCTCGAACGCCGCTTGCGGGTTACCTGAGCATGGCCCGCACTCTGCTTTCCTGCCTGCTGGCTCTTGCACTCTTCGCTCTAGCGTGCGGTTCGCCGAAAAAGCCGCACCTGGTGGTCACCTCAAAATTCTTTACCGAACAGGTCATCCTCGGCGAACTTCTCGCTCAGCACATCGAAGCTCGCACCGGCATCCCGGTCGTTCGCAAAACCAATCTCGGTGGCACCCTGCTGGTTCACAAAGCGGTGCTTTCCGGAGATGTCGATCTCTATGTCGAATACACCGGCACGGCGCTCACCGCCGTCCTGGGCGAAACACCGGAAGGCGATTCGAGCACGGTCTATCAGCGGGTTCGCGACGGATATGCCGAACGGTTCGCTCTTGAGGTCACCGAACCCCTCGGCTTTGAAAATACCTTCGCCATGGTCATTCGCGGCGACGACGCTCGCAATCATCGTCTCGCTAAAATTTCTGATATCGCTCCGTTCGCTCCGCGCTGGCGCGCCGGAGTCGGCTACGAATTCCTGGAGCGACCCGATGGCTATCAGGGCTGGACCCAGCGCTACGGTTTGCAATTTGGCAAGCCCCCGAGCGTCCTCGACCTTGGCCTGATTTATCGCGCCTTAGCCGAAAAAAAAGTGGACATCGTCGCCGGCAATTCCACTGATGGATTGATTGACGCTCTCGGCTTGGTCCCTCTCGAGGACGACCGCCGCTACTTTCCGCCCTACGACGCCGTGCCGGTTGTCCGCAGAGCAGCGCTGGAAAAATTTCCGCAATTGCGTTCCGCTCTTGCCGATCTGGCGGGCAAGATCTCGGTGGAAGACATGCGCCGTCTCAACCGCGAAGTTGACGCCGACCAGCGCGACGTGGTCGCCGTCGTCCGCGAATTCCGTGCCACCAAAGGCCTATGATCTAGCGGCCGCCTGCTGAGAGGAGCCCTGGCGTTTGGACCTCTTCAGGCCGTCGCGAACCGAGTTCCATCCGGTGCGCACTGCCGGGAGGTCGCTCTCATTTAGCCGGATCGAACCGCAGCGGCTTATCCGATCCGTTCACAAACAGGTAAAGCTTTCCGTCCTTCACTGCAAACCGCTGCGCGCTTTCCAGTGCCTTCAAGAACTCCGTCTCTTGCGTCGAAGCCTCTCCGACGCACGCCATCCGGGTCGAAGCCAGCGGTCCTAGTTTTATCGCACTTCCGTTAATTTCGGCCGTTCCGGTGAACCGGTTGCACGAGCCGTTCCCCGCTACTTTTCCCGCTTCGGGAAATGTCAGCGTCGCGCGCGAATTCGCGATCACCGCCTTACCGGCCAAATCCTCGAGGTTCCACTGCGTGTCCGTCAAAGTCACCTGCGCTGGGATCGGTGCCTCGGGCGCAGCCTTCTGCGCCGGCTGGTTCTCCGCATTGCAGGCGGCAAGAATCACACCCACCAGTACGCCAGTGCCCAGGAACGTTCTGTTCATTTCTATTCCCCGGGGATCAGTCGGCGCGGCGCCCCTATCCTTAGTCACCAACGCAGCCGATGCAAGCCCGAAATTCCGCCGCTAACCTTGGGGGTCCAGTTTGAATTCTTGCATGGTCACCCAATAACTCAAGAATTCAACCTGAACCGCTATGCCGCCGACACGTCGGTTGCCCCTCATGCTCGCGCTCTGCTACAGTCCCAAAAGAACCGCAAAAAGGTGATTCCCATGGCCTTACCGCAAGACTTGCTCGAAATGCTGGTCTGCCCGATCTGCAAGGAACACGTTCAGCCGCTAGCCGAACCAAGCGGACTCAAATGTCCGGTGTGCCGCCGCATTTATCCGGTGCGCGACGACATTCCGGTGATGCTGCCCGAAGAAGCGTCCGTCGCCAGCGAGTAAATTCCGCAAAGGATTCCGCCGTCGTATGTCCAATTCTGTCCGAGAGTCGCTGCCTCGCCTCAAACGCCTGCTTGCGAAGGTCAAGGGCTGTCGCATTGGCGTCCTCGGCGACCTGATGCTCGATCGCTATTTGTGGGGAACCGCGTCGCGCCTCTCTCCCGAGGCGGCCGTTCCCGTGGTGGATTTCGCCGAACAGAGTGAATGTCTCGGCGGCGCCGGCAACGTTGCTGCGAATCTGGCCGCGCTCGGCGCTCGCGTAGAAGCTTTTGGCGTTTTAGGCGAAGATGAACCCGGCCGCGCGTTACGTTCTTGTCTCCGTTCTGCGGGAATCGCTGAGCAAGGTGCCGTGGCTGATAAATCGCGCATCACCACCGTCAAAACCCGCGTCATCGCTCGGCATCAGCAGATCGTCCGGATTGATCGGGAAAGACGCGATGCTGTCGTGCCGCCGCTCGAAGAAAAACTCTTTCGCCAGTTGATCGCGTCCTTGAAAAAGCTCGACGGCCTGGTTCTTTCCGACTATGACAAAGGCCTCATCACCGACGCCTTCGCCGAGCGCGTCCTGAGCGCTTGCCATCGTCTGAAGGTTCCCGTGTTCGTGAAGCCCAAGACTTCGCGGCTCTACGCTTATCGCGGCGCCCGCGTGATTGTGTGCAACACCAAAGAAGCCGGTTTCTTCGTCACCCGTTCGCTGCAAGACGAAACATCCGTCGAGGAAGCCGGCCGCAACCTATTGGCGCATTTCGGTTGTAGCGCGGTGGTCATCACGCGCGGCGAAAAAGGCATGAGCATCTTCGAGGAGTCGACACCGCGCCACATCACCATTCCGGCCACAAGTTTTGAAGTCACCTACGCCCGCGTGGGCCAGCCCGGCGTAGAGCGAGGCGCCACCGGCCGCCAGGTTTTCGACGTCACCGGAGCCGGCGATACCGTGCTGAGCGTCCTCTCCCTTGCCGTTGCCGCCGGAGCTTCGCTTCTCGATGCCGCTGTCCTGGCCAATACCGCCGCCGGCGTCGTGGTCGGAAAACTCGGCACTGCCAGCGTCACCATCCCCGAACTCGCCGCCGCCCTCGACGACCTCCATCGCTCCACCTAATCGTTATATGCCGGAAGCTTTCGGTACCTTTTGGGGGTTGCCTTTGCTGGCATTCACCTAGGCCTCGCCTGAATCCTACTTTTCTTTTCAAGATCGTGCGCTAGTCCTGAGTCTCTATTGGGGATCCTTGCCAAGACGATCGGCAAGCCCTTTGTTTTTAATGCGTTGCTATGACAGCCGGGGTGGGGGAAGTGCCATCGTCTTTCGCGCCGAGGTGGCAGCTTTGATTCCAACCGGAATTACAAAAGGACTTAGAACGAGGGTGGGAAGCTGAACGACTTGTCGCCTGAATTCACCCACAGGTTCAGCTGTTTGGTGCGCCGGCTTTTCTCCACATCATTTCTATCCGGCAAGGGGGAAAAGGGGCTCACTTCCACCAGTAGGACCACCCCGTTCGATCCGCGCCGCGAGGAGGCTTTCACGATCGAATAGCTCTTTACCGGGCCGTAATAGCCGCCATCGGGCCCCCAGTCCGCCAGGAAGTCCCCGTACTTGTAGCTCTCCTGTGGCTTCCACAGCTGGTACGCTTGCTTGGTGTCATTCGCCACCAGCGCATCCAGAAAATGTTCGGCGGCTTTCTTCTCGGGATAGTAGCGGAAAGTAAAATACAACACCGCGCCCAGCGCCAAGACCAGCGCCACGCCCGTGTACGTCAGCGCCTTGTATTTGTTGGACGGTTCCGGAGGAGGCGAGAGAAGTGACATTTGTTTTTTCAGCGAGTCGATTTACGCGCAGGGTAGCCGCATTCATCCTAACAAATCGGGCACGTTCCTCACAAAGGCACGCCAGTCTTGTTAGACGCCGCTGCTACGCTTCCAGTGCCCCGCCGGCGCCCTCAGGCAATTCAATTTCGTACTTCGTTCGCACCTTTTCGCGGTGCACTTCCAGCGCCAGCCCGATCAAACGATCAATCAACTCGCGGAAGGGAATCCCGCTCGCTTCCCATAACTTGGGATACATGCTGATCGAGGTGAAGCCGGGAATCGTGTTCACTTCGTTCAGGAAAAGTTTGCCGCCTTTCTTTTCCAGAAAGAAGTCCACACGAGCCATCCCGGAAAGTTCCAAGGTCTTAAACGCTGAAACTGCGAGCGCTTGGATCTTTTTCACCTGCGCCGGCTTCAGCTTTGCGGGAATGATCAGTGCTGTGCCTTCTTCCAGGTATTTTGCGGTGTAGTCGTAAAATTCGCGATGCGGCACGATTTCGCCCGGTACCGACGCCTTCGGATCGTGATTACCGAGCACCGACACTTCGATTTCGCGCGCGCTGACCGCCCGCTCCACCAGGATCTTCATCGCAAATTCCGACGCAAGATCTAGCGCCGGCCTCAGCTCTGCGCGCGAGTGAACTTTCGTCATTCCGACCGACGATCCGAGCGTCGCCGGCTTCACGAACACCGGATACCGGAACTGCTTCTCAATGTGCTTTCCTACCGAGCTCGGATCGCGCTCCCAATCCGCGCGATACACGGTTACCCACGGCACCACGGGAATTTTCGCGTGCTGCAATAATTTCTTCGCGACGTCCTTGTCCATGCCGATTGCCGAGCCCAGCACGCCCGCTCCAACAAATGGCAGGCCGGCAAGATCGAGCAAGCCTTGGATCGTTCCATCCTCGCCGTAGGTTCCGTGCATCACCGGAAAAACTACGTCCAGCCGCTGACCGCCCGCTCCGCCGCTGCGGTCCAGCGGAATCAGCGCCGCATCGGTCGGGTCCGCCGCCATCACCACGCGCTGCCCGGCCTTCAATACTTCCGGCAGCATTTTCTGTGCGGCGCCCCCGATCAGCCAGTGGCCCTCTTTGGAAATGCCGATTGGCACCGCTTCATACTTGTCGGGATCAAGTCCGCGAATCACCGAAGCCGCCGAAGCCAGCGAAACTTCGTGCTCTCCGCTCCGCCCACCGAATAGAACTCCAACCCGCAACCGCTTCTTGTCAGTCGTCATGAGTACCCGCGCCGTGAGCATGCGCCAAACAGCAGCGCCGTCACCGTTCCCAGTTTACAGGCGGGGAAGAGGGGTAACGGAATTTGTCTCGGGTGCTGCGTTCAAACAGCAAAGTGCGGCCGTTCGACACCGTTCAGGATTAGGTCCGAGAATCGCCTTTTCTGCTCGCTGACCGGCTGGTCCTTGGGTCTCCTGAGCTTTCTGAGTTAGGCTTTTTGCACCCACAGCGGCGCAAACGAAGCTCGGTAGCGCCAGAAGAGGATCAGCCAGCAAATCGTCGCCAGCACGGCCAGCTGTGCACCGCTCCTCTGCATGGTCAGGTGATACACAATGATGTTGGCCACCACCGGCCCGCTCAACGCGATCGCCAAGGGCACGTACCTGCCAATCAGAAACAGCACTCCGCTGATCACCTGCACGGCCCCCACAAACCACACGTAGTGCGAAACGACCAACGCGCCGACAAATTGTCCCCACACTCCCTCAAGTGGAGGCATCGGCAGGAATTTCAGAAATGGGTTCAGCCCAAAAACAACAAACATCAGCCCCAGAAGGATTCTGGCAACGATGACGACCACTTTCATTCTAGTTGGCTCCGTTCGATGAGGTGGAAATGAGCGGCGGCGCAAACAGCATACCGCGTTTCAACCGCCTGCAATCGCTCCGACGATCAGCAAGGGCTCTTTCCCGTTGGCCACAGCTTCCGGCAAGGGCGTCTCCGGCGGGTCGAGCGACAAATCCTCCTCGCAAGCAAAAAACCGCAAGAACGGACGCCGTTGCCGCGTCGCGTGATCGCGAATCGTGCCTTCCAGCATCGGAAACTGTGCTTCCAGCGCGTCTAGCACTGACAGCACCGACACCGGGCCCGTTACTTCAACGGTCACTTCGCCCCCTACGCGCGCCAGCGCACGCAAGTGTGCGGGCAACACCACTCGAATCATCGCAGCATCACTCCGATCATTTCAGCGTCTGCACTTCGACCGAATACACTGCCGGCAAATCTCTCACAATCGGTGCCCAGGTGTCGCCCGCGTCCGGCGAACAGTACACCTGACCGCCGGTAGTGCCGAAATACACGCCGCACTTGTCCAGCGAATCCACGGCCATCGCGTCGCGCAAGACGTTTACGAAGCAATTGCTTTGCGGCAATCCCTTGGTCAACTCCTCCCACTCGTTGCCGCCGCTCTTGCTGCGGTACACGCGCAATTTTCCATCCAAGGGATAGTGCTCGCCATCGCTCTTGATGGGCACCACGTAAATCGTCTCCGGCTCATGCGCATGGACATCGATCACGAATCCAAAATCCGTAGGCAAGTTGCCGCTTACCTCGGTCCACGAATCTCCCGCGTCAAACGACCTCATCACGTCCCAATGCTTCTGCATGTACAGCAACTCCGGACGCGACGTCGCCTGCGCGATGCGATGCACGCAATGTCCGACTTCCGCTTCGGGATTGGGAATGTATTGCGACTTCAACCCTTTGTTGATGGGTTTCCAGGTTTTGCCGGAGTCGTCGCTGCGAAACGCTCCCGCCGCCGAGATCGCGACAAAAATGCGGCTCTGGTTCACCGGATCCAACACTACGGTATGCAGACACATGCCGCCGGCACCCGGCTGCCATTGCGGTCCCGTGCCGTGCCCGCGCAATCCGGAAAGCTCCTCCCAGGTTTTCCCGCCATTGGTCGAACGAAACAACGCCGCGTCTTCCACTCCGGCGTACACCGTATTGGCGTCGGTCAATGAAGGCTCCAGGTGCCACACCCGCTTGAACTCCCAGGGGTGCTGCGTGCCGTCATAAAACTGATGGGTGGTCAGCGGCGCACCAGTCTCTTGCGAAGTGTCGTACACAAACTTGTTGCTCTCGCCTTTGGGCGAGCCGTCGGGCGCCGTGGTCTCGCCTGGCGGCGTTCCCGGCTGAAACCAAGTTTTGCCGCCGTCGTCCGAGCGCTGGATCACTTGCCCGAACCATCCGCTCGTTTGTGACGCGTAAATCCGGTTCGGATCCACCGGCGATCCTTTCAGGTGATACATTTCCCAGCCCGCAAAGTGCGGTCCGCTCACATCCCAGTTTTCGCGCTTTCCATCGGACGTCAAAACAAACGCGCCCTTCTTGGTTCCCACTAGAACACGTACTCCGCTCATGCTTTCTTCTCCTGCTAGCAATGGCCGGCGGTCTCCGGCTTTCGTTGCGCCAAATCCTGGACGGAAATAGACGCATTTCCGCCTGATTTGGCAGCCCGCGTCAGTCTGCGCACGTCGCTTGCAAAAAGCAAGCGAAAATTGTTATCATTCTCGAATGGCAGGGAAAAAACCCGCCCCTCACCGCCGCTCAGGGTGTCCGCTCAACGCTTCCGTCGAAATGCTCGGCGATCGCTGGTCTCTGCTCATCATCCGCGACATGATGGTGCGCGGCTACCGCACGTTCAAGGAATTTCTTTCCTCGGACGAGCATATCGCTACCAACATCCTCGCCGATCGCCTGCGCCGCCTGGAAAGCTACGGCATCATCACCACCCAGCCCGATCCTTCCGACGGCCGCAAGCTTTTCTATCTCCTCACCGCAAAGGGAATGGATCTCGCGCCGGTCCTGACGGAAATGGTTTTGTGGGCTGCATTACACGAAGACACCGGCAATCAGGCGCTGGTTCGCCTCATCAAGAAAGACAAATCCAAGTTCCTCGCCGGAACCCGCAAACGCTGGACTCCACCTCAGTAGCGAGCTGCTGCTTTACCGCCCACGCCAGGACTTGCCTCATCACGGAAGGCGCGATTGAATGTCGGCGGCGATCCCGCCCCACTCCTTCGGGTCCACGTCAGCAATAGTCTCTGAGAACGTCCATTCGTTCCCCTCAAAATCCTCTACGGCATACTGCCGCTCGCCGTACTCGTAGTCCCTCGGGGGAGCGCCAACCTTGGCTCCCGATTGCTTCGCATGCGCGTAGTGCGCGTGCGCATCCTTTACCCACACCAAGACCCGGGCCTTGCCGGCTTGATCTGGTTTCCTCGGGGGCACCAGCACGACGCCGCCTTGTCCCGCCGCCATCTGCACGCGGTGGAGGCTTCCGTCTGGCATCACGATGCGCAGGCGTTCGGCGAAGCCAAACGCCGAGCTCAGCCATTCGATGGCTTTCTTTACGTCGTCGTAGGCCAGCACCGGTACGACGGGTCCCGGCGGCGCAGAACGATTTTTGATCATGCCGTTACCTCACATTTCATTGCGCCTGTCATTTCGCTCGCCAGCATCATCACGAAACCACGCGGTTAAGTAAAGAATTGTTATAGCAAGGAAGCAGTAATAGATAAAATGTTGGCGGTTGAACCATGGAAGCCGCCGCCGGACAGCCGCGCATCCAATCCGTGGACGCTCTGCGCGGCGCCATCATCATCCTGATGGCGCTCGACCACGTGCGCGACTTTACCAGCGTCGCGGCCATGTCCTTTGCGCCGACCGACTTGAGCCGCACGACCGTCGCGCTGTTTTTACGCGTTGGATCACACATTTCTGCGCGCCGGTGTTCGCGTTCACCGCGGGCATCGGCGCGTTTTTCTGGTATCAGCGAGGCCGCACGCTCGCACAACTCTCGCGCTTCCTGCTGACCCGAGGCCTGTGGCTCGTGTTTCTCGAGTTCACGGTTCTGCGCTTCATCCTTTTCTTCCAATGGAATTGGACGGGCGCGCTGTTCATCCTGACCGTTTTCTGGATGCTGGGCCTCTCCATGGTAGTGCTGGCCGCGCTGGTTCATCTGCCGGTAAGGATCCTCGCGCCGGTAAGCCTCGCGATTGTCGCTACTCATAATCTGCTTGACCCCATCGCTTCGGAGCGTTTCGGGCGGTTCGCTTTTCTCTGGGGCATTCTTCATGAGCAAGCGGTGTTTCCATTCCGCGGAGCGCTGTTTGCGGTCGCCTATCCACTTGTGCCGTGGGTGGCCGTCATGGCCAGTGGCTTTTGCTTCGGCCGCATCCTGCTTTGGGATCGAGAACGCCGGCGCCGCGTTTTTGTTCGTCTGGGTGTCATACTCACACTCGCGTTCGTGGTGCTCCGCGTTTGGAATCACTACGGCGATCCGGCGAAATGGTCACATCAGCCGACGCCGCTCTTTAGCGCCCTGTCTTTTCTCAATACCACGAAATATCCGCCGTCGCTGATATTTCTGCTAATGACTCTGGGTCCGGCGCTAATCGCGCTGGCATTTCTGGACCGGCGCAGCTTTCCCTCACGCCATCCTCTGATCGTCTTTGGCCGCGTTCCTTTTTTCTTTTTTCTGTTTCACCTGGCGCTGGCGCACATCCTCGCGGTGGTGTTGGCGGCGCTGCGTTATGGCCCGCACCGCTACTTGTTGCTCCCGCCGCCGTCGCTTGGAGGCCCACGCGAGATTTTTCCAGCTGACTATGGCTTCAGTCTTCCGGTGGTTTACCTGGTCTGGATCGCGGTGGTGGCAATCAGCTACCCGGTGTGCCTGTGGTACGGCAACCTCAAGCAACGCCACCACGAGTGGTGGTGGCTCTCCTATTTATAGGCTAGCAGCGGCTTATCGCGCCCCTGGTTGCGCAGGCGTATAGTCATAGTTCATACCCGAGCATCGAAAGAACATCGTGCCCAAGCTGCCTGGAAGCCCCACTCGTATCGGTCATTCGGAAAGAGCCGCTCCGCGTTCGGCGGGTGGCGGATTGGCGCCGGTATCGGGAAAACCCAAAAAATCCGCTGCGGAGACCTGGAAGGCATTGCCCGAAGTGTGGGCGCTGCTGCAACCCCGTAAAGGTGTACTGCTTCTGGGGTTCGCGCTGATGGCCATCAATCGCGTTTGCGGTTTGGTGCTGCCCGCGTCTACCAAGTTCCTGGTCGACAATGTAATCGGCAAACGCGAGACGCAGTTCCTTCTGTGGCTCATCCTGGCGGTGGTGGTGGCGACACTCCTACAAGGCTTGACGTCGTTTACGCTGACGCAACTACTGTCCAAGTCCGCGCAACGCATGATCACGGACATGCGCAAGAGGATTCAGGCACACATCGGGCGGCTGCCGGTGACCTATTACGACTCGCATAAGACGGGCGAACTGGTTTCGCGCATCATGAGCGACGTAGAAGGGATCCGCAATCTCATCGGTACCGGCCTGGTGGAATTTCTTGGCGGCTTAATGACGGCTGTTCTGGCGCTGGTCATTCTTCTGAAGATCAGCGCGCTGATGACCGTCATCGCCTTTTGCATCCTTCTCGCTTTTGGCCTACTGATCAACAAGGCGTTTGCGACGATTCGTCCAATTTTTCGCGCACGGCCAAAAATCAATGCTGAAGTGACCGGCCGGCTTACCGAGTCGCTGGGCGGCGTGCGGGTGGTCAAGGGTTACCATGCGGAAGAGCGCGAAGAGAAGGTTTTTGCGGGCGGAGTGCAGCGCTTGCTAGACAATGTGCTGAAAACCTTGACCGCCACTTCACTGATGAGCCTTTCTGGCACAACTCTGATTGGCCTGGTAAGCGCCATCATCATGTACATCAGCGCGCACAGAATTTTGGCCGGCACGATGACCCTCGGCATGTTCTTCATGTATTCGGCGTTTCTGGCCATGCTGGTTGCTCCGGTGTTTCAGATTGTTGCGATCGGCACGCAGCTGACGGAAGCCATCACCGGACTGGAACGCACGCGCGAGATTCTGAACGAAAAGGCGGAAGATGAAGACGCCGGCCGCAGTGTCACCATCGAGCGTATCAACGGCGAAGTGATTTTCGAAAAAGTGGATTTTTCCTACGACACCGGCAAACAGGTTTTATTCGACGTCGGTTTCCTTTCTCAGCCGGGAACGGTGACCGCACTGGTCGGGCCGTCCGGCGCCGGGAAGTCCACCATCATTGGTTTGATTGCGGCATTCTACAAACCGGCGAGCGGGCGCGTGCTGGTGGACGGCATTGACCTCGCGACGGTGAAGTTGCGCAGTTACCGGACTCAGCTCGGCGTTGTTTTACAGGACACCTTTCTTTTTGACGGTTCGATTCGCGAGAACGTGGCGTTTGCGCGGCCCGATGCGAGCGAAGAAGAAATCCTCAACGCTTGCCGTATTGCTCGCGTGGACGAATTCGCGGAAAACTTTGTGGACAAGTACCAGACGGTGGTCGGCGAACGCGGCGTCAAACTGTCCGGCGGACAGAAACAGCGCGTTTCGATTGCGCGCGCTATCCTCGCCGATCCGCGCATTCTGATTCTCGATGAAGCGACGTCGAGCCTGGATTCCGAATCTGAGGCGCTGATTCAGGAAGGCTTGCGCTATCTGATGCGCGGCCGTACGACCTTCGTCATCGCGCATCGTCTCTCCACCATTCGGCGCGCCGAGCAGATTCTAGTGGTCGAAGCCGGCCGGATCATCGAACGCGGGACGCACCAATCCTTGTATGATTTGGGCGGCCGCTACTACGACCTGTACACGCGGCAACACGGCGTCGAAAGCAATCTCTTCCTGGCACCCGGTGAAGGCGATGCCTCCAAGATCGAAGACTCCGACACCGACAAGAACGGCCGCGACGATGGCGATGCCTCAGCAATTCGTCTGCTCCGCGGCTGAAACTTCGCCGTTGCGCGCCGCGATACGCAAAGCCATAATCGGTTGGTGGTTACTGAGATTGGGATGGGGATTGCCATGAGCCGAGTAGCCGAAACCGGACCGATGCAGCAGCTCGAGGAGTGGGACGATTTTGTCGCGACACGCTATCGCCAGGACAAGTCGGAAGAAGAATTTCGCAACTATGAAGCCGACGCCAACCCCGGCGTGACGCAGTTCTACCGCCAGAACCACACGAATCAGACCTTCGATTTTGTCCTACAGAAAAAAGCGGAATATTGCGGCTTGACGCGCGGCAAGAAGAGCGTGTGGGAGATGGCGGAGTATCTGAACACGCTGGTGGACGAGAGCGATCCCGACACCGACTTGACGCAGATCGAGCACTTGCTGCAGACGGCCGAAGCGATTCGCAAAGACGGGCATCCGCGGTGGTTTATTCTGGCCGGCTTCCTGCACGATCTCGGCAAAGTATTGTGTCTCTACGGCGAACCGCAGTGGGCGGTAGTGGGCGATACGTTTCCGGTGGGCTGCGCCTACTCCCAAGAAATCGTTTTTCCGGGATTTTTTGCAGCGAATCCGGACAGCAAGGTGCCCAAGTATCAGACCAAGTATGGCGTGTATGAACCGAACTGCGGGCTCGACAACGTGCACCTTTCGTTTGGCCACGACGAATACATTTACCATGTGACACGCCGTTATGTGCCGGAAGAGGCGCAATACATGCTGCGCTATCACTCGTTTTATCCGGCTCACAAGCATGGAGCGTACCGCCACCTCATGAATGAGAAAGACCAGCGGATGTTTGAATGGGTACGGAAATTTAATCCGTACGATTTGTATTCAAAGGGGCGTGAACGCCCGAAGCTGCAGGAGATTCTGCCTTTCTATCGGGATCTCACAGCGGAATTTTTCCCGGACCAGATTGACTGGTGAATGTTGCGGTGCGCTTGCACGGAAAGGCGTTAGTGGCCGGTCGTTCGAGCGGGAATCTTCTACGAATCCAATCCCACATCATATGGAATCCAATGGTTGGTGCGTGCCGGGGTTCGTAGCTCAGCGGTTAGCGCAGCGGACTCATAATTCAGCGTACCCGACCAGAGTTGAAAATTTCTGATTATATTCTGTCCTGTCAACCTCTTAAGCAGACCAAGTCTTGACTGGTTCTGATTCGTTCTGCACCGATTTGAACGGAAAACTATGACACTTTCATGACACTGGTGCTCTGATCCCCTAATCAGCGCTGGCCCAATTCGCCCATCAGCCTTTGCGCGTGCGCGATAGCCCTAGCAAGGCTCAGCACCAAACACGGACCATTCATTCTTGTCTTCGCTAAAGCTTCACTCTTTGCCTAGCTAGCGTGGGCGTATCACATTTCCAATCTCCGCCTCGGTGACTGCCACGGAGGCATAGCCTTCCGCGGCTACTTCTTTCATTTTCGGCCGCTTCATTAGAGGCGAAGTAGCGAAACTCTGGAAGATTTGGTTTTACTGGCGTACTATTTCTCCCGCAGAATTGCGCCGCCCGAAAAAACCAGAGGATGAACTATGAAAAAGAGACTGCTCAGTTTTGTCCCGGCTCTCGTCCTGGCTCTTCCACTTTTGGCGCAGGACAAAGAATCCGACCGCGTCGAAAATGCAGGGAAGGTCATGAAGGAAATACTGAACGCTCCGGATAGCATTCCGCAAAGTGTGCTGGACAAGGCGAATTGCGTAGCTATCCTGCCCTCGGTTTTGAAGTTCGCGATTGGGATCGGAGGAAGCTACGGCCGTGGGGTGATGACCTGCCGAGGCGGCAGCGAATTTCGTGGCCCCTGGGGTACGCCGACCATGATGGCATTAGGGGGCGGCAGCGCGGGGCTACAGCTAGGCGGGCAGGCAACAGATTTCGTTCTGCTTCTGATGTCACCGCGTTCCGCACAGAACATGCTTAAGAGCAAAGTCAAATTGGGCGGGGATGTGTCTGCCGCTGCTGGACCCGTAGGCCGCGCCGCTACTGCGGAAACCGACGTTACCTTGCGGGCCGAAATCCTGTCATATTCGCGTTCGCGCGGGCTTTTCGGCGGCATTTCACTGACAGGTTCCACATTGCGAGCGGACAACGGCGCGAACAAGAACCTGTACGGAAAGGAACTAAAGGCTCAAGACATTGTCTTCAAGAATGCTGTGCCGGCACCCGATAGCGCGAAAGAGTTGCTCGCAACCCTTCAGAAAGCGTCGCCAGTGAACAAGGGTAAGTAGTCTGTTCTCCGATAACGTCAGTAAGGCAACCCTCCGGAGCCTTTGTCAGACTTCTGTCTCGCTCAAGTCTGTTCATATTCTGTCGTGTCAACCTCCTAGGTTGCTAGATCAACTTTTTAACTTTCTGTCGGCTTGCGCATTTATCAACGGAAGGTGACGATATCGCTGATCGTTATCGGCGAAGTGGAAGGCGGGGGCGCAGGTACGCCGAAGATCGCCTCAATTGAGCACGGAAGGTTGCCCAGTTTGTTGGTTTAGATCGCGCGAAATGCCCCCGGATTGTTGCAAAATACGCACGGCTTTTGCCTGTCGACAAAAGTGCGCTCCTGCATCAAATCGAGCATGCTGGAAAAGGTCGCCTTGAGTTCTAGCGCCTTCTTGATCTCGTCTTCCCATAATCGCGGATCGCTTGTTCTCTGCCAGGTTTCACCTTTGCGACCACTGAAAACTCATGGCACGCCGGAGTTCTCGGAAATATAGCCATTCCTTCAGCAGAAATGATCGCCTACACTATGCTTGCGGTTTGCGCTGGCAACTGTTAGTTGTGTTTCTTTCTAACTCTGATTACAGTTCGCGAACTTCACCGTTGGTGGCTTTGCGCGAGGAACTTATGAAAAAGACCAGTGTAGAGGGTGGGAAGGACCGCTTCAGATTGTTTGGCCCGCTGACGGCCTGGTTATTCGCTTTGCTTTTGGCGACGACGACAAGCGCGAAAATGGCAACAGATTTCAACCCCACTCTCGATTTCTCGAAGTACAAGACCTTCGCCTATATCGGCGGGGTGGAATCTCTCGTCAGGATGCAGTTAAACCCGGAGCTACTGAACAATCGGATCCACCGCGCGGTGGTGCGTGAACTGACGGGGAAAGGGCTTCACGAGGTACAGTCAGAAGAAAATCCGGATCTGGTGGTGCGTTACTGGGTTGAGGCCGAGTTTAACGCGCAGGTGACCGGCACCGTCGATTGGGGTGTCTACGGTTCCTATTACGGCGGCTACTGGACGGTCATGTACACTTCGATGAGTACACCGGTGACCCACAAAGGCACACTTGGTATTGAACTGATTGATACAAAAGCACGGGACCTTGCGTGGCGCATGTTTGTGAGTGCGAAGATCATCCACAACGACCCGGACAAGATCTGGAAGACGGCAGACAGCAACATATCAAAAGCGTTCAAAAGCTATCCTCCCACTGCAAAGGCCATCGAAGAGAAGAAAGCAGAGTGGGCCAAAATAGAGGCTGCGAAAAAGCCTGCACGACCTTAATGTTTAGCTCAAATTAAAAGATTTATCGCACAAGCCTGTCGCCGGCAAACCCAGCAAACCAACTTCAAACCTATATCTCTAGATACTCCTGCGATGACCGGGAGCGGATGCTGACCCGCCGACGCCTATAGATTTCTGATCATATTCTGTCGCGTCAACCTACCAACCTCCCAACCTCTGGTATGGACTGGGACGGCAGCGATTGCGACGCTGTGCTCTTTCCTAGAATTTTGGGCGGGCAGCTTGCTCTGATTGGCCTGATTGATTCCGCTCGTTCCGCTTCGATCTGAACGGAAAACTATGACACTTTTGTGACACTCGTTCTGTTGAGGGGCACTCCCAGGTGAAGCCTTGCATTCCTGAGACGCTCTACCTTGCCAGCACCTTTAAAGGTGCTATCTGCGAAGGTTTTACGTTCGAAAGAAAAAATTCATAGGCGGCACAGAATAAGCCACACCACCACCATAGGGGTGGTGATTGGCTCTGATTCGTTCTGCAGCGATTTAAACCGTGACACTTTCATGATACTCATTCGAATACACCTATCGAATAGCCGACCATTCTGGGATTTGTGCGCTAGACTCCTTCCGTGCAGGACGAGCATTCACTTATCGCGGCATTCGTGAAGCGAAGCAAGCGTGATCGTTATCGGGAGATTCTCTCCGACACACGCCTACGCCACAAGTTCACCAACCAACTCGCTCACTTCACAGACTTCGACCTAAAGTATCGATTGCCCATCCCCAGCAATAAACTCTTTGTAGATAACATCTCCCGCGAGTTGCAGAAACGGCAGTCTCGCAAACTCGTGTTCGCCATCTCCGAAGCCCCAGCCCTCGACCAGAAGGAACTCCCTCTCGTCGAGGCACTCAAGCAAATCGTCGGACGCGGCATGGCCACGGTCCTCTCCTGCATTCCGGGACGCCTCGCCTTTGTTGAGACAGAAGACGAGCGTTTCATTCTTGAGCGTCACGACCCGCTAGACACATGCGAGTACGTTCGTTTCGTCATCGGTCGCAAGGACGAGGAAAGTCATGTTGAGCAGGGAATCTTTCAGGCAGCAGCACAGGCGTTGGAGTGGCAACACATCACTGGTTCTGATGCAGTAGAACTGAATGAACTGCGAGAGTGGTTCAGCAAGAATTTGGAACGGCCAACCTCTTTTGCGCGTGACAAGCTTTGCCGGGCATCTGTTGGTTCAAGACGAGTGACGCGGAGCACATCTCACGCATCTGGGAGATGGACAACATTCTCGAGCGCAATGGTATCTACGTCCAGAAAATCCGGACGGACAAAGCCGGTTACCCGGTCTACGAAGACGAATGGCAATTAGTAGCCGAACCTTTCCGGAAAGGGACAATGCACAGAGGCTGACAGAATTGAGCGGAAAATGAGCTCGACTCCCAATCGAAATATCATGGAACACAAACTCGGAGCGCACCTTTAGAGGGAAGGCGGAATCGTTGAAATCCAAAACAAACCTAGTTTGTGTCGGCCGCAATTTGATGTTCTTTTTTGCCTTCGTGTCGGTCGCGCTACACGCGCAGAGCGCAAAGCCCTCTGCCCTTGAGGACTCTTTCCTCTATCTCAAGGTCCAGATAGAAAAGAAAGTAAAGCCCGCGTCTCTGAAACCAGGAGACGTTGTCGAGGGCGTGTTGACTCGCGGGGTCTATTGGCATGAGAAGGAAGTGATTCCAAGTGGTAGCCGTGTCAGCCTAGTGGTCGACCGCCTAGAACAACGAAGGCGGGCTCCCAACGACCATTGGCCTTGGGCGGTCAAGGCTTTTGCCCCCCGACACGAAAAATATCCGACGTTTCGGTCCGCGCACGTGGTGCTGCCAGACGGCAGAATGATGGATTTACAGGTTTCGCTATTGTCGATTGCTCAGAGAATTGTGCTCCGGGGAGGCTCGCGGAAGAAGGAGCCGAATTCGCATGAAAGAATACGCAATGCGCCAGAACCTCACTTGACCGCGGCAGCCAGCTCTGACGAAAGCACATTGAAAACCAAAAACTTGGCCGAAGGTCTTACAGCCAACCTGCAGGCCTTCGTGAAGGCCGCAGATTTTCCTTCCGACCCAGCTAATCAAAGTTCTCTCTTATCTGCAGAAACAATGACCGTTCCTGCGGGCACGCAGGCAAAGCTTATTCTTCTTGACGGTGTGAGCGCGTCAGGCAGTCACGTAGGGGATGTCTTTCACGCCCGTCTCATCGAGCCAGTCGCCGTCAGTTCCAACGTTATAATACCTGCTGGAAGTATCGTGGAAGGTATCATCGCCAAAGCTCAGAAGCCACGAATGCTGAGCCGTTCAGGTTCTCTGCTGCTATCGTTCACATCCGTTTCCAATTCCGGCCGAACGGCAAAGGCCATTGACGCTTCAGTTGCGAGTCTGAGTCTGGACAGACGCTCGCACACCAGAATTGACCCTGAGGGTGAAATCCAAGGGGAACGTCCCGGCGCTGCATGGACACTTGTGAACCTGGGTGTGGCGGGCGGCTTGGCAAAGGTCGCCGATGACAGCGCGCAACTGATCATTGAGGCTGCCATCTCTACTGCTACGGACGTGTCTACAGCAGGAACCGCGCGAATCGTCGGCGCCTGCGTCTCGGGCGTGTTTATGCTCACACGTCACGGCCGCGACGTGGTGTTGCCGAAATTCACCGAGATGGCTATTACACTTGACAGGCCTGTCGCATTCTCCGCGGCAATCACCCCCGAGCCGGAACAGGTAGGTCGAAGGTAAGCCTAAGATGCCCTCGATTTTCAGTTTTCTGCGCGTTTACTCCCCTAATACACCACAAAACAACCGAGATTCAGTGCTATGCCCGACCAAGGGCGGTCTACGAACGGTATGACCTCAAGGCTTCAAGTATTCTAGGTTGCGGCCACTCCGGTTTCCGATAAAAACAACGACATAGGCTCTCGGCGTAGCCGGTCTAACCGCCGAATGCCGGCCAAGGCCCAAACCGGCGGCGATTCCTGCCAAGTTTGCCTCTGCTGTAATCTGGTTCGCCATAGCTTCTGCAAGGCTCATGACCGGGCTGCGAGGCGGAATGGGAATGACTTTGCCGTTGAGAATTAACCAGCCTCCACCGTTAGCGGCGACCGAAAAGCATTTCAGAGTCTTGAAGAGGTTAGGCGGCGTACCTTCCTCTGTGAGAGGCCACTAGAACAACGCAGATTTAGTGCTACAGCCAGGGACAAGCGGTCTGCAGCCGTTCCGAACCTGGGAAAATCTACAAGAATACGTACTTAGCGGTTCAACGGCTTCGAGGCTTTCTCGAACCTCGAGCAGTCGCGACTGCTAATCCGGCATCGCAAGGAAAAATCGGCACATTTCGCATCGTCGAATAGCCTGTCGAGCGAGTCTCCTACTCGCTAGTCCCTGCCCGATCTAATCTTTGGCGCGGTCCCTCCGTCATCGATGCTTCCCGCGGGAATACCGTACAGACTCACCTTCGGATCACGCCCCCAAGGTTCCTTGTAATACCAAAGGTCGACGTTTTCTAGGAGGCGAGGTTCGCCGGGTAGATCGATGACGTAGCTGCCTCCCTCGGGCAAAATCCGTTCGCCTATGATGAGTTCCTGGGATGTGCCGTTACCGAAGTGAACGACGAGACGGTCAAAGAAAATCGCCTCGCTGACACGCAGCCGAATGGTGCGAAAGAAACAATCCCGACGGGTAACCTGGACATTACTGTGGTTCTGACGGCGATCCACTTGGGTGTACCCCATGAAAGCCCAGGCCTGACCTCGGGCGAGCAACGAGGTGGCGAACGGTAAGGCCAGCAGACAGACGACGAGGTACGAAGAAAAGCGGCTCCGGCGCATTTGAGAAAGCTCCTAGATATTTGGAACTAACGGCTAATTTACCGGCGTTCGCGTGCCCTGACAACTTAGATGACCCCAGGTTCGCAGATTTAGTTAATAGCGACATCTGATGCGCCGAATGCCCGGTCCTCCCCGGTCAGGCATGTATTGTGTGGGGCTCGGAGTCATTTCAGACCGTTCGGATCATTAGACTCACTATATTTACTGATATATATAATTATAGGCTAGGTTAGCGGAGGTCGTTTGTACTGTTACTACTGCCAGTTTGCGGGACGCTATCGAATACTTAGGCTACCTGCCACAGCCAATTGCCTAACGGCTTCGAGAGGATTGGCAGGAGGCCAAGCTATGAACGCTCAAAGAATCAAAATCCTTTGCCTGATGCTTGCCGCGGCGGTCTTGATCAGCCCGATTACCTTCGCGCAAAACACGAAACCGGGAAAATTGAAGATTTCCGTGACCCCCAAGCAGGCCTACACATTTGTCGACGGCAAGGCCATCGGTTACGGCAACCGGACCATCAAGCTCGAGGTCGGCACACACCACTTAGTTGTCGCTAACTATGGGTACAAATTTGTCCACCAAGATGTCTCGATTGATTCAGAACAGACCGTGCCTGTGGACATAAAGCTGGAACGAATTGGCGCAACGGTGCCAGGTCCGCGGGGGCGCATTCAAATTGAAAAGGGAATGCTTCACGGGACAACAGCAGGTGCCGCTGTCCTTCTGAACGGCAAGAAACCTGAGTACTTCGTCGGGCATGCAGATGAGTTCAATCACGATATCCATTGGCATCAGGAACTGGTTGTGCCACCTGGAACACACCACGTGACCGTCACTCGATATGGCGACGAGATCTGGTCGGGAACGGTCAACGTCGCGGCAGATCAGCGCGTGATCATTAATGTTTCGAATGGAAAAGAGAAGACCAAGCCGTGGCCGCGTGGTTCGTGCCAACCTAATTGTGGGCTTGCCGCATCGGCCGAACGCTTCAAGGCTGGCATTGCCAGTGCTACCGTCGTTGTAGCGCCTGTCAGCGGATCGGTCTCTGCCAATCCGTCGAAGATTGACTGCAATCAAAATACGCAGTTAGCTTGGGATTCCCAAGAAACAGTCGAAGCTGACATGAGCGGGATGAGCTCCGTTCCGACGTCCGGGGAGAAAACCATTTCGCCTCGGCAAACCACGGTTTATCAGCTTACAGCTTCCGGACCGGGTGGCGTGACAACCCCGAGCACGACTGTCGAAGTCAACCCGGTCGTCCAATCCTCGCTGAGCGCATCACCGATGGAGATTTCCTACCGCCGCATCGGCGACAAGATCATCCAACAAGGGAGCACTACGCTGAACTGGTCGTCAACGAATGCCGATGCATTTTCGCTCGATCCAGGTGGCGCCGTGGATGCAAACGGCACGAAGTCTATCACCCTCACCCCGACGCAAAACGGCAACGGCCCAGTAAACGAAGAAGTTACGTACACGCTGAAGACGTCGAACGTCTGTGGAGGTTCGGACACCAAAACTGTGGCCGTACGCCTGACCGGCTCCATCGACCCCGTTCCAACCGTACTTCTCCACAGCGTATTCTTCCCAACCGACTATCCAGCCAAAGACGATCCGATTGTGGGACTCGTTCGAAGTCAGCAGGAAGTACTGACAAACCTTGCCAGTGGATTCAAACAGTATCTCGAGTATGACCCTGAAGCGAAGCTTTCCCTTCTCGGATACACGGATGAGCGCGGCACGGACGATTACAATCAGTCGTTATCCGAACTCCGCACACAAAGTGCCAAGGATTTCTTGGTTTCGCAGGGAATCGCCCCGGAGAGGATCGATGCCGCTGGCTACGGAAAGCAGAAACAACTGGATGCAGCGACGGTTACCGACTTGCAGAGCCGAAATCCAAACCCGCCTCCCGAAACGCGCGTTCGCGATTCCCGAACGGCTTGGCTCGCTTACAATCGCCGCGTTGACATCGTCCTAATTCCATCGAACGTGCAATCGGAGCAGTTCTATCCGAATCAGACTCCGGACTCCCAAATTCTTTGGCAAAGGCCGAAGCCTGTCCGCAGCGCGGTGGAAGGTCAGAAATAGGCTCGAAGGAAACAGCAGGTCGGCAGAGCGAAGTGCCACAAACTTTGCGAAATCTTTGAGTACCGTTATCAACGGTCGGGGAAGACACACTCTGACGGTTTTAGGTTGCGAGGCCCTCCTTACAATCAGGGAGCGGTCATCGCTCTTGCTGAGATTTCCTGATGGACACCGCGGCCATAGCTTTTGCATATTCTGTCGCGAAAAGCGGGCTTTCTGGATATTCTTCGCTTAATTCACGAAGGAGTCTTTGCGCTAAGGTGTTTTGCTTTTCCCGGCGGGAGGCTAATGCCAGTAAGATCTTCGCAAACGGCTGCAGGTACCTTCCGCCATCGATCGTTTTTTTCAGCTGTTCCATACCCAGCTTCTTGTCGCCGTGGATTCCTCCAAACCACAGCATGAAACGCGCTCCACCGGAAAGACTTCCGATGATGTAATTGGCGGAACCCAGGGCGACATATGCATCGTCCGCGTCTGGTTGCTCCGCCAGCAATTGCTTGGCGTATTCGTTCGCTTCCTTGAGCCGCTTCAGACTCTCGATATGCTGTTTCCTCAGCATCATGTCGGCATTCGATTCCATTCCCGCGGCCAGCGTCAGGGCAAAAAGGGCTTCCGGCTCTTTGGGGTCCTTTGTAAGCCGTTTTTTGGCTAGCTTACGGGCCAGAGCAATGGCCTCTTCGAAACTCTTCATTCTCCCGGCGTCGGGCTTTCCCTCAATTCCATTGAGGAATCGTTTTTCATTCAGAAAGAAGTCGCTGCTGAGAACGCCTTGACGGAAGAGCTCCTCAAATAGATAGCTGGCCGCGACGGCGACCTCACCGAATGGTTCTTCGGGATGTTGCGCTTCCCAATTGTCGAATTGTTCCCGTGCCCTAGAAAAGTTCTGAGCGTAGAGGGAATGAAATCCAGCCGATAGCTCTGGCACAGATGTGAAGGCCGGGCCACCGCCGTCCTGATGCGTGACCGCAGGACACGTTGTCGCTGTCAGTAGAAGGAAGCTCAGCGCGTCGATTCGCCGAAGCATGGAATTCGGAAAGTTGCTCCGCCTCCAGGGCCTGCGCCTCAAAAGTCACTTGTGGGAGCGATTCCTGTGTCAAGAATGATGCGCAAGTCTACATCACTCGCGTGACCGAGACTATATGCTGGAAAGCCTATTGTCGTGGCCGCCGCAGTTGTTACGGCTTTGTAGTTCGGGCCCATTGTGTTCGAAAACGCTACACTTTTACGACACTGCGCTGTTTTGGTGCAATCAAATCTTCCGTCCAACTTCGATAACTAACGTAGAATCATAGAGTTAGTTCTCACGGAGCTTGTAGCTCAGCGGTTAGAGCAGCGGATTCTCATCATTCAGGTAGGACCGGACTTTACCGGTAACGCGACTTCCAGGCACAAGCCGCTAAACGCGGACTGTGTGCCGACCAAGCCGGACGACTTAGAAGCGGAGAGTGATGCCACCGGTCATATCAAACTCGTGTAGGAAGTGATCGTTGCCGACGACCCAGCAACCACCCCAGAACGGGTCGCACCAATATCCACCATCGGTCGTGGTGATGTAAGTGGGAGAGTATTTGAGCTGACCGCGCACGCCAAAGTGTTTACTGAAGTTGTATTTCGCCCCGCCGCCCACCGAAAAAGCAAAACGGGTCGCGCCGCTGACACCTGCCCGGTTGGTAGAGAGAGAACTTGCTCCGAGGCCAACGAAGACAAAGGGCCTTAGAGGTGACTCTTGGTGTGTGAAATGGAGCAGAAAATTTCCCATGTATTGGTTCTGGTTCAGGGTGAAGACCTTAATGTCTGAACCGCCTCCCTGAGGCTGGGCAACCGTATCGGCCCTCGTGTGATTCCACTGGAACTCGGCACCGTAGAGTTCGCCGAACAGGTAACCTGCGCTGGCGCCATAATTGGTGCTGTTCCCAACCTCGATTCGACGAAACAACGAGGTCGAGAGGTCAAGTCCGCCATTCACCTGATAGCCAATGTTCCCCGTGACTTCAAACCTCTGAGCGAAAGCTGATGGGAGAAGTCCCACCCAAGTTGTCACCCATAAGAGAATTATCTTAATTCGTAGATTCATTCCTTCCACCCCATTTCCAAGTCGCTACTAACTACTCGAACCTATAGAATTTTTAAAATCGCGAACCTGTCAAATTTGCCAGCCACCGATAACCCTAAATTCCTGAGGCACGCATAAAGTCTGGTAAATGCCGTTACCGGAAAAGTGCCGTGGGGGTCAATATTGCCAAAATCCATTTGTCAGGTAATGCGTGTCGGGAGTTAGCCGAACTGTGATAGCGATTCGGGAATATAATCTGCCCGGATGGTTTTTGAAATGAAGAGACTTTGGGAACGATTTCGCGACGAAGATAAGCGCATGGTTGCGGAAGTCGCCCAACTTCAGCTGGAGATGGATGCGAAAAAAGCTCTACGGTCGCGCCCGACGTTCCCTAAGCGACCATACAAGTTCTCCACAATCGCAATCTTTTCCGTGTTCATATTTTTCCTCACGATTGCTCTTTTGCGCCTAGCCAAGGAATTCCTAATTCCACTTTTCCGGTAAGGCGCTTAAAGGACTTGGCTAGGCCTTGACACAAACCGGTCAAGAGCACAGTGTTGCCTTAAGACACGACCCACCTGGAATATTTCGTCGAGGCCGAATCGCTCATTCAATCAAGGCCGCGACGAAACGCAAAAGACCTCTGGAGCTTGAAGCTCTTCCCTTATCGTCCCTGAGCAAGTACGAAATTGTCTTGGAGCAACGACAGCAGAACGCTGCGCTAGTAACGTTCTGAGGTTTGGTTCAGCCCAGCTGGTCATACTCGGAGGAAACGGTTTGCAACTTTCGACAGTGCGTATTCTGGTGGTGGATGATTTCGAGAGGTTTAGACAATTCGTAGCCGAGATGTTGGGGCAAAGACCGGAATTACAGGTCGTCGGAGAAGCGTCCGACGGACTGGAAGCGCTTCAGAAGGCGGTAGAATTGCGACCGGATTTGATTCTGCTAGACATCAGCATCCCGAGCCTGAACGGAATCGAAGTTGCTCGGCAAATGCGGAGTCTTGTCCCAGAATCCAAAATCATCTTCTTGACGCGAGAATCTTCTTCTGACGTGGTACAAGAGGCCCTTGGTCTGGGCGCACGAGGCTACGTCACCAAGAATATGGTACTAGCCGACCTTTTCGCTGCCGTGGAAACTGTCCTCTTGGGAATGACGTTCGTCAGTAACCTATAAACTGCCAATTTCGACTTCCGACCTGAGACGCAAGTCCGCTACTGAGTTCTACATCGCCAGCACTCGACTCCGACGTAGGGGAGCTAATTTCCAGAGTGTGCGCGATAAGATCCAATTCTCTTTGCGGAACGGTGAAGTGAGAGTAGCCGCAATCCAAGCAGACGAAAAGTTTCGGGAATACCCAGACGCCGGGTATGTCCAGATTCTTGAGACCGGAGAAATGGATGACCATCTCCGCGGTGAGTTCTGCCTCATTGCCCGACCCGCATAATAGACAAGACATAGGGTGCCTCCGTACCAGGATTAAAGACACCTACAGACTCTGGCGCGAGAGAGAAGGAAGGTTTTCTTCTTATACTTCTAATAGACGTGTTATGCAAGTAAAAAATCGATGAAAACGTTGAGTGGACGCCGCGCCGAGTGCGGCGTACGCCTTTCTGGCTTTCCCCCAATGCTGTGGCCTATCGGCGACCACCTGAAAGACTACGATAACGGCGGCGCGGCGACGACTAATCAAAAGCAGGATCGAATTCGTGGGATTAGCTTGGCTGGGCTCTACCAAGTACCGATGCGAACCACCGCCTGCATGAAAATCTTCAGACCTTCCTGTGGATGGATCTGTGCAATGTCGTGCATCCAAGAATGCGTATATTCGATGTTGAGGACTCGCCAGGCGAAAGGCCGCGTGATCACCAGATCGAACCCTCCTCCGACGGCAATGCTGGGCCCGTTCTGGGCGTTCTCTACGGAATAGTCACTTCTCTTGGGATAGTGCGGCAGCGTTCCGCTTCCGTCGTTCCATTCGTTCAGCAATTTCTCGCGCCGGGCCGCGTCCATGATTTCCATTGTGACTTTTCTTCCTCCAAACATGAACTGAGCAAAGGGGGAGAATCGCTTAGCAGCACTGGGAGTCCAGCGGAACCCGCCACCGTAGAAGAGAGAATCGGCACTGTAGTTGGAGTGTGGCATGTTCATGATCAAGCAGCCGCTCACTTCCGTAAGGACTTGGAGTTTGGGATTCACTCGAGCGGCGCCCGAGCCGCCTCCACCGATGCAGGAGCCGCCGCCAAGGAAGCTTTCGTAATAGGGAAAAGCAGTGAGTTCGATAGGCGCTTCCATCGGGCGCGGATGGCTGAACTCAACACCTACCGGCATCCATGCGTTCTTGACAAATTGGAAAGGCTTTTCGCCACTTCCATTCTTGTAGTCTTCGAGAAGCTGCTTGCGGAGCTCGTAGTTCGTGCCGAAGAGATTGAGGCGGGTATCGCGGACCCAAGGAGCCCGGAAAGCCATGAGGTTTGCGAAGGTGCGGCCCGGATTGAGGAAGCTCCGTGCGAGGATAATGATGGCGCGATTATTCGTCCGATTCTCGAGGGCCATGATCAGATAGCGATCAGCGGCGTCTTCGGCAAGCATGGTACAAAATCCCAAAGTCGGAGTATCAACCAGGGTGATAAAGCCGGGGGAGGCGTGCAACATAACGTTCGAAATGGACGCCTCGCTGGCGGGGCCGATTTTCCATTGTGTGTGCCAGAGTGCTCCGTAAGCCATCGAGCGCAACATGCTGACCCAGTATTCGCGGCCGTCGCCCCACTGCACAAGCCGGTACTTGGGGTCATTTTGACGCTCAATGAATCCAAAGATAGATCCCTCAATGGGATGGCCGACGTACGGAGCCATGAACCTGTCACTATCGCTCCAACCACGGAGTTCGGATACGGATTGTGTATAGTGAGCGAACCAATGTCCGTTCAGGGCGTCGCGAGTTCCGGGCTGTAGGGCGAGGTCGAACGTGTGCATAATCCCTGTGTACAGCAGGGATTCGCTGATTGCATGCTCCCAGCGGAAGTGCTGGCGGGACTCAGAGCCAGATTTCGAATCCTGGGGCTTTATCGCGCCGTCTGCATTGGTAGACGATCTAGCAGGCTGATCGTTCGGGAAGGCGACTGGGAAAGGGTTAGTGCTGGGCGTATTGAAGCGTGCGGCAGGAGCGAACGGTAGAGGGGAAGTAAATCGAGCCTGATCGATGACAACCAACTCGCGCCATTGCTCAGGGAAATCGAGAACGTCTGAGGGCCCGGAGAGAATATCCAGGGGCTCCTGAGCAAGGAGGTGCAAGCCAGGCGTACAGAAGGAAGCCAGCAGCAAAACGAAAGGACACTTGAGACTTAGTCTCACTGCAGTAAAAACCCAAAAGCGAGCTGCGAATTATGCAAAGACACCCTGGGCGCGAGTCCACTGGCCTGAGCATCTCGCCCAGGTCAGAAACTCTCAGCAGCCTGTCCACGATTGTTATTACAGTGTGGATAGACACAACTGTCACTCTTGTCAGTCAGGATTAAGCGTGGGGCCGTTGAAATAGGTGTCGGCGAGGTTGCGCAGCATGATTCCGTTTGGGCACCCGGAAGGGGTCGACCCCGAAAAGTTTCACCTCGTTACACCGTACGATTCCGACTCTCGGAAATGGCTCAAAAAGGAATGCATCGACCAGCACAGTAAAAAGCGGTTTCGCATCACAACTCAAGGCCATTTTGGTTCAAGGCAAACCGCACGCGTTAAAACGTACGGTGATGTCGTGACCGAATACGAGTTTCATGCCGAGGCAAAATGCGCGGACGTGTCCGGCAATACCTGCGAAAAGCAAACTGTGGGATTGTTGCAACGGCGGCATATAAAGGTCGACCTCATCAAGTGTATCGGCAAGGAGTCGAACAGCTTGGAGAGCGTCGACGAGGGAATGGTTCACTCCGAACAGAATGTCTCCCAGGCGAACCGAATGGATTGTCAAAATTCAGCCGGCCCTGAAGAAACCTAAACTAGAAATTCTGGTGGGGGCTTGTGGAAAACGGTTGTCTCGTCGGGAAATAATTGAGTTGCGGACAGGCAGGAAGAAGCCGCACCGCAAGAGCCAGGAATTACTCGCATCGGTTCTAGAAAAGCTTGGCTTCGAATAGAAAGTCGTTCAATTTGGACCGAGTCGAAAGCGTCGCAAACATACCGTGTTCGTGTTGCAGGTTGCTTACTCGCGCTTCCGATACAACACCAAGAGTCTCCAGGAGTCGAGCCGAAACCTCGCATCAACGGCACCGATTCGTCTCAATTGCTGCCCATCTTTTTTCGAACGAACAGTTCTACAGCATTCCCTGTATCGCGAGAATTTCAGAAAGTAGTACTGTTTCACCCTGCTGAGTTAGCCATTTGTGTTTGTCTTCGCGATGCACCCGATTATTGGCAGACTCTAAATATGGAGTTAGCGCGAATGTCGAGTCAAACTAAACGCAAACGTCTCAATCTCTCGATGCTGGAGAAAACTCCAACGGGAATTCCAGGATTCGATGAGATCAGCGACGGGGGTCTGCCAAAAGGACGCACGTCGATAGTGTGCGGTGGGCCCGGCTGTGGAAAGACCATGTTTGGTATCGAATTTCTTGTGCGGGGCGCGCTGGAATATAACGAACCAGGTGTGCTTATGGCATTTGAGGAAACACCAGAGGATATCGCGCAAAACGTTGCCTCATTGGGTTTCGACATTCAAGAGCTTGCCAACAAGAAAAAACTATTCCTAGACTATGTGAGTGTCGAGCCGCGAGAGATCCAAGAGACGGGTGACTATGACCTAGAGGGTCTGTTTATCCGATTGCAGAGTGCGATAGAAGCTGTGGGCGCGCGGCGAGTTATGTTCGACACTGTTGAAGCGATTTTTTCCGGGTTTTCAAATACCGCGATCCTGCGAGCCGAATTCCGCCGGTTGTTCCGGTGGTTGAAAGAGCGAGGCCTAACAACAGTCGTTACGGCGGAGAGGGGCGAAGGTGCGCTGACACGCCACGGTTTAGAGGAGTATGTGTCGGACTGCGTGATTCTGCTGGACCATCGAGTGAAGGATCAGATTTCCGCGCGTCGCCTGCGGATCGTCAAGTACCGGGGCACAAAACATGGAGCGGACGAGTATCCATTCCTGATTGACGAGCGTGGCATGTCGATCTTGCCGTTGACGTCGCTTCATTTGCAGCACGCCGCGTCAAAGGACCGCGTGTCCTCCGGTGTGCTGGATTTGGACGAGATGATGGAGGGCAAAGGATACTTTCGCGGATCAAGCGTGCTGGTGACGGGGACGGCCGGGAGCGGAAAAACGACGCTTGCAGCGTCTTTTGTAGACGCCGCGTGCCGCAGGGGCGAGCGTTGCCTATATATAGGCTTCGAAGAGTCCAAAGACCAAGTTGCCCGAAACATGAGTTCGGTAGGGATAGATCTCGATCAATGGAGCAAGAAAGGGCTTTTGACGCATGAAGCGTGGCGACCCACACAATTTGGAATTGAAATGCACCTGCTTCGAATCCACAAATTCATCGAAAAGGTGAAGCCGCAGTGCATCGTGATCGATCCAATCACCAATCTGCTGACCGCTAGCAACGACAAGGAAGTGTACTCGATGATTATGCGGCTACTGGACTTCCTGAAAGTGATTGGAGTTACTGCGCTTTTTGTGAGCCTCACCAGCGGCAGCGCTGACCTGGAACAAACCACTGTAGGAATCTCGTCGTTGATCGATACATGGATTTTGCTGCGAGATCTGGAACTAAACGGAGAGCGCAATCGCTGTGTGTACGTCCTAAAGTCGCGCGGAATGGCGCACTCCAATCAACTGCGAGAATTTGAACTTACGAGCACAGGTATCAAACTGCTTCCAGTTTACGTTGGCCCTGGAGGAGTTCTGACGGGATCGTCACGGGTCAGCCAAGAATCCCGAGAACGAGCAGCAGTGATTCAACAGCAACAAGAGAACGAGCGAAAGCGGCTGGAGGCCGAGCGAAGACGGCTTACGCTACAGGCACAAGTGACCGCGCTGCAGGCAGAACTCGACGCAGTGGAGGCTGAAGAAAAGTCGTTCAACCGTGACGAAAAAGTGCGGGAAGAGCAAGAAAAGGCAGACCAGGATTTATTGGCGAAGAGCCGCGGGTCTAAAGAAGCGATGCTCAGAAATTAGGTATACACGTGTGAAAAGCAAACAGAAAGCATTGAATGCCAGGAAGGTAGTCGAATTGAGATTGTACGTCGCAGGGCAGACGCCTAAATCGCTGGCCGCGATCGCCAATCTAAAAAAGATCTGCGCGGATGGTTTTGACGGAGGCTACCACGTCGAGGTAATCGATCTCATGAAGAACCCGGCGCTGGCGAGAGATCATCAGATACTCGCCATTCCTACGCTTGTGCGCAGCCTTCCGGTGCCAATTTGTAAAATCATAGGCGATTTGTCAGACACGGATCGAGTAATGGTGGGATTGGATATCCGGAAGGGAAAATCGAAGAGAGCTGCCGCCACGGCTCGGCATGCGTGAAGAACGGCTTGCCAGAGCAAGCGCGGGCATCCGTAATTCTCCCTATATCCGTTAAGAGCTTGGTCGGCGAAGATTCGATAGAGAAAAGCCATTGAAAAACGGCCAGATTACTCGAGGTAGCAAGAAGCCCCGCAGCCCGCGAGGCAAAAGGTCCGGTATCAGTGAGCATGCAGGAACAACCGCAGATGCCGAGCAGATTGTTCTTGCTATCCGCCGAGGGGGCATCGATGCCCTGGTGATGGCGAGCAAGCACGGCGAAAAAGTAGTCACGCTACAAGGCACGGAACATCCATATCGGGTACTCGTGGAGTCCATAAACGACGGCGCGGCGACGCTTGATGCGAAGGGAATAGTACTTTACGCCAACAGTCGGTTTGCTCAAATTTTGAATATTCCCGTAAGACAACTGACCGGTAGTTCGTTGCTGGCGAATTTATCGTCCGAGCAGGGCGAAAAATTGAGAAAGCTCATACGCAAGGCGCTTCATCGTAGTTCGATAGTTGAGCTTACATTAGATGCTACGGAGGGCAGGCCGAAGATGGTGCGGTTCACGCTTCGCCCCTTAAAAGATTCAGATATTCACAAGGTTGGGGTGGTTGCGACCGAGTTGACCGAGTTGGTCGAGGCCAATGAAGCACTAAAGTCGAATGAAGAATCGCTAAGGGAGCTTTCGGCCCGGTTGTTGCAACTGCAGGACGAGGAGCGACGGAACATCGCGCGTGATTTGCACGATGCCACAGGACAAAAACTTGCAGTCCAATCCATGTCGTTATCCTCAATTCTCACCCGACACTACGACGAGTTAAACGCGGACGTGCAGCTGGCGCTCACCGAGTGTCTCAGTTTGAACAAAGAAGTTTCTGGAGAAATTCGGACGCTTTCTTATCTACTGCACCCTCCGATGCTAGACGAGTTGGGACTGTCTTCAGCGGTGAAATGGTATTTGGCGGGGTTCACAAACAGAACGAACATTCGTATAGAAGCGGACATACCAGCCGACATTCATAGATTGTCTCCGGATGCCGAAGTTGCTCTTTTCCGGGTTCTTCAAGAGAGCCTAACGAACGTACATCGTTATTCCGAAAGCCCAAGGGCAGTCGTTCGCATAAAAAATACCCCCGAGGCGCTTACGATGGAAGTTCAAGATTTCGGGAAAGGGATGAAATTATCAAAGTCCGGATCTACAAGTCCTGTCCCGGAACATCTTGGTGTGGGCATTCAAGGAATGAACGAGCGGATGCGTCAACTGGGGGGCAAGCTGGAAATCACCTCAAGTCTTAGCCGAGGGACCTTAGTTGTTGCGACGATTCCTCTTTCTGACAAAGTCATAGTTCCAGCGAAGTTTCCTTTCGACCCAGTGTCGTCAGCTTCGATTTCCGCATCCGAAGGCGCCGTTGCAGCAAACGTAAATCTCCGGAAGAAGATACTGATCGCCGACGACCATGAAATGCTGCGACGGGGACTGAGAAACACATTGCAAAGGGAGCGGGACCTAGAAATTTGCGGCGAAGCGGTTGATGGAGAGGAAGCGGTTGAAAAAACCAAAACTCTCCAACCCGACCTGGTCATTCTTGATATCAACATGCCAGGCCTTAACGGATTGGCTGCCCTCAGACAAATTCTGAGACATCGGCCAAAGACAAAGGTTTTGGTTTTCTCTGTGCACGATTCCGATCAAACCATCCAGGAGGCTAACGCTGCGGGAGCCCACGGCTTCCTCTCTAAAGGTAAAGATGCTCAAGACCTATTGCGAGTGATACGAGAGATCCTCAACGCGAAAGTCCTA
>Ga0157376_10000042_pt1 | contig 120435 bp, 95 predicted proteins | sample M45metaG_FD_121801 | JGI IMG/M metagenome (GOLD analysis project Ga0157376, IMG submission 121801) | Miscanthus rhizosphere microbial communities from Kellogg Biological Station, Michigan, USA - M4-5 metaG | ecosystem: Host-associated > Plants > Roots > Rhizosphere > Soil | place: USA...
AGACATCCATCTCCGCGATCTCCGCGTCTCCGCGTGAAACCGGTTCCCCGTGAATCCCAAGGCTGCACGATATCTTCGCGTCGCGCGCAGAACCGCGTGGTTAGTAGTACAAAGGACACAAAGGGGCCCTCTTTGTGCCCTTTGTGTCTTTGTGGTGGAACGATTTTTTTATGATTCGCGCGCGGAGGACGGGTTAAGGCGCGACTTCGATCAGCTCGAACGATCCCGGCAGTACCGGCGGGCGCGGGCGGGGATTCTTTTCCGTCGCCGCCGGCGCTTCGCCGAACTTCGCGGCGGGCAGGAAGACATGATGCGTCTTGGTGTCGAGGGCCATCGTACGCGCGCTGCGCTGCGTGGCGACGTTGTCGACGACGTCGTATTTGTCGGGTGACGCTTCGTGAATCACGGTCAGCGTTCCGCTTTGACCGTTGGAGGCGAAGGCGAGCTGGCGTTCGTCATCGAAGGCGGCAGCATCCGTTCCCTTGCCGGTGGGGACGGTGGTGACCACGTGTCCATTCGTCGAATCGACGACGGCCATGATCTCGTTTTCGCAGACGCTGAAAAGACGATGGTGTTTGCGATCGATGGCCAATCCGCTCGGCGACTCGCACGGTGCGAGCTTCCAGCGCTCCCGCACATCGTTTGCCTTCACGTCGATCGCCGCGATCTCATTTGTATCTTCGATGTTGACGAAGACCGTGCCGTGCAGGTCGCTGACGGCGAACTCCGGCTTGCCGCCGAGGGCGATCGTGGCGATGACTTTGCCGTGCGTGTCGAACACCGTCGTGTTCTTGCCGCGGCCGTTGAACGTGAACACGTGTTGCGAGGCCGGCTCGAACAGGATCGCGTCGGGATTGTCGCCGGTCGTCTTCACGTCGTTGATGCGGTTCAGCGTTTTCAGATCGAAGATCGACATCATGTTCACGCGGCCGCTGGAGATGAATCCGCGCCCGCCATCGTGATCGACGGCGATGCCGTGCACGCCGAGGGTGTCGGGGATCAGGCCGACCACCTTGCCGGCGTCGATGTCGACGACTTCCACGCGGTCACCGTGTGAGACGTACGCGCGGCGCGAGACGGAGTCGATGGAGACGTAGTCCCATCCGCCGGTCCCGCCGATGGCGATGTGCCGCGAGACATGCCACGCCGCGAATGCGGTGGCAGCAACGGTGAGCGACAGGAGAGCGAAGAGCGCGCGTTTCATGGCGGCGGAAGGTATCGCCGAAAAGCTAACGGCGCAATGAACAGAGAACCAATTTCACGCGGAGCCGCGGAGGACGCGGAGAAAAAAACTCCGCGATCTCTGCGTCTCCGCGTGAAACCGGTTCCCCTTTTGAATGTTCGCCGTGATCGCAACGACGATCAGATCGAGCAGGATGTACAGAATCCCTACCCCGCTCGGCGGATTCGCGGAGTGCAGCCCGAGGAATGGCACCTCGGGGGTCCATCTCCAGTTGCCGATGGCGGTGCCTACCAACTCGAGGATGATCGTGTAGACGAAGCAGGCCGACAGCAGCAGGCGGTTTTTCGAGACCGCGATCAGCGCGAGGGCGCCGACCCACCAGAGAAATCCCCAGACGTCGTGTTTGAAGGCGAGGAAGGCCACAGCCAGAATGCTGCCGGCGATCACCACCGAGCGCGTGATCATCGCGCCGCGCATGCGCACGAACTGTTGCCGCGCCGTTTCGGCGGCGAGCGTGTAGAAAAGTCCGTGTCCGGGCGGCACGTAGAGCGGGATGACGGCGTGGCGATACGAGTACAAGCCCCATCCGATCGACAGCACCACCTCGCCGATCGTCGCCACGATCACGCAGCAGACGATCTGCCGCAACGGAACCTGCGAGGTCCGCGCGAACAACCAGAGGAAGAGCGCCGTCGCCGTGCCGAAGCCGAGCTGCTGCGGCAGGCCGTCGCGGTCGAGGAGGAGCAGGACGGTCATGAAGACCGCCGAGGCGGCGACGAAGGTGACGAAGCGCGATTCCATGAAGGTTCCGCGCAGTCTACGGGTAGTCCGATGAAACGGATTCCGCGAAGTCGCCACTATTGGTTGGATTTGCAGGCAATCCACTCCGATCGTGCCGCCGTACGTCTTGTGAGTGACATCACGAGGGCGGGAAGCGGGCGAACCTACATTTGCGCCATCGTTCCGGGCATCCGCCGTAGACGTTATTTGAGGTAGCGCGGTACAATTTGCGGTTTCACACCAGAGAGAAAACGGGTCCATCACGCGCCGTGCGTTGACGTGTGTTCATAGAGGGAGAGGTTCATGTCCAAGGTCCTTCGAGTGGTCGTCCTCGCTGCGCTTGCCGCGGCCGCGCCCGCGGCGTTGTTTGCCACGAATGTCGATCTGCGCGTCGTCAGCGTCAGCGGCTCGCCGAATCCGATCACGCTCAACACCGGCAACATTACTTACACGACCCAGGTCTTCAACGCCGAAAGCACCACCGCCGGCACCAGTCCCGTCCTCACCAGCACCATTCCTTCCAGCTCGACCTACGTCTCCTCCTCGGCTACCGGCGGCGGAACCTGCTCGCAATCGGCGGGAACGGTGACCTGCAGCTGGTCGACGATCCCGGCCTCGAACAATTTCTTCGTCACGATCGTCGTCACGCCGACCGCCGGCGGATCGCTGACGCTGACGTCGTCAGTGTCGGGCGCCGATCCCGATCCGACGCCGGCCAACAACACGGCCAGCGGATCGGTGACGGTGAACGACCAGATCGACCTGCGCGTCGTCAGCGTGAGCGGATCGCCGAATCCGATCACGTTGAATACCGGCAACGTCACGTATACGACGCAACTCTTCAACGCCAGCACCTCGCAGGGAACGAACCCGGTGCTGACGATGACCATCCCCTCGGCATCGACATTCGTCTCGGCCTCGGTGACCGGCGGCGGCAGTTGTTCGCAATCGGCGGGAGTCGTGACATGTAACTGGACGTCGATCGGAGCGTCGAGCAATTTCTTCGGTACGGTCGTGGTCACGCCGACGGCGGGAGGAACGGCAACGCTGTCCGCCAGCGCTTCCGGCACGGAGCCTGATCCGAACAACGCCAACAACAGCGGCAGCGGATCGGTCACGGTCAACGATCAGATCGACCTGCGCATCATCAGCGTCACCGGTTCGCCGAATCCAATCACGCTCAATACCGGCAACGTCACGTATACGACGCAGCTCTTCAACGCCAGCACGTCGCAAGGCACGAATCCGGTGCTTACGATGACCATCCCCTCGGCTTCCACGTTCGTTTCGGCCTCGGTGACCGGCGGCGGCAGTTGCTCGCAATCGGCCGGCGTGGTGACGTGTAACTGGACCTCGATCGGAGCGTCGAACAATTTCTTCGGCACCGTAGTGGTCACGCCGACCGCGGGAGGAACGGCGACACTGTCCGCGAGCGCCTCCGGCACGGAGTCCGATCCGAACAACGCCAACAACACAGGCAGCGGATCGGTCACGGTCAACGACCAGATCGACCTGCGCGTCGTCAGCGTGACCGGATCGCCGAATCCGATCACGCTGAATACGGGCAACGTCACGTACACCACGCAGCTCTTCAACAACAGCACGTCGCAGGGTACGGGCACAACGCTGACGATGACCATCCCTGCTGCCTCAACGTACGTCTCAGCCTCGGTCACCGGCGGCGGCAGTTGTTCGCAATCCGCGGGTGTCGTGACCTGCAACTGGACGTCGATCGGAGCTTCGGTCAACTACTTCGCCACCGTCGTCGTCACGCCGACCGCGGGCGGAACGGCAACGCTGTCGGCGACCGCCTCCGGCACGGAGCCTGATCCGAACAACGCCAACAACACCGCCAGCGGATCGGTCACAGTCAACGACCAGATCGACCTGCGCGTCGTCAGCGTCAGCGGCTCGCCGAATCCGATCACGCTCAATACCGGCAACGTCACCTACACGACCCAGCTCTTCAACAACAGCACCTCGCAAGGGACAGGCACGGTCCTGACAATGACCATCCCGGCCGCCTCGACCTTCGTTTCGGCGTCGGTAACCGGCGGCGGGAGCTGTTCGCAATCCGCAGGCGTCGTGACCTGCAACTGGACTTCGATCGGAGCCTCGGTCAACTACTTCGCCACCGTCATCGTCACCCCCACCGCCGGCGGAACGTCGACGCTGTCGGCGACCGCCTCCGGCACCGAGCCCGACTCCAACAACGCCAACAACACCGGCAGCGGCTCGGTCACCGTCAACGATCAGATCGACCTGCGCGTCGTCGGCATCAGCGGCACGCCCGATCCGGTCACCTTCGCCGGCGGCAACGTCACCTTCACCATCCAGCTCTTCAACAACAGCACCTCGCAAGGGACAAACCCCGTCCTTACTGTGACGCTCCCCTCCAACTCCACGTTCGTCTCCTCCACGCCGACGAACAGCGGAACGTGTACGCCGTCCGCCGGAACGGTGACGTGCAGCTGGAGCTCCATCGGCGCGTCCGTGAACTTCTTCCCGTCCATCGTCGTCACGCCGACCATCCCCGGAACGCTCACGCTCTCCGCCACCGCAAGCGGCACGCAGCCCGATCCGAACACGGCCAACAACAGCGCCAGCAAGACCACGACGGTCACGCCGACGTCATGCACGGCCGTCCCGAGCGGTGCCGTGGCGTGGTACCGCGCCGAAAGCAACACCGTCGATTCGGCCGGCCCAAACTTCGCCACCGCGAACGGCGGCGTGTCGTTCGGCACCGGCGAAGTGGGCCAGGCCTTCGGTCTCAACGGAACGACGGCCTACGTCAGCGCGCTCGACAACGCCTCGCTGCGCCCGGCCAGCCTCACCGTGGAAGGATGGTTCAAGATCGTCGGCACCACCGGCACACGGATTCTGGCCTCGAAAGCGATCGGTACAGGCGTCGAGAATTCGTTCCTGGTCTTCATCGACACCGACGGAACCCTCGGCGCGGGCGTCGGCGACGCCGCATCGACCGACATCCTCAACACTACCACTGCCCCCACGACCGGCGTCTGGCATCACTTCGCCTATGTCTACGACAGCGCCGGAACCGCGCAGGCTCTCTATCTCGACGGCGCGCTGGTCAACGCCGGCACGACCTCGAAGGTCATCGCCTACGACACGAACCCGCTGCTCATCGGCGTGCAGAGCGACAACAGCACGCTGACGTCGTTCTTCTCCGGCGGTATCGACGAGCTGACGATCTACAACCGCGCCCTCTCGTCGACGGAGATCCAGACCGTCTTCGGCGCCGGCACGTTCGGCAAGTGCTTCATCGCCCCCGCCGCGCCGACCATCACCGGCTTCACGCCGTCCTCCGGCTACAGCGGATCGAGCGTCGTCATCAGCGGCACCAACTTCACCGCCGTCAGCGCCGTCAAGTTCAACGGCACCACGGCCACCTTCACCGGCGACAGCAGCTCGCAGATCACGGCCACGGTTCCCGTCTCCGCCACGGCCGGCGCGATCTCCGTCGTCACGGGCGGCGGCACCGCCACCAGCGCGAGCAACTTCACCGTCCTCACCGCGGCGCACTGGATCAACAGCAGCGGCGGCAACTGGAGCACGGCTTCGAACTGGTCCACCGGCAGCGTTCCGACGACGGCCAACGACGCAGTCATCGACGCCAACGGCACCTACACCGTCAACGTCGACGTCACTCCCGCGTTCAACGCGCTGACCGTCGGCGGCGGAGCCACCGGAACGCAGACGCTTAACCTCGGCGTCGGCCACGACGTCACGTTCACCAATCCCGCCACCGTCACCACGAGCGGCGCGCTCACCTTCACCAGCAGCCGCCTCCTCGGCGCGGGACCGTTGACCGTGAACGGGACGATGAACTGGACCGCCGACAGCGAGATCGACACCACCGTCAACATCGCCGCCGGCGCAACGCTCAACATCAGCGGCAGCGGCACGCGCTTCGTCAACGGCGGCACGATCAACAACAGCGGCACCGTGAACTGGACCAACGGCAACAACCTCTCCGTCTACAACTCCGGCGTCATCAACAACCTGGCCACGGGTCTTTTTGCCGTGACCAATGACCAGATCATCTTCCAGCACTGCTGCAGCGCAGGACAGGCCTTCAACAACGCGGGGACGTTCCGCAAGACGGCCGCTACCGGCACCACCACGATCAGCAACAACGGCTTCAACAACACCGGCACGGTCGACATCCAGAGCGGCACGTTCACGCCGCTCTCCGGCGGCACGAGCAGCGGCATCTTCAACGCCACTTCGTCCGGCACGATCCTCTTCAACTCGAACGTCTACACGCTCGCCACCGGCGCCACGCTCACCGGCAGCGGAAACTTCCAGATCAACGGATCGCAGCTCAACGTCTTTGCGGCAGGCGTCACCGTCAATCACATGACGCTGGCAGGCGGCAATCTGAACGTCAACGCCGGCGGATCCGTGAGCACGACTTCGACCGGCGTCATCGACTGGAGCGCCGACGCCACGCTGAGCGGCGCCGGCACGCTCAACGTCGTCGCGGGCAGCACGCTCAATTTCAGCGGCAGCGGCACGCGTTTCATCGACGGCGGCACCCTCAACAACAGCGGCACCATCAACTGGAGCGGCAGCAACAACATCTCCGTCTACAACTCCGGCGTCATCAACAATCTGGCGGCGGGCCTCTTCAGCGTCACCAGCAACCAGATCATCTTCCAGCACTGCTGCGGCGGCGGACAGGCCTTCAACAACGCCGGCACATTCCGCAAGACGATCGCCACCGGCACGACCACCATCAACAACGGCGGCTTCAACAACAGCGGCACGGTCGACATCCAGAGCGGCACGTTCGGACTGATCTCCGGCGGCACGAGCAGCGCGGTTTTCAACGCCGCGTCAGCCGGTACGATCTTCTTCAACAGCAATCCGTACACGCTCGGGTCAGGTGCCACCCTCACCGGCAGCGGCAACTTCCAGATCAGCGGATCGCAGCTCAACGTCTCTTCGGCGGTGACGGTCGATCATCTGACGATGGTTGGCGGAACGCTCAACGTCAACAGCGGCGCCTCGATGAGCACCTCGGCTTCCGGCGTCATCGACTGGAGCGCCGACGCCACGCTGACCGGCGCCGGATCGATGAACGTCAACAGCGGCGGCACGCTCAACCTCAGCGGCAGCGGCACGCGCTTCATCGACGGCGGCACGCTCAACAACAGCGGCACGGTCAACTGGAGCGGCGGCAACAACATCTCCGTCTACAACTCCGGCGTCATCAACAATCTGGCCGCGGGTCTCTTCAGCGTCACCAACGATCAGATCATCTTTCAGCACTGCTGCGGCGCGGCACAGGCCTTCAACAACGCCGGAACGTTCCGCAAGAGCTCCGCTGCCGGAACGACCACCGTCAACAACGGTGGCTTCAATAACAGCGGCACCGTGGACATCCAGAGCGGCACGTTCGGGCTGATCTCCGGCGGCACCAGCAGCTCCGTATTCAACGCCGCATCCGCCGCTACGATCCTCTTCAACAGCAATCCGTACACGCTCGGGTCAGGCGCCACCCTGACCGGCAGCGGTAACTTCCAGCTCAACGGCTCGCAGCTCAACGTGTCGCTGGCGGGACTGACGGTCGCTCATCTGACCATGTCCGGCGGAACGCTCAACGTCAACAGCGGCGGCTCGATCGGGACCTCGGCTTCCGGAATCATCGACTGGAACGCTGACGCCACGCTCACCGGCGCCGGATCGATGAACGTCAACAGCGGCGGTACGCTCAATCTCAGCGGCAGCGGCACGCGCTTCATCGACGGCGGCACCCTCAACAACAGCGGCACGGTCAACTGGAGCGGCGGCAACAACATCTCCGTCTACAACTCCGGCGTCATCAACAATCAGGCGGCGGGACTCTTCAACATCAGCAACAACCAGCTGATGTTCCAGCACTGCTGCGGCGCGCCGCAGGCGTTTAACAACGCCGGGATCCTGCAGAAGACGACGGCCGCCGGCACGACCACCCTTCAGGGGAACGGCTTCACCAACAGCGGCACGATCCGGCCGCTCAGCGGCGACATCACCTTCAACACGCCGTTCACCAACAGCGGCTCGCCCACCTACGACTTCGGCATCGGCGCGGCCAGCGGTTTCGGACATCTCACCTTCCCGGCCGGCGTCGCCCTCACCGGCGCGCTCATCGCCGCGCCGGTCAACGGTTTCGTGCCGCAGGGCGGCCAACAGTTCACGATCATCAATTTCCCGTCGGGAACGGCCACCTTCTCGCCGAAGACACTGACCTTCGGCAGCTCGCCAACCCGCTCCTTCACCGATTCCAACACGGCCACATCCGTCGTGCTCACCGCCAGCGGTCCGACAATCACCACGGCGCTCTCGCCGAATTCAGGCCCAGGCTCCGGCGGCACCGCCGTGACCATCACCGGCACCGGCTTCGTCAGCGGCGGATCGCTAGGCGTCACCTTCGGCGGAACCAGCGCGACGGCGGTCACCGTCGTCAACGCCAACACGATCACCTGCACCACGCCGCCGCATGCCTCGGGCGTCGTCGACGTCGTCGTCACGAATGGCGACGGCCAGCCGACGACCGTAACGAACGGCTTCACCTACGACACCTCCCCCGTCGTCAGCGCCCTCCGTCCGAACAGCGGATCCGTGGCCGGCGCCGGCGGCGTCATCATCGAAGGGACCAATCTCAACTCCGTCACCTCCGTCACCTTCGGCGCGGCCAGCGGCACGATCCTCTCCAGCACCGCCACGCAGCTCGTCGTGGCCGCCCCCGCGCACACCGCGGGAACGGTCAACGTCGCCGTCACGAACGCCGTCGGCACGTTCACGCTCACCAACGGCTACACCTACATCGACAACGACGACGCCGCGCGCGACTTCTTCGTCAGCACCAACCCCTCTGCGCGATGGAGTTACGGTTTCGAGGCAAGCCGAGGAGCAGCGTTCAACCTGCATACGTCGCATGGGAACAGCAGCGGATTCGATTTCTGGAGTGCCAGCCTGCCCAACCTCGGCCGCAACTCCACCAACAGCACGCTGCAGCAGGCCACCAACTTCACGCCGTCGATGAAGATCGAGATGCATCCCGGCTCGTTGGGAGAGAACAGCGTGATCCGCTGGACCGCGCCGGCCACCGCCCAATACCGCGTTCACGGCTTCTTTGTGGGCTACGACTCCAGTTTCCCGACCACGACCGATGTGGCCATCCTGCACAACAACTCGACCGCCGCCACGCTCTTCTCCAGCAACATCAACAGCTTCAACGTCCCGGCGAACTTCGACGTCACCACGACCTTCTCCGCCGGCGACACGCTCGAATTCACCGTCGGCTTCGGCAGCAACGGCAACTTCAGCGGCGACGGAACAGGTCTCGACGTCACCATCGACCCGGCCGGTCCGGCGAACGCCGACATCGCCATCAGCGGCAGCGCGCCATCAACCATCGGCAACGGCGCCAACTTCACCTACACCACCATCGTCACAAACAACGGCCCCGCCACGGCCTCGAACGTCACCGCCACGATCACGCTGCCGGCGAACGTGACCTTGAACGGCTTGCCGTCGTCGACGCAAGGCACGTGCAGCGGATCGACGACGATCACCTGCTCCATCGGAACGTTACCCTTCAACGCCACCGCAACGCAGACCATCAACCTCACCGCCACCGGCAGCGGAACGGCGGTTCTAAACGCATCGGTATCCGCGACCGAATCCGACACGAACAGCAGCAACAACGCCACGGCCTCGAACGTCGGCATCGGCGGAACGTCGTCGCTCTTCGTGACCACGAACGCCGACTCCGGCACCGGCTCGCTGCGCCAGGCCATCCTCGACGCCAACAACGCCGCGGTCTGCACCGCTCCGTGCACCATCGGCTTCAACCTCCCCGGCGGGCAGCTCACGATCCTGCCGCCCACCTCGCTCCCCGCGATTACCGCGGGCGGCGTCACCATCGACGCCACCACGCAGCCCGGCTACAGCGGCGTGCCGCTGGTCACGCTCGACGGCAGCAGCAATCCGAACCCGAGCGCCGGCCTGCAGCTCAGCGGCGGCAACGACGCCGTCAAAGGCCTGAGCATCGTCAGGTTCCAGGGCCCGGCCATCCTCATCGACACCACCGGCAACGACACGATCTCCGCCAACTACCTCGGCCTCCACGCCGACGGATCGACGGCCGGACAGAATGCCGGAGACGGCATCCTGATCACCGCCGCCAACAACAGCATCGGCGGGACGACCGCCGCCGCGCGCAACGTCATCTCCGGCAACTTCGGCAGCGGCGTGGTCATCAAAGGCGTAAGCGGCAACAGCGTGCGCGGCAACTACATCGGCCTCAACGCCGCCGGCACGACGAACGTCGCCAACCACACCGACGGAATCCAGATCCTCAACGGCGCCAGCAACAACACCATCGGCGGGACGACGGCGAGTGAGCGCAACGTCATCTCCGGCAACAACAACTCCGGCATCTTCATGAGCAGCGGCGCATCCGCCTGCGCCGCCAACCTCATCGCCGGAAACTTCATCGGCACCGACGCCGCCGGAACCGCTTCGATCGGCAACACGACCGGCATCTTCCTCGGCACGAACGTCTCCTTCAACGCCATCGGCGGAGTGGTCGTCGGCGCCGGCAACACGATCGTCTCCAACACCACCGGCATCACCTTCGACGGTCCCGGCAGCGGCAACTCCATCCTGCGCAACACGCTGGCCGGCAACAGCGCGTTGTCGATCGATCTCGCCAGCGACGGCGCAACCGCCAACGACGCGGGAGACGGCGACGTCGGCCCGAACAACCTGCAGAACACGCCCACCTTCGTCGACGCCTCGCTGGCCGGCGGCACGCTCACCGCGCGCGTGAACGTCGATTCCGCTTCGGTGGCCAACACGGCAGGGATCCGCGTCGAGCTGTTCAAGAGCGACGCGTCGGGCGTTCATCCCCTCTCCTTCCTCACCTCGCAATGCTTCGCTGGCAACGCGCTGAACGGCGTCTCGGTCACCGTCAACAGCGCGCCGGTCGTGATCGGCGACAAACTCGTGGCCACCGCCACCAGCTACGCCGACAGCGGCTGCACCACGATCGCCGACGGCACCTCGGAGCTTTCGCCCGCGGTCGCGGTCACCACCTGCACGCCGCCGTCGGCGACGATCACGCCCAGCGGCCCGACCACCTTCTGCACCGGCGGCAGCGTCACCCTCACCGCCTCGGCCGGCGCGTCGTTCCAGTGGCGCAACTTCGCCACGCCGATCGTCGGCGCGAACGCCCAGCAGTTCGTCGCGACCACGTCCGGCAGCTACACCGTCACCGTCACGAACGCCGCCGGATGTTCGGCAACGTCATCGCCGACGCCGGTCACGGTCAACAGCACGGTCAACGTGACCATCTCCGCCGGAGGTCCGACCACCTTCTGCGCCGGCGGCAGCGTCATGCTCACCGCGAATCCGAGCGGCGGCAGCGGCACCTTCGCAACATTCCAGTGGCTGCTCAACGGCTCGCCGATCGGCGGCGCGAACGCCTCGACGTTCAGCGCCACCGCGACCGGCAACTACAGCGTCACCGTCACCGACTCCGCCGGCTGCACCGGCACCTCCACGCCGCTGAGCGTCACCGTCAACGCCCCGCCCTCCGCGGCCATCAACGCGCCGGCATCGACCTGCGCCAACAGCAACGCCGTCGCGAGCATCGTCAGCCCGGTCGGCGGCGCGACCTACACCTGGTCCATCACCAACGGCACCCTCTCCTCGGGACAGGGAACGCCGTCGATCGTCTTCACCGCCGGCACCACCTCGCCCGTCTCGATCAGCGTGACCGCGTCACTGAACGGCTGCAGCGCCACCGGCAGCGCCAGCGTCTCCGTCGGCACGTTCACGCCGGCCATCACCGGCTCGAACACCTTCTGCGCCGGCGGAAGCACGACGCTGACCGCATCGACTGGAACGTCGTTCCAGTGGTCGTTGAACGGCTCCCCGCTCGGCGGCGCCAACTCGCAGACCTTCGTCGCCACCGCGGCCGGCAACTACACCGTGGCCGTGACCAACGGCAGCGGCTGCAGCGGTACCTCCGCGCCATTCGCCGTCTCGCAGACGCCGCTGGCCACGCCGACGGTGACCGCGAGCGGTCCGACCACCTTCTGCAACGGCGGCAGCATCACGCTGAACTCGAGCGCCGCGTCGAACAATCAGTGGCTTCTGAACGGAGTGCCGATCAACGGCAGCACCTCGCAGTCGTTCAACGCCACGGCTACCGGCAACTACAGCGTCATGGTCACCAGCGGAAGCTGCAGCGCGACTTCCTCCCCCGTCGCCGTCACCGTAAACCCGAATCCCTCCGTCAGCATCGCCGGCCCCTCGGCCGTCTGCGCCGGCGGCAGCGCCACGCTTGACGCCGGAGCGGGCTTCGCCACCTACGCCTGGTCCACCGGCGCCACGACGCAGACCATCACCGTCTCCCCCGCGTCGACGACCACCTTCAGCGTCACCGTGACGAACGGCAACGGCTGCAGTGCCAACGCATCGAAGACGATCACCATCTCCTCCGGCGCGACCACCGCCGCGATTCAGGCGCCGTCCTCCGTCCCGACCGGCTCCATCGGAAACACCGCCTCCGTGCCGCCCGCCCAGAGCGGCTCGACCTACAACTGGACCATCTCGGGCGGCACGATCACCAGCGGCAACGGAACGCCGTCCATCGTCTGGAGCGCCGGCAACGGCAGCGCCGCGATGATCAGCGTCACCATCACCAGCGGCTCCTGCAGCGCCTCCGGCAGCGTCAACGTGGCCATCAACGACTCCGCCGACTTGGCGTTGACGATGACCGCAACACCGAACCCGGTCAACACCGGCGGCACGGTCACCTTCACGCTCAACGCCGTGAACAACGGGCCGAGCACGGCCCAGAACGTCACCGTGATCAACACGCTCTCCGGCGTCAGCAACGCATCCGCGTCCGGCAACGGCTGGTCGTGCAATGTGAACGGACTCTCGGTCACCTGCACGCGCGCGTCGTTCGCTCCCGGACCCGCGTCGACGATCATGATCACGGCAACCGCCACCGGCAGCAGCGCCGGCGACGACGCCGCCATCGGCACTGCCTCCAGCGATCCGAACATCAACAACAACAGCGCCAGCGCCAGCGTGGCCGTCGGCACTCCAGTCTCGTGCAACAACGCCTTCCCCGTGCTGCTCTCCCCCGCCGCCGGCGCGAAGAACCTCCCCAGCTCCATCAACTTCACCTGGGCCGCCACTCCGAATGCGACGTCGTATGACCTCTGGATCGCCAGCTCCGGCGGCGCCGCCGCCATCGTGGCATCCACACAGTCGACTTCCGCCACCGTCAACGTCCCCAGCGGCCCCTCGACCTGGTACGTCGCCGCGCACTTCCCGAACGACTGCCCGACGCTGGCGTCCGCGCCGCCGCGCGACTTCTCCGTCGCCGCCTCCTCGAACTGCTCAACGACTGCTCCACAACTCATCGGACCGTCGCCCAATGCAAGCGTGAATTCGCCCGTGACCTTCGCCTGGACCGCGGTCCCGCAGGCGATCGGTTACCGCCTCTGGCTGGCCATCGACGGCGGCGCCCTTCAGGATGCCGCCACCACCAACGGCGCCACCTCGGTCACGCTCCCGCTCTCCGGCTCCAGCGTCCTCTGGCACGTCGACGCCATCTTCCCCGGCTGCCCGACAACGTCCTCGGCATCATCCAGCTTCACGCTCGCTACGACCACCGGCTGCGCCAGCCACACGGCGCCATCGCTGCTCGCGCCGGCGCCGAACGCCTCGCTTCCATCGTCGATCACCGATCTGCATTGGACACCGGCCGCCGGCGCGAACGGCTATCGCGTCTGGGCTGCAATTAACAGCTCCGACTTCGCGCCGATCGCGACCACGCCGCCCGCGGTCACGACGCTGCACTTCACCTTCACCACCGGCAGCGTGAACTGGTACGTCGAAGCGCTCTTCGACGGCTGCGCCTCCATGGCCTCCCCGCCGCAGCCGTTCACGATTCCGCCCGCGCAGAATTGCAACAACGCCGCGGCATCGCCGATCGCGCCGGCCAACGACGCCACGCTCACCACCGGCTTCGTCGAATTCGACTGGACCGCGACCGTGAACGCGATCGGCTACGAACTCTGGTTCTCGATCGACGGCGGCGCTCCCTCGCTGGCCGGCTCCACGACCGGCACCTTCCTCCGCCGCACCGTCGGCAGCGGCACCATCGACTGGTTCGTGCGCGCGCTCTTCGACCGCTGCGATGCCGTCGATTCAACGCATGCCCGCTTCACTTTCACGCCGCCCGCCGACTGCAGCGTGGCCCGCTCCATCCTGACCGCGCCGTTCGACGGCGCGCCCGTCTTCTCTCCGTTTGACCTCCGTTGGAGCAACGTCCCGGGCGCGACGCAGTACAAGGTCTGGCTTGCATCCGGTCCCGAGGCGCCGAAAGTCATCGGCACGACGGCGGGCCTGCACCTCGACAACCAGAGCGCACCCGCCGGCCCCGTCACCTGGTCCGTCGAAGCGCTCTTCGACAACTGTCCGCCCGTCCGGTCGACGGTGAGCAGCTTTACCTCCGTTCCGCCACCGCCCGGTTGCGCCACGCCGGCCGTCCCGCAGCCGCGCGCCGAAAGCACCGTTTCGAGCAACGTCGAGTTCCTCATCCGCTGGACGCCGGTCGGTCCCAAAGGAACGACTCAATACGAATTGCAGGCATCGGCCGATGCCGCCTTCCCCACGCCCAGCGTCATCACCATCGAGGACACTGAATTCCCCTTCAAGATCGCGAACCCAAGCAATACGCCGGCGACGTACTACTACCGCGTCCGCGCCATCGCCCTCTGCAACGGCGCGCGCAGCCTCTTCTCGCTGCCGCTGGCCGTGCAGGTGCTGCCGTCGAACGTCGTCGATCCGTCGAACGCGAACGGCTCCACGCCTGCCGACAACCCGCAGACCACGCACTACCAGATCCACCTCGATGGCGGAAACGGCGCGCTGGGCAAGGGCGCGATCGCTGCCGCGGCGGGCGACACATTCTTCGCCACGACCAATCAGCCGTGGCTCACCGTCTCCCCCACCACCGGCACAGTCGCTCCCGGCGGCACCACGCTGGACGTCACCGCGAAAACCGACGGCCTCCCCGTCGGCACGAGCAGCGGAGCGGTCAACGTGAGCTTCGGATCGTCCACCGGAAACAGCCGTATCGCTCCGCTGGGCACCACGCCCCCGGCGACGACCACCGTCTCCGTCAACCTCGTGCAGCCGGTCTCGCCGACCTCCAAGAGCGCGCCGCCGCCCGACGCGCTGATCATCCCCGCCGTGGCTCACGCCGACGGCATCAACTCCAAATTCCAGTCCGATGTCCGCGTCACCAACTCCTCGGCCCAGCCGATGAAGTACCAGGTCACCTTCACCCCCACCGGCGAGGCCGGCATTTCGTCCGGCAAACAGACAACGGTCGACATCGATCCGGGCCGCACCCTCGCGCTCGATGACGTGCTTGAGTCGTGGTTCGGCTCCAACGGCGCCACCGGCACGCTCGAAGTGCGCCCGCTCACCGCCACGGCCACCTCGGCCTCCACGACCGCCGCGGTTCCAAACGGCCTGGCCAACCTCCTCACCTTCGCTTCCAGCCGCACCTTCAACACCACGTCGAACGGAACCTTCGGCCAGTACATCCCGGCCGTTCCCTTCGCCGCGTTCGTCGGACGGGCGTCCGATCCGGGCAAGTCGACGATCCTGAGCCTCCAGCAGATCGCGCAGTCGTCCGCCTTCCGCACCAACCTCGGCATCGTCGAAGGCTCCGGCGATCCCGCCTCCGTCCTGGTCAGCGTCTTCGGCGACGACGGCAAGAAGCTCACCGAGTTCACGCAGGACCTCAAAGGCGGCCAGCACATCCAGCTCAACTCGATCCTGGCGGACAAGAAGGTGCAGGTGAACGACGGCCGCATCGAAGTCAAAGTCGTCTCCCAAACCGGCAAGGTCACCGCCTACGCCTCGGTGCTCGACAACCTCACCAACGATCCGCTCCTCGTCTCCCCCGTGGCCGTGAATGCGACCGCCGCGTCGCGCTACGTTATCCCCGGCGTGGCCGATCTCAACAACGGCATCGCTAACTGGCAGACCGACGTGCGCCTCTTCAATCCGTCCGCGAACCCCGTCAAAGCGACGTTGACCTTCTACTCGCAGAACGGCGGGGCCCCGCAGTCAAAGGACGTCAACCTCGCGCCGAACCAAGTCCAGACCTTCGACGCCGCCCTGCACCAATTCTTCGGCCTGACCAACGACGGCGGCGCCCTGCACATCTCGACCACCGCCGCAACGCCGCTCGTCGCCACCGCCCGCACCTACAACCAGACGTCGAACGGCACCTACGGCCAGTTCATCCCCGCCGTAACCGCCAACGACGCCGCCGCCCTCGGCACGCGCCCCCTGCAACTCCTCCAGATCGAAGAATCCGACCGCTACCGCACCAACGTCGGCTTCGCCGAAGTCACCGGCAAATCCGCCACCGTCGAAGTAACCGCCGTCCCGAACGACTCAAAGGTCGCCGCCTCAACCCAAATCAACCTGGCCCCAAACCAATTCATCCAATACCCACAACTCCTCAAATCGATGGGCCTCACCAACATGTACAACGCCCGCGTAACGGTAAAAGTAATCAGCGGACAAGGCCGCGTAACGGCCTACGCCTCGGTAATCGATTCCAAGACGAATGATCCGACGTTCGTTCCGGCGCAGTAGGAGAGGTGGACCGTGTTAGTATCATGATTATGGCGAGGACAGCGAAATCTAATCACGTCGTTCGAACGATAGATGGACGATGGGGCGTCAAGAAGGAAGGGGCTGATCGCGCATCCAAGCGGTTCCCGACGCAGGCGGAGGCGATTTCATGGGGTCGCCAGCAGAGCATCAAGGATCGATCGGAACTCGTTATCCATCGCCGCGACGGAATGATCGTTGAGAAGAATTCCTACGGGCGTGATCCTCACCCGCCCGCCGATCGAAAGAAGTAACGATGGTGGCCAAGCGCCGAGACGCCTTCTCGCGCAACATATTCGTCAACTGCCCTTTCGACTCGGAGTATCTACCTCTCTTACGTCCACTACTCTTTACGATCGTTTACGTGGGATTCGTTCCGCGCATCGCATCCGAAAGATCAGACTCAGGCGAGAACCGAATCGACAAAATCTGCGCTCTCATTCGTGAGTGTCAATACAGCATTCATGATCTGTCCCGCCTACGCGCCTCTCAAGTCGGCGAATTCTCTCGTATGAACATGCCATTTGAGCTGGGAATCGAATATGGGTGCCGCGTCTTTGGTTCGCGGGCGCTTAGCACTAAGAAATCCCTCGTTCTTGAAAAGGAGCAGCACGAATTTCAGAAAGCCATTTCCGACCTTTCGGGCATCGACATTAAGCGGCATGACAACGAGCCGTCAGAAGTTGTACGCGCCGTTCGCGATTGGTTCGTCGAAACAATCGGTTTGCGTCGCGTTCCTAGTGCAAGCAGAATCTGGTATCACTTCGCCGATTTTGCATCGGATTTCTACGATCAGCGGCGTACCGACGGCTATAGCGACGAAGATCTCAACATGATGCCGATTCCCGAATACATTGACTTCATACGAGACTGGGGCGAGTCGAAATTATCGGGATCGACTACCTCGGCTGCGAAGTAGATCCGTCGCTTAGTGGATCAGGAAGCCTATGTACTAATCCACTAACTTACTGCTTCACTGCTTTGATCAGCGCTTCCATGTGATTGAGGTACTTTTCCAGCGCGCGGCGGCCGGATGACGTCAGCGAATACTCCGTCCGAGGGACGCGGCCGGCGAAGGACTTCTTGCAGGCGAGGTAGCCGGCATCCTCGAGTTTGCGCGCGTGGACGCTCACGTTGCCGTCGGTCGTCTTCAGCACTGCTTTCAACTCGTTGAAGGTAAGCGTCGGGTTGACGGCCAGCGCGCTGATCATGGCCAGGCGGGTTTTCTCGTGGATCACGCGGTCAAAGTCGGGGATCTGTGTTTCGACGACTTCGTGTTTCTTAGCTGCTGCTGATTTAGCCACCGTAACTCCTTGCGATGATGAATCCGAAGAGGATGTGCAGTCCGCCGAAAGCGATGCCGAGGAGGATGTTGGAGGCGCCGAGGGGGACGAGCGCGGCGAGGCATCCGAAGTGCATGAAGGCGATGCCCATGACCGGGATCACTCGGATCGAAAACGCTCCGCTGCTGACGAACGCCGCGCCGTAGAGCAGCAGCCACACCGAGGGGATCGCGGCGTAGGCTTCCACGCGGACGAGAGCGACGGTCACGACTGCGCCCGCCACGAGCGGCGCGAAGTAGCTGATGAAGAATCGCTTCGCCGCGCCGGACATGAATGGCGCCTCGGAGCGCCGCGCCTTGACCGCCATCGTCCCGAATCCGATCGCCGCCGCGACGATGGCCTCGGCCAGCCACGTCGCCAGCCACATCCGCAACGACTTGCCAAGGAACTGCTGCGCGATGAACGTAGCGCCGATCGCCGTCACGCCGACGCCGACGCCGCCCCACCCCGGAATGGACGTAAACGATCCCGCCCGCTCCATCGCATCGCGAATGAAGCGAATGTTATCCAGCGCGTGTTCACGCATCGGCAGAGGGGCTTCGGACATTCGCGACATGGTACCGCAAAGTGCTTTGTGCAAAGCTCAAACGCCGTTGCATTGCCGCGGAGCGGCATCAGAAGGTAGCGAGGGGTGAGAGCGAAGCGAACACCCCTCGTCACTCGCGACGTAAGGATGTTGTGCCGCGGCAGCGGCACTCGACTTCTCGAACGAAGGTAAATCAGCGCGAGTTGTCTTGTGCCGCTGACGCGGCACGGATTCCAGACACCAACTTATCGAGGGGTGCTCGCAAAAAGCGCTCGCACCCCTCGCTACCCTCGCCTGCCGCTACCGCGGCAGGAAACCGTGCTTCTCCAGAGGTGTTCTTGTGATCCATTCCACCTAATGTAGAAAGCTTGCAAATCGCTGCGCACCGAGGGAGCCTCGGCGTTCATGGAAGGTGACGTCATGAATGCAAAGCTCATTGAAGTTCTGGCGCGGCATTGGGGATTTGCGTCGTTCCGGCCGCTGCAGGCCGAGGCCATGGAAGCCGCGCTCGGCGGCCGCGACACGCTCGTGGTCATGCCTACCGGCGGCGGAAAATCGCTCTGCTACCAGGCGCCCGCCATCGTCAACGGATCGCTGACGGTGGTCGTGTCGCCATTGATCTCGTTGATGAAAGATCAGGTCGACGGCCTGGTCGCATGCGGCGTCGCGGCGGCACAGCTCAACAGCTCGCAATCGAGCGCGGAACAGCGCGGCGTCGAGCGTGCGCTGAACGAACGAAAGCTGCGATTGCTCTTCGTCTCGCCGGAACGGCTGGCGATGACGAACTTCCGCCAGCTTCTCGGACGCGCCGGAGTGGCCGCGTTCGCGATCGATGAAGCGCATTGCATCAGCCAATGGGGTCACGACTTCCGCCCCGAATATCGCCAGCTTCGCGACCTTCGCCGCATCTTTCCAGGCGCATCGCTACACGCCTTCACCGCCACTGCCACGGAACGCGTGCGGCGCGACATCGCCGAACAGCTCGGACTTCGCAATCACGTCGAACTGGTCGGCAGCTTCGACCGGCCCAACCTCACCTACCGCATCATTCCGCGCCGCGACGAGGTCGCGCAGGTCGAGGAAGTTCTTCGACGTCATCGCCGCGAAGCCGGCATCATCTACTGCATCCGCCGGCGCGACGTCGACACGTTGGCGTCGATTCTCGAGCGGCGCGGCCATCGCGTTGCCGCGTATCACGCCGGACTCTCGCCCGATCAACGCTCGTCCGCGCAGGAGAAGTTTTCGAAAGAGGAGTGCGACATCATCGTGGCCACGGTCGCCTTCGGGATGGGCATCGACCGCTCCAACGTCCGCTTCGTCCTCCACACCGGGATGCCGAAGTCGGTCGAGCACTACCAGCAGGAGACCGGGCGCGCGGGCCGCGACGGCCTCGAAGCGGAGTGCGCGATGCTCTACGCGCCGAAGGATGCCGCGGCGTGGAACGCGATTCTGGCCGGCACCGCCGACACGACCGCGATCGAGAACGTCGACCGCATGCAGCAGTACGCGACCTCGCTGATCTGCCGCCACAAAGCGCTGGTCGAGTATTTCGGTCAGACGTACGACAACGCGAACTGCGGCGCGTGCGACGTCTGCCTCGACGCGCACGAGGCGGTGCCGGACTCGCTGGTCATCGCGCAGAAGATCGTTTCGTGCGTCGTGCGCGCGGGCGAGACTTTCGGCGCCTCGCACATCGTGGCCATCCTGCGCGGGTCGAGCAATGAGAAGATCCACGAGCACCGCCACGACACGCTTTCCACCTACGGAATCCTCGGCAACTATTCGAAGGAGGAGCTGAGCGACTGGATCACGCAACTCATCGCGCAAGGCTTCCTCAAACGCGATGGCGCGAAGTTTCCGGTGCTGAAACTGACGCCGACGTCGCGCGCGATGCTTCGCGGCGCTCTCGAAGTCCATCTCGTGCGCGCCGCCGCGCGCGAAGGCGATGACCTCGGCGGACGCGATCTCTCCTGGACCGGCGTCGATCACGCGCTCTTCGAAGAGCTGCGCGAATGGCGCAAACGCGAAGCCGACTCCCGCGCCGTCCCGCCCTTCACCATCCTCGGCGATGGAGCGCTGCGCATGCTGGCCGCCGTTCGCCCGTCGTCGCTCGAGAAAATGAAGCACATCTCCGGGATCGGCGAAACGCGGCACGCCAGTTTCGGCGCGGCGCTGCTCGACGTGATCGTCAACTATTGCGCGAAATCAGGAGTGGCGTTCGATTGTCCGCCGCCGCCTCCCGCGCCGCGTCGCGAACCGTCTCCGACGCCGAGCCGGACGCAGGCTTACGATGCCTTCCGCCGCGGCGCCTCGATCGAAGAAGTCATGGCCCTCACCTCCCGCGCCCGCAGCACGATCTCCGGCTACCTGGCCGACTTCATCGTCACCGAGCGCCCGCGGTCGATCGACGCCTGGATTAAGCGCGAGCAATACGACACGATCGCACCCGCCGTCGAGCGCCTCGGCACCGAACGTCTCAAACCGATCTACGAAGAATTCGAAGGCCGCATCAGCTACGACGACATCCGGTTGGTGGTCGCGCACCGAGTCGCGCGCGTGTCGTCGCCGCCCGCGTTCATTCAGACTGGCTCTCTCCGCGATCCCCGCGTCTCCGCGTGAAACAGGTATTCTTCTGACCATGAACGACAATGCCTTTCGCGAGCACATCCTCAACCTTCTCAACAGCGGCGACGCGCATCAGGACTTCGATTCCGAGGTCGAGAATATGCCGGCGGAGATTCGAGGAAAGCGTCCGGCGGGCGGCGACCATTCGCCGTGGGAACTGCTGGAGCACATGCGCATCGCGCAGTCGGACATCCTCCGCTACTCGCGCGGCGACGCCGATTACGTCGCAGTCGAGTTCCCGAAAGGCTATTGGCCGGCGTCGCCGGAGCCGCCAAGCGATGCGGCATGGGACGAAAGCGTGGCGAAGTTCCGCGCGGACCGCGATGCGTTCGCGGCCATCGTGAACGACGAGTCAGTCGATCTGCTCGCGAAGATCCCGCACGGAAAAGCGACCTGGCTCGCGCAGATTCTCCTCGCCGCCGACCACAACACCTATCACCTCGGCCAACTCGTCCTCGTTCGCAAAATCCTGACATCGCAGTAGAAGGGAGGACGGTGATGGCAGCGCGATCGCCATTTGAGAGCGATCATCAACTTCAGGCGCTGCACCTTGCCAAAGCACAGACAAGAGTGTCTGTGCCACACTGGCTTCCGCCAGTAACACGAATCCTTCGAAACGGCAGGGGCAATGTGGCACAGACACTCTTGTCTGTGCTGCTGATGCTCGCAAAGACCGCGCTTAACCAACACGGCATCAGAACCGCATCTACTGAGCAATACCAGCGACGGTAACGCCGTTACCGACGACGTCAAGCCTTCCCACCAACCCGCAGAGGTAGTTTTTCCGACATCCGACTGCCCGCGCCTTGCGATCGCGTCCGGTTGAAGCAACCAGGAGGCGATTCATGAACGGAACGGTTTTCGAGCCAGCACTCCACGATACGAAACCGCAGCGCGTTGCGGTGCAGCCGCTGGTTGCCGACATCCAGAATTTCGCGCAGGACGTGTTCGACACGGTCCGCGAGCCGCTGCTCGTTCTCGATGCAGGGCTGCGTGTCCGGTCGGCGAACAGCGCCTTCTGCCAGACGTTCCGCGTCTCGGCGGCGGAGACGGAGAACCAGCTTATCTACGAGCTCGGCAACGGCCAGTGGGACATCGCCGCGCTGCGCACGCTGCTCGAAGACATCGTGCCCGAGAGCACGGTCTTCAACGACTACGAGCTCGAGCACGACTTTCCGCACATCGGACGCCGGGTCATGCTGCTCAACGCCCGCAAGCTGCACGACGAGCTCGTGCTGCTGGCGATGGAAGACGTCACCGAGAAGCGGCGCGCGCAGCATCTGCTCGAACAGATCGAGGCGTATGCGCAGGACGTCGTCGACACCGTGCGCGAACCGTTGTTGATTCTCGACAGCAGCCTGCGCGTACATTCGGCGAACGGCGCGTTCTACCAGACCTTCCACGTCTCGGCCGAAGAGACGGAGAACCAGCTCATCTACGAGCTCGGCAACGGGCAGTGGGACATCCCCGATCTGCGTACGCTGCTCGAAGACATCGTTCCCACCAGCTCCGTCTTCAACGACTTCGAGCTCGAGCACGACTTCCCGGTCATCGGACGCCGCGTGATGCTGCTCAACGCGCGGAAACTGCGCCAGGGCAGCCATGCCGAGTTGCTCGTGCTGGCGATGGAAGACGTCACCGAACGCCGCCGCGCCGAGGGCGAAGTAGCCACGGCGAAGGAAGCGGCGGAAACGGCGAACCGCACCAAGAGCCTTTTCCTCGCCAACATGAGTCACGAGTTGCGCACACCGCTCAACGCCATCCTCGGATTTTCAGAGATGCTGCAGGAAGAAGCGGTCGAGCGCGATCTGCAGGACTTCAGCGCCGACCTGCAGAAGATCTCCACGGCCGGCAAGCATCTCCTCGGATTGATCAACGACATCCTTGACCTCTCGAAGATCGAGGCAGGCAAGATGGAGCTTCATCTCGAAGCGTTTTCGATCTCGGCGCTCATTGCCGAGGTTGCGACGACGATCGAAATGCAGGTTGCCAAGAACGGCAACAAACTGCAGATCGTCTGCGCGCCGGGCGTCGGCATCATGCGCGCCGATCTGAGCAAAGTGCGGCAGGGCCTGTTCAATCTCGTTTCGAATGCGGCCAAATTCACACATGACGGCAAGATCAAGATCGAAGCCGAGCGCCAGCTCATGGACGGCAGCGAATGGATCGTCTTCCGCGTTTCGGACACCGGCATCGGCCTGAGCTCCGAGCAGATCGTGCGGCTCTTTCAGTCGTTCACGCAGGCCGACGCGTCGACCACGCGCAAGTTCGGCGGCACGGGCCTCGGACTCGCGCTCACGCGCCGCTTCTGCCAGATGATGAGCGGCGACGTCACTGTGCACAGCGTTCCCGGCGAAGGGAGCGTGTTCACGATCAAACTCCCGGCAACGGTCGTAGAACTAGCCCCCATCGAGCCGGACGCGCTGGTCGAAGATCGGCGCCTGGCGCCCGCGGTTCCGGACCTCATCGCTACGGACGGAGAACCGGTTCCGGCGCCGCGAACGTGCGTGCTGGTCATCGACGACGATCCGCTGCAGCGCGATCTCATGCATCGGTATCTGCGCAAAGAGGGCTTTACCGTCTGCACGGCCACCGGCGGCGCGCAGGGATTGCGTCTGGCCCGCCAACTGCTGCCGGCCGCGATCACGCTGGATGTGATGATGCCGGAAGTCGATGGCTGGAGTGTGCTCTCGGAGCTCAAAAGCGACGCGCTGCTGAGCGAGATCCCCGTAATCATGCTGACGATGGTCGACGATCCGGACCGCGGTTTTACGCTCGGTGCGTCGGAGTACGTGACCAAGCCGGTCAATCGCCGGCGCCTTTCGCAGATCCTCAAGAAGTACACCTGTCTCCGTCCGCCGTGCCCTGTGCTGGTGATCGACGACGAAGAGTCGAGTCGCTCGCTGATGAGAGCCATGCTGGAAAAAGAAGGATGGGCTGTCTCCGAGGCCGCCAACGGAATCGAGGCGCTGGAGTGCATGGCTCGCGAACGCCCGCGCCTGATCTATCTCGATCTGATGATGCCGGAAATGGATGGTTTCGCATTCGCGGCCGAGGTGCGCAGGCACGAGGAATGGCGCTCCATCCCGATCGTCGTGATTACCTCGCAGGACCTGACCAGCGAAGACCGCCGCCGGCTGAACGGCAACGTCGAAAAGATTCTGCGGAAGGACGGCGACTCGCGCGAGACGCTGCTCGAACAGGTCCGCGACCTGCTGGCTGAGAGCAAGGCGCCGCGCGCGGTGCGTCCTCACGCGGTGGTGGGAGCTCCGTCATGACCACCATTCTGATCGTCGAGGACAACGAGATGAACCGCGACATGCTGTCGCGCCGGCTCGAGCGCAAGAACTACACGGTGCTGATCGCCGTCGATGGAGAAAGCGGCCTCGAAGTGGCGCGCACGAACATGCCCGATCTCATCCTGATGGATATGAGTCTTCCCGTCGTCGACGGCTGGGAAGCGACGCGACGGCTGAAGTCCGACGAGCGCCTGAAGCACATTCCCGTCATCGCCCTCACCGCGCATGCGATGGCGAATGATCGCGACAAAGCGCTCGAAGCGGGCTGCGATGACTACGATACGAAGCCGATCGAGCTGCCGCGTCTCCTGGCGAAGATGGAAGCGCTGCTCGAACATCATCTGGAGCCGGTTTCTTGAGCTCGCAACCGCATGCCGAATCGGCCGCCACGGCCGGCAGGACGAACCTGTCGCCGCAACTTCTGCACGACCTGCGCAGCCCGCTCAATCACATCATCGGCTACTCGGAGATGCTGACCGAGGAGGCCGAGGGGCAGCGGCGTGAAGGATTCGCCACCGATCTGGAGAAAATCCGCGCCGCAGGGCATCGCATGCTCGCGCTGATCGAGGAGAACTTCACCTCCGTGCGCGAAGCGCTTCCGGTGCTCGTGACGCGCGAAGCAGAGTTGTTGACGCAGGCGGACGCAACGCCGCCGAGCAGTGACGACGTGCGCGGACATCTTCTCGTCGTCGATGACGACGCGGCGAACCGCGAAGTCCTCTGCCGCCGTCTGGAGCGGCAGGGACATGAGGTCCAAACCGCGAGGAGCGGCCTCGATGCGATGCGCATCCTCAGCGAAGGGGCCTTCGACCTCGTCCTGCTCGACATCATGATGCCGGAGATGGACGGCTACGAAGTCCTCGGCCGCATCAAGTCCGACAGCCGGCTGGAACACATCCCCGTGATCATGATCTCCGCCCTCAACGAGCTGCAGTCGGTGGTGCGCTGCATCGAAGCGGGCGCCGAGGATTACCTCACCAAGCCGTTCAACCCGACGCTGCTCAAGGCCCGCATCGGCGCGTGTCTGGAAAAGAAGCGCGGGCGCGATCGCGAAAGCGCTCTCTTCGAACAACTGCAGAGCAATTACGAACGGCTGCAGGAGCTCGAACGGCAGCGCGACGACATGCGCAACATGATCGTCCACGATCTCCGCACGCCGCTGACGGCGCTGATCGTCGGCATCGAGATGCTGGAAACGGACGGCACGCTCAGTGGAACGCAGCAGGAAATCATCGCCATCGCCACTGGCGGCGGCCGAACGCTCCTCGGCATGATCAACGATCTGCTCGACGTCGAGAAACTGGAGTCGGGCTCCGCGCAACTGCAGTACGACGCCGTCGACGCGGCCTCGCTCGTCGCCGGGGCGGTCACGCAGGTCGCATTCCTCGCTGAGGAAAGCCGGACCACGCTCGTGACGGAGGTTCCCGCGGATCTGCTACCCTTCCCCGGCGACGAAAAGAAACTGAGCCGCACGCTCGTCAATCTGATCGGCAATGCCATCAAGTTCACCGGCGCCGGCACCGTGACGGTGAGTGCGAATCAGGAATTCGACGACATCCGCTTTGCCGTCCGCGATACCGGCGAAGGGATTCCGGCGGAGTCGTTCGGCCGTATCTTCGAAAAATTCGGGCAGCTCGATTCGCGCCGCGTCGGCACCGGTCTCGGCCTCGCCTTCTGCAAGCTCGCCGTCGAAGCGCATGGCGGACGGATGATGGTCGAGAGCACCATCGGAGCCGGCAGCACGTTCTCATTCACGATTCCGGCAGGCGCGCGTTGAGCGCGAAACGCATCCTCGTCACCGAGGACGATCCGTCGATCCGCTCGCTCCTGGCCACGATTCTGCGGCGCGCGAGCTACGAGGTCGATACCGCGGTGGACGGTCGCGACGCAGTCGAGAAGGCGACGGCGACGGAGTACGACGTGATCGTGCTCGACCTGATGATGCCGGTCGTAAGCGGCTTCGAAGTCCTGAAACGCCTCGCCGTCCGCACGCCGAACCCGCGCTTCGTGGTGATCATGTCCGCCGCGCCTCTCGATGACATCGCGAAGGCAAAGGGCGCGAACGTCTTCGCCACGCTCCACAAGCCGTCCGCAATCGACGAAATCGTCGCCACCGTCGGCGCCTGCATCGCCGCCGAATAACCCCTTCCTGCGAAAGGAACCTCCATGTCCGCCAACGAACAAAATACGAAGAACGCCGGCCTTCACCTCGTGATCAAGCCGATCTCCGCCGCGGAACAGTTCCGCAGCCTGGCTACCGAATTGCTCGAACGGCGCGACGCGATTCTCGACGCGTGGCGCGCCGCCGGCGAGGCAAGTCCGGGCAGCATCGCCTCATCGCTGTCCCGCGCGCAGTTCAACGATCACATCCCGTCCGTTCTCGATTGTCTGGCAGACACCCTTCGCGCATGGCCTGACGAGCAGGATGCCGCCGCGGCAAAGCTTCAGGCGGACCGCGTTTGCGAGCACGGCCTGCAGCGCTGGCAGCAGGGATATCCGCTGCGCGAGCTGATCGCGGAATGGGGATATCTGCAGGTCTGCGTGGTCGATGAGCTGGAGCGCTATGCAGCCGCGCACCCCTCGCTGGAGCCGGAAGTGATGCCGGCGGCGCGGCGGGCGTGGTCGCAGTTGTGCGCGAGCGGCGTGACGCAAAGCGCCACGCAGTACTGGCGCCTGCAGCAAGCCGAGTCGGCCGGACACGTCAATGACCTGGAGAAGGCGCTCTCCGCGCTGCACGCCATCGAGCAGTCGCGCGCCGAAGCATGGCGCACGGCCGCGCATGACCTGCGCGGCAGCGTCACCGTGGTCAAAGGCGCGGCCACTCTGCTGAACGACAGCGATGCGCAGCCCGAGCTCCGCGGCGAAGTGGCCGAGATGCTCAGCAAGAGCGTGACGTCGCTGCACGAAATGCTGAACGACCTCCTGAGTCTGGCCCGCCTCGAAGCCGGCCACGAACAGCGCGAGCTGACCACGTTCGACGCTGCCGCGCTGCTGCGCGACTTCTGCGACGCATCGCAGACCGCGGCCTCGGCGCGCGGTCTTTACCTGAAGATGGACGGACCGCGATCGATGCCGGTGCAGGGCGACCGGACGAAAGTCCTGCGCATCGTGCAGAACCTCCTGCTCAACGCGGTCAAGTACACGCAGAGCGGCGGCGTCACGGTCACGTGGGAGCTCGACAAAGGCCGCGACACCGACCGCTGGACGTTTTCCGTGCAGGACACCGGACCGGGCATCGACGAAAACCGCGCCGCACCGTTCGCACAGGAGCTCCACACCGCCACCGAAGCCGCCGACGACGCACGCGACGCGAGCACGGACCGCCGCCGCGACATCCCCGCCGCCACCACGCAGCCGTCAGCTTCGGAAGCACTCCCGCAAAGCCAGCAGCCCGGCGAAGGCGTCGGCCTGTCGATCGTCAAACGCTTGTGCGAGCTCCTCGACGCCGGACTCGAACTGGCCACGAAGCCGGGCCAGGGAACGACGATCCGCGTGATCCTGCCGCGCAGCTACTAGCTACAGCGGTCGGTGTCCGGGGCCACCATCGGCGGTTGAAGCCTGCACGTTCGCTCCGTCTCGGAATGCCCCACAAATGCGCGGGCGCGCCTTCGGACGCGCCCGCGCGGGGATTACTGCACGAACCCGATCACGTCACTGCACCGGCGGTGTCGCCGGAGCGGGCATGGGACCGGGGTTTGCCGGAACCGGGGGCTGCTTGGCTTTGGCTTTGCGTCTCGGACTGGCCAGCGCGCGCCGCATGTCCTGCACGTGCGGCGCGAGACTGGCGGTCTCGGGACGTTTGGCGAGACGCTGGGCCATGGCGTAGGTCATGAGCGCGTTGCTCCCGGCCTGATTCTTCGCCGCCCGTACGCTGTGACGGACGAAGAGCGCCATCGCTTCCAGTTCATCCGCCAGCGGACCGTAGGCCTCGGCGTAGCGATTCAGATCCTCGGTTTTGTCAGGACCTGAGTTGCCTCCACGCGCGAGATCCTCGTTATTCCGCGTGGCCATCGACGTGAGATCGATGAACTCCGGCGGCAGGGAGGCGGCTCTTACCAGACGCTGCCGGTCCGCTCTCGACTCCGGGATGACGAAATGCGGGATCCGATCCTTCAGACCGCGAACCTCGTCGATGATTGCTGCAGCAGCGTCCTTGTGGGACGTCGCAGGGGTTGTAACGGGAACTTCATTCTCGATAGACATAGCTTCTCCTTTTTCCTTTCTCAAACTTGCTTGTGATCAGAGCGAGCAGGTTGAGACAGGCGGAGGAGCACGGCCGCGAAAGATCCGTTTTGGAGCCTCGACGACGGTCAGCCGGGCCGACCGTTTGCGCCGGACGTGAATGCAGAAAACGCGGCTACGCTCCGAGAAAAGCGTTGCCGGAAGGGTGCGTCTGGTAATGAGCTTTGGAGCAGGGCCGCCGCTCTTGAAGAGCTCATCGAGATCGAGGCAGGCGCCGGCGCCCTTCACATACTCGAGAAGTGTGGCGCGGTCATCATCGAGTTGGTTGAGGAGCATCGCAATCGTTGTGGCCGCGCCAACCCATCGCGTGACGGCATCGATCATCAGTGGCGGAGCGTCGCCGGCGTATTGGGGTGAGAGCGCGATACGGTCGTTCGCTTCTCCCAGACTCTCGGCGCCACGCTCCAACCGCGCCAAAGCCCTGCCGAGGCGGCCCCAGACATCCTGCAGTTGGCGATCGGCGCGGAGCGGATGTTCGGCCGCCGAGCTTTCGCAGCGATCGATGATGCGGCGTGAGGAATCGATCAGGCGCCGCGATGCAACGACGGACCGCCGCAGCCGCCGATAGGGACGAATCCACGACTCCCGCCGCCCTCGGGCCGAGCAGACCCGCTCCGAACGCGACTGATTCGCGTGTGTACCCGAGGCGGTCCCGAAGTCAGCGTTCGACATGACAAGCGCAACGGGAAACAAAGCGGCCTCAACATGCTTATTCCCGCTGATTCTCTTCACACTCAAAAAGATGAACGTCGATGTCGCTGGAACTGAACGTTGATGTCTATGGAACTGGACTTCAGTTCTGCCGAACTGAACGTCGATGTCACTGGAACCGAACTTCAGTTCCGCCGAACCGAACGCAGTTCCGCCGAACTGAACGTTGATGTCGCTGAAACCGAACGTCAGTTCTGTCGAACTGAACCTCGATGTCGATGAAACCGAACGTCAGTTCCGCCGACTAAACATCGATGTCGATGGAACCGAACGTCAGTTCCGCCGAACCGAACGTCAGTTCCGCCGAACCGAACGTCAGTTGCGTCGAAATGAACATTGATGTCGATGAAACCGAACGTCAGTTCCGTCGAACTGAACCTCGATGTCGATGGAACCGAACGTCAGTTCCGACGACTGAACCTCGATGTCGATGGAACCGAACGTCAGTTCCGTCGAACTGAACCTCGATGTCGATAGAACCGAACGTCAGTTCCGACGACTGAACCTCGATGTCGATGGAACCGAACGTCAGTTCCGTCGACTGAACCTTGATATCGATGGAACCGAACGTCAGTTCCGTCGAACTGAAGTCGATGTCTGCGGATCAAAACTTCACTTCCTGACTTGACGCGCGCACGTTGCATGGCTCGCACAGCCAGCCGTGCGACGTCAGCTTGAACGGGCCTTCGTTCTCGTCGCGGAAGAGCGTGCGGGTTTCGTGGCACCAGTCGCAGCGGACCACGTGCGGGTTTCCGAAATGAGGATTCGCTTTCAGGAAAACGGCGGCGACTTCCTTTTCGTCCGCGATCAGGTCGTCGCTGCGCAGCACCTTCCCCGCGGTCGTTCGAACGGCTTGTCTGCTCATGAAATCCTCCCGTGCTCGTCGAGCCAACTCAAAATCCCGCGGATGCTTCCCGTGGCCAGCGCGATGCAGGTATCCGCGGCGCCGTAGTAGAGGTTCAGCGTGTCGCCGTCCGCCGCGATCGTGTAGCCGCAGGGAAACGTGACGTTGTTGACGTCGCCGTGCGTTTCGTACGTCTCTTCCGGTCCGAAGATCCACTCATCCCCTCGGAGCAAAAGTTCGGCAGGGTCGTCGAGATCGAACAGCGCGACGCCCAGTCGATACAGGCTGCCCGCCGCGTTGGAACGGACGCCGTGATACAGCATCAGCCAGCCGCGACCGGTCTCGATCAGCGGAGGCGAGAGACCGACTTTGTTCGCGTCCCACCAGCCGCCGCGCCGCGCCTGAAGCATCATGCGATGACCGCCCCAGTTCCGCAGGTCGGGTGAATACGAAACCCAGACGTGCGCGCCGGAGTCGGCGATCGGACGATGGACGAGCGCGTACATGCCGTCGATGCGGCGCGGCAGCAGCGCCGCATCTTTGTCGTCGGGCTGCATGACCAGGCCGCAGCGTTCGAAATTGATGAAGTCCTCGGTCAACGCCAGCGAAACGCCGGGGCCGCCTTTTCCGAACGCGGTGTACGCAACCGCATAGCGGCCCAGCTCCGCCATCCACGTGATGCGCGGATCCTCGACGCCCCACAACTCCTCGGGATGATGTTCCGGATCGGCAGCAAGCGTCGGATGCGCATCGATGATCCAATCGCTGACGCCGTTCACAGAGCGCGCCGCGCAGAGATGGGAAAGTCCGCGGCGATCTTCGACGCGGCACAGCAGCAGCGTGGTGCCGTCCCGCAGCAGCGTCGCGCCGGCGTTGAAGACGGTGTGGACCGGATAGGGCCAGTCAGCAGCCGTCAGGATCGGATTGCGTTCCGCGCGCTGAAACAGCGCCGGGTACGACTGCGTCATGCGCCGACCGCCACGAGAACCTCGGAGCCGCTGACCGAAGTCGCCGCGCGCTGCATCTCGAACGCGCGCATGTCCATCAGCGCCAGCAGGAACGACAGCGTCGATTCCGCTCCCTGATTCTCATTGAGCCGATCGGCGTGCAGCGCATCGCGGCAACCGCCGGAGAGCGGATCGTAGAGCGCCTGATGCAACTGGTTCTGGCCTAGAAACCAGGTGAACGCGCGCCGCGCCTGATCGGCCCAGCGCTGATCGCCCGTCGTTCGAAAGGCGTGCATGCAGGCCGACACGGTGGCGCACGCATCGACCGGCTGCTGGTCGAAAACGGCTGCCGTCGATCCTCGCTCGAAAAACCCGTTCGTTCCGACCGGCGCGAAGTAACCCTCTGCCGTCCGCTGAATGGCCGTCAGCCATTCGAGCGATCGCAATCCGGTCGCGGCCATCTCCGCATCGCCCGTCCACGACGCCGTCGCGATCAGTGCCTGCGGCAGCCGCGCGTTGCAGTACGTCACGCTGTTCTCGAACCACGGCCATTCCGGGCGGTCGGCGCTTTTGAAGAGTCCCATCAGCCGTTCGGCGATCGCCTTGCCGGACGCCTGCACATTGCGGTCGCCTTCGAATGCGCGCAGGTATTGCTCGATACCGAGCAGCGCAAAGGCCCACGCGCGCGGACTGGTGAAACGCGACACGGCCGGAAGCGCGGCGTGGAAGAGCGCGCCGGCGAGACTGTGACGTCCCGGATCGGCCGAACATCCGACCACCGTGCCGAGGGCCCACAGCGCGCGGCCGTGGCTGTCCTCGGAACCTTCGTCCTCACGCCAGACGCGCGCGTGCGACATGAAGTTGCGGAATCTCCCAAGCGGCGCGTTGAAGGCGTTGCTGACGAAGGCCAGATAGCGCGAGGCCAGAGTGCGCACGAGCTTCGGCTCGTCCGAGCCCGCATCTTCGAGGAGCGTCATCACGATCAGCGCGCGGGCGTTGTCGTCGACGCAGTAGCCCTCGCCGTAACGCGGCACGTTGAACGTCGCGTGCTGCAGCATGCCGGTGTCGTCCGTCATCACCGCAACGTGCTCGAGGTTGACCTGCGGCAGTTCCGCCGGCCGCGTGGCCAGCGTGCGGGCGCGGAACGCGGTGCGCAAGCGCTGCGCGTGCTCGACGCGGGCGCGTTCGAACGACTGCAGATACGACTGGCCGACCGCGGGCCACAACATCGCCCGCCCATGTTCGGCGGCGCGAAGGCGGAGGGTGAGGCGCTTCTCGGGATCGTCGAGCAGGCCGACGATCTCCGAGGCGATGGCCGAGCTGTCGCGCCACGGAACGAGAATGCCGCGGCCATCCGCAAGCAACTCTTTCGCATAGGCGTACGGCGTCGAGATGACCGCTTTGCCCGCGCCGAGGGCGTACGCGAGCGTGCCGGAGGTGATCTGTTCCGGATTCAGGTACGGCGTGATGTAGATGTCGGCGGCCGCGAGGAACTCGCAGAGCTCGGCCTGGCTGACGAAGCGGTTGTGGAAGATCACGTTGCCGTCGACGCCGAGCTGTTTGGCGCGCTCTTCGAGCATCAGCCGGTAGGTTTCGCCGTGGCGCTCGACGATGTGCGGATGCGTCGCGCCGAGGACGATGTAGACCGCATCGGGGTAGTGCGAAAGGATCGTCGGCAGCGCGTCGATGACGTGCTCGATGCCCTTGTCCGGCCCGAGCAGGCCGAAGGTCAGAATCAGCGGCCGCCCTTCCACGCCGAGGCGGTCCTTGCTGCCGGAGAACGGAACGCTCGGGATTCCGTGCGGGATCATGTCGATCTTCTGCGCGGAGACGCCGTGGACTTCGCGAAGAATGTCCGCGCTGCCGTTGGTCATCACCACGAGGCGATCGGAGAGCGACGTCAACTCGTCCATCACGCGTCGCTGATGAGGATTCGGCGCGGTGAGGATCGTGTGCAGCGTCGTCACGATCGGCATACGCAATTCGCGCAGCAGCGTCAGAACATGCCCACCGGCTTTACCGCCGAAGATGCCGTACTCGTGCTGCACCGAGAGGACGTCGACCGCGTTGACGTTGAGAAAGTCGGCGGCGCGCGTGTAGGCGCCGGTGTCGCTGTCGGAAAGCTCGAAGCGGACGCGCCCTGGGTAAGCATGCTTGTGCAGGCCGTCGTTCATGGCCAGGACGAAGCAGTCGAGATCGGGAGCGGCGGAGGCGACGGCCTCGCTCAGATGCGTGGTGAACGTAGCGATACCGCACTGCCGCGGCAGGTGATTCCCGAGCATCGCCACGCGCCGGATGCCGGTGTCGTCAGCCATCAAGCCACCGCCGGTACGGCCGCGCGGCGCGGCGGCATCATCATGTGCCAGCGCGCCACGACGTCGTTGGCCAGCACGAATTCGAAGGTCTGGTTGTAGCAGCGCAGGCGAAGCACTTTGCCGCCCGCGACGGCGGCGCCTGTCGTCAGCGCCGTGTCGTACTCGATCTCACGGACCCACTGCAGGTCGAGCGTCGACTGGATGTCGCTGTTTTCGTAGAAGAGCGTCGAGTCGGTAACCGCGAGCGCAACCGGAACCTGCCGGCCGCTGTCGACAAAATCGGCGCGGCTGACCATCCGTGCCGTCGCCCGCCGGCGCGCCATGAACTTCTCGATCCGATCGGCGCCGAGGCGGCGATAGAGATTCCATCCAAGAACTGCGAGAGCAATGGCGGCCGCGATCAAAAACCATATCGGCATGAGGTCCTCCTGTTTCGATGGTGCGGCGGACCGCGCGTCCAAAAAAGGAGGGCGCGCCGCTTACGGAAATGCACGGAAGGGAGAACGGAGAGGAGGGTGAGTCCAGAGGTTCTGACGCAGTTCAGAAGGACTGGGCCGCTATGTAAATTTCCCCGGCGAACAAACACTCCTACGCGGCTTCGCTGCCAATGTCACCGTTGCGGCGGACGAAAAAGCCACCAGAGCGCGAATGCGGCGCCAAATACGCCGACGACGCTGTAAAAGTGCGCACCTGCACCCCATAAATTGCGCGCCACCGGCCCGTAATTACGAGCGCTCCAGGCACCGAGCCTCAATGCATAAATCGATTGAACGTTCACGACGACTGCGGCCACATGCACGACGACCAGGCTCAGACTGGCCAGTAAAAGTCCGATCATATTGCGATCGTTGAGCGGCCGGCGTGCGACGGCGAAAAGCGTCGTGAGCACAATGATGTTCGCGGTGAGATCCGTGAGCAGCAAGCCGGGCCGCGGCGACGCCCGCGGAAAATCCTCCCGGTCGATCACCATTTCGTTCCCGTCGGCGGCCAGGCGCGTCACGGCCGGCCGTTCCGCAAGGCGGATCAACGTTTCGCTGACGGACGCCAGCAGCCGCGCATACGGCGCCGATAATGCCCACCACAAGACGAAGCCGGCAACGAATCCGGCCGCGCCTTTAGCGAGCGTGGGCCAGAGGTTTTTCGGCAAACTTCCAGCTCCAGAGAAGGAAAATAGAGATCGCGGCGAGGATGACCAGCGATTGCCAGACGGCGACATGGAAGAAATCGAAAATGCGGCGATAGTGCTCCCCCAGCCAGAACAGCGAGCCGAGGCGGACGAGGTTCAGAAGCTGGATCGCAATGCTGGCTGCCGATATCCCGATCAGCCGCGACCGCAGCGTTGCCGGAAATGCAAAGATTGCCGCGGCAAGGAGAATTACAGCCTCTACGCCATTGCAGCCATTGCGCACATCGAGCGCGAATTGTGAGGACCGCATCACCGTCCCTGCTGCCCACACCCCGCTCTCGAAAATGCTCAACAATCCCGCCGCACCGCGCGTCACGACTTCCGTGAACGGCACGATGACGCGATCATTGACCTGATTGAGCGCAATGACCGCATAGAGGCCGAGCATCACCCCGCAGAACTTCGCCACAAACACAATGCGAGGCCGCAGTGGTCTTGGATTCGTCTTATGAGCGCGCACGGATCAGATGGACAGCCTGTTCATGACGAATACTCCAGCGGCCGCAAGAAGAACCGTAAGGATCATCAGTCCGGCAAGACTCAGTGTAGAACCGCCCGAGGGCGGAAGAGCGGCGAGAATCACCAGCGAATACGCACGGCTGCCCTGACAGCCGTTCACGTCCGTGGCCCGGATCGTGACGTTGAAGATCCCCGGCTGCTGCGGCACACCGGTAATTTGTCCGGCCGCGCTGAGGAAGAGGCCGGGCGGCAGCGCGCCGCCAGCAATCGAAAACGTATAGGGTGCGGTTCCGCCTGAGGCGGTGATCGTCTGCGCGTACGGGAAGAGCGCCGTGCCCGGCGGCAGCGTGGATGGACTCAACAAAACGGCCGCACAGCCTGTCGTGGCAATGGTGAGGTCGTAAAGACGGCTGCCGAAGCAGCCGGTCGCATCGGTCGCGGTGATGGTGAACGTCGACGTTCCGGCCGCGGTCGGCGTTCCGGTGATTGCGCCGGTGACGCCATTGAGGATCAGACCTGCCGGCAGTGCACCGCTGGAGATGGAGAAGACGAACGGAGCCGTGCCGCCCGATGCGGAGACGGTCTGACTGTACGCCGTACCGACCACGCCGTTCGGCAGGCTGGGCGGGTTCACGATGATGATCGGGCAGGCCGACACGCCGCAGGTATTGACGTTGCTGCCGTCGAGCGTGACTGCGCCGTTTCGCGCGAGCGCACGGCCATTCGTATTCGCGCCCGTCGTCAGCGTGATGCTGGAAAGCGCGAGGATATCGCCGGTGAACGACGAGCCGGTTCCGAGCGTGGCCGAGCTGCCGACCTGCCAGAAAACCTTGTTGCAACTGCTGCCGCCGTTGTTGATCACGGTGACGGACGACGCGCTGGCAGTCGTCAACGTGCTGCCGATCTTGAACAGGAAGAGCGCGTTGGCGTTGCCGAGCGCGTTGAGCGTCAGCGCGCCGGTGAGCTGCGCCGACGTCGTGAAGCAGTAGACGCCCGGAGTCAGCGTCAGGCCTCCGAGATCCTGGCCGGTGAGATCGACGTTGCATGGCGTGGCCGCGATGTTGTTGAACGCGGTGGTGAGATCGTTCTGCGCCTGCATGGCCACGGCGTCGTTGGCGTGGATCGTTCCGCCGATGATGACGCCGGGCGGAAAGCCCGTCACGGCGCTTCCGGGACTGACGCCGACGTTGCCGTTGACCGTCGTCGCGCCGGTGTTGGTGGCGGTCGATCCGGCCAGGACGCCGAAGTTCTGCGCCGTGCCGAGGGAAATCTGCGCGGATGCGGTGGGGACGAGAAGAAGAAACTGCGTGAGGCCGATGACGATCATCAGGCGGAGATGGATTCGCTTCATGGGAGGTCTCTTTTCATTGGGATCTGCGGTAACGGCAGTGGCGGCGAAAGAGAGACAGTAACGATGGAAGGGCACAAAAACTGTGCAAAAAGAGACAGTTTTTGCGAGGAGCATCTCAATCGTGGAGGATCACGTTCAGCAGCGAGCTGTGCACTTCGAGTTTGCCGTTGTATTCGATGAATCCGAGCTTGCGGAAACGGTTCATGAAGAAGTTCACGCGCGAGCGCGTGGTGCCGATCATCTCGGCCAGCACTTCCTGGCTGATCTTCGGAACGACGGTCTCCGGCTTTCCTTCTTTTCCGAAGTTCGCGAGCAGCAACAGGATGCGAGCCAGCCGCTTTTCGCTGGAGTTGAACAGTTGATCGACGAGGTCGGCCTGGATGCGCGCGTTGCGCTCGAGGAGGAAGGAGACGAACACGTCGGCGAAGGCGTGTTCCTCGCGAAGGACGCGCACCATCTCGGCGCGCTTGATGCGCATGAGCGTGCAACGGGTCAGCGCGGTCGCGCTCAGCGTTCGCGCCGGTTCGACCCCAGCTACGCACGACTCTCCGACGAAGTTTCCCGGTTGCAGCAACGCCACGGTGGCCTCCTTCCCGCGCTGGGAGACGACCGTGAGCTTGATGGTCCCTTTCTGCAGGTAGAAGACCGCATCGGCCTCATCGCCCTGAGAGAAGAGCACCTGATTCTTTTTCAGCTCCACCAGCGTCCGGCCGATCCCCGCGTTCTCCAGGAACTCTTCCGGATCGAAGGACGCTTTCCGGACGCGTGAAGGGCGTTTCTTCCCGGTGGCAGCGGCCGCGGCGAGTCTGTTCATGCCGACGCTCGCTCCAATCCGTCGTGGCGCCGGCGCAACGTCACGCAACCGCGAACCAGATCGCGCAGTTCGCGGACGTCGAACGGTTTGTTGATGACGGCATGCACGATCCCGGCGAACGGCTGCAGCGGCTCGTGATGGGCGCCCGCGGTCATGACCAGAACGATCGGGCGTTCGGAATCGTCCGCGTAAAAAGCGCGGATTTCCTTGAGCACGCCGGCGCCGTCGAGCCGAGGCATGCTCATGTCGAGCAGCAAAACCGAATATCGCTTCTCAGTCAGTTGCTCGACGGCGCATACGCCATCCTCGGCGGTGTCGCACGTCAGGCCGGCGCGCACCAGCGCAAGCGCGACCAGATTGCGAATGCTGTCATCGTCTTCGACGATCAGTACGTCTTTTGACGGGGTGGTCATGAATCGCCCTCGCGTCGTCCGGTGGTTGTGGACGAGAACTGCGGCGGCTAGATTCGACGGAAGGTCGGAACGGTTGGTGCGGAACCAACCGCCAAAGGTAGCGGTAGCGGACATCCTAAGTCCGTATGATTCCGAACACAACTCAAAAGTACGATTGCGAACAGATGGCAAGCAATTCGCCTCTGCACATTGCGGTTGCGACGGATGCTTCACGGTCCATGAGTGGCCCAGGCCACTTCTTCGGCATCCGGCTCAGACGGTCAGCGCCTGTCTCTCCCTCGTGTCGTCGCGGTTTCTAAACCCGGCGCTTTTTCTGGAGAGACGATTGACTACCCCGCAAACGAGACATGGAAATCTTCTTCTCAATACCCTTCCCTCCGAGGTTCTTCGCGCGCTCAAGCCGACGGAGGAAAATCACAAAATCACGGACATCCTGATCCGGCCCGGCGAAACGCCGGACGCGATCTTTTTCCCCCATTTCGGCGCGGTGGTCTCGATCATCCGCGCCACGGAAAGCGGCGCCATGGTGGAGGCGGGGATCGTCGGCCACGAGGGGATGTTCAACGTTCACACCGTCATCACCGAGCCTGCTGCGACGGGAAGTGAGGCCATCGTGCAGATCGACGGACGCGTGTCGCGCGTCGATGCCGGCGTCCTGCGCGAACATTTCCGGAACGACGAGGCGTTCCGCGATCTGCTGCTCTCCTTCACCAGCCTTTTCCTGCACCAGGTCACGCAGAACCTGCTATGCAACCGGCTCCACGCCATCGAACAGCGGCTGGCGAAGTGGCTGCTGATCATCCGCGATCGCATCGACACCGACGAGTTGCACCTGACCCAGAATTTCCTTTCCCACATGCTCGGCGTGCATCGTCCCGGCGTGTCGATCGCCGTCACCGCGCTCGAGAACGACGGCGTGATCGGACATTCACGCAACCACATACGGATTCGCGATCACGCCGGCCTGCTGGCCCGGTCGTGCGAGTGCGCCGCATCCCTTCGCACGGGTCTCGATCGGTTTGTGGCTTCGGTCCGTTGAGCTGGCGGTGCTCGAATCCAAAGCGCGGCGGCTGATCGGAGCGCATGACGCGCTGTCTCTTTTGGAACAGTTTTGATGCTTCCCGCTGCATAGGATCGCCTGGTAGGCAATCCAGCCTCGCTCCGAGGACATATGAAGCGGTCGATCACGAGACGGGAAACAAAGGTTTCGCAGCCCGGTGTGGCCGCGGCATCGGCGACGCCGTTCCTGGAGGAGGCTCCCTCCCTTCCGACGGAGGCCGCCGCCGACCTTCCCCTCGAGGAATCCGAAGCGCGCTATCGCCGGCTCTTCGAGACGGCGCAGGACGCCATCCTGATCCTGGATGGTGACGGCGGCAAAATCATGGACGCCAATCCGTTCGTGAGAGATCTGCTGGGCTTTTCGCTGGACGAGCTGATCGGCAAAGAGCTTTGGCAGATCGGCTTCTTCGCCGACGTCGCCGAAAACAAGAACGCATTCGACCGGCTGCAGAAGGATGGCTATGTCCGTTATGACCACCTGCCGCTGGAGACGAAGGACGGCAGGCAGGTCAACGTGGAGTTCGTCAGCAACGTCTACGAGGTCAACGGCTGCAATGTCATCCAGTGCAACATCCGCGACATCACCGAGCGAGATCGGGCAATTCAGGCGCTGCGAAAGTCCGAGGTCCGCTACCGGCGGCTCTTCGAGACAGCGCAGGACGCCATCCTGATCGTCGACGCCGACAGCAGGCGGATCATCGATGCCAACCCCTTTGTCATCAATCTCCTCGGCTATGCCCTCGAAGAGCTGATCGGTAAGGAGCTCTGGCAGATCGGATTGTTCCGCGACATCGAAGAGAGCAAGGCGGCGTTCGATCGGCTGCAGCGCGAAGGTTACATCCGTTACGAGGACCTCCCGCTCGAAACGAAAGACGGAAAGCGCGCCGAAGTCGAGTTCGTCAGCAACACTTACGACGTCGACGGCCAGGCCATCATCCAGTGCAACATCCGCGACATTACCGACCGCAAGACGGCGGAAAGAGCTGCGAAGGAAGGCGCCGACCGTTTCCGCTTCCTGGCCGAGTCGATGCCGCAGATGATTTTCACCGCGCAGCCCAACGGGGACGTCGACTATTTCAATCAGCAGTGGAGTACGTTCACCGGGCTGTCTCTCGACAATGTCCAGGATTGGCGATGGACGAAGTTCGTCCACCCCGACGACGCGAAGGAAACCTCGCGCCGCTGGCGGCAGTCGCTCGACGCCGGCCAGCCGTTCGAATCGCAGCATCGCATCCGGCGCGCCGACGGCGTCTACCGCTGGCATCTCAGCCGCGCCACCCCCATGCGCGACGCCAACAACGCCATCACGATGTGGATCAGTTCGAATACGGACATCGAGGACCAGAAACAGACCGAAGACGATCTCTCCGCGCTCTACAAAGAGGCCAGTTCGCTCAATCGCGCAAAGGACGAGTTTCTGGCCACGCTGTCGCACGAGCTCCGCACACCGATGACGTCCATCCTCGGCTGGACGGCACTGCTCTCCATGACCACCCTCGACGAGCCGACCCGCCGCGAGGGGATGGCCACGATCCACCGCAGTGCGCAGGTACAGGCACAGCTCATCGACGACGTCCTCGACGTCTCGCGCATGATCACCGGCAAGTTGCACCTCACCATCGAACCGGTCGATATGGAAGTCATCCTGCGGGCCGCGGTGGCGGCCGTCATTCCCGCTGCCGAAGCAAAAGACATCCGCATCGGAATGACGTTCGAGCCCGGACTTCCGCGGCTCGGCGCCGACCCCGTTCGCCTGCAGCAGGTGATCTGGAATCTCCTCTCCAACGCGCTCAAATTCACACCAGCCGGCGGCCACGTCGACCTGCGCCTTTTTTCGCGCGACGGAAACATGGTGGTGGAGGTGTCCGACACAGGCGCCGGAATCTCACCCGCATTTCTCCCGTACGCCTTCGACCGTTTCGCGCAACAGGAGGGTGGCACGATGCGGCATCACGGCGGGATGGGCATCGGCCTGTCGATCGTGAAGCAGCTCGTCGAGCTTCACGGCGGCAACGTCTCGGTCATGAGTGAAGGCGAAGGGCGTGGCGCGACGTTCACCATGGCCATTCCCGTCCATGCAGCCACGCCGCACAGTGCCGTCGCAATGGATATCGCAAGGCTTCGGCCGAAGCCGCGATCCGCCAAGCCGCCTTCGATCTCAGGTGTGCGCGTGCTGGTGGTCGACGACGAGCGCGACTCGCGTCGAACGATCTCCGCAATCCTCGAAGTGCACGGAGCGATCGTCACCGCTGCGTCGAGCGCGGCGGAAGGTCTGCGACTGTATGGCCGGCATTCGTTCGATATCCTCCTGTGCGACATCGCCATGCCGGAGCAGGACGGCTACTCGCTGATCCGCAGCATCCGCTCCCCCGCCGACGAAAAATCACGCGTGCCGGCCGTAGCCCTGACGGCATACGGCCGCCCGGCCGAGCGCGAGATCGCCCTCGGCGAAGGATTCGACGAATACCTGAAAAAGCCGGTCGAGCCGGAGGAGTTGATCTCGCTCGTGGCAAGCATGGCCCGGCCGCAAGGATGAACGCCGTCCTGCTCGGCCCGACTCCTCGCACTCTCGTGCACCGTCTTCATGGCGAGGCCGTTCAAGTTTCCACACCGCTTCCGCCGCGGGGACGGTATCCATCGCCGGCAGCCGAGCCCCGCACCGCCGATGCGCGCTACGAAGGAAACGATCACGATGTGAATCCATTCGAATACGGACATCGATGATCAGAAACGGATCGAGACGTTCACGTCGCTGCCGATGACAGCGGTTGCTCGGCTCGCGCTGCAACCTGCGCATGCAGTGGAGCGCGCCAGCACGCGCGAGAACGGGTACGCGGTTTCCCGCGGAACGCGATAGGGACGGAGCATTGCAGACACAAGAAGTCTTGGCGTTCGGTGTCACATTGCCGCGGAGCGGCATCAGAAGGTAGCGAGGGGTGAGAGCGAAGCGAACACCCCTCGTGGCTCGGAGCCAGAGTATTTGTGCCGCGTCAGCGGCACTGGATGGGCTCGCGCGAAACGTTCCAGTGCCGCTAACGCGGCACGAACTTCGGGGCGCACGTGTTTCCAGGGGTGTTCGCTTCGCTCTCACCCCTGGCTACCCTCTTAAGCCGCTCCGCGGCGGGCGGCGCTACGCCGGCGCGGCGTCGCGATCGATGAACCACCACGTGTCGACGCCGTTCGTGGCCTGCGCGATCGGGTAATCGGCACCGTCGCGAACGCCTTCGAGGATCGGCTTTTTCTTCGCGCCGTTGGCGAGGACGATGCGCAGCGTCGCGGCGCGGATGACCGGCTTCGTAATCGTCACGCGCCATGTGTCGAGGCGCGGAACGAACACCTCCGAGGCGATTCGGTTTTCGACGTCGAGGACGGGCGTGCCGGGGAAGAGCGACGCGGTGTGGCCATCGTCGCCGATGCCGAGGCATACGAGGTCGAGTTGGGAGATGTTGAGAGTGCGCCATTCATCTTCGAACGTCCGCGCGGTGGCGGCGGGATCGTTGAGCTCCGTGCGGAAGCGCAGGAAGCGATGCGTGGGCGAGATGCCGTTCGCGAACAAAGTCTTCTGCATCATCCCCGCGTTCGACTCGGGATCGTCGATCGGCACGTAACGCTCATCGACGACGATCCACGAGATCGGAAACTCCGCCAACTGCTCGCGCATCGGCGACGACCCGAGCATCGTGTACATCGGCTTCGGCGTCGAGCCGCCGGAAAGCGCGACTGTCCGCGCGCCGCCCTGCACGCGCTGCACGAGCGTCCGCGCGGCAGCGGCGAGAAGATCGTTCGTGGTGTCGAAGATTCGAAGGTTCATGGGGGAATAGTAGATCAGTAGATTAGTGGATCAGTCGATCAGGAAACCGCACAGAGCGTCCTGATCCACTGATCTACTTATCCACTGATCGACTGAGCGCTACCCCACCCGTTTCGCGAGTTTCAGCGCGATCGGCAGCACCCGCCGCAAGACGCGGTCGCCTTCGGAGCGTTTGAGTTGGCGCACGATCAGTTCATCGAGACGTTGATTCAGCGTGCGCGTGACTGATTGCACGGTCACGCTGCCGTCGACGTTCGCGACTAGCACGCCGCGATCGCGGTCGCGGGCGATGCTGGCGCAGGCGCCGTCTTCGAAGGAGATCTCGACCAGCGAGATGGCGCCGACGTCGTTCGATTGATGGCGGCGCTCGAAGGCGTAGTCGATCGTCCCCGCTGCGCCTTCGACGGTGCCGCTCGATTCGACGTTGTGTCCGACCTGGGCGCTGAGCCACGACGCGTAGAGCAGCGACTCGATCGACTCGCCGAAGAATTCGTGATTCGAACTGCCGGCGATGACGCGCACACGGCGGATCGTGGCCAGGCGGCTGCGCATGTCGGGCGGATCGAAGATCGACGCGGTGGCGGCGCGCCATTCCTCGAGGCGGCCCCAATTCAGATCGGCGGGCGAGGTCGAAGTCTGTTCGGAGATGCGCGCGACCAGCGCGAGGTCGGCGGGCGAATCGAAATGAACGGAATCGACGATGAGCCGGTCGGCAGGCCCGAGGAGCAGCTCGACATAATCCTCGTGCTCGTTCGGCAGATCGCCGAGCCACCAGAAGGCGACCGGCATGTCGGGAATCAGCAGCGCGCTGACCACCGGCGGCACGCGGTGGATGCGGTCGCCGCCCGCGACGAGATTGATCTCCTCGGAACAGACCTGTTTGCCGTCGCCGATCATGTGGCAGTTGGCGCTGATCCACGACGACAGCTCGGCCTCGGCGGCTGGATTCGAGCGCACGACGATGGTTCGCTGCGGAACCGACGCGCTGGCGCGGCCGAGCGTTTCGCTCGCCGTCGCGTGCAACTCGCTCGTCGACGTGTGCGCGACGACGTTCCAGAGCGCGGCGCGCGTGACCGCGTTCTCGCCATCCTGCTGCCCGCGCCAAAGCTCGGACAGACTCTTCTCGATGGCGGTGACGTCGACGCGGACGTCGGCAGTGGAGAGATCAGTCATGTGCCGGGAACGCGGGCGTCTCGCCCGCTGCCTTCTTGAAGGATTCGCGCGCTGGCAACAGCGGGCGGGGTGCCCGCGGCCCCAGGTTCATGGCCTTCTCCACTTGCGCCCATCGCGCTCAATGAGCTTGTCGGCCGCCTCGGGACCCCACATGCCGGCGGGATACAACTCCGGCCCGATCGGATCGGCGCCCCAGGCGTTGAGAAGCGGATCGAGCCATGCCCACGCCGTCTCCACTTCATCGCGGCGCGCGAAGAGCGTCGAATCGCCGAGCATCGTTTCGAGCAGCAGCCGTTCATACGCCTCGGGCGGCTCCGCGCCGAACGAAGTCGCGTAGCGGAACTCCATCGTCACCGGCGCCGTGCGCACCGTCGGCCCCGGCACTTTCGAATCGAACTTCAACGAGATCCCTTCGTCCGGCTGAATGCGGATGGAGAGGACGTTCGGCTGCATCGTCACGTGCGTCAGCTTGTTGAACAACGGATAGGGAGCGGGCCGGAAATGGATGGAGATGTCGGTCACGCGCTTCGGCAGGCGTTTGCCGGCTCGGATGTAGAACGGCACGTCGGCCCAGCGCCAGTTGTCTACGAAAATCTTGAGAGCCGCGTACGTCTCGACGTTCGAATTCGGATCGACGTTGACCTCTTTGCGATAGGCGATGGCCTTTTCGCCGAGGACGGAGCCGTCGGTGTACTGGCCGCGGACGGCGAAATCGGTCTCGTGGCCGCGCGGGAACTCGCGCAGCGCGCGCAGCACTTTCACCTTCTCATCGCGCACCGCATCGGCCTCGAACGCCACCGGCGGCTCCATGGCGATGAGCGAGACGAGCTGCAGCATGTGGTTCTGGATGATGTCGCGCGAGATGCCGGCGGTTTCGAAGTACGGTCCGCGCTTCTCCACGCCGATCGATTCGGCCACCGTGACCTGCACATGGTCAATATATTGACGATTCCAGAACGGCTCGAAGATGCCGTTGGCAAAGCGGAGCACCAGCAGGTTCTGGACGGTTTCCTTGCCGAGGTAGTGATCGATGCGGAAAACCTGCCGTTCGCGGAAGGTGGTGACGGCGACGCGATTCAGTTCCTTCGCCGACGCCAGGTCGTGGCCGAACGGCTTCTCGATGATGACGCGCGTGAACGGCCCGCCCTGCTCCGGATCGTTGACCATCTTCTCGCGGCCGAGGAGCTCGGCGATGACGGGGAAGAAGTTGGGCGGAACGGCCAGGTAGTAAATGCGGCGTCCGCCAGTGCCGCGGGTTTGATCGCATTCTTTTAACTTGGCGTTGAGACGGAGGATGCCGTCGGGTTCGGCGAATTCGCCTTTTACGTAGAAGAGTCCCTTGGCGAAGTTGTCCCACACAGCGTCGTCGACGGGACGCACGCGCGCGAATTTGTCGCACGCCTCGCGCATGGCCATGCGGAAGGCGTCGTCGGTGTAATCGGGACGCGCGTAGCCGACGATGGTCTGGCCGGCGGGCAGCAGTCCGTCATGCGCGAGCGAGTAGAGCGCCGGGATGAGCTTGCGCTGGGTGAGATCGCCCGAGGCGCCGAAGATGACCAGGCACGACGCGTCCGGGACTCGCTCCTGCTCCAGACCTTCGCGAAGAGGATTTGCGTCGATCGCGGGTGCGACCACTGACATGGTTGCGGCCTCCGAGGGGCGAATTGTATGCGACGGATCGGCATTTCAGCCGATTGGCTTGCTTTCTCGATAAACGCGACCTATTATGCTGATACACCATAAAACACAGGGGGTCGTCATGCCCAAGTCGTTTCGCATCGTACTCCTCTCCGTTCTCACCGTCGTTTTCGCTTCCCATTTGCTCGAGGCGCGCGTCATCTCGTACGCGCCCTACACCAACCGGCCAGCGCTGCCGGTCATCCAGAACCGGATGAACCGGCACTTCCTGCTCCTGGAGTCGGCGTCGCCACAAACATCCGGGAGCGCCTATTGGAGCGACGCCGTCATGTACGACTCCACGGGACAGGAGGAGCCGCGGGTCATCTATCCCGCCGGCCAGGGGGAGTACATCAGCGTGGCCGCGATGCGCGAAGAGGCCGGAACACCGCCCTCGATCCTCGTCGGAACCTATGCCAGCAATTACTACGGCCCTGTGGTGTGGAAGCTGAGCACCGACGGAGGCGCAAGCTGGAAGGCGCTCTCGATCCCGCAAGGGTACTTCGATTATCAATCGTCTACCGCCCCTGACGTCGGCGGCCCGTTCACCCGGGGACGCTACTCCAACATCCGCATCGGCACGGGCGACGTGCCATTCGTGATTTCCGTCCGCTCTGCCAGTTCCCCCTATGCCACCTTGCTGTACGCGATCCGGGCGGATGGATCGGTGAAGCCGTGGACGATAACGGGACTACTGATCGGATCCAACAAAGCGGGCGATCGTTTTCTCGTCGTGAACGGGGCGGACGTTTACTCGACCGATCCCGGCGGGAACGGCACAAAGCTCGGGCAGTTGAATTACGGCGGTCACCCGATCGACGGATGGCTGACCCCTGATGGTGCGGCATACATCAACATCGCTGCCAGCGATTGGGTTGATCGCCTTTGGTATTTGAAAGACGGCGCCGTACAGGAAGTGCCGGTGGCCTCCGACGCGCGGTTCGGCGGAAGCTCCACGGGAATGCGTTTCTTCGAGATTCCCACGGCCGACTACGCGGGCGCCTGGATCGTCAAGCGCGCTCCCGGAAAGCCAACGCGGCTTCTGATGCACACTCCGGGGACCGGTTTGGTAGAGCACTGGCAGGACATCACCGCGCCGGAGGTCGAGGCGATCCATGCCTCGGCAGGCGGCGACAAGGTTCTGATTCAAGTGCACCGGCCGCGCGCGGCGGTCGATACGTTGTCGTTCAAGGATCCCGCTCTGGCGGTGTGGCATGTCGGCGATCCGGCCCCGCGCTTCTACGACGAGTTGTTTCTTGACGAAAAGTCAAACAAGGGGTTCGTTCATCTCGACGTCGACGCCGTCGAGCGCAAAGAGCCGTTCGTCTTCGACGGCGGGTCCGTTGTCTATGTCTCGGGGGGCTGCGGCTGCCAAAGTTCCGGCAGCGGAGGCAGCGACGTCTTTCAGGAGTGGGGTGTCGTCCGGGGCTCCCTGGCGCAAACGCTCGTCCTCCCAGGCTTCGGCCGTACTGTCGGAGCCTTCAACAGCAACTGGACCACCGACGTCACGTTCTACAACCCGAACGAGACCGCGATCACGGCGACGCTGCGCTTTGTGCCGGGCGACTCGGCGACGGTCGTCGCTGCCAGCACTGGCGATCAGACATTAGAGCTCGCACCGCGCGAGATCCTGCTCGTTTCGGACGCACTGAAGACACTGTTCGGCGTCAACAGCGGGGTCGGTGCTCTCTTCATCACGCCGGCCCGAGGCGCTTCGCTCAATGCCACGGCACGCACCTACACGCGTTCCGCGGCCGGAACGTACGGATACGGGATGGATGCCATCGATACCTATGCCGCGGCGAGCGCGCGTTTTCCCGTCTCCTTCTGCGGAGCGTTTCAGGGGCCCGGATTCCGGACGAACCTCGTCCTGACCGACGTCTCCGGTCGCGGAACAGCGGCAACATTCTCGGCGAACACGTTCGGCGGCCTGGCAGTCAACACTACGTCGACCCAGACCACGGCGCTCGGATATCAACAGATCAACGGCCTCGAGTCATCGCTAGGCGTTTCGTCGCTGAAGGGCGGGTTGACCGTTCAACCAACCCGAGGCGAGGCGGTGGCGGCAGTATTCACCATCGATAACAAGACGAACGATCCGACGTACTTTCCGCCCGATATCTCGGCTTCCGTAACGCGAACCATCCCGGCCATCGGCCACCTCGACGGACTGAATGGCTCGCAGTTCCGTAGCGACGTCTATCTCTACAACAACTCGCCGAACTACAAATACGTCTTGCTGTCGATGAAGATGTGGGACTCCAACGTGAGCAACTCGACCTATGTCTATCTGCAGGGGTACGAAGCGCGTGTGCTGCCCGACGTTCTCCTCAACACCTTTGGAAAAACCGGCATCGCGCGCCTGCGGATCACCGCCGGCGGCTCCACAACGGATACCAGCATTCGTGTCTCCTCACGCACTTACACCATCGACGCGAACGGCGGCACCTATGGCTTTCTCCTTCCGCCGCTCAATTCGTTCCAGACCGCCTCGGCCGGCGACATCCTGGAGATTCTCGGACCCTCTCTCAACCCCGGATTCCGGACGAACCTCGGTCTGGTGGACATGGCGGCATCGGAATCGTCGCCGGCACGCGCGCGCGTCGAAGTGATCAGCTCTGCGGGGTTCACGATCGACCGCTTCGAAGTCACGTTGCCGTCTCTCGGGGGGATGCAGCTGAATGATCTCTTCCGCGCTCATCAGTTGCCGAGCGATGGCTCGCCCGTGCTGATCCGCATCACGACCATCAATGGAATGATCGGCTCCTACGCGTCAACGCTCGACAACGGCACCAACGATTCGACGTACTTCGCGGCGAACCTGGCGGCTAAGTAGTGGAAACGCACGCGGCCCCCGGGCCGCGTGCGTTAGCGTAGCGCCATCGCCTCCGCGTACAGACCGTGAAAGTGATGCACGCCGTTTTCGCGCGATGGGGAGTAGCGGCCGCTGTCGTAGGTCGATGAGCGCAGGCCGCGCTGGACGGCTTCGCAGATGTCGATGTCTTCGAGCTGGATCTCGTCGCTGAAGGCGATCGTCTCAGCAATGCGTTCGCGGACGCCGTTTGCGTCGGGATCAGCGAAGTACCAGTCGAACAGAGTAAGCGTGCGCGTGGGCCCGAGCGGCACGATCAGGTTCGTGGAGAAATTGTCGGGATAGACGTTCAGCATCAGGTTCGGCCAGATCCAGAAATAGTCGACGTCTTCGCCGGGATCGTTGACGCGGATGCGGTCGGGACGTTTGAGCGGCGCATGCTGGATCGAATAGTTCGCGCGCGTCTCGGTGCGGTAATTCGGATAGTCCAGCTCGCGGAACAGGCCGGGATGAACGATCGGGATGTGATACCCCTCGAGATAGTTGTCGACGTACACCTTCCAGTTGCAGTCGAGCGACCATTCCTTGCGTGCGGCGAGGCGATAGCCGTCGTAGTTGCGCGGCGCGAGACGTCCGACCAGATCGCCGAGAAAATCGGACAGCGTTGCGGCGTCGCGATCGAGATTGACGAACACGAGCTCGTTCCAGATCTCCACCCGAAACCGCGGCAGCGAAAACTCTCCGCGGTCGAAGCATTCGATGCCGGCCATCTCCGGCGTCTGCAGAAGACGGCCATCGAGTCCGTAGGTCCAGCCGTGATAGCCGCACTGCAGAACGGGACGCTTCCCCTCCCCTTTCGCGACCGGACCGGCGCGATGTCGGCAGACGTTCGACAACGCGCGCAATTCGCCGTCCGAACCGCGCACGATCAGCAGCGGCTCGTTCGCGATCGTGGTCGTGAAGAACTGCCCCGGCTCGCGCACCTGATCGGCGCGGCCGGCGAGCTGCCAGCTCTTCGCGAAAACGTTGCGGTTCTCGTCATCGAGGACGGATTGGTCGAAGTAGTAGCGCGACGGAAGCGTTCGCGCGTACGCGAGACGAGGTTCGAATTCGTAACTCATTTGCGTCGCACGAGAAGGTACAACGGGATCGTCAGAACGAGAACACCGACCGCGTAGAGCGAGTTGCGCGTGTCGCTGATTACGGCGCCGATGAGAAAGGCGACGGACGCGAGCAACGCCAGGATGGTCGTGAACGGATGGCCGATGGCGCGGAAGGGACGCGGCGCGTCGGGCGCGCTCCGTCGCATGGCGAAGAGCGACGCGAACGACAGCGTGTAATTTGCCACGAAGAAGAAGGCCAGGATGGCGATGACCTGCTCGAACTTTCCGGAGATGACGAACACCGCCGCCAGGAAGCTGCTGAAGAGCAGGGCGATGTCGGGCGTGCCGCCCTTGTTCACTTCCGCGGCGCCTTTCCAGAAGAGGCGGTCGCGGCTCATGGCGAACAGGACGCGCGGCGCGATCATCACGTTCGAATTCACGGCGCTGAGCAGCGAGACGATCATGATCACGCGCAGGATCGTGTCGCCGTATCCGCCGAAGAGATGTTGCGCGACAACGCCCGCGGCCATCTTTTGTCCGGCGATGCTGCCCAGCGGCACGACGCGCAGAAAGGCGACGTTCACCAGCAGGTAGATGGCCATCACCGCCAGCACGCCGCCAAACATCGAGCGCGGGATGTTGCGGCCGGAGTCTTTCACTTCTTCCGAAAAGTAGATGACCGCGGTCCATCCGTCGTAGGTGTAGATGACGGCCTGCAGCGCGAGGATGAAGGCGATGGCTATCGAGCCTTCGCGCTCCGCCTCGATCGAAGGCGCGGTCGGATGGCGTCCGCCGAGGTAGAAACAGGCGGCGATGAGAAAGAGGAAGGCCAGCGCTTTCAGCAGGCTGGTGAGGTCCTGCGTCCACCCGCCCCAGCGCACGCCGAACCACTGGATGAGCGTCAGCACCGCGATGACCGCCAGCGCGATCGGCTCGATGCCGCGCATCTGCGGAAAAAGCACGAGCGTGTATTCGCCGACGACGATGGAGACGGCCGCGGTCGTGCCGCAGGTGGAGATCCAGTCGCTCCAGCCGACCACGAGTCCGGCGTAATCGCCGAGGGCGCGGCGGACAAAGACGTACTGCCCGCCCGACTCCGGCACGAGCGTCCCCAGTTCCGCCAGCGCGTTCGCGCCGAGGAGCGCGTAGAGGCCACCGACGATCCAGACGGTGAGGAACGGCCAGAAGGTGGGAAGTTGCGCGGCGATGTCGCCCGGCGTGCGCAGGATGCCGGCGCCGATCATGTTCCCGACCGTCACGGCCAGGCCGAACGTCACGCCGAGGACGGTGAGCAGTTTCGCGCGCGGCAAGAACGTAAGTGTAGCGGACGCGGAAAACGGCGGCGCGGTCCGTCCAATCGTGGAAAGAGAGATCGCAGGAGGAACCTCGCTTGTCCGACCCAGACGCGGAGAAGTCGACCGGGATCCAGCAGCAGCGAGCAGTCGAACAATTGCGCCGTCACGTGGAAGACTTTCTATCGATCGATGACGAGCATCTGCGCGAGGAGGAGCTGTACCACCGCCTGCTCGCCATCGTTCATCAACTCTGCGCGGCCATCCTGGCGTGCGAAAACGCGGAGATGGAGCCGGACGACATCCGGGCCGTGCTCGAGCCGGTGCGCCGCGTTCATGCGCGCTCGCCGTTCGTGGAGCGGCTGCAGACGTGGCCGCGCGGATATCCGGGCGACTTCGAGACGGTCGAGTATCTGATCGGCGGGGCGTCTGCGAACAAAGCCAGCGACCGCATCGCGCGGTCGTGCGAGGCGTACGCGCTGAGCCGCTCGATCGCGCAGCAGCATCGCAACAAGATTCAGCATCAGGCGGCGCGGCTGATGCGCACGATGCTGATGAATCCCGGCCGGACGCGCATCGCCTCGATCGCCTGCGGAAGCTGTCCCGACCTTCGGCTGATCCTCGATCATCTGCCGCCGCTGGCCGGCGACATCTGGCTGAACGACATCGACGAAGACGCGCTGACGTTTTCGCGAAAGGCGCTGCAGCCGATCGCGTCGCATTGCCATTTCCGTCAGGGCGACGCGCTCACCTTCGCGCGGCGCCTTCCGCGTGGCGCGTTCGATCTCGTCCTCGCGGGCGGTCTGGTCGACTACCTCAACGAGCGCGTGGCCACGCTGCTGATCCAACTCGCGGTGCGCGCGCTCGCGCCGGGAGGGACGTTCTACTTCACCAACATCGCCGCGGGAAATCCGTACCGCCCTCTGATCGAATACTTCGGCAACTGGAAATTGATCGAGCGCTCGGAGGAGGACATCTACCGCTACTGCGCGAACGCCGGCGTCAGCCGCGGCAACGTCTCCATCCGCCGCGACGAAACGGGCTTGGCGCTGCTGGTGGAGATCGCAAAGCTGGAGTGATCACAGCCAGTGCGATAGATCGCGGCCGATCAGTTCTCCCGTCGCCAGGATGTCGTCACGATAGAGATCGGTCAGCCGCCGGCGGAGCTCCGGCGACATCGGTTCCGGCGTGCGAAGAATCGGACGCCGCAATCTGACGCCGAGGCCGCGCGACAGGAACCGTCGCGGGACGATGGGCCGGAGAAAGCGCATGCCGGAGTCGGCCAGGCGGTTCAGAAACTTCGAGCGCGGTGCGACGCCTGCGTTGTGGCGGATTCCGGTATCGGCGATGAAGCCGGGATCGACGTCGAGAAAGCCGAAGATATCCCGCAGCACGTCTTGCGGATTTGCGGCGAGGTCTTCGAAGAGGATCACCTTGATCTGCCGCCGCGGAAAGCGGTCGTAGTAACGCCGCAGCCGCGCGTAGTAACGGCTGGTCTCGAATGCGTAGCTGCCCGGCTTCAGCGCTTCTTCCGGACTCTGTGTTTCGCGGCCGGTCGCGAAGCGGCCCAAGGAGCTCGACCAGGCGCGATCCGCCGGCCGCCGCAGCGAGGCGATCAGGCGAACTCCAGGAAGGTCGGCGTGAATGCGTTCGATGCCGGCGACGGCATTCAGGTACCGGACGCTCGCCTCCCCGATCGCGCGCTCGCCCTTCGCGTCCGCAAACAGCGCCTCGTATGCAGCCCGCGAACGGATGGCCGGCATGTCGAGAAGATTGTCCTCGTCGGTGTAGTAGTTCGGTTCCTTGATCGGACTCATGAAGACGTCGGGATGCTGGCGGAGGTAGTGATAGAGCGAGGTCGTGCCCGATCTGGCGGCGCCGATGATGAGGAAATTCGGGAGCGTCATCCGCGAACGACCTCTTCGTACAGTTGCGCGTATCGCTCGACAACGGACGCCAAAGGAAACTCGCGCACCATGCGCTCCCGCGCGCGAACGCGAAGCGCCTCGCGTTCGGAGGGCGGCAGGCCGATCAGTTCGCGTATGGCCGCCGCGAGCGCTGCGGGATCGCCGCGCGGCACGATGCGTCCGGCATCACCGATGATCGATCGCGCCTCGCCGACGTCGGTCGATACGCACGGCACACCAGCCGCCATCGCCTCCATGTGCACGTTGCCGAAGCTCTCGGACTTTGACGACAGCGCGTGAAGATCGAGCGCGGCAAAGATGCGGGCGACGTCGTCGCGGAATCCGAGCCGCAGCACGAAATCGTCCAGGCCATGCGAACGAATGATTCGCGTCAGCGCCGCATTCTCGTGCTCCATTCCCTGCCCGCACAGTAGAAAACGTGCCGCGGGGTGCGTCTCGATCACACGCTGCGCCGCGGCGAAGAACGTCTCGAAATCCTTCACGGGATGAAAGCGCGCCGCCATGCCGATCAACGGCGTGCTCTCCCCAACTCCCAACTCCTCGCGCACTTCGGCACGCGCTACGCGATCCGGCTTGAACAGACCGACGTCGACGCCGTTGCCGATGACGCGAATTTTCTCCCGTTGGTAATGGCGCAGATTCCGGCTGACGTTCGCTTGCGACGACGAAATGATGTTGCGCGGAACAACGCCGGACAGCGCCGCGCAGACGCGCGCAACGACGCGCAGTCGCACGCTCGACGCCAGCGGCCGCCAGCCGCTGTCCGACATCGACGCGCGGATGTTCCAGATCACCGGCACATCGGCCATCCATGCGGCGATGCCGCCCACCAGGTCGGCGTCGAGCAGCCACGTCTGCACGACGTCCGGCTTCTCGCGGCGCAAAATCTGCGCGACGCGGCGAAGCGGTCCGAGGCCGAGAGTCAGGAGCGGGCGCGCATCGAGCGCCGTGATCGGGACGCCGGCGGCGTGGAGCGCCGGCGCGAACGTGTGGTCGCGCGAAAGCGAGATCACGCTCGATTGAAAACGCGCCGGATCGAGCCCGCGCGCGACGTTGATCATCATCCGCTCAGCGCCGCCGCCACTGAGGCCGGTGATGACGTGCACGATTTTGATTGGCGGGGGAACCTGGGACATCGGCTGGGGACCGCGCGTCAATTCTCCAGTTTCTCCATCCATCCCGACATGTAGTTGATGACTTTGATCGACTCCTCGGGTGCCGTATGGACAGCGCCGAGGAATCGTCCGGGCTTGTGCGACGGCACGAACGACACCATCGACGTCGGCGGGTGAAAGAGCGCGACCGGCTTGCCAGGCTCCGGCGTCACGCCGCCTGCATGGAATGACGCAGCCATGTAGTTGCCGTCGCGGGCCGTGAAGTAAATCTCCGATCCATCGCCGCTCCAGTAGGCAGTGTCTCCGCCGTCGACCGAAATCTGCAGCGACCGCCCCGCCGGAAACGGCCGGACGTACACCTCGGATCGGCCCGACTGTTCGGACGCATACACGATCCATTTTCCATCCGGCGAAAAACGCGAGCCGCCTTCGGCCTCGTCTGTGCCGAACAGCAAGGACGGCTTCGCGCTGCCGTCCAGCGGCACCAGCCAGATATCGTCCCTCGTCTTCGCCGAATACTGGCGGGCAAGGAGAAAGCGGCCATCGGGCGAAACGGAAACCGGATGCTTGTCGTCGCCGCCCTTCCAAACCGGCTGTGGGGGCGTCGCGCCGTCGTCGGAGCGGCCGTAGATGTCGTACATGCCGTCGCCGTCAGCCGAGAACAGAATGCGATCGCCGCTTCGCGACCAGGCAAGCTGGTCGTAATTGGCAAGCCCTCCCGTCAGTTTCGAGCGGATTCCACGCGTGACGTCGTAGACGTAGATGTCCGAGGCGCCCTTCTTCGGTTCAAAGCGCGTCATGGCGATCTTCGAATCATCCGGAGACAAGGACAACTGATTGACGCTGACGTCGTCGAAGAGTTTCTCCACCAGCCTGCCGCCGCGGTCGTACCAGCCAATCTGCATCTTCTGTTGCCCGTTTGACACCGGGAGATAGATCAACGCGCCGGTCGTCGCTACGGAGGCATACGCGTGAGCACGATCCTCGTCGTAGTAGACATCGTCGACGATTTTCCGCGGCTCTCCGGTGAGCTTCATCTTCGCGGAATCGAAATGCTGCGCGTAGATCGCACCGTCACGAACGAAGAGAAGGTATCCGCCCCAGACTCCGACGAGCGATTCGGCATTGGTCAGGAACGTCTTCGTTTTCGCGCTGAGACTTCCGCCGTAGATGGCGTTCTTCTCGTTGGAAATCGTGTGGAGAAGGTAGACGAATCGGTCGCTGCCGTCGACGAATTGCGGCCATCCATGCATCGTCTCGCGGCGCTTGTCATCGAGCGACGTAACGCGTACCGCGCTGCCTCCGCTGGCCGGAACTTGAAACAATGCCTCGCCGAATTTCGGACCAAAAAGAATCGTCCCAGAACTGCTCCACACCGCGCCCTGGCCGTACGCGGTGCACGCGGAGCAAATCGTCTCCGGCGCGCCGCCCTGCGCCGGCACCTTCATCAACTTGTCCTGCTCCAGGAATCCGATCCACTTTCCATCGGGAGACCAGAAGAGCACTGTCGTGCTGATCGTCGGCCGATCGAGGATCTTCGTCGCGAGGACCGATCCAACCCGCCGCACCCAGATGCTGGGCTCACCGGCGTCGTTGTGCGCGACAAACGCTACGGCGGTTCCGTCGGGAGCGATCTGCTGGCTGTCGAACTGATAACCGTTCGGCGGCAGCATCGAGAATGCGACGGCGTCATGCGGCCGCATGCGCTCGCGCGCGAAGAGCGTCGCCAGGACGATTGCCGCGATTGCGGCCAGCGACGCAACCGCGATCCATCGCGTCGACGTCGCGCGCGCCGGCGAAGCAGCCGTGGCATTCGTTTCAATCCAGCGAAGCTCCTGCGCGACGTCGTGCGCGCTCTGCCAGCGGTCGTCCGGATCCTTGGCGAGGCACGTGGCGATGACGTGATCGAGCGACGCCGGCGCCAGCGGCTGCACGTTCGTGATCGCGGGAGGCTGCGCGCTGACGATCGCGGCGATCAGCGACGTGCGCGTTTTCCCTTCGAACGCGCGGCGGCCGGTGGCCATCTCGTAGAGGACCGTGCCGAGGGCGAAAATGTCGGTGCGGGCGTCAGCAGCGGCGCCTTCGAGCTGCTCGGGGGCCATGTACTGAAACGTGCCGATGATCGTCCCTTCCTGCGTCAGCGGCTTGGCGATCGTCGGCAACTCGGCGGCATTCTCACCGGCCATCGGCCCGCCGCCTTTGGCCAGACCGAAATCGAGCAGCTTCGCGCCGCTCTTCGTGATCATGATGTTGCCCGGTTTCAGATCGCGATGAACGATTCCCGCGCGATGGGCGCGATCGAGACCGTCCGCGATCTGGATTCCGTAACGCAGCACGTCGGCCAGCGGCAGCGGACCTTTTGCAGCGCGGTCCGCCAGCGTCTCGCCTTCGAGGAGCTCCATGACCAGGAAGTTGGTCCCCTGCTCTTCGCCGACGTCGTGCAGCGTGCAGATGTTCGGATGATTGAGCTGCGAGATCGCCTTCGCCTCGCGCTCGAATCGCATCTTCAACTGCGCGTTGCCGGCGAATTCGCGCGGCAGCACTTTGATGGCCACGCTGCGGTCGAGCCGCGTGTCGCGCGCGCGCCAGACCTCTCCCATCCCTCCCGCTCCGATGGGCGAGACGATCTCGTACGGACCGAGCCGCGTTCCTGCACTGACGTTCATGCGGGCGCGAGCATAAAACGGAATCGCGCCGCGACACCGATCGTTCTACGTCGCGCTGATGGAAACCACTCCCGCCGTCCGAACGCCGATCCGCACCGCACTCATGCGCGGACTGCGCCGCCGCTGTCCGCGCTGCGGCGAAGGCCAGTTGTTCGTTCGATTTCTGAAAACGCACGAGCGCTGCACCGAATGCGGCCTGCTCTATCAGCGCGACTACGGCGACACGCTGATGTTCATGATCATCACCGACCGCATCCCGCTGCTGGCCGGCATCGCCATCCTCTACTTCGGAATCCATCCCAACGGCTGGCTCAGCACCGCGATGTTCTTCGGCGCGCTGTCGGTCCCGCTGCTGGCCACGCTGCGAGAACGCCAGGGCCTCGCCCTCGCGCTCGACTACCTTCTCCGCGTCTACATCCGCGACGAGTCGGATGAGCTTCACGGCGGAAGAGCATACGTTCGGTCGTAGGGGTTCATCCGCAGATGACGCAGATGGGACGTAGATAAAAGCCTTTTAGCCTGCCTCCGGCAGGGTTTACGGATGGTCACGCCTCGCGCCGAGATGCTTACGGCTTGATCATTGCGAAGAGCGCGAGCGTAGCGCTCAGAGACGCAAATATGGCATGCGGCAACATCACGTGGGGCCAGAAGAGCACATGCCGCCACCTGCGCGTTCGGCGATCGATCGCTTGATAGGTACTAAATGATGAGAGGTAGGCAGGGCCGGCAATCTCCGCTGCGCCGGACGCCAGAAGTCCTTCGAGATCACTCGTTCGGCGGACATGGGCGAGTTGCAGCATCTTGAACATCGTTTCGCTCGCCCAGAAGGCACACGCCAAGAGTAACGCAACGACAAAAACGGCTACCTGCGAGATACGCGAAGCGGCAACGCCGGACGAAAAACCTGCGGCAATGGCGCCCGCGGTCACCGTGACTCCCCACGCTTTGATATTCAAGAAATATCCGTCATACGCCTGCACGAAGGCGGAAACCTTGTAGTACTCGTCGAACGCTTCCTGTCGATTCATTGCGGCACTCGTGTCAACGGCCTAGGAATGACCTGGGATATCACCGATGGGCGGGACGTCGTGATTCTGTCTTGACTTGATTATCGCGCCGGTCGACAGCCGGACGCGAAAGCTCGTCATGGCGTTCGACAGGAAATTCGTGGGGAGGTGCACCCACGGCAACCACGTTTCCCAACTCTCGTCTGGTTTGAGCCGTCTGGGCAGCGGCCGTTCCGCATTGAAAACCGGTAGCCGCGCGGCATCATCCAACCATACGTGTGTGATTTCAACGTCCCGCGATGGAGAGAGGTTAGTCACGTTGATGAAGAAACATCGCTGCCCTGTATTGAGGTGCATCGCGGAGTGAACGAGAACGCGAACATCCCGCCGCCTGCCGAACGCTCCGAGCAGAATGTCGAGAAGCTTGTAGAGAAGTTGCAGCACTGCCGCGATCACCGGAGTTACTTTAGCAGGAATGGACTCGGATTCATGGCATCGTCGGTGCGCCAAAGGGGAGTTCGGCTACACACCGATGTGCCGGAGACTTAAATGGCATCTGCAAACCTCTTTCCACACCATTCGCAATACGTGGCCAAAGCGAGAGTCCACTGCCTGCATGCGCTGCACTTCATCATCGTTGCGCTGCCAGCGAAGAATGGACGAATTCCCTTGCATTCGCGACACAAGTAGTTGTCATAGGACAAATCACAACGCCAGCCGCAATAGACGCAATGCCACACTCTGGGACGAGCATAGAATGATTCCACACGATCGAATTTGGATGCGAATGGATCCCTGATCTCGGCTCCCCGAGGGCTCTCGAAAGTGAGCCCGAGCGACTCTGCTAGTCGCTGAAGTGCTTGCTCGTACGATGCCTCAGTGCGAAAATCAGCATAAAGCTTTTCTCGGAGAAAGCCTGGGACGATACAGTCTTTAAGGAGAATAGGAAGGATCACGATATTGCGACCCGAAAGATGGCCATGCATTGCGAGCCGCAGTTCTTCGCGAACCCACCTCGACTCAACCGACTCCGGTGACATGACAATTGCGAGATGATCAACCTCGTCCAAAGCGTCCTCGATCTTCAAAAAAAGAGAGTCTCCAACTTTCAGTTCTGCCTCATCAAGCCACACATGTGCTCCGAGTGCACCCAAATCGGCCGCTAGACGACGAGCGAACAGCTTGTCAACGTGACTGTGGCTCATGAAGATACTTGGTCGTTCCATAGTAACCAGTCAGCCAACACTCCTATCAGTCAACCATTCTATGTCCGTCCTAGCGAGTTGGATGATGAATTCATTTAGGCCATCGACATCCGTTCTGATGTGCAGATATGTCCAGAATCGCATGCGCGGGTGCGGGCATAGCGAATACCCCGATATTGCCTGAGTTCAAGAGGGTGGACGGGTTAGGCACATGATGTCCACGATACCGCGCCATCCTTTTCTTCACCGGCTCGCGCGTGAACGCGGTGAGAAGATTTGCGGAAGTAGCATCGAGCGCTTGTGATAATCGTACGATGATCGCGAGGCTCGCCGCCTTCAGACCAAGTCCAGATCGCTGTGTAGTTGCGGGAAAGGTCTAAGGAGTCACGAATCGGTGGCGACACTGTCGGGATCGATGTTGAGCATGGCGCAGGGGACGTAGGAAGGCTTTTCCTGCCTCTCCGCGTGAAGTTTTTCGATTACTTCGCCGCCTGCGTTTCCTTCGCGACCTTTTCCGCCTCCGCGAAGACGCGCATGAAGTTTTCGCCCATGATTTTCTTGACGTCGGAATCGGTGTAGCCGCGGCGCTTCAGCTCCGCCGGAATCGCCGGTAGCTTGCTCACGTCCTCCATCCCCTCGGGCACAGCGGGAATGCCGTCGAAGTCGGATCCGATGCCGACATGATCGATGCCGGCCACTTTCACCATGTGGTCGATGTGATCGACGATTACGGTCCACGAAACTTTCGGCAGCGGATTGGCCGCCATCAACTTCCGCACTCCCTCCTGATACTCGGGACCTTCCGCCGGGTCCTTCGCCTTCAACGCGGCGATCTCCGGCTTCAGTTTCTCGTCGCGCGCTTTCGACGCGTTCGCAACCTCGTCGGACAAAAAGACTGGATAGAAATTCACCATCGCCACGCCGCCATTTTTCGCGAGCGCGCGAAGCATGTCGTCGGTCATGTTGCGCGGCGCGCCGGCGAGCGCGCGCGACGACGAATGCGAGGCGATGACCGGCGCCTTCGAAACTTCGATGGCGTCGTAGAAGGTCTTGTCGGAGACGTGCGAGATGTCGACGAGCATGCCCAGGCGGTTCATCTCCAGGACGACCTGCTTGCCGAAGGGGCTGAGACCGTTGTGTTTCGCTTCATCGGTCGACGAGTCGGCCCAGTTGTTCGTGTTCGTGTGCGTCAGCGTCATGTAGCGCGCGCCGAAACGGTAGAAGGCGCGCAACAGATCGAGCGAGTCCTCGATGGCGTGGCCGCCTTCGATGCCGATGAGAATCGCCCGGCGATTTTCCGCCACGGCGCTGCGGATGCCGGCCGTCGACGTGGCGAAGCGGACCCACGACGGATACATGTCGACCATCTCATGGATGGTCTCCATGATCTTCATGCAGTACGCGGCCGCGCCTTTGTTCGCGTATTTGGCCGGAACGTACGCGGCGAAAAACTCGGCGTCGAGGCCGCCCGCCTTCATGCGCGGATAGTCGAAATGGCCGCGCGTGTTGAGCACGCCGAGGTCGAAGGGATGATCGAGAAACTCCGTGGGAGTGTCGGCGTGCGTGTCGACGGTAATCGCCGGCGGCGCCGGCTTCGCGGCGGCCTTCTTAGGCGGCGCGGCGACGAGAGGAGTAGCGAGCGCGAAAAGAAGGAGAGCCGATGCGATGCGTTTCAGCATCGGCGAAGAGTAGCAGTTGAAGACGTAGCGCCGTCGGCTCGACGGCGCCACGTTTCTAAGCTCGTACTAATTGTTCGCCGGGCTCTGACTGATCTGCTCGATCGTCCTGCCGACTTTGTTGTCCTGGTTCGTTTCCGTGGAGATGTCGCCGATCGAGACGATGCCGACCAGTTCGTTGCTATTGTTCACGACCGGCACGCGGCGGATCTGCGCGCTGCTCATCATCGACAGCACCTCCGCGATCGGTGTGTCTTCCTTCACCGAGCGCACCGACTTCGTCATGCACTCGTTGACCTTGGCGTTGGCGGTGTCCTTCCCCTCGGCTACGAAACGCACGACGATGTCGCGGTCCGTGACCATGCCGACCACTTTGCGGCCGTCGACCACCGGAACGACGCCGGTATCTTCGCTGGCCATGATCCGCGCGGCGTCACGAATGCTGTCTTTCTCCGAGACCGTCGCGGGATTCGGCGTCATGACGTCGCGCGCGCTGCGCGAGCCTCCGCCCGATTTCTGATTCCGTTCCTGAGCCATGAATCCTCCTTATTTTTCAAAGAAGGAGGGAGCAAGCGCCGTGCCCCGATCAGAACGCGAATCGCAACCCGACGCCGATCGCGGCATATCGCGGCTTCGGGTTGTAGAAGTGAACCCAGTGATACGCGGCTTCGGCGCTGATGCCGACGTTGCGCGTAAGCGGGAAGAGTCCGTTCACGCCCGCGATGAAGCCGTAATCACTCTCCGACAGGTGCGCGCCGCTCGTGCTCGTGCCGGTCTGGCGGTAGAGACCGGTGCCCGCGAAGAGACCGGTCGATCCGAATGGCTCGGAGAAGCGATACTCGATGACCGCGTCGGCGTATTCGACCTGCCCGCTTCGATCGACGTCACCGGCCGCGACGACGTCCTGGCCGTGCTCATCCTTCGATGACGCGAACGCGGTGGTCGCTTTCATCCGGCCGAGCTTGATCTTGAAAATCGTGTCGGGCTCCATGACCACGCCGTAGGAAATCTCTTCGAAGCCGTGCTGGAAATCCGATTTGCCGCCGGCCAGCGTCTTCATCGCTTTCGAGCCGCCGCCAAGGAGGTCGATCTCGTTGTGCTGCGCGAAAAGAGGAAGAGCGGCGAAGAGCGACATTCCGAGAAGAATCAAGGTCTTTTTCATACGAGCCTCACTATATCGAAATCGGGAGTTGGGAGTCGGGGGTAGGGAGTCGTAGAAGCGAACGCGGATTTCTTTCGACTCCCTACCCCCGACACCCGACTCCCGTACAATCCCTTTGTGCTGCAAACGTTGTCCTCCTTAGGACGTGAGACGGCGCGAATCGTTCTGCACGCGTCATGCGTGGCCTGCGAAGGCGAGCTGCCGTGGCGGAATCGGACGGCCTCGTGCTGTGCGCCATGCTGGACCGCGATGCCGGCCGTCTCCGCGTCGAAATGCCGCTTCTGCGCGATGCCTTGGTCCGGGGATGCCGATCCTGATTTCGTCTGCGGACCGTGTCTCACCAATCCGCTGCCGGTCGACTGGACCGAAGCGTGGGGCTGCTACCGCGGCTCGCTCGAGCGCGTGCTGCACGCATTCAAGTTCAATCGCCACGACTTTTTCTCCGATCCGCTGGCGGAGCTCATCGAGCGGATGATCCACGCGCGCGGCGATGTCGATTTTGACGTGATCGTCCCGGTGCCGATGCATCGCGCCAAGGTGCGGCGCCGCGGCTACAACCAGGCGGAGCTCCTTGCCCGCGCCTTGTCGCGCCGCCTCGGCATCCGCTGCGAGACTTCGTTGCTGGCGAAGACGCGCGACCTCGATGCCCAATCGAAACTCCCGCGCGCCGCCCGCTCCGGCAACGTCCGCGGTGCGTTTCTCGCGTCGCCCCGCGCGGACTCGGCGCGCATCCTGCTCGTCGACGACGTCTGCACCACCGGCGCAACGATCCGCGCATGTGCGGCAGAACTGATCCGCGCCGGAGCCGCGCGCGTAGCCGCGGCGGTGGTGGCGAAGACGGAGTGATTTTTGAAGTTTCATCCTGTGGCGAAGCGCACAGGATCTCCGGTGGTTCCGCGCGGGAGTCGCATGAAGCACAATTCGCTCGGCCTTACCGGAGATCCTGCGCGCTTCGCCGCAGGATAAAGTTAGGAAGACATGCCCGATTACGACCTCATCATCATCGGCGGCGGCATCATCGGCGGCAGCGTGCTGTATCACCTCGCGCAGCTCGGCTATCCCGGGCGCGTGCTCGTGCTGGAGCGCGAGGATGCGCTGTCGAAAGGTTCCACGGCCCTTTCCGCCGGCGGCTTCCGCAACATCTGGACGACGCCGATCAACATGCGCCTGACCAGCTACTCGATCAAAAAGTTGGCCGCGTTTCAGGAAGAGCTGCGCTTCCCGATCGGCTTCGATCAGCGCGGCTATCTCTTCTGCCAGTACGAGGAGAATTTCGAGAGCGCGAAAGCGTACGGCGCGGAGTGGGCGAAGAACGGCGTGAAGATCGAATTCCTCGATGCCGCCGAAGTCGAGGCCAAAGTTCCCGGTCTGCGCGCGGGCATCGATCACATCGATCCCGAGGTGAATGAAATCCTGCAGATGAAACCGATCGCAGGAGGCGTGTTCGGGCCGGAGTGCGGAAGCTTCGATCCGTCCGCTGCGGCGCAGGGCTACTTCGAGCGCGGACTGGAAGGATTCAATGGCCGCGCGGATCTCCGCCTGAATGCGACCGTGAAAAAAGTTCGCATCGTCGATGGCAAGTATCGCGCCGTGGAGATGGCGGACGGCTCGTTCATCGAAAGCGGCAAGATCGTCGTCGCTGCCGGCGCGTGGACGAATCAACTGCTCGAAATCTCCGGACTGACCGGCGACGATCTGCCGCCGGTGATCCCGCTCAATCGCATGCTCTTCATCACCAACATGCCGCCGATCGAAGGCTTCGAACATATCCCGATGACGATCATCGACAACGGCGTCTACTTCCGCCCTGAGGGACCGAATTTGATGATTGGCCGCGCCGATCCCGATACGCCGGCCGGTTTCGACACGACGCCCGACGCGAAGTACTACGAGGAGCAGATCAACTACTACATGCAGGAGCGCATCCCGGGCATGGAGCGCTGCCGCCTGATGTCGATGTGGGGCGGTCTCTACGACACGAACGCCGTCGACCACAACGCCGTCCTCGGCGAACATCCGCACGTCGAAAATCTGATTTTCGCCACCGGCTTCTCCGGCCACGGCGCGATGGAGTCGCCCGCCGCCGGCCTGGCGCTCGCGGAATTACTTCACTACGGCGAATACCGCACGCTCGACATCACCCCGCTCTCGATCCGCCGCTTCTGGGAGAACAAGCCGATCCACGAAACGATCGTGATTTAGAAAGCAGTGGATTAGTAGATTAGTGGATCAGTAGATCAGGGGCGAAACGTCTCACCGTCTATTACTGATCTACTAATCGACTAATCCACTAATCTACTGCTTCACTTCCCACTTCGGCCGCTCGCGATACCGATCGTGCATCCATACCCACTGCTCGGGGACGCGGCGGATTTGCGCTTCGATGTCGGCGGTGAGGCGGGCCGTCAGCGCGACGGGATCGTCGTCGGTGCTCACGGCGATCGGCTCCATGATGCGGACGTGCAGCTTGTTGCCGCGGCGCTCGCCGAAGATGCAGGTGATCGGCACGCCCATGCGCACCGCCAGGCGCGCCGGACCGATCGGCGTCAGCGCGGGACGGCCGAAGAACGGCACCTTCACGCTCTCCGCGCGGATGTTCTGATCGATCAGAAAGGCCAGCATGCTGCCGTGACGGAGGGCGCGAATCATCTCGCGGCCTGCTGCAGTGGACCCGCGAACGATGGTCGTGATGCCGGCGTTCGCGCGCAGATCGGCGATGAACAGATTGATCTTCGGCTCGTCGCGGCCGCGATGCAGAACGGTCAGGTGCGTGTGCAGCGCGATGGCGTGCGCCGTCCACTCCCAGTTGCCGCAGTGGCCGGTGATGCCGATGACGCCTTCACCCGGACGAAGGTGCTCGAGACCTTCGAAGGTGGTCGTGCGCGCACAGGTCTCTGCGTCGAAGTTCGGCAGCCACAGCACCTCGGTCAGCGTGATGCCGAGGTGATGGAACATCTTGCGGATCGTGTCGCGGCGCCGGCGCGGCGTCCAGTCGGGAAACGCGGCGGCGATGTTCGTCAGCGCGCGGCGGCGGTGATGGCGGAGCACGTGCCAGCCGAGATGGCCGAGAAAAAGGCCGATGCCGCGGGCGGCGCCGAGGGGCAACCGGCGGATGACGGCACTGAAAACGCGCAATCCGCGATGCAGGATGCGGCCGCGGCGGGCGCGATGGGCGGGCAGACGATCATGACGCTTCACGCGGCGGATTCTACGGGACGGCTGCTATTCTCACGGTGATGATTACAGCGCGTGACATTCGCATCATCGTTTCGGACGTCGACGGTGTGTGGACGGACGGCAAGATCATCTACGCCGGCGACCGTTCCGAGGTGAAGGAGTTCAACGTCCGCGACGGCCTCGGCGCGAAACTCGCGCAGCGCGCGGGGCTCACCATCGTGCTGCTGACGTCGCGCAGTTCGCCTGCGCTTCTTCGTCGCGCGAAAGAGCTGGGAATCGCCGAATTGCATCAGGGCGCCGCGAACAAATTGACTGAATGCGAATCGATCCTGGCCAAACTCGGCGCCGGCTTTCACGAAGTGCTGTACGTCGGCGACGACCTCCCCGACCTCGCGCCGATGCTGCGTGCCGGCATCTCCGCAGCGCCGTCGGATGCAGCGGGCGAGGTGCGTGCAGCAGCGACATGGAAACTCGATGCGCGCGGCGGACACGCGGCGTTCCGGGAGTTGGTCGAGCGGCTGCTTCGCGAGCGCGGCGAGTGGGATGGGATCGTCGGCGATTTCAAATGATTTGAACCACAGAGACACAGAGGTGATCCCGCTGTACCTCTGTGCCTCTGTGGTTTAAACAGGTGCTACGTCGACGAGGTTGTCGTAGAAGGTCGCGCCGCGGCCGATGTCGGTGAGTGCCTGCGACGTCGTCTGATTCGCGTTCGCGCCGTCTGAGGTCAGGCGGCCCCACCACACTGATTGCGCGGAGACGACGCCGGGGCGGACGCGATCGGTGACGACGGCATCGGCGGTGAAGGTGCCGCGGTCATTGAAGATTTTCACGCGCGCGCCGTCGGCGATCGAGCGCGCATGCGCATCGTCCGCATGAATCTCCAGCGTCGGCTTACCCGCGGAACGGCGCAACGAGGCCACGTTTACGAACGATGAGTTGAGGAACTCATGCGCCGGCGGCGAGATCAGCGCCAACGGAAAACGCCGCGCAAGCTCCGGCGCGCGCTCTTCCGACTCATGCGGCGCGATGTAGGTCGGCAGCGGATCGAGTCCCAACGCCGCCACCTGCTGCGATTCGATTTCGATCCGGCCGCTTGGCGTCGGCAGGTTTGTTCCCTGGCGGAACGGCAAATGCGGCGACGGCAGATTCAGACGCACGGAGCCGTGCTCGCGCAGCGCCTCGAACGTCACACCGTTCATCACCTCGCCCGTTTCGGCGAGCGCGGCACGCATCAGCTCTTCATCGCTTTCGCGCAGCTCGGGGTAATCAAGATGCATCGCCGCGGCGATGCGCCGGAAAATCTCGCTGTTCGGCAGCGCCTCGCCAAGCGGATCGATCGAGCGGCGGTTGTACGTCGCGTAGATGTGGCCGTAAGCCTTGTGCAGATCGTCGTGCTCGAGCTGCGTCGTCGCAGGCAGCAGGACGTCCGCATAGTCAGCCGTGTCGGTCTGAAAATGTTCGAGGACGACCGTGAAGAGATCGTCGCGGCGCAATCCGCGCAGAACGGTTTCGCGATCGGGCGCGATCGAGCCGGGATTGGAGTTGTAGACGATGAGCGCCTTCACCGGCGGATCGTCAACCTCCGTCAGCGCCTCGCCGAACCGCGTCATGTTGATCGTGCGCGCGGCGTGATTACCTAAGTCCGTCCGCTCCATCGCGGCTGTGTTCATGGCGAACGTTCCTGAGGCCGAAAGCTGGCAGCCACCGCCAGCATCGTTCCATGCGCCGGTGATCGCCGGCAGCAGCGAAATCGCGCGCACCGCGGAGCCGCCACCGGCGTGGCGCTGCAAACCGTAGTTGAGGCGAATGAACGTCGGACGCGTGGTGCCGTAGAGCGTGCCGAGGAGCTCGATGGTGTCGACCGGCAACCGGCAGATGCTTGCAACGCGCTCCGGTGCGTAATCAGCGAGCACGCGGTCGCGCAACTTTTGCCAGCCGATCGTCATTTCGTCAAGATATTGACTATTTTCGAGTCCGTCCCTGAACAGCACGTGCATCATGCCGAGGGCGAGGGCGGCGTCCGTTCCGGGGCGGATGGCGATGTGCTCGTCGGAGGCCGCAGCCGTGCGCGTTCGCAGCGGATCGATGCAGATCACGCGCGCTCCGTTGGCCCGCGCGCGTCGGATGAAGGGCCACAGATGCGGATTCGACGTCAGCGTGTTCGTTCCCCACAACAGGATCAGCTTCGCCTCGGGCACTGCTTCGGGATCGGTTCCCATCTTTGCGCCATACGTCAGCGCGAACGCCTCGCCGCCCGCACTCGAGCAGATGGTGCGGTCGAGAAACGATGCACCGATGCGGCGAAAAAATCGCGAGGCCATCCCTTCGCCCTGCACGAAACCCATCGTCCCCGCGTACGAGTACGGCAGGATCGCTTGCGGTCCATCGTCCGAGGCGATGATCGCGTGCAGGCGTTCGGCGATCAGCGACGTCGCTTCATCCCACGTCGCGCGCCGAAAGCGCCCCTCCCCTTTCGCGCCGACGCGAATCTGCGGATAGGCAAGCCGCTCCGGGTGATACGTCCGCTCCAGATACTTCGACACCTTCGTGCAGAGAAATCCCTGCGTCATCGGATGATCCGGATCGCCGGCGATGCGAACGGCGCGGCCATCTTCGACCGTGACGAGCATGACGCACGTATCGGGACAATCGTGCGGACAGACGGCGCGGACGACTTCGGACATGCGCTCCGAAGTTTACCCTGCGCGTAGATTCTCAGAGCGTTGGAACCACAAAGCCACAAAGGACACAAAGGAATCTCTTTGTGCTCTTTGTGTCTTTGTGGTTCAACTTCGCGGACTCGTCAGGATAGTTTCTTCACCAACGTCTTCGGCGCGATCGCGCGATAGCTCTCGTTGATCCAACTCTTGATCAGATCGAGCGCCTTCTCATCGGTCAGATACGCGGTCACCCATCCACTTTTCCCAAGTCCATAACCGGTCGGCTCGGTGAACGGAAGATCGATGGCCATGTCGCGCGACTGCGGCAGCTTGACTGAGATCGAAAAGCGTCCGTTCTCGTCGGTGCCCATGAAGAGGAAGGCCTTCTTCTTCACCTTGATCGCGCTGTGTCCCCAGGGAAACTCTTCGTACGCCTCGGGGAACTTCAGCGCGAACTCGCGAATCTTCGACTCGATCTTGCCGCCTTTGGATTTGGCCATGCCCTACTCCCGCTCGAGCACCATCGCCACGCCGATTCCGCCGGCTGCGCAGACGGTGACTAGGCCGTACTGCTGGCCGGTCAACTGAAGCTCGTTGCAGACGGTGGTGACGATGCGGGCGCCGGTGGCGCCGAAGGGGTGTCCCAAAGCAATGGACCCGCCGGTGCGGTTGATGGCGGTCGGATCGATCTCGCCGATTGGCTCGCTGCGTCCGAGTTTTTCTTTGGCGATCTTCTTCGATCCGATCCACTGGATGTTCGACAGCACCTGTGCGGCGAAAGCTTCGTGCATCTCGATCACGCCGATGTCTTTCAGCGAAATCTTGGCGCGTTCGAGCGCGACCGGCAGCGCGAAGACGGGGCCTTGCAGCAGTTGGTCGAAGGGATCCGTCGCCGCGTACGCGTAGCTCTTGATGAAACCGATCGGCTTCACGCCGAGCTCTTTCGCTTTGTCTTCCGACATCAGCAGAACGGCGGCTGCGCCGTCGGTGAGCGGCGACGAGTTGGCCGCGGTGATCGTTCCAAACTTGCGATCGAAGACCGGCCGCAGTTTGGCCATCGCTTCGAGCGTCGAATCGCCGCGAATGAGGTTGTCGGTTTCGACGACGTTGTCGTAACCCGGCGGCACGACCACGGTCATCACTTCCTCTTTGAACCGCCCGCTCGCCGTCGCCTCGGCGGCGCGGTGATGGCTCTGCAGCGCAAACGCGTCCTGCGCCTCGCGCGTGATGCCGTTTTCCTTGGCCATCTTCTCGGCCGACTCGCCCATGGTCAGGCCGGTAGTCGATTCGGCGATGGCAGGAGCGTCCGGCGCGAGATCCTTCGGACGGATTTTGCTGAACGATCCGAGCTTGCCGCCCACGCTCTTCTGCTTGCTCGCCCCCACCAGCGCCTCGGCGAAGTTCTTCGAGAAGAGGATGGGGATGTCGGAGAGCGATTCGCTGCCGCCTGCGACGACGATGTCGGCGTAGCCGCGGAAGATCATGTCGGCAGCCGAGGTGATGGCCTGGTTGGAAGAGGCGCACGCTTCGCCCACGGTGAAGGCCGGAATCTTGCGCGGAAGTCCGGTGCCGAGGACGATCTCACGCGCGATGTTCGGTGCTTTGACCGAGGGGATGACGTTGCCGAAGACAAGTTCCTGAATCGCATTCGGATCGATGCCCGAGCGCTGCACGAGCTCCGCGACGACGAGCTTGCCGAGATCGAGCGCGGAAAGATGCGCGTAGTGCGTCCCCGACTTCGCGAACGGCGTGCGGAGACCGCGAACGACAGCAACCCGAGGGGTGTATTGCCACATGCGGCGAAGATTAGCACGCGCGAACGGCGCGTCCGGATGCCGCGCTTCAGTGGGCTGGAGCAAGGCTCACCCACCGCCGCGTAAGCGGCCTCAGACGGTAGCGAGGGGTGCGAGCAGCTTCGTCGCTCGCACCCCTCGAACGAGAGTCGAGATGGAAGTGTGCCGCGTCAGCGGCACTGGATGGAGTGTCACATTTTCCAGTGCCGCTGACGCGGCACAAAAATCCTGGCGCTCCGATCTTCGAGGGGTGTTCGCTTCGCTCTCACCCCTCGCTACCTTCTAAAGCCGCTCCGCGGCGACCACAGCACAGACAAGTCTATGCTTCAGTGGTGTACGGCGCGCCGTTTCGGCGGCACCGTCGGCGCGACGATGGTGATGTTGCCGCTGCTGGAGCAGGTCTCGCCGGTGGCAGCGTTGAGCGTCAGCGTCCAGTGATAGGTGCCGGTCGATGTGTACGTATGCGTGGGTGAGAAGCCGGTTGCTCCGCTGTTGTCGCCGAAGGTCCAGACCGCGCTGACGTTGGGACAAGTTGGCTGCTGCTGAAGCCGGAAGGCTACTGCTGCCGCGGCTTGAGCGGTCGCCGGAACGATGGCGGTGCAGCCGAGCGTGCAGGCCGGACCCTGAATGAGGAAAGCGGTACTGCGTTTTGTGTCGTTCGACGGATTGATGTCGCCGGAGAGGTGATCTTCGTCGACGGATAGGAAGAAGTAGTACGTGCCGGCGGGGAGGTTGGGGATCGTGACGGACGTTGTCTGCGTGGTGCTGGCGCCGGCGGCGAGCGGCGGCGTGGCGATCGCGGCGAGAACCGGATCGGACGCCGATATCGTCAAACCACTGCCGATGTGGATGCGCGTTGTCGTCGCGGGGGCGGCGGCGCTGGTGCTGACGTTCGTGACGGTGAAGGAGACACCGATCGCGTCGCCGGGCAGTCCGGATGGAAGTGCGTAGGCGATATCGGTCGCAGCAAGGTCGGGATGCGGTGTGCTGCAGAAGTTCGGCGGGACCGTCACCGTGGCCATGTTCGAGTCGGTGGTGCCTCCGGGACCGACCGCACGGATCACATAGCTGAACGTGCCGGTTCCAGCGCCGTCATTGAAGTTGTTCATGTTGCCGGCGACGGACGCGATCTGCGCGCCGTCGCGCAGGATCACGTAATTCGTCGTCGTCGGCGCGGCGGACCAGCTCAACGACACCATCGACTGCGGCGGCGACACGATCGGATTACACGCCGCGTTCGCCGTCAGCGTGAACGCGGGCGGCGGGCAGACGGCCGCGGAGGGCGTGATCGATCCCGCCTGCGCGGTCGTGCTGCCGCCGGAGTTCGAGGCTACTACCGAATACGTGTAGGTCTGACCGGCGGTGACCGTGGTGTCGTTGTACGAACCGGCAGTGAGCGTTCCGCTGATCGGCGATCCGTTCCGCTTGACGACCCACGACGTGGCGTTGTTGCCGACGGTCCAGAAAACGTGCACGGCGGGCGAGCCGGCGTTGCAGAACGCGTTCACGCCGGCCTCGAATGCCGTGGGTGGCGGCGGAGGGTTGTCGCAGGCCGCTACCGTCAGCATCGCCGGCGAAGATGTCGTCGATCCGCCACCATTCGTGGCGGTGACGGTGTAGGTGTACGTCTGGCCGGTAGTGATTTGGACGTCATCGAACGACGTCGTATTCGACGGTAACGAACCGCTGATCGCGACGCCGTTGCGGTTGACGACATACGCATTCGCAGACGCCGACGGGCTCCAGGTCACATGCGCGGCGGCCGCGCCGAGGTTGCATTGCTGGGTGACCGAGGCATTGAAGGAGCCGGGAGGCGGCGGCGCGCATGGCACACCGGTAATCGTCACCGACGCCGGCGGCGAGGTCACGCTGCCTGCGGCGTTCGTTGCGGTGACGGTGTAGGTGTAAGTCTGATTGGCCTTGACGCCGCCGCTGAAGTCCTCGAACGACGTCGTGGATGACGGCAGCGTGCCACTGACCGCCGTTCCGTCGCGTTTGACGACGTACGACGTTGCGAATGCGGATACGGTCCACTCCACGTGCGCGGCCGGAGTAACCGGAGGACCGGCGGCGCAGGACGCGGTCGCCGTCGCGGTGAGCGGCCCGGGCGGACACTCGGGGACGCTGACGTCCTTTGTATTCGAGTTGGTGGACCCGCCGCTGTTGATCGCGGTGACCCGGTAGCTGTAGCTCGCGCCGGCACTGACGTTCGTGTCGTTGTACGCCGTCGCAGTCGTCGTTACGGGGAACGGAGAGGAGCTCGGACTGCGGGCGATCACATACGAAGTCGCCGTCGGCGGCGCGGACCAGGTGAGGTTCACGACCGCGCGCGGACCGGTCGTATCGCAGGCCGCGCTTCCATCGAGCACGGGCGCCGACGGAGGCGGCTGACAAGCATTGCCTGAGATGAAGATATCGACGGTGTTCGAGGTGAAGGTGCCGCCCACGTTGTCGTGGGCGACCATGAAGTACGAGATCGTCTGCCCCGCCGCGAAGCTATTGTTGGTTTCGTCGTACGTGCCCGCCCCCCCAAAGGGGATGGTGTCGCGGAACTGGCCATTCCGGTAGATGTCGAAGCTGACGGCGTTCGCCGATGCCGTCCAGGAAAGATGCGTTGACGGGCGCGGCGGCGGATCGGCCGTCCAGCACCCTTCATTTCCGCTGAGCGTGAACGGGCCGGGTGCGGCGAACATCCGAACCGCGGCCAGGCAGAGAAGGATCGTGATCGATGCGGGCTTCATCGCATCAAGCTAAAAGAGCAAAGACCTTGCCTCGAACAAACTGCCGCGCTCACCAGCACAGACAAGAGTGTCTGTGCCACACCGGCTGCGCCGGTAGCCGCAGTCGCGCCAATAAGCCGCATCAATGTGGCACAGACACTCTTGTCTGTGCTTTCGCAAGATGCAGCGCCTTATGCTGGTAACTCAGGCCGCCGCCCCCATCAACTGCCGTAACACGAACGGCAGGATGCCGCCGTGTTCGTAGTAGTCGACTTCGATGGGCGTGTCGATGCGGACGATCAAGGGGACGTTTTCGGTCGCACCGTGGGCGCGATGGATGACCAGCGTCGCCTTCTGGCGGGGGCGGAGATTGCCAGCGATGCCGGTGATGTCGAAGGTCTCGGTGCCGTCGAGGGCGAGCGTTTGCGCGTTCGTTCCCTCTTCGAATTGCAGCGGGAGGACGCCCATGCCGACGAGGTTGGAGCGATGGATGCGCTCGAAACTCTGCGTGACCACGGCGCGCACGCCGAGGAGTTTGGTGCCTTTGGCGGCCCAGTCGCGGGAGGAGCCGGTGCCGTACTCCTGGCCGGCGATGACGACGAGCGGCGTCCCTTCCTGCTGGTACTGCATGGCCGCGTCGTAAATCGACATCTGCGCGCCGTCGGGCTGGTGTTTCGTCACGCCGCCTTCGACTCCGGGCACCATCAGGTTCTTGATGCGTACATTCGCGAACGTTCCGCGCGTCATCACGCGATCGTTTCCGCGGCGCGACCCATAGCTGTTGAAGTCTTCGATCGCAACGCCCGACTCGATGAGGTACTTGCCGGCCGGCGAATTGGCCTTGATCGAGCCGGCCGGGCTGATGTGATCCGTAGTCACGGAATCGCCGAACACGGCCAGCGCGCGGGCGCCAGTGATGTCGGCCGCCTTGCCCATCCCCTTGTCGCCGGTGAAAAATGGCGGCTCCTGGATGTAGGTCGATTTCTCATCCCACGCGTAGAGCAAGCCGCCCGTGGTCGGGATCTCGTTCCAGAGCGGATTCTGGTCCGCGAAGTTTTGATACAGCGTCCGGAACGCATCGGCATCGAGCGCGCCGGCCATGCATTCGCGGATCTCGGCCATGGTCGGCCAGATCTCGCGCAGGTAGACGTCTTCGCCATGCGCGCCGCGGCCGATCGGCTCGTTGGCCATGTCGATGTCGATGCGGCCGGCCAGCGCGAACGCGACGACGAGCGGAGGCGACATCAGAAAGTTCGCGCGGATCGACTGGTGCACGCGCGCTTCGAAATTGCGATTGCCGGACAGAACGCTGACGCCGATGAGATCGTGCTGCGTGATGGCCTCTTCGATGCGCGGGTCGAGCGGACCGGAGTTGCCGATGCAGGTCGTGCATCCGTAGCCGACCGTGTTGAAGCCGAGCTGGTCGAGGTACGGCTGCAGGCCGCTGCGATGGTAGTAGTCGGTGACGACGCGCGAGCCGGGAGCGAGCGATGTCTTGACCACGCGCGGAACGCGCAGCCCTTTCTCGACCGCCTTCTTCGCCAGCAGTCCGGCGGCGATCATCACCGATGGATTCGAGGTGTTCGTGCACGAGGTGATCGCAGCGATGAGGACGTCGCCGTGATGCAGCTCAGCCACGGCCATCGGAAATTCGTCGGCGAGCGAATCGGCGGCCACGCGGTCCGGCGTGGGACGGTTGTTGAGCATTTCTTCTTCGCTGACGACGCTCGTATTTTTCTTCGCGGACGCCAGCGCGTTCGGCGCGGTGCCGGAGTCCTGTTCGCCGCCGCCGGAGATGGTGTGCTCGGGACCGGTCGACGTGACGCCGACCAGCGTTCGCGCCTTGCGCGCCACTTCCGTATCGGGTTTGCCATAGCCGGCCGGTGCGGCCGTTTTCAGCATCTCGTGAAATTCGCGCTGAATGTCGTCCAGCTCGATGCGGTCCTGCGGGCGCTTCGGTCCGGCCACGCTGGCCACGACACTGTTCAGATCGAGTTCCAGCACCGAGGTGTAGTCGATGTCGCCGGCTTTCGGCATCCCGAAGAGGCCCTGCGCCTTGAAGTAGCCGCGCAGCGCGTTGACCTGCGCCTCGCTGCGGCCGGTCATCAGCATGTAGCGGCAGGTCTCTTCGTCGACCGGGAAGTAGCCCATCGTCGCGCCGTACTCGGGCGCCATGTTGGCGATCGTGGCGCGGTCGGCCAGCGCCAGCGACGCGGCACCGTCGCCGAAGTATTCGACGAACTTTCCGACCACCTTCGCCTTGCGCAGCATCTCGGTGATGGTGAGCACGAGATCGGTCGCGGTGACGCCTTCGCGCAGCGAGCCTTTGAGATGAACGCCGACGACGTCCGGCGTCAAAAAGTACACCGGCTGCCCCAGCATCCCCGCCTCGGCCTCAATCCCGCCGACGCCCCAGGCCACGATGCCGAGTCCGTTGATCATGGTCGTATGCGAGTCGGTGCCGACCAGCGTGTCGGGATACCAGACGCCATCCTTCTGCAGAACGCCGCGCGCGAGGTACTCGAGGTTGACCTGATGCACGATGCCGATTCCGGGCGGCACGACGCCGAATCCGTTGAAGGCCTGCATCCCCCACTTCAGAAATTGGTAGCGCTGCTGGTTGCGCTTGAACTCGACGTCCATGTTCAGTTGCAGCGCGTCGGGACGATTCGAGTAGTCGACCTGCACGGAGTGGTCGACGACGAGGTCGACCGGCACGAGCGGCTCGATGATTTTCGGATCGGCGCCGGCGCGGCTTGCGGCGGAACGCATCGCGGCGAGGTCGACGAGCAGCGGCACGCCGGTGAAGTCCTGCAGCAGAACGCGCGCGACCATGAACGGGATCTCATCGGTCCGCTCGGCGCGGGGCTGCCAGTTGGCGAGCGTGCGCACATCGCGCTCGGCGATCTTCTTTCCGTCGACGTTGCGAAGCACCGACTCGAGAACGATGCGGATCGAGACCGGCAGTTTGGACACGTTGCCGACGCCTGCCGCTTCGAGTTTCGGAAGGGAGTAAAACTGTCCGCTGGTGCCGTCGCCGAGGTTGAAGGAATCGAGAGTATTGAAGGTGTTGTGAGGCATTTCCATCCTCTGATGCAGAATGGCGCGTGAGGGAAATCGGCGCCTTGGGGCGACTATATCAAAGCGTTCCGGGCGCGAATCTTGATGGCGTTTCCCACGGAGGCTGACGATGTCGACTGGCAAGCAGGAGTTCCTCGAAACCTATGATGAAGAGCACGCCAGAACGATGCGTGTGCTCAAGGCGTATCCGAAGGACAAGCTCGATCTTCGTCCGCATCCGAAGTCGAAAACGGCCCGCGAGCTCGCCTTCGTTTTCATCATGGAGCGCGCCCTCGGCACGAAAGTCTGGAACGACGAATACGCCAGCGGTCCGCCGAAAGCCGGCTCCACGCCACCGAAGCCGCCCGAGGATTGGGACGAGCTTCTGGCGGCGCTGGAAAAAGCGCACAAGGACTTCCGCGATCTGGTGTCGGGCGCGTCCGACGCCGATCTCGAACACAACGTTCACTTCATGAAAGGTCCGCACGAGATGGGACCGATCTCGCGCAAGGACTGGATCTGGTTCCTGCTCCACGATCAGATCCATCATCGCGGCCAGTTCTCGATCTATCTGCGTATGGCCGACGGGAAGGTGCCCGCGATTTACGGCCCGAGCGGGGATGAGCCTTGGATTTGAAGGATTTGAACCACAGAGGCACAGAGGACACGGAGGGAACCCTCTGTGACCTCTGTGTCTCTGTGGTGAAACGCTTTTACTGAACGAAACTCGCCGCTTCGGCCAATCGCGCATCGCTTTCGCCATGCGCGCGGAGGAACGTGGCGGGATCGCTGAGGACGTTGCCCATGCGCATGCCTTTGCGGATGGCGGTGAACGTCACTTTGCGCGTGGCCAGGGCGGCGAGAAGGCCGAGGTGCGTTTTCATCTTACCGTTGACCTGGTAGCGGACGTCGGTGGCGTGTTTCCAGAGGCCGGCGTATTCGCGGTAGAACTCGTCGAGCGGCAGCTTCGTCGGCAGGACCGTGTGCGCGATGTCGAACAGCTCCCAGTCGCGCGTATTGATCGTGTCCTGGGTCGCGTCCCACAAATCCGTGCCGGGCAGCGGCGTGAGGACCGAGAAGCCGGAGTTGTAAGCGCCGGTGGCGTCGACCCACTGCTTGAGTTTTTCGAAGTCGGGACGATCCCATGACGGATCGATGATGAAGTTCGGCGTGTAGCCGATGTCGAGGTCCTGCAGGATCTTGATGGCGCGGTTGTTGTTGTCGGCGGTGTTCCGCTTGTTGACCGACTTCAGACCGGCGTCGTCGATCTTCTCAAGGCCGAGGAAGACGGTCATGCGGCCGCACTCCTTCCATTGCTCGATCAGATCGGGAAACTTGCAGATGATGTCGCTGCGAGTCTGGATCGTGTAGTGCTTCTTGATGCCGGAGGCCGCGATCGCCTTGCCGAGCTCGCGGCCGCGCTTCACGTTCATCCAGAAAATGTCGTCGGTGATGAAGACGTTCGGCGCTTCGATCTGCTGCAGTTCCTTGACCACGCGGTCCGGCGACTTCTCGCGGAACGTGCTCTCGTGAAACTTCCAGACCGAGCAGAAGTTGCATTTGAAGGGACAGCCGCGCGCGGTTTCGAGCAGCGCCAGCGGGCGGCGGAAGTTGATGTAGTACTCGGAGGCGTACTCCTTGATCAGATGCCGCGCCGGCATCGGCAGGTTGTCGATGTTGCCGCGCGCGGGCGCGTGGCCGGTGTCGATCGGGCCGTTCTTGTCATTGATGACCAGGCCGGGCACGCTGCGCAGATCGCGCTTCGATGACCATGCGTCGACGAGCGGCGTCATCACCTCTTCGCCGTCGCCGACGACGACGACGTCGATATTCGGCTTCAGGAACCATTTCGGATCACGCGAGGCGTCATGCCCGCCGATGACGACCAGGACGTCCGGCATCTCGTCCTTGACCTGCTTCGCCAGACGCATGGCGCGAAAACGCTCGGTGGTGAAGTTGCACTGCAGACCGACGATGTCCGGTCCGAAGGCGCGCATCTTGGCCAGACCGTGCTTGATGCCGTCGATGCGCATGTCGACGATCTGGCAGGTGTGCCCTTCGAGCTCGAGACCGCCGGCCACGCACTCCATGCCGAGTGGCTCGACGAACGTGATCATCTCCAAACCGATGATTCCGCCGATCGGCGCCTTGAGAAACGAGATTTTCATGAGCGCGGAATGATAGCAGCGTTGGGGTGTCGGGTGTCGGAGCCAATCTAGCCGAAGTTTTCACCACGAAGGCACAAAGAGCACAAAGAGATTTCTTTGTGTCCTTTGTGTCTTTGTGCTGAAAAGCCTCAGCCCTACCCCCGTCCCTGCGCGAGCTTCCTCGCCTCGGGGAGTTTGCGCAGGCGCAGCATCGCGATCGTGCCGAGGATCGGGCCGGGCGCGAGGACGGCGAAGGCCCACCGCCACGTCACGGCATGTTCGATCAGCGGCATCAGGCTGATCGACGCGGTGGTGATCAGAAATCCGATGCACGTTTGCAGCGTGAGCGCGGTGCCGATGTAGCGCGGATCGGAAAGCTCCGTGACGCACGCCGAAAATTGCGCGGAATCGGCGACGACGGTCGCGCCCCAGATTGCGGCGACGATCAGCAACGCCGCGGGTGGACCGCCGAAAAGGAATCCGATGGCGATGGAGCAGGCACCGCTGGCGATCATCGCCGCGGAGGCGACGACTGTCCGCCCGAGGCGGTCGGCGTAGCGGCCGGCGATCACGCACCCCACCGCTCCGCTGCCGATCACGGCGAACGACCCGACCTCGGCCAGCCTCGGCGCCATGCTCGCGCGCAGCATGACCGGGATCCACGTCCACATCGCGTACAGCTCCCACATGTGTCCGAAGTAGCCGAAGTTCGCCAACCGCACGGAGCGGTTGCGGACGATGTCGGTGGCCTGATGAAAATCGAACGGCTGATTCGGCAGCGCGAACGGTCCGTCGTGCACGAACGCGAAGACGATCACACCGCCGGCGAGTGCGAGCACCGAGGCGATGGCGACGTTGATGCGCCAGTTCTGCGATCCGATGGCGTTGACGAGATACGGCGAGGCCTTGCCGAGCGTGAGCGCGCCGACCAGCACGCCAAGCGCGAAGCCGCGTCCTTCGCGAAACCACGTGGCGATGATCTTCATCCCCGGCGGATAGACGCCCGCGAGAAAAACGCCCGTGAGAAAACGCAGCACGATGGCGGTGGCCGCGTCATGCGCGAACGCGGCGAACAGCGCGTTCGTGATCGCGCCCGCAAGCGCGGAGACGGCGAAAAGCCGCCGCACGTTGAGAACGTCCGGCAGATTGGCGATCGCGCTGATCAGCGTGCCGGCCACGAAGCCTAGTTGTACCGCGAGCGTCAGCCAGGAAGTCGTCGCCGCGGTGAGGTGCCACTCGGATGCAATCTTCGGCGCGACGGCGGACGCGGTGAACCAGAGCGACATGCCGAGGAGCTCGGCCAGGCCGGTGAGCACCAGGACTCGCGTGCGCGTCATCCCGCGAAGCTTATGCGTAGTGCGGACGTCTCGTCTGCATCCGGCGGGTGTCTCGCCCGGCCGTGGTTTCTGCGATGTTCGCGCTGGCTTGCGCTGCGTTCGCGAACATTTGTCCATTTCCAGAAACCCGGCGAGCGGCACGTCGCACCGGATGCAGGCGTGACGCCCGCACTACGTCACCTACGCCGCCAACTGCATCCGCATTTTCGATTTTGCGCGGAGGTACATCGGGCCGATGGAGCCGAGGGGGAGGCCGGTGATCGCGCTGACTTCGTCGTACGCGTAGCCTTTGATGGCGATGAGAATGCACAGCGCGCGCGACTCTTCGCTCAACGAATCGAGCGCCTCGCGAAGCGCGATGTGGTCGTCGAACGAGACGACATTCGTATCCGGCAGTTCGGCGAGCATTTCATCGCTGACGAACGATTCGCGGCGGCGTTTGGATGCGCCGATCTGGCGTTTGCAGAGATTGGCGACGGTTCCGATGAGCCATGGACGGGCGGTGCGAATGAAGTCGCGCTTTTCGAGGAAGAGGAGCCAGGCCTGCTGCACGACTTCTTCTGCTTCGTCGGCGGTGAGTCCGTAACGTCTGCGCGGGATCGAGTGCAGCAGATTGCGCATGCCGAGGTGGAGTTGCTCGAGGTCGAGGGTCTCCTGGGCGGCGGCCATTTTCTCAACCTCGGCCAGGAGGTCCGCGATCGCGCCGAGGATGTCTTCGGCCGGCGACGGCTTGCGCATCACTTTCGAGGAGCCGCGGCGGAGCACTTCGTTTTCGAGGTCCAGCGTGGCGAAGCCGGTGAGCGTGAGCACCCGTGAGCGCGGGCTGATGCGGCGAATCGCGTCGAGCAGCGCCAGTCCCTCGGCCTCCGTATGCAGACGGAGGTCGGCCACGATGACGGAGTAGAACGTCGTCTCCATCAGCGACTCCGCGCCGAGGCGGTCGAAGGCACCGCTGCTCTCGATTGCCTCACAGTGGAGCAGGCTAAGCAGGCCTTCCACGATCGCTACCTCATCGTCGACTATCAATACTCTTCCAGCCATCGTTCTCATCTCCGGATAGGGTTCAGAGCACCGGCTGTGCCGAAGCGCATCTTTGGATAACTGATTGACAACAAGATAGTTAGATCACACCAACGGTTCCGGGCAGACGTCAGAAGTCAGAAAGTGGCCGGAATCCGGACAGGTTCTCCGCGCCGCCTGGAAACACTCCTCAACCGCCGCCAGCAACTGTTGATACTCGAACGGTTTCTGGATCACCGCGAACGTGCCGAAGTCGTGTCGGGACGACAGGCGCGAGTAGCCGCTGAGAAGGATGACGCGCCGCAGCACGGAGGGGTTGGTGAGTTTCCAGTAGTCGGTGAGCCGTTCGCCGTCGAAGATCGGCATCTTCATGTCGAGCAGGATGACGGCGTACTGGTGCTCTTTCATGTCGACCGCATCGATGCCGTCGCGCATGAGATCGACCTTGTAGCCGACGGTCTCGAGCAGGACCTGCAGCAGTTCGCGGATGTGATCGTCGTCATCGATGACGAGCGCGCGTTTTTCACGATCGCTGGTCATTGGGTCACTTCGGTCTCGAGCTCGACCATCATGGCCAGGAGGTCGGCGACTTCGAACGGTTTCTGGAGGAATCGCGTGCGCGGATCGTGGAGACGGTCGTGGAGGATGCGGCGATCGCCATGGCCGGTGGCGAAGATGACGGGCAGGTTCGGATCGAGCTGGCGAATGATTGCGTAGACCTCGCTGCCGTCGAGATCGGGAAGGCCGAAGTCGAGCAGTACGGCGTCGGGATGGAAGCTCCTGATCGCTTCCACGGCTTCGACGCCTGTGGCAAGCGACTCGACCGCGATTCCGTCATGCGCGAGCATCTCGGAGATGCCGTCGGAGATCGCGTGCTCGTCGTCGATGATCAACAGCTTCGTCGCCTTCGGTTTGCGTGGAGGAGCCGAGGCGGAACCATCGCCGATCTCCGGCGCCGCTGCTTTGGGCAGGAAGATGTGGAAAACGCTGCCGCTGCCGACCGTACTCTCGACAAAGAGGAAGCCGCCGTGCTGCGTCACGACCTGGTGCGCGACCGCGAGGCCGAGGCCCGTGCCGCCACTCGGCCGCATCGTGAAGAGCGGCTCGAAAATGTGGTCCATGACTTCGGGCGGCATTCCGTGGCCGGTGTCGCGGACGGAAATCTGCACGAAGCAGTCAGGATGCGGCACGACGCCGAACGGAAACTTCGCATTGGCCGGCAGTTCTTTCGCGGATACAGTCAACGTTCCGCCGGCCTCCATGGCATCGCGTGCATTGGCGACGAGGTTGGCGATGACCTGCCCGAGCTGGCTGCGGTCGGCGGTGGCGTAGAGACCTCGCCTCGGTATCGTGGAAACGACGGCGATCAGGTTGCCGAGCACCGCTTCCGCTTCCGGCGCAAAGCCTTCCCACCACGCGCCGAGGTCGACGGCATCGGTCTCCGGAACGTGCGGCTGCGAAAAACGGAGGATGTCGAGCACGATCCGGCGTCCCCGCTGAATGGAGTTGGCGATGTGCCATGCGCCCTTGGAAATGATCTGCGGCGTCACATCCTCGCGCTGCATCAGCTCCGCGAACGGCTGCATGCCCATCAGCACGTTGTTGAACTCGTGCGCGACCGTGGCGGCCAGGCGTCCCAGTCCGCCGAGGCGATTGGCCTGGACCAGTTGCGCCTCGAGTAGTTTGCGCTCCGTGATGTCGCGGGCATTGATGACTACCGCCGAGGTCTGACCTTTCTTGATCAGATTGGTCGAAACCATTTCAAAGGAGCGCCAGGAGCCATCCTGATGACGAATTCGCAGTTCGATGATCTGGCTCGCGTCTGGTTGTGCGATCTGGCGCGATAGAAACTCCGCTCCCCGCTGCATGTCGTCCGGATGGACGAGGCGCAAGCTGCTGATGCCGGCCAGAAGTCTCCGCGGATAGCCGAGGAGACGTTCGACGGAAGGGCTTCCGTAGCGAATGTGCCCGTCCCGTCCGACGACGACGATGACGTCGGACGCGTGTTCGATGATGGAACGGAAGTAGTCCTCGCTGCGGCGGACCTGCAGGAACGCCTCTTCGCGATCGGTCACGTCACGGGCCGTGCCGAGCACCACCGGGGCCGAGTCCTCGCGAACATCGAGTGAGTTGCGATACTCCCAGATGCGCTGGCCGCCCGCGGGGGTAATGATGCGCATCAGGCCGATCGCGGTCCCGTCGCGTAACAGCGTCTCCATGTATTCGTTGAAGCCGGCGTTGTTGTCGGCGGGCATCAGATCCTGAATGGACATTTCCCGGATCTCGCAGAGGGGAAGCCCGATGGCCGCGCACGCCGCACGATTGGCCGAGAGAATCCGTCCGGAGAGATCGTGTGTACAGATCAATTCGCGCGAGTCCGAGGGAGTCGGCGGCGATGACCAATCTCTCCGGTCGAAATGATGCCGCGCACCGTCAGCGCGCATGGTGATCTCGCTCAACTGCTGTTCCAACATCGATCCTGTTGCACTCTGCACTGGCTGGCTCTCCTGATCGGATTGCGCGTCGCATTCCGCGGCGCTGCGTATGAGTGCATCCGCGGCGAGCGAAAAATACAGACCGCATCGGCAGCGCTTCGAATCGCTCGAAATTGATGACGCCGTATTTTTTCCGGTTGATTCGGGCACTTACCTACTGACGCCAGCACGAAGCTGGAACCGACAGAGGACTGCCCCATGACCAATCAGAGAAACCGTTCCGACTTTCCCTCATCACGCTGGCCGGACGGTTCCCGGACGGCGCTTCAATTTCTTCTTGCGCTGTCGCTGACATTCGCCGGCGGGATCGTTCATGCGCAGGAGAAACCCGACCTCAGCTCACTCAGCGTCGACGATCTGATGAATGTCGAGGTGACGTCGGTTTCGCGAAAAGGGCAGAAGCTGTCCGATACCGCCGCTGCCGTCTTCGTCATCACGGAGGACGACATCCGCCGGTCGGGGGCAACGACGATTCCGGAGATCCTTCGGATCGTGCCGGGGCTGAACGTGGCGCGCGTCAACGGAAACGTCTGGGCCATTTCCGCGCGCGGGTCCAACGGGCAGTTCGCAAACAAGCTGCTGGTCATGATCGACGGCAGGAGCGTCTACACGCCGCTCTTCTCAGGCGTTTTCTGGGATGTTCAGGACACGCTGCTCGAAGACATCGATCGCATCGAAGTGATCCGAGGACCCGGCGGCACACTTTGGGGAGCGAACGCCGTCAACGGCGTGATCAACATCATTACCAAGCACGCCATCGAGACACAGGGAACGCTGCTGTCGACCGGCGGCGGCGCGGTGGAAGGATCGTCTGCCGCGGGGCGCTTCGGCGGCTCGATCGGCCAAAACGGTTTCTACCGCGCATTCGGGAAATCCTTCGACCGTCCTGCTTCCGTCGGAGGGACAAATCCATCTCACGACGCCTGGACGATGGGACGGGCCGGGTTCCGCGCCGATTGGACCTCGCACCGCGGAGACAGCTTCACCGCCCAGGGCGATCTGTATCGGGGAACGGCAGCTGCCCTCGGCGTCATCATCGATCCAGCCGCACCCTTCACCGATCGGGCCACTGTGACCAACGTCGCGGGAAACGATCTTCAATTCCGCTGGACGGCGACTCAGTCCAGCCGGTCGGACACGACCCTCCAGGCGATCTATGACTACACGGCGCGATCGGATACCGCGCTGGTACTGGGCCGGCGCATGTTCGACGTCGACTTTCAACACCATCTGCGGCTCGGGGAGCGGCAGGACACGGTCTGGGGTGCCGAATATCGCTTGTCCGACGATCATGCAGCCGGTCCCGGCTTCCAACTCATTCGTCATTCCACGGTTGCCACCATCGCCAGCGCCTATGTACAGGATGAGATCAAACTGGCTTCCCGTCTCCGCGCGACCGTCGGCACGAAGGTTCAGTTCGAGGAGACGTCGGGTCTGCAGTTTCAGCCGACGCTGCGCCTTTTATTCAAGCTGAGCGACCGCCAGACGCTCTGGGGAGCATTCACGAGCGCGGTTCGAACGCCCGCCGAAACGGAGCTTTACAGCCGGATCATTGTGGGCGCCTTTCCCGATGGCTACGGCAACACCGGTCTCGTCGTGGTGAACGGCAACAACAACGTGAAACCGGAGCGCGTCAACTCATTCGAAGCCGGCTATCGCTGGCACGTGTCACCAACGATCGATTTCGATGGCGCGGTATTTCGAAGCTCGATGAAGGACATTCTGGGCGCGGCTCCCGGCGCGCCGTTCGTCGATCCCTCCGGCCGAACGATCGTTCCGGTCACGATCGCAAATGAAATCAAAGGGCATGCGCATGGCGCGGAGTTGTTCCTTACCGATGCTCTCACCCCCGGCTGGAACGTGGCGTTTGGTTACTCCTTCCTCGAACTGAGCACGATCACGGACGGCGGATTGCGATCGACCATGAAGACGAGCGCGACCGATCCGCAGCATCAACTGCAGTTGCGATCCTTCATGCAGCTTCCGCGACAACTCCAACTCGACACGTCCGCGTACTACGTCGGCCGGATCGGGACGGCCGTTCCCGCCTACCTGCGTCTTGACATGCAACTCGCCTGGCATCCGGCGAAACGTTGGGAACTGAGTATCACCGGCCAGAACCTGCTGCGTGCGCGGCACGCGGAATTCTTCGGAACCAACGGCGAGAGTGCCATGGCCACACCGGCGCAGCGGATGGTGAACGGAAAGGTTTCATGGCGCTTCTAAGGCTCGCGGAGAGCGTCATCCGCGGCATTCGTTCTCCCCTCATGGTGCTCGCCGTGATCGCTGGACTTTCGGTGAGAAACGCAACCGCGCAGCCGGTGGCCGACCAATACCAGGTGAAAGCAGCCTATCTGCTGAACTTCGCCCGATTCGTCGAATGGCCCGCCGATGTCCTCCCGCCCTCCTCGCCGTTGATCATTGGAGTCGTCGGCGACAATCCGCTCGACGGTGCGCTGGAGGACGTCCTGCGCGGGAAGTCGGCCAATGGTCATCCCATCCAGCTCCGGCGTCTGCGGTGGGACGACGTTTCTCTGACGACCTGCCAGATCGTCTTCATCAGCAATTCCGACGAGGCGCATCTGCCGCAGATTCTCCGGTTTCTAACGGGTACCAGCGCGCTGACCGTCAGCGACATCGACCGCTTTTCTCTGCGCGGCGGAATCATCGAGTTTCGGATGGTCGGCAATCGCGTCCGTTTCGATATCAACAGAAATCCTGCCATCGCCGCACGGCTCACCATCAGTTCGAAATTGCTAAGCGTGGCGCGGGCGCTCCACGAGAGTGCAACACCATGAGGTCGACCTGGATGCATTCGATCCGCGGAAAACTGACCGCAATCATCATGTTGACCAGCGCCTCGGCGATGCTGCTGGCGTGCACGCTTTTCGTGGCGCAGCACGTCGTCGACGAACGGGCCGAGCTCGACATGCAGTTGCAGAGCTTTGGCCGGCTGATCGCCGCTCACAGCGATGCAGCCCTGACGTTCAACGACCAAAAGGCGGCCGAGGAAATACTGTCGGCTCTGCGAGCAAAGCCTTCGTTTCTGGCCGGATGCATTTACACAGACCGCGGCGTGCCGTTCGCCACATACCTCAATGGCAGGGGCGTATCCGTTCCGGGCGTTCCGGGGACTACTGACGGAATCATTCGACAGGATGGTCGAGTCGAGATCTTTCTGCCCATCACCCGAGACGGTGAGCGCATCGGCACCGTCTACATCGTCTCCGATCTCAGAGATCTCCGTGCTCAGCTGAAGTCAGACGCGCAGTCGATGACGGTCATTCTTCTGGTGTGCCTGCTGGCGGCCTTCATCCTGTCGCAGCGACTGCAGCGCAGCATTTCCGGGCCGGTCGTGGAACTGGCGCGCGTGGCAGACCTAGTTTCGCGAAACAAAAGTTTCAGCGTCCGGGCCCTCCACACCGCCGGGCACGGCGACGACGAAATCGACAATCTGATGATCGGATTCAACAGCATGCTCGCCGAGCTCGAACAGCGCGATCAGAAACTCGTCTCCTATCAAACGCAGCTCGAAGCGACCGTGGCCCAACGTACGGCGCAGTTGACGCTTGCCAATGATGAGTTGTTCGTGGCAAAGAATGCTGCCGAAAAAACCGCGGCCATCAATGCCCAACTGGCCCGCGAAAGCGCACTCATTCTGAACAGCGCCACGGACGGAATCTTCGGCGTCGATCTCGACGGAGAACCGTCCTTTCTCAATCCGGCCGGCGCTCGCATGCTCGGGCGTGCTCTGGAAGATCTTCGAGGAGCATCGATCCACAAGCTCATTCATCACTCCGATGCAGGCGGTACGCCGTTGCCCGAAAAAGATTGTCCCCTCGGCCAGGCGATGCTTCGCGGCGAGCCCTACGCCATCTCCGACGACACATTCTGGCGCCCGGATGGAACCTCTTTCCCAACCGAGTACGCCGCTACGCCGATGTTCGACGAGGACGGCAAGAAGGCCGGCGCGGTCCTGATTTTTCGCGACGTCACGGAGCGCCGCGCCATCGAAAAACTCAAAAGCGAGTTCGTTTCCACCGTCAGCCACGAATTGCGCACGCCGCTCACCTCCATTCGCGGCGCGCTCGGCCTCCTCAGCAGCGGCCTTCTCGGTACGGTCGCCGAAAAAGGGCAGCGCATGCTGGAGATCGCGGTCGCCAATACCGACCGCCTGGTGCGCCTGATCAACGACATCCTCGACCTCGAGCGCGTCGAGTCGGGAAAAGTCGAACTGACGCGCGGCCGCATCGACGCGCAGACCGTCGTGAATCAGGCCCGCGAAGGGCTGCAATCGATCGCCGACCAGGAAGGCATCCGCATCGTCGTGCAACCGTTCGCGGGAACGCTCTGGGGCGACAGCGACCGCGTGATCCAGACGCTGACGAATCTCATCGGCAACGCCATCAAGTTCTCCCCGCCGAATACGACCGTGACCGTCAGCGGCAGCGCCGGCGCAACGGAATTCACGTTTTGCGTCGCCGATCAGGGACGCGGCGTGCCGGAAGAGAACCTCGCAACGATTTTCCAGCGTTTCAAACAGGTGGACGCATCCGATTCACGCCTGAAAGGCGGCTCCGGCCTCGGCCTGGCCATCTGCCAGAGCATCGTGACCGCGCACGGCGGCCGGATCTGGGCCGAGAAAAACAAGGCGGCCGGCACCCGCGTCCAGTTCACGATTCCATTGGCGGCGGGCGAACCGGCTTCGCATCTCTCCGTCAATTTGCCGGCGTCGCAGCCTGCCGCTCCCATCGACCGCGACGCTCCGTCCGTACTGATCGTGGAAGACGATTCCGACCTCGCGCGCGTCATGAGCGAGGCCCTGCAACGGCATGGATTGCAGACGTCTCACACGACCCGCGGCAAAGAAGCGCTGAAGCTCTGCATCGAACAGCAGCCGAGCCTCATCGTGCTCGATCTCACCCTTCCCGATCTCGACGGCTTCAGCGTCGTCTGGACCCTTCGCAGGAATCCGGCGCTCGCCCACGTCCCGCTTCTCGTTTACTCCGCGCTGGACGTCGGAAGCGCCGATCAGTCGCGCCTTCGCCTCGGCCGGACAGAGTTCCTGACCAAGAGCCGCGGCAGCATGGCCGATTTCGAAAGCCGCGTTCTCTCCCTGCTGGCGACGGCGGATCGGAAGAAGGACGAACCGCATGCCGCCTAAACAGATCCTCCTCATCGACGACGAGAACGACATCCAGGAAGTGGCGCGACTGAGCCTGCAGCTGACGGAGAACTGGACCGTGATGACCGCCAACAGCGGCGCCGCCGGAACGCTCCTGGCACTCTCGGAAGGCGCCGACGCCATCCTCCTCGACGTGATGATGCCGGACATGGACGGCCCCAGCACGTTGCGCGTCCTGCAACAGCAAGGCGTGACGATCCCGGTCATCTTTCTGACCGCCAAAGTCCAACCGGCCGATCGCCAGAAATTCATGCAGCTCGGCGTCCGCGGCATCATCTCCAAACCCTTCGACCCGCTGACCCTCGGGCAACAGATCCGGGAGATGCTTCGGTGGGAGTGAACGCCTTCTAACTTGCCGCCGGCTCGCCCAAGCCACATGATGCCGCGATCCCATGGACAAACTGATCGGGCAAGCTCCGGGCAATACACCGGCCGCTCTCAAGTCGTCGGCGTGGAAACCGCGCGCGATGCCAGACGACCTTCTCCGTCAGGCGTCGGGACGGCTCGGCATCCTGGCGCTTCTCGCCGCCGTGTTGTGGGTCCTGGGCACTGCCCTCGATCGCGTCGCGCTTCGAGTGATGAGCCACGGGAATCCGAACGTCGTCATCTCGCCGCTCACCGACGGAATCGCCGCGGCAAGCGCCTTGGTATCGCTCGCACTCTTCTTTTACACGCGCAAGTCGAAGCGGAATCCCCGCTTCATCCTCGACCTCGGTCTCGCCTACATGGTCATCACCGCATTCGCGCTGGGTGTGCTGTTCCACTGGGAGCACGTTCCATCCTCCTGGCCGATCTCGCCGATGATCAGTTGGATCGGCGTGGTAGTGCTGATGTTCACCGCCATCGTGCCGAGCGCTCCGATCAAGACACTCATCGCCGGAATCATCGCCGTCTCGATGAACCCGATCGGGATGCTCATCGCGAGACACCGAGGAGCGTGGGATTTCGGAGCGACGAGCAATGTGCTCCTCATGCACTATCCCGACTACCTTCTCGTCGGAGTCGCGGTCGTGATCTCGCACGTCCTCACGAACCTCGGACGGCAGGTAGCAAAGGCGCGCGAGATGGGCAGCTACCGGCTGGGCGCGCTGCTCGGCAAGGGCGGCATGGGCGAGGTCTACGAGGCCACACATCACATGCTCGCGCGTCCCGCTGCGATCAAGTTGATCCGGCCGGAGATGATTCGCGCGGAAGGCGGCGAACGCGCCCACGTCGCCATTCAGCGTTTCCGCCGCGAGGCCGAAGCCGCAGCAAATCTGCGTTCGCCGCACACGGTCGAGCTCTACGACTTCGGAGTCACCGGCGATCAGACCATGTACTTCGTCATGGAGCTGCTCGACGGGATGGACCTTCAATCGCTGGTTAGCCAGTACGGCCCGCTGCCCGCGAACCGCGCGATCTACATCCTGCAGCAGGTCTTTGCGTCGCTCGAAGAGGCTCACGTCCGCGGTCTCGTTCATCGCGACATCAAGCCGGCAAACATCCACGTGGGACGCCTCGGACTCCAACACGACTTCGTCAAAGTGCTCGATTTCGGTCTGGTCAAGTCGATCACGGCGGCAAATGGCGATTACTCGCTCGCCACCGAAGCCGGCATCACTCCCGGCACGCCTGCGTACATGTCGCCGGAGATGGCCCTCGGCGAAACGATCGACGGACGCACCGACATCTACGCGCTCGGCTGCGTGGCCTACTACCTCCTCACCGGCACGCTCGTCTTCGAGGCAGCAAATCTTTTTCAGTTGATGGCGAAGCGGCTGCGCGACGATCCCGTTCCGCCATCGCAGCGGACATCGCTCCCCATCCCGCCCGCCCTCGACCAGCTCGTGCTCGCGTGCCTGGAACGGAAACCGGAGCACCGCCCCGCCAGCGCCGCGGAATTGTCCCGATCACTAGCCGCGATCGACATCGCACCATGGGATGAATCGCAAGCGGCTGCCTGGTGGCAAGCGCATCACCCTCGGTTGCCCATTCGGAACGCAGAGCCGATGGAATCCGACGCGACGACGATGCTCGGTGGCGTCGCGTGAGGCGCTACGCGGAACCGTCGCGCATCTCTTTGAGAATCTCGTCGACCGGTTTGCCAACGTCCAACAGCCCGTATAGCTGATCGACCGGATGACGCCGGAACGCGGTGAGATGCGTCATTTCCGCGAGGTGCTCGCTGTCGTGGCGCGCCCAATCCTGAAGCAACGTTTCCAGCGAGACGGCGCGTGTGCCCACCCGTCCGTAACGTTTAACATCTGTACTCTCGCGGAGGCGCGCGACCGAACGCGCGCGGGAGGAAGCGAAGTCTTCCAACGCCGCCGCGACCGGTTGGATGTTGTAGTTTCGCTCGTGAGCGAGCGCCGCGCCATCGATGTCGGGAAATTCGCGCGGTCCGCCCTCAGCAAGAAGCCCCGCGATCCGCACCTCGTATCCGTCGACGTCGATATCGCGAAGATGGAGAACGTTTTCGCGCAAGGAAAACGCGTCCGGCGCCGGCTTGAAGGAAAGCTCCTCTTCGCTTCGCCCTTCAATGAGCGCGCGTACACGGTCCGGGGTCTGTTCAAGGCGATCGATGATGTCCATCGTTTGCTCCAGTCTCGAGGGATACGGTTTCACGCGTGAACGGTTCCCTTGAGATGTTCGACTCGTCAGGTATTCTTCCCAACTTATGAGTCCACCGACGTTGCTGCTGGCGCGATGGGGCTTCTCGCTCGCGTTCGGACTCGCCGGCCTTTATCTCGTCAGTGCCTTCATTCGTCTCATCTTCCGGCAGCGCGATTGGAAAAAGCGCGCGGTACGGGCTGAAGGAACCATCGTCGGATTCGAACAAGTGACGGCGTCAGGAGAGCCGGCCGGTCATCACCTCTTCGCTCCGATCGTTACGTTCCCGGCGCCGAATGGCGAGTCGATCGAATTCAAATCGTCGCAAGCCGTGCGGCCGAACCCGTACACGGTCGGCCAGAAGGTGGCCGTGCGCTACCTGCCGGAAAATCCCGACGGCGCCGACCTGGAGTCCGTGGCCTCGGGATGGTTCTCGCTTATCGTGATCTTCGTCATGGCCGTCGTCGCGCTGACCATTTCCACGCTGCCGTTCATCCTGCCGCCACCGGCTCCGCGGTAGCTACTTCGCCTCGAACACACGCAGCGGCACGTTCGTGATCGTCGCCAGCACGTCGCGCGTCGCGTCAATTTGACACGCCTTCGATCCCGCCGCCTGGACCAGCACTGCGTCGACGATGTCGCTGTACTTTTTACGGCCGTTGATCGTCAGCGTGACGATGGCCGCTTCGAGGGGCGACATGCTCGGATTGAACGCGGCGTTCTCGGCGACGCCACCGGTGTAGATACTGCTGTCCGACGTTTTCAAGGCCACGCCGGCGTAGCTTGCGCTGTACGGCGCGTAGGACGCGTTCGCGGCCTTCAGCGCGGCGTTCGTCAAGTCGTCAGGCGAATCGAGCGTCATCTCGTGCGATTGCGGCGACATCAGTGCGGCGGTGACGCCGAGGTCGATGGGGCCGAAGGCGTTGGGGAGGAGAGAGGTCAGCGGGGTGGCCGGCGTATTCGGCAGGATGATCTGAAGCTGAGACGCGCTCGTTAGCTCGTTCAGAAACTGGCGGCAGTATCCGCATGGAGCGGCGGATACGGCGAGAAGATCGATGCCGGTTTCATTGAACGAAATCGCGTGCATCGTCGCAGCCTGTTCGCCATGCACGGTGAAGCTCAGAGCCTGGCCGGGAAACTCGTAATTCGCGCCGAAGTAGAGATTGCCGCTCATGCCATGCGCGACCGCGCCAACGAAGAAGTTCGAGATCATCGGAATGGCGAACGTCTTCGCCCGCGGGATGAGGGCGAGCATGAGTTGCTCGAGCGAAACTCCCGACGCGACGATGCGTTCGACGACAGCCGCGGGAACGTACCCGCCGGCGGACTGACACGCCGACTCGACCTCCGACATCTGCTCGTTTGAAAGCATCCTGGCTCCTGACGGCTCCTTTCTACTACGAAGTGGGCCCTATAATCGCGCCGTGCGCAGATTCCTGACGGCGTTGATCATCGCGGCGATGACGTTGCCATCGCTCGCGCTGATGTCGTCCGCGGCGCGCGCCGCATGCTGCTGCAAGGCATCCGGCTCATGTCCGCTGCGGAAACACGCCGGATGCGAGAAGAGCTGCTCGATGGATCGCAGCGATGCGGCGCCGGCATCGGCGTTTCGCGTTCCGGATCTGGTACGAGACCCGGCGGTGTTTTCGAATGCGGCATCGTTGATGGCAACGTCTTCGACTACCCTCGTCGCGGATTTTTCGGCGGATCCTCTGCATCGCGCGACCCCGCCGATCCTCCCACCTCCCCGCGCGTAGGCAGCTTCCTGCCGGACCGCACAGACAAGAGTGTCTGTGCCACACAAGCCGGGGTGTCAGTGCCTCTATGTGGCACAGACACGTTTGTCTGCGCTTGTGAGGCTCGGACCGCCGCCGATCTTCGCGCGAGGTGAGATGAAACTCAGATTAGCCATATCCATCCTGCTGCTCGCAGCAGCAACGCTCCACGCACAGCCGGCCATCACCTCGGCCGCGATCGCCGGCACGGTCCGCGACGCCGCAGGGGCGCCGATCGCTGGCGCGAACGTCACCGCGATCAACGTCGATCGCAATCAGAAACAGAAGACGGTCACGGACGCCGCCGGCCGTTTTCGCTTTCCCGTGCTTGTCGTAGGCGCGTACGAGATCACCGCCGCGCGCGACGGGTTCGCGCCGTGGCATCGCGATCTGCGGCTCGCGATCGGTGCGTCGATCGACGTCGCGATCACGCTGGCGATGTCGCAGTCGGAAACGATCAATGTCAGCGGCGCGTTGCCGGCCATCGACACCGCGCGGACCGCGATCGCGGCGAATGTATCCGCTGAGGAGGTGAGGACGCTGCCTCTGAATACGCGGAACTACCTCGACCTCGCGCTGCTAGCGCCGGGCGTTTCGCGAACGAACACTGGCGCAAACCAGCGCTTCGCGGAAACGTCGGCGGTGCCCGGCACCGGCATCTCCATTTCCACGCAGCGCAATCTTGCCAACTCGTTCGTCGTCGACGGCCTCTCCGCGAATGACGACGCCGCGGAGCTGGCCGGGACGTTCTTCAGCCAGGAAGTGATTCGCGAATTTGAAGTGGTCCGCTCCGGAGGCAGCGCCGAATTCGGCCGCGCCTCCGCGGGCATCATCAACATCGTCACGCAATCGGGAACGAACGCGCTGCGCGGCGATGCCTACGGATTCTTTCGCAACGACCGCTTCGACGCCGCCAACGCGCTGTCGCACACGAAATTGCCGTTGCAGCAGCGGCAGAACGGCATCACGCTCGGCGGTCCGCTCGTCCGAGACCGCGCATTCTTTTTTGCGAATGCCGAGGGGATGCGGCAACGGTCGGTCGGGGTGATTACGATTGCGCCGGCGAACGTGGCCGCGATCAACGCGCGGCTCGACGCCGTCGCGTACGCCGGTCCGCGCATCACGACGGGGAGCTTCGACACGACGCTCGACACGACCAACTTCTTCGCGCGCCTCGACGACATGGTCGCGCCGTCCGACGAGCTGACCGCGCGGCTGAACACGTATGACGTGAGCAGCGACAACTCCCGCAGCGCCGGCGGATTGAATGCCGTCAGCCGCGGAACCGGGCTTGCCAATCACGACCGCACGCTGACGGCGAGCAACCTCTGGACGATTTCGGACGACGCCATCAGCGAGACGCGCGCGCAGATCACGCGCAGCCGCCTCGATGCGCCGCCGAACGACGCCGTCGGCCCGGCGGTCAACATCGGCGGCATCGCCAGCTTCGGCACGCTCACCGTCTCCCCCACCGCGCGCGACATCGACCTCGGCGAGGTCGTTCAGAACGTGACCTGGCTGCGCGGCAATCATTCGGGGAAGGCTGGCGTCGATCTTCTCCGCAACCGCGTAACCATCGCCTTCCCCGGCGCGCTGCAAGGCGTCTACACGTTCTCGAGTCTGTCGAATTTTCTGACCGGCAACTACGCCAGTTTCCAGCAAGCCTTCGGCGATCCCGATACGCATCAGTCGAACAACAACCTCGGTGCGTTCGTGCAGGACGAATGGCGCGCGACGCCGCGGCTGATGATCGATGCGGGCCTGCGCTACGACGTCCAGCAGTTGCCGAACCTTGTGCACACCGATCGCAACAACATTTCGCCGCGACTCGGCGCGGCGTGGGATATCCACGGTGACGGGCGATCGGTTCTCCGCGGCGCCGCCGGGCTTTACTACGATCCCATCCCGCTGCGCGCGGTCTCGAACGCGCTGCAGCGCAACGGAGTCACCTATCGAGTGGCCCAACTCGGTCCGACATCGCAGGGCGCGCCGGTTTTCCCGAACGTGCTGCCGACCTTTCCGGCGGGACTGAAAACGAACATCACCACGATCGACCGCAACATCGAGAACAGCTCGTCGATGCAGGCGATGTTGCAATACGAACAGCAGTGGAGCGCGTCGTCGTCGGCATCGATCGGCGTCGAGCACCTGCGCGGGCGGAACATCATCATGTCGCGCAAGATCCTGCCGACGAATACGCAGTTCCAGTCGGCGGGCGACTCCTGGTACGACGGCATCACGATCGCGCTGACGAAGCGTCCGGTGTCGTGGGGCAGCGTTCGTCTGTCGTACACATTTTCAAAGGGCCTCGATACCTCGGGGAACTTTTTCTTCAGCCAGCCGCAGAACGCGAACGACATCGCCGCGGAGCGCGGCCGTTCCGACAACGACCAGCGTCATCGCCTGTCGCTCAGCGGCATGCTGACGATGCCGCACCGTTGGATGCTCAGCTACATCGCCAGCTACGCCTCGGCGCTGCCGTTCAACATCCAGCTTCCAAACGACCGCAATGGGGACGGCGTCTTCAACGATCGTCCGATCGGCATCGGCCGCAACACCGGCCGCGGCTTCGATTACCGCACGCTCGATCTCCGCCTCAGCCGGATGTTCCCGCTCAACAGCCGCGTGTCGATCGAAACGCTGGTCGATGCTTTCAACATGCTCAATCGCGCCAACTACCAGGTGCCGAACAACATCATCACCTCGCCAACGTTCGGACAACCGACCGCGGTCAACGATCCGCGCCAGTTGCAGCTCGGACTTCGGCTACTGTTCTGAGTCATGGTCACCTTCGACCAGATCCGCGAGATCGCGCTGAAACTGCCGGGCGTCGAAGACGGCACGTCGTACGGAACGCCCGCGCTCAAAGTGAAAGGGAAACTGCTGGCGCGACTGAAGGAGAACGGCCAATCGGTCGTCTTCCGCGTGACCTTCGATCAACGCGACCTGCTGATGCAAACCAAGCCGAAGGTTTTCTTCATCACCGACCACTACCTCGGCTACCCCGCAGTGTTGATGCGCCTCAGCGCCGCAAGTCCCAAGCAGGCAGCGGACATCGTCGAGATGGCCTGGCGGTTTTCCGCGCCGAAACGTCTCCTGCGCGACTGACGATTCACGCGGATGGAGCGCTGGCGTCTCGCCTGATAACCCAAACGGTGAAAGCAACGCCGCTTCGTTACCAGCGACACTTTCGACATTGCCGGGCTGGCAGCGAGACGCAGCCAAGCCAGCCGGCGGGACGCCAGCGTTCCGACGCATCTGCTACGCTTCGCGAAACGCTGCGCGTTGCTGCGGCGTCTCACGATCAGCATGAAACAGAACACGATTTTTCAGGCCGCGGCCATCGTCGCTGCCGGCATCATCCTCGCGCTCGTCGCGAACGCCTTCGCCTCGCGCGACCGCAAGGTTTCGCTCGTCGGTACCTATCCGAACGCGTTGAAAGTTCCGGCGCGCGAGGTGCCCGTCGCACCAGTCGCGACGCCCGTAACACAAACGGTGGCCACGACGACGCAGCCCTCGACGATTACCGTTCCGCCAACCGCAACGACCTCCACCCAACCGACCGCCACCGCCGCCATCGAAACCGTCGGCATCAATCCGAAGGTGAAAACGCCCGCCGCCCCTGCGCCCACGACCACAACCGCTCCCACACCCCACGCCCCACCCCCCACTCCCACGCGCGAATTCAACGCCCATCCCGACAAGCCCTACATCGAGATCGCCTACAACGACGTCAAGGCGCTGCATGACAAGAACGTGCTTTTCCTCGATGCCCGCCGCACCTCGGTCTACGAACAGGGACACATCCCCGGCGCGCGCACCTACTCCGTTTGGGAGTCGGACATCGATGACAAAGTGAACAAGCTCTTCGCCGAGCGCAACGATCAGGCCGCGCAGAACCTGCCGATCGTCATCTACTGCAGCGGCGGCGATTGCGAGGATTCGCACATGCTCGCGCAGAAGTTGTGGGGCATTCAGTTCAACAACGTCTACGTCTACAAGGACGGCTTCCCCGACTGGCAGCAGCACGGCGCGCCGGTGCACACCGGAGCGAATCCGTGAAGCGATACCTCACGCATCCCTGGCTCACGATCCGCGTGCAACTGGCCCTCGGCGCGATCTTCGTCATCGCGGCGATCCCGAAGATCGCCGACCCGCCGTCGTTTGCGCACATGATCTACAACTACCGGCTCATGCCGGCGTCGCTGATCAACCTCAGCGCGCTCGTGATGCCGTGGGTCGAGCTCCTGGCCGGCCTCGCGCTCATCCTCGGCGTCTGGAAAAAGGCCGCGCGAAACGTGATCGGCGTGTTGCTCGCGGTCTTCATCATCGCCATCTCGATCAATCTGTTCCGCGACAACGCCATCGACTGCGGCTGCTTCAACGTCGCCGACCGCGGCAAGACCCACGAACAGCGCATCTTCGATATGAAAGTCGATGTCGTCCGCGACCTCGGCATGCTGCTCATGGTCGCGCAGCTCTGGTGGGCGGCGAAGCGCGAGCAGGACGAATCCTCGCGAGCCTCAACAGCACAGACAGGAGTGTCTGTGCCACACTGACCCTGCCGAACTTGCCGTATGTTCGATACCGGCAGAGCCGGTGTGGCACAGACTGTCTGTGCTTTGGCAAGATGCAGCACCTGAGTTGCAACACTCATCCCGGCGCATACGTCCGCAGGCGCGTTCGTAGGATGTCCGAGGGGCTGATGAAACCGGCCACGCGACCTTCGTCGTCGGTGACGAGACAGCGATCGATGCCGGCGTGAGCGAGGCGGCGGATCAGGTCGAGCATGTCGTCCGCGGCGTTGGCGACGATGACGTTCGGCTGCACGTGCGCGGCGATCGGCTCGTCCATCGTCCCCGATCGGGCGGCGACGTCGATGGCCGTCGACGGAAGGATGCCGAGGGGCTTGCCGTCCTCGTTGACGACCGGATAAGCGCGGTGGTGTGTGCCGGAAATGCGCCGCGCGGCGTCGATCATCGACAGGTCGGCGCGCACGGTAACGATGGCCGTGCTCATGACGTCCGCCGCGGTCAGGCCGGCCAGCGGATCGTTCGCTTCCACCGGCTCGCGGAACCCTTCCTCGTGCATCTGCAGCTCGGTCAGGCTGTGCGGCGCGATGCGGCGCGAGAGGCTTGTGGCGATGGCCACGGCCAGCATCACCGGCAGGACCAGGCCGTAGTCGCCGGTGGTCTCGAAGACGATCAGCACCGCCGACACGGGGCAGCGGAGAAACGCGGCGAAGAACGCGCCCATGCCGATGAGCGCGTAGGCGCCGGGGTCGACATGCGCGTGTGGCAGGACGAGCGCGGCGGCGTGGCCGATGCTGCCGCCGAGGGCCGCGCCGATGAAGAGAGAGGGCGCGAATGTGCCGCCGATCACGCCGCACGACAACGCCGCTACGAACGCGACTATCTTTCCAACGAAGGCGAAGGCCGACTCGCGTCCTGTTCCACCGCCGTGCAGAAACAGTGACGTCGTCTCGTAGCCGACGCTGAGGATGCGCGGAAAACAAACGCCGATGCCGCCGACGAACGCACCGCCGACCGCCGCGCGGATCGCGATATGTGGGACGACGCCTGCCATGACGCGCCGCAGTTTCCAGATCGCGATGATGGCCACTCCGCCGGCGATCCCGGCTACGACTCCCGCGGCGGCGAATCCGATCAGCTCGCGGAGATCGTTCCAAGACGCTGGCGACACCGGCAGGATCGGCTTGCCGCCGAGCATCAGCCGCTCCACGACCGCCGCCGCGACCGCGGCCACGATCGTGCCGCCGAGGAGATCGCGGCTGGCCGTGCCCATCACTTCTTCCAGCGCGAAGACGACGCCGGTGATCGGCGTATTGAAAATCGCCGCGATTCCGGCGGCGGTACCGACCGGGATCATGCTGCGCACGATGCTCTTCGGCGCGCGGGCGATGCGCGCGATACCCATCGCCGCGCCGCTGGCGATCACCACCGTCGGTCCCTCGGGGCCGAGCGGAGCACCCGCGCCGAGGGAGATGGGAGTGAGCGCGAGGGTGGCGAGGACGCTGCGATCGTCGAGGATGGCGACGTCATCTTCATACGCGCGTCGCACGCGCGCGAGGTTCGCACCCGAGGCGAACGGCGCGACGCGGCGGATCACCAGCGCGATCAGAAACGAGGCCACGGCCGGCACGGCGATGACGAGGACATACCGCAGCGGCGTGTGCTGGTGAAGCGCCGCGGCGATGAGCATCCATCGCATCGTGTCGACGAGTTTGTGAAATCCGACCGCGACGATGCCGCACGCGGCACCCGTAACGATCAGCAGAAGGAGTGGAAAACGACGCATCAGAATGAATGAAGAGATGGCGGCCGAGCCTGGGGCAACCAACGCTGCCGGCCGTGCCGGCTAAAAATATCGGAGAGTCAGATCGATCAGTTTTTTCTTGAAGTTCGTGTACGGCGGATAGAGAAGCTGGATGGCGCTGAAGCGCGTCGGTTGCTCGAAGACGCCGCGCGCGTTCGAGAACGCTTCGAAACCGAACTGGCCGTGCGCTTTGCCGACGCCGCTCTCCCCCACGCCGCCGAACGGCAGGTTGAGCTGGTAGAACTGCACGAGCGTGTCGTTGATGGCCGTGCCGCCGGCGGTGGTCCGCCGGAGCACGTCGTCGATCACCTTCCGGCTGCGGCTGAAAAGGTAGAGCACGAGCGGCTTTTCGCGCGCGGCGATGATGCGCAGCGCGTCGTCGAGCGTGCGGTACGTCATCATCGGCAGCAACGGTCCGAAGATCTCCTGCTGCATCACCGGCGACTCCGGATCGACGTTCGCCAGTAGCGTCGGCTCGATCGCGCGCTGATCGAATCCGCCGCCGGACACGACGTTCGCGCCGCCCGATACGGCGTCGTCGAACAGGTGCTTCACGCGCGCGGCGTGACGGTCGTTGACGATCAGCCCCGTCTCCGGCGCGATCGCGGCGCGCAGCTTTTCGACGAACGGCTTCTCGATCGCTTCATCGATCAAGAGGTAATCGGGCGCGATGCAGATCTGACCGCAGTTGAGGAACTTGCCCCAGGCGATCTTCTTCGCCGCCTCGTCGAGATTCGCGGTGCGGTCGATGATCACCGGCGACTTGCCGCCCAGCTCGAGCGTGACCGGCGTCAGATGTTCGGCCGCCGCTTTCATGACCACGCGTCCAACGGCAGGGCTGCCGGTGAAGAAGATGTGGTCCCACTTCTTCCGCAGCAGCGTCTCGGCGATACCGGCATCGCCCTCGATGACGGCTGCTTCGCTTTCGTCGAACAGCTCGCCGATGATTCGTTTCATCAGAGCGCTCGTGTGCGGCGTCATCTCCGACGGCTTCATCACGACGCAGTTGCCGGCCGCGATGGCTGACACGAACGGCGCCAGCGTCAGGTTCACGGGGAAGTTCCACGGCGAGAGGATCAGGACCACGCCTTTGGCTTCGTGCACGATGCGCGAGCGCGACCCGAGGAGCGCGAGCGGCGTGGCCACGCGTCGAGGGCGCATCCAGCGGCGGAGGTGCTTGATGGCATGCCGCGCCTCGGAGACGACCGGATAAATCTCGGACATGTCCACTTCCGGCGCGGGCTTTTGATAGTCCGCCCAGAGCGCTCCGTAAAACTCGGCGCGGTGCGCGAACATCGCCGCATGGAAGCGGCGGAGCTTCTCGATCCGCTCGTCCGCGGACGTCGCCGCTACGCGGTCGCGGTTGGTGCGCTGCTTCGCGTAGATGCGATCGATGTCGTCGGAAGCAGCGGCGAGGGCAAAGCGCGGATCGATGCTGACCACGATGGCAGTCTATCGCGGGATGTCGTAGCGCCGGCGGCCCGCCGGCTGGACCGCCGCCGGCTCGGCGGCAAGTGAAGCAGACGCGCCAGCGAGCCGCTGGCGGTCCAGCCGCCGAGCCGGCGGCGCTACGAGAAGAAACTACGGAAAGTCGATCTCGTTGATGTCGGTGAAGCGGAAGTACGTGTACTGCCCGGTCGCTTTTTCGCGGCCGACGAAGTCGACTTCGTTGCCCGAGCAACTGTCCTTGAAGTAGACCTTAAGATGCGCGCCGGACTTCATCTCCACATTCGCCGACATCACGCTCCCGAACTGGCAGCACTGCGTCGCGGTGGCCGGCACGGCCGGCCCGAGGATGCGCGTGAATTCCGTCTTGTCGGGAGCGAAGTCAGTCCCATCCTCTTTGCAGAAGTTGGCCTTGTCGGTACGAACGGGATTGCTGAAGACCGCCGCGTTCGCGAATTGCGCCGTGCCGATGTCGACGACATGCGTCTCGTTGTTCTTCGTCTTGATCGTCACGGACGCCTTCCCGGTGAGGTTCAGGTCGAACGTAGCACCGGTCTGCGCCGTGATCGTCTGGGTGAACGGAGCGAACGCGGGATGGTCGACCGCGACGACGGCGGGTTTGCCGACCGGCAGATTGAGAGAGGCCTGGCCATTGCCGTTGGTGATCTGCGACTGGCCGGCGTACGTCACCGTGGCCGAGACGACGGGAACTCCGTTCGATGCATCCTTGACTGTGAAGAGAACCTTGATGGTCGGTCCGAGACCGTTCGCCGGCGACACGGCGCGGCGGCGCGAGGCCTGCGCCATCGCCGGGATTGCGGCCAGCGCGATCAGGATGCAGAGAGAAATGCGGGAAACGAGAGTCATGAAATCTCCTTTGATTCGTTCACGCCGCGGAAAGCCAGCGCCATGGCATGGTAGCCGAACGGTATACGAATCGGACGCGCCAAACGTCCCCTGACGGGCGCGGCTATACTCCGGCGGCTTCGCAAACTCATGCACCTTTTCGATCCCTACACGATCCGTTCCGTCACCTTCCGCAACCGCATTCTCGTCTCGCCGATGTGCCAGTACTCGAGCGAGGACGGTCTCCCGAACGACTGGCACCTGGTCCACCTCGGCAGCCGCGCAGTCGGCGGCGCAGGGCTGGTGATGGTCGAGGCGAGCGGCGTCTCGCCGGCCGGCCGCATCACGGCCTGGGACAGCGGCATCTGGTCGCAGGGCCATGCCGATGCGTTCCGGCGCATCGCCGCTTTCATCGAGAGCAATGGCGCCGTTTCCGGAATCCAGCTTGCGCACGCGGGACGGAAGGCGTCGACCGATGTGCCGTGGCGCGGTGGACGCGTCTTTCGCGATGGTCCCAATTCGTGGCAGACGGTGGCGCCGAGCCCGATTCCGTTTCGCGAGGGAGAGCCGGTTCCACATGAGCTGACGTCCTCTGAGATCGACGAGATCGTCGAGCAATTCGTCCGATCGACAGAGCTGGCGCTCGATGCAGGATTCCGCATAGTCGAACTGCACATAGCGCACGGCTATCTTCTGCACGAGTTCCTTTCACCGCTCAGCAACGTGCGGACGGACGAATTCGGCGGATCGCTCGAAAACCGCATGCGCTTCCCGCTACGAGTGGCCGAACGCGTCCGGCAGACGTGGCCCGATCACCTGCCGCTGTTCGTGCGCATCTCGGCGTCGGACTGGGCGGAAGGTGGATGGGATCTGCCGCAATCGATCGAATTCGCGAAACGGCTGCGCGATCTCGGCGTCGATCTCATCGACTGCTCCAGCGGCGGCGCCGTGCCCGGCGCGAAGATCGAGCTCGGCCCCGGCTATCAGGTGCCCTTCGCGCGCGCGATCCGCGCCGAGGCCGGGATCGCCACCGGAGCGGTGGGGTTGATCACCGAGGCGCAGCAGGCGGACGAAATCATCCGCAGTGGTTCCGCCGACGCGGTATTGCTGGCGCGGGAACTGCTGCGCGATCCCTACTGGCCGCTTCACGCCGCGCACATCCTCGGCGTCGACGTTCCGTGGCCCGATCAATATCTGCGAGCAAAGCCGTAAGGAGCATTCATGACCACCACAACTCTCAATGCCGCGCAAAGCGGCACGTTCCGCCTCGGCGGCGATCTGGAAGTCCGCCGTCTCGGGTTCGGTGCGATGCGCATCACCGGCAAGGGCATCTGGGGTCCGCCCGCCGATCATGCCGAATCGCTGGCCGTGCTCCGCCGCGCCATCGAGCTCGGCGTGAATCTGATCGATACCGCCGAGGCGTACGGGCCGCATGTGAGCGAGGAACTGATCGCCGAGGCGCTGTATCCGTATCCGAAAGGTCTGGTCATCGCCACGAAAGGCGGGCTTGAACGCACCGGTCCGGATCAATGGCCGATGAACGGCCGCCCCGAGCGGCTGCGGAAGGGCGTCGAAGGGAGTCTGCGCCGTCTCCGTGTCGAGCGCATCGATCTCTGGCAACTGCACCGCATCGATCCAAACGTTCCCGAGGAAGATCAGTTCAACGCGATCCGCGAGTTCCAGCAGGAAGGCAAAATCCTTCACGCAGGATTGTCGGAAGTGACCGTCGAGCAGATCGAACGCGCCCGCAAGTTCTTCGACGTCGTCTCGGTCCAGAACCGCTACAACCTCGGCGACCGCGAATGGGAGAACGTCCTCGATTACTGCGATCGCGAGAACATTGGCTTCATCCCCTGGTTCCCGCTGGCGACCGGCAAGCTCGCCGGGAAGGGCGGACCGCTGACGCGCATCGCCGAACGCCACCACGCGACGCCGGCTCAAATCGCGCTGGCGTGGCTGTTGAAGCGATCGAAGGTGATGCTGCCGATTCCGGGGACGTCGAAAGTGAAGCACCTCGAAGAGAACATGGGCGGAGCCGGGATTGCGTTATCCGACGAGGAGTTTGCGGAGATTTCCAACTCCGCATCGTGAAACGAAAGCCAGAAAGAGAGAGCGAGAGAAATGAAAAAGATCGTTTGTGGGCTGCTATTTCTGACCACCGCGTGCGTGACAACGCAACTCACTCCCGAGGGAGCGAAGGTGCGTGTCACTTCGAATCCGGAAGCCGTTAAAGGATGCACTCTGATCGGAGAGGTGAAGGGCGCCGATCACATGAATGGCGGAACGATGGGACAGGGGTTCGCTCAGGAAACGGCCATGCGTGAGTTGAAGAATCGCGCAGCGGCCGCCGGAGCAAACGTGGTCCTGATGGTGACGTCAACCACCAATACGTCGGGATCGGTGCAACTGGGCGAGGGATATCGCTGCGCGGCGGAGACGATGCAGCAATCGCACTGAAAACGCGATCAGAGATCGCTGATCCCGTCGAAGAATTCGACCACGCCCGTCTCCAGCGAATACTCGGCGCCGACGACCATGAAGCCGCTGTCGCGGATGAGCCGTTCGAGGATTTCCGAGCCGTGCCGAAGGTGATTCGCCGACGCGCGAACGTTCGCGCGTACGCCTTCGCGGATCAGCGTTGCCGGATCGAGATCCTTCCCGGCAGCCATCACGCTTTCCACCGAGGGGCGCACGCGGTTGACAATCGATTGCAGGTTGCGCGATTCGCTCGTCGCCTGTCCCGTCAGCTCTTCGAGCGTCGCGGTGATCGCGCCGCATTGGGTGTGACCCATGACCACCACCAGCGGCGTTCCAAATCGCGCCGCGGCGAATTCGACGCTCCCCACCTGCGACGGCGCCACGACGTTGCCGGCCACGCGAATCACGAACAGATCGCCGAATCCGAGGTCGAAAACCAGCTCCGCGGGCACGCGCGAGTCCGAACATCCGAGGATAATCGCAAACGGTTCCTGCCCATCCGCGAGCGACGCGCGATGTTCGTGATGCCCAATCGCCTTCGCCTCAACGAATCGCCGGTTGCCTTCGCGCAGACGGGTAAGTGCTTCGGTTGCGGTGATCAAGTTTCTCCTTCGGGGCGCAATCCATGCTTGATGTGCGCGAGAGCGTCATCGAAGTTCACTATGACTTTGCATTCGTTGACAAGAAGCTCGCTATGGATAAGCGGATCATCGAAGCCCTCGTCCTGACTGATGAAGCATTTAGGACCACCGTGTTTTTCGGCGTGAGACTTCACGGAAGCCAGGACCAAGGCATCTTGTGATGATAGCGAATACGCCATCTCGTGGCTTCCGGCCATAACAATGATCTCTGAAGTCAACGAGATTACTGCACCGTTTGACTCGATGCTCATGAGTGCGGCGGCAAGACGTGCCTTGGACTCGTCGCCGCCAGCAATCAATGCGGCGACAACATTCTTGGACTCATCTACAAGACCGCTGAATTGCGTCGAGCGCGATGTTTCCCGGATGTATTTTCGAAGCTGGACATTGAATTGCTGGCGTTCAGCATTCTTCCGGCGCCACGTTGAATATGCTTCGGCGACAGAGAACGCCGGCAGTATGAGGGCGATCGATCCCGTCTTTGCTAGTCGCAGGATCTCTTCGCAGCTACCCGACCTTTCTTGGAGGTAGGCAAGCTCGAGGAGGAAATTCGTCTCGACGTAAACGATCACGCTGCGATGTTCGTGCGGATGTAACCGTCGCGCACCGCTTCGGCCAGTCCCGACTCCACAAGCCACTTCTGATCGCCCGCATCTGGCAGAATGCCCATCACCAGTTCGCCAACCCACGACTGCATCAGCATTTCAAACCCGCTCTGGCTCAGTTTATCCAAAGGCCTACGAAGCCGTACCAAGTACGGTTCCAGCACATGAGCCGTATCGCCTTCATACTCAGGCAATGAAACGGGCAGCCTCGGATCGCGCCAGAGGTACAGGTGGTTGCGCAACCCCAGGAGGAAGTATTCCGATCTTGGGATGTCCCCGTGCGCGAGAATGTTTCGTAGAAACTTAGCGGCAAATTCCGCGGAGGGAGATACGACATTCCTGGCTTCTACGGCAAGGATCGGAACTCCGCGCTTTTCAATCACCAAGTCAACTGCCTGTCCGTTTCTCATAACCCTCGCATTCTACCCTCTCCCCCACTCCTCCCTCACTACACCGTAGTAATCCACATCGACGTGTTCGCCCCATTTCACGATGTGCTGGCGCATCGTGCCTTCGCGTTTCATGCCGATCTTCTGGAGGACGCGGCCGGAGGCGGGGTTTTGGGTGAAGTGGAACGCGAAGACGCGGTTCAGGCCGAGCGTGTTGAAGACGTAGTCGACGATCGCTTTCGCGGCCTCGGTGACGTAGCCGCGATTCCAGTACGGGACGCCGATCCAGTAGCCGATCTCGGCACGGTCGTGATTCGTGTCGACGTGCAGTCCGATCGCGCCCATCGCCTCGCCGCCGTCGCGCGGGGCGATGGCGAAAATGTGATTGTTCGACGTATCGTCGTGCCCAGCGATCCATTCCGCCGCGGCTCCCTCGGGATACGGATGCGGAATGAGAAGCGTGGTCGCCGCGACTTCGCGCGCAGAAGCCAGTCGCTGGATTGCGGGCGCGTCGTCGGCAGTGAATGGACGCAGCACGAGCCGCGAAGTTGTAATGGTCGGGCGAGGCATTCGAATAGGGCCGGGGATCGTCCGGCCCCACGAACTTTACTGTTTCTTGTCTTCCGGTTTCACGGCTGGAGCGGCGGCCGGCATCTTGAACATCGCCGCATCAACCTTCGGATTCAGCTCGATCTTCTCGATGGTGATGGCCTGTCCGCCCATCCCCTCTTTGCCCTTCACATGGCTTTCCATCGAGTAGGGCATCGTGATTCCGTCGACGGTCTTGTAGTCGCCGACCGTCGTTTCCATCTCCAGATCCTGCCCCTGAACGTTCCGCGTGGCCTCGGTGCGGATGACGAGGTAGGTCTCGGCGTCGAGGTAGACGTTCGACTCCTTCCCTTCCTTCGTCGTGATGTGCAGTTTGTACGCGGGCGTTCCCTCGGTATCGACCTTCCCGACGTACTCGACCTTGTTGCCCTTGGCCTTGTAATCGAAGGTCGGTCCGTCGAAATCAGCCTCGACGCGCATGTCCTTCAACTGCTCCTCGGTCATCTTCTGCGGATCCTTGTTGCCCATGAACGGCATCAGGTTCCAGCCGGTCGTGCCGTCGTAGGCGGACGTTCCGGTCATCCCCTGGATCGTGAAATCGACGCGCATCTCCGAAGGACGCGCCTTGACGATCGTGATCGGCGCCTCCATCGGTCCCATCTTCATCTTTCCGGTCAGGCGCATCGACTGTATCGACTTCAACTTCTCCTTGCCGCCTTCTGCTTTGAGATTTTTCTCGAGCAGCTCATCGACGGTCTGGCCGAACGCGGAGACCGTGAGCAGCACGGCGCAAAGGGACAGCAATAGTTTCTTCGACATGAATCCTCCTGGTTGTTTGGAACGCCTGTCGATTGTGACATACGTCCGAGGAACGCCTGAGGTTGCGTTCAGACGCTGGCGACGAGATCGCGCACTCTGCCGCGGATATCGTCCGGCTCGGCAACGAGACGATCACGCTCCGCGGCGTCGAGAAGCGAGCGAAGAGCGCGATAGGCATCGCCGCGATCCGAGGTCTCGCGGAGGATGGCAATCGGATCGACGCTGCGCGCTGCCAGCCATTCGTCGACAGCGATGCGCGTTTGGGACGGCGTCTCGCGGACGAGCGATCGCGCATCGCGCCGGATCGCCCGCGCGCGCGCAATGCGCGGCCACGCGATCGCGAGAAGCACAAGGATGGCTGCTGCAATGCCGATGAGCGGCAACGACTGGCGTGCCGCGTCGATCGGCGCACTGCCGGACGGTTGCGGCGCGTGCGGCTGCATCACCGCCGCGTCGGCCGCCTGCACGAGCAACGCACGTTGTTCGCAGCGAAGCTCGCGCCGGACGCCGGCCGGCGTCAGCGTCTGCGCCGTCAGCGGCGGGATGACGAACATCCCGGACGAAGTCGGAAAGATGAGGTAGCGCCAGCGCCGCGTCATCACCGCTTCGTCGCGCCGCTGCACGCTCACCGCCCCGTCGGCGATCTGAATGCTCCCCTCGACCGGCTTCGCGAACGACGGCGGCGGCGCGGCGCGAAGGTTCGCGGCGCCGGTCATGACCACGTCCATCGCCACCGGCCCGCCGTTTTTCTGCACGGGCGTCTCGCATTGCAACGAGACGTCGCCGACCGCGGCTACTGCCGGCCCCGCCGGAATCGGACGCGCATCGATCGCAAGCGGCGACGAACGGCGATTCACATCGACGACGCTTCCCTCGAACAGGCGAAACGGATTGCCGAAGTTGAGCGGCTTCATGATCTGCGCTTCGATTCCGAGCGGATCGACGGTAAGCGTGCCGCTGTGCAGCGGAAAAAGCGCCACGCGGCGGATGACCAGCTTCTGTATCGCCACGCCGCCGAGGAACACCTGCTGCGGCGCCTGGCCGCGGATGTCGAGCTCCTCGACCCAGAAGTCGGCCAGCTTCGGCATCTGCGCGATCCCGTGCTGCTGCACATTCGTGGCGTTGTAGATGGTCCAGGTGACGATGACCTGCTCGCCGGTGAAGACGCTGCTCTTGTCGGCATCGGCAACGACGAAAATCGGATCGCGTCCGGTGGCGACGAGCTCGTGCAGGATGCGGATCGGATCATTCGTCCCGGCCGCGAGGTCGGGCAGAACCTGAATCGACAGCGGCGCGAGCGTCTCGACCTGTCCGTCCGCTCCGCGCAACGTCAACGGTCCGACCAGCGCCGCGCCGGCGCGCACAGGATGCGCGACGTAGCGCAGCACCTTGCGCCGCGACGACTGCCCGTTGATCCACGAAAACTCCGACGACACCGACGGCGATCCGTCGATCACGAGGTTCTGCAGCGGAAGCCGGATGTTTTCGGCCGAGGTGAAGGCGTCGGTGAGGGTGAGAGTGATGGTGAGGGTGTCGTCGGCGGCCAGGGTTCGTTTGTCGACTTGTAAATCGCTTGCGACGATCGGCAGCGCGACGAAGAAGAGAAGAACGGCAATGTTGAATGTTGAATGTTGAATGTTCAATGTTGAATGCGGAGAGCGGCGCCACCACATGCGCCATCGCTTCCATTCAACATTCAACATTGAACATTCAACATTCAACATTCGCCTTCCCGCCTCGACGCGTCACCACCCGACGTGCAACCGTTCGCGACTCGGCCGATGCATTCTCGACAACTCTTCCTGCTCCTGCTGCTGCACCGATCGCAGCAATCCGTCGACATTCGGATCGTTTGGAACCGGTTGCTGTGCCCCGCCCGGCTGCGGCGATGGTTGTGGCTTCTGCTGCGGCTGCGGTCCGCGATCCTGTTGCGACCCGCTGCCGCCGCCTTGCTGCTTCTGCATGGCCTGCTTGCGGCGCAGCGCGATTTCCAGATTGCGTTTCGCCGCTGCGTCGGTGGGACGAATCCGCAACGCGTCGGTGTAGTCGCGGATGGCGTAGTCGAACGCATTCGCGGATAACGCGCTGTTGCCGCGATTGAAAAGTGCGTCGGCGCGCAGCGACGGATCGGCCAGCGCTTTGGCGATCGTCGCCGATCCCGCCTCGCGATTTCCAGCAGCGATTTGTGACGTGCCGAGGTTGAAGGCGCGTGCGGGAGTGGAGGCGATCGATGCGGCGGTGCCGAACGACTTCTGCGCATCGGCGTACTTTTTTTCGCCGAACTGCTTCACGCCGCGCGCGGTTGCGGCGTGCGAATTCGTTTCTCGCGTGAAGCGAGCCGTGAATTGATCAAGGAACGGCAGCGTGACGAGGAGCAGGATCGGGATCAACTTCATTCTGCACCTCGATTGGCGAGCGAGCCGAGGAACATGGCCACGCAGGCGAAGGCCAGCGGCCACTGGTAGCGTTCGATCGGGACGCGCACGTTTCGTTGCTTCATCGCCCCGCCGGATGCAGCGAGTGAATCGAGCGCGTGCTCGCCGAATGGATTCGCGTAGAACTTCCCGCCCGTCTCCGCGGCAATCTTCTGCAGCGCCTCGGGATGCGCGTAGGTCGTCACCACCTGGTCGTTGTCGTCGACGAGATCGCCGCCGCCTTCCGGCCGCGGAATCGTGCTGCCCGCCGCGGTGCCGATGAGAATCGTCGACACCGGCACGCCGCGTTGCGCGATTTTCGCGATCGTGTCATCGAGGCGCGCGCTCTGGTCCTCGCCGTCGCTGATGACGACGATGTCGCCGCGCTGCGCCGTATCGCCCGCCAGCCGCAGCGCGGCCATCAAGGCAACGGAAAGATCGGATCCAGGATTCGAAACTTCGCCGGCCTGAATCGAATCGAGCAACGCCTCGACCGCATCGCCATCACTCGTTAGCGGCGACACGACCTCGGCCGCCGACTCGAAGACGACCAGACCCACGCGTCCCTGCTGCGCGTCGATGATCCGCTTCGCGATCGCTTTCGCGGCGTCGAGCCGCGACGTTCCGACATCCTGCGCGGCCATGCTCAAAGAGACGTCGATGGCGATGACGCGATTCGACTCGCGCTGCTCGATCGGAATCGTTCGAAATCCCGCTTCGGGACCAGCCAGCGCGATGACACATCCGAGGAGTGCCAGCGCGACAAACCACGGCCGCAACGAGCGCAGCGGATTGGCAACGCCGCGGAGCCGTTCGGAAACGAACCGCCGCGCGACGCGGATTCGCTGGCGTTCGCGGGCGATGAAAAAGATCAGCGCAAGCGGGACGACGAGCACGAGCCAGAGCATCTGCGGCAGACGGAAGGAGATCGCGTTCATGCGATGCTCCTGCGCGAGCACCAGCACAGACAAGAGTGTCTGTGCCACACCGCTGCGCGGTATACGCGCGGCAAAATGTGGCACAGACACTCTTGTCTGTGCTCTGTCGAGGCTCGCACGCCGATGTGATTGCTCACGCCGTCACCTTCTGCCACACCGCTTCTCCCGACAGCAGCGCCAACGCCAACGCGATCACTCCGATCGCCAGCGGCAATCCATACAGTTCCTCGATCTTCTCGCTCTTCGGCGCCGTCAGTCGCGTCTTCTCGAGGTGATCGATGCGGTCGAGCACATCGCCCATCGTTCGCGCGTCGGTGGCGCGGAAATACTCGCCGTTGGTCGTCTTCGCGATCGCCGCGAGCGCCTCTTCGTCGATGTCGGCGCGCACGAGTTGATACGTCGTCACGATCTCGCCCGTGAATGGATCCTGCCGCTTGATCGGAATCGGCACGGGACCGCGGCTGCCGACGCCGATCGTGTAAATCTTGATGCCGTAGCGCGCGGCCAGTTGCGCGGCCACGAGCGGATCGATCGACCCGGCGTTGTTCACGCCGTCGGTGACGAGAATAATGATGCGGCTGCGCGACTTCGACGTGCGCAAACGATTCACCGAGGTGGCGATGGCGTGACCGATGGCGGTGCCGTCGCCGTTCTCGCCGACCTGCGCGCGCTCCAGAATCGCGCCGGCGATGTCGCGGTCGTACGTGATCGGCACGCGCGTCGCGGCGCGCACGCCGAACGTGACGATGCCGATGCGGTCGTCCTGCCGTTTGCTGATGAAATCGCCGATCAACTCCTTGGCCACGCCGAACCGGTTGCGCGGCTTGAAATCTTCGGCGGCCATGCTCCCCGACGCGTCGAGCGCGATGACGATGTCGATGCCGAAACGGTCGTTGGAGGCCATCTTCGTCACGCGCTGCGGCCGCGCCAGCGCCACGATCATCGCCAGCGCGGCGATCGATTCGAGCACGAACGGCGTTCCGGCCAGTTGCGCGCGCAGAGACGTTTTCGGCGACGCGATCGAGAGCGAGGAGATCGTGAACGCGCCGAAGCGCCGGCGGCGATCGATGACGAGCAGCGCGATCCGGCCGATGACGGCGAGGATCAGCAGCAGCCAGAGCGGATTGGCGAAGCGGATCATGCCGCCTCCTCCGCCGGCACTTCCGGCGGCTCGGCCCACGATGGAAGGTCGAGCGCGCGTTTGGCGACGTCATCGAAATCACCTGGCGCCGCGCCCCAAGGCGAAAACTTTTCGAGATCGCCCTGGCGCAAGATCGTCGCGATCGTCGAATGGTCGACGCGCGCCAGCAATTCCGACGTTGTCAACTCCGCACCAAGATCAGGGCGAACGGCGGCGAGGTAGGCGCGAACGATGTCCGCGAGCGTGGCCCAGCGCTTCGGCGCATCGGGGCGCAAGGCGCGCACGCGCCGCACGAACTCCTCGGCAGGAACGACGACGATCTGTGGCTTCGGAACGCGACGCTTCGCGAGCATCACCACCGCTACCCACGCCGCGATCGCGGCCAGCGCGGCGATTCCAATGGCGACGAACGGCATGCGCGGCCACGATTCGGACTTCGGCGGTTTCAGCGGCGCCGGCTCCAGTTTGTCGTCCGGCTTCAGCACCGAATGAATAGGAATCATGACGCTGACAGGACCATCCGCCGCGCGGCCGTTGACGGCGATCGTGTGCGGAACGAACGTGCGGATGACGACCGTGTTGCCGCGGCGGGAAACGACCTCGTAGTCGGGCGATGCGTCGACCGTCGTCGGCGCCGCAAACGTGATCGTGATCGGATCGCCGACCGTCGGCTTGGCCGGCTCGAACGTCGTGATCAGCAGAAAGAAGAGGGCAAACATCGTCTATCGCCTTCTCACCGCGCGCTCGCGGAAAAAGCGCAGCAACTCCCGATCGTACGGAATGGCCGTCGAAACGTTTAGGTGATCGACGCCGGCCGCGCGAAACCGCCGCGCATTCTGTTCGCCGCGCGACGCTGCCCGCCGCGCCACGTCCGCACGCCGCAGATCGATGAGGCGCAGCGCGCCGGTCTCGGCATCCGCAACCTGCGTCAGTCCGCGATCGGGAAATCGCTCCTCGCGCGGATCGCCGACGGTGATGGCCACGACGTCGTGCCGCCGGTTCAGCCACCGCATGGTCCGCTCGAAATTCTGATCGAGAAAATCGCTGATGACGATGACCACGGCGCGCCGCGTGCTGACCTGCTCCAGGTAGCGCGCCGCTCCGTCGAGATCGGCCACGTCTTTCGGTCCGCGCATGGCCGCGTCGACGGCGGCGCGAACGATGACCTGCGCGTGCATCCTCCCCCGCCGCGGCGCGATGTAGCGCTCGACCCGGTTCGAATACAGCAGCAGCCCGATGCGATCGGAGTTCTGCACCGCGGAAAATGCGAATACCGCCGCCAGTTCCGCGGCCACGTCGCACTTGCGCCAGTCGATCGATCCGAATCCCATCGATCCAGAAACGTCGACAGCCACGAGAACGGTCAGGTCGCGCTCTTCGACGAACTCCTTCACGTGCGGCGTGCCGCTGCGCGCGGTCACGTTCCAGTCGATCGTGCGCACGTCGTCGCCCGGCTGATACTCGCGCACCTGCGAAAACTCGATGCCGCGGCCGTGAAACGCGGAGTGATAGTCGCCCGCGAATCCGGCCCGGATCAGCCGCGCGGAAAGGATTTCGAGGTCGCGCACGCGCCGCGTGAGCGGAACGCGAAAGCGCGGTTTGCGGGGGCGGAAGAACATGGTCTACGGAACGGCGACCGCCCCCAGGATCTGCTCGACGATCGCATCCGCCGTCACGTTTTCCGCCGCTGCCTCGTAGCTCAGCACCAACCGATGCCGCAGCACATCCGGCGCGATCGCCTTCACATCCTCGGGGATCACAAACGCGCGCCCCTGAATGAACGCGTAGCCCTTGGCGACGTGCGCGAGTGCGAGCGTAGCGCGCGGCGACGCGCCGAAAGCGATGTGCGAGACGAGCGACGGCAGCTTGAACTCCGCCGGACGGCGCGTGGCCGCGACGAGTTGCACGATGTAGCGTCCGATGCGCTCGTCGACGTGAACCTTCGCGGCAAGATTCGCGATCTCGTCGATCTCGCTGACACGAAGAATGCGCCGCATCGCAACCTGCGGCGCGGTCGGATCGAGGTAAATGCCGAGCATGCGCATCTCTTCGTCCGCGGTCGGATAGTCGACGCGCAGCTTCATCACGAAACGGTCGACCTGAGCTTCCGGCAACGCATACGTCCCCTCGTGCTCGATCGGATTCTGCGTGGCGATGACGACGAACGGCTGCGGAAGTTTGTACGACGTGTCGCCGATCGTGACCTGCCGCTCCTGCATCGCCTCCAGCAGCGCCGACTGCACCTTCGCCGGCGCGCGGTTGATCTCGTCGGCCAGCACCAGGTTCGCGAAGATCGGTCCCTGCCTCGGCGTGAAGACGCGATCGGCGGGATTGAAAATCAGCGTGCCGGTGATATCGGCCGGCAGCAGGTCGGGCGTGAACTGGATGCGGTGAAACGACGCGTCGATGGCGCCGGCGAGCGTCTTGACGAGCAGCGTCTTGGCCAGCCCGGGAACGCCTTCGAGCAAAACATGTCCGCGAATCAGCAGCGCGATCACGAGCCGGTCGACGATCGATTCCTGCCCGATCACCGCCCGTCCCACCTCGGCGCGCAGTCTCGCGATGACCTCGTGCGCCGACGCGATATCGGTATTGATGGTGGCCTGGTCCATGGCGAGGGAGTTTATCGTGTGAGTGTCAGCGGGCAGGAAACCGAATGTTGAATGTTGAATGCTCAATGTTGAATGTTGAATGAAAGCGGCCGTTCTACATTCAACATTGAACATTCAACACTCAACATTCAACATTTGCCTTTGATCTCATGAGCCATCCGAAGAAAAAGTGGGGCCAGCACTTTCTCCGCAACCGCGGCGCGGTCGCGCGCATCGTCGAGGCGGTCGAGGCGGCGCCGGACGACGTCGTCGTCGAGATTGGCCCGGGCGAGGGCGTGCTCACTGAAAAACTGGCCGAGCTACCCAACGAGTTGATCGCCGTCGAGATCGATCCGGAACTTTCGGAGCGGCTGCGGAAGCAGTACGGCGACCGCATCACGCTGATCAACGACGACGCGATGGAGGCGCCGCTGCCGGCGCGGCCGTATCGCGCCGTCGGCAATCTCCCCTACAACGCCGGAACGCCGATCCTGCGCCGCGTCGTGGCCGATCCGAATTGCCGCCGCGCCGTCTTCATGCTGCAGAAGGAGGTCGCGGACCGACTCGTGGCCGCGCCCGGCGACGAAGCCTACGGCTACCTGACCCTCTTCGTCCGCCTCTACTCCTCGGCACGAATCCTCCTGACGCTGGAGCCGAAGTCGTTCTATCCGCCGCCGAAAGTGCGGAGCGCCGTCGTCGTCCTCGATCCCGACCCGAAGCCATTCGCCTCGGAATCGCTCATCCAGCTGATCAGTGCGTCGTTCCGGATGCGGCGAAAGAAACTGGTCAACAACTTGACTACTTTCGGAACGAGGGAGGAAATCGCCGCGGCGATGGAGCGCGCGAATATCGATGAGGGCATTCGCGCGGAACGGTTGTCGCTCGAGGATTTCGCGCGGCTGCATGACGCGATGAAAGGCGTTTGAACCACAGAGGCACAGAGGTATGGCGCGCTACATCAAGAAGTTCAGATCGACGACGGCGCTCGGGCCGACCGAGGAGCGCGGCGTGCCGTTGTGGGTTGGATACGATATTGAAGGAGTGGACGACGATCTGTCGGACGCCGGACTGATCAAGGCCGACGAGTTGACCGACGACCAGTTGCGCGAGCGCGGCGTCACGGCGTTCACGCGCGTGGCGGCCGGCGATGAGTCGACCTACGAGAAACTCGGGATTGCGAGGAAATGATGACGAACGAAGAGTTGAAAACCATGGCCGCGGAAGTCGCTGCCGAACTGCTGTCGGCGCCCGGCGGCGAGCCGGCAGCAACGGGCGGCGGATCGCGTCAACGCGGACTGCCGGAACCGCTTCGCGAGCGTTTCATCCGCGTCCGCACGGAGTTGTTTCAGCGCGGCATCTTCGATCCAGTGCTGGTCCGCTTCGACACCGCGTCCGCGCCGCAAGCGTCGATGAAAGAGATCGCGGAACAGTTGTCGAAGATTTCCTCCGGCGCGGGAAACTAAAGCGGTCCCAAAATCCGGAGATAGCACTCTTCCTGTCCCACGAACTCCACCGCGCCGCGCGCTTCCCAGGCGCGCAGACGCTCGATCACGCGCGGGTGATTGAGCTGCACGGCGTCGCCGAACATGTGCATCAGCAGCGCGCGCGGGACGGCGTTGCCGCCGCTGCTGCGCAACCGTTCCAGTCCAACTTGCAGCGCATCGAGGCGGAACTCCACATCCTCGTCGAGCAGCTTCCCTTCGTACGGCTCCTCGGAACGCGGATTCATCTCCAGGAACGTCTCGAACGGCAGCGGCTTGAACTCCTTCACGCCGCGGCTGCGCAGGTCTTCCTCCGGCAGATCGTCGGCAAGCACCAGGCCCGGAATCTCGGTGCCGACGCCGTCGATCTCCCATCCGATCCACCGCTGCCGTCCGAGCAGCGTGATTCGCTGGATGTAGCGCGCCATCTCTTCCTCGCCCAAAAAAACGAACGCAGATGATGGCATGGACCGACTTCCATCGCCAATGCGGCGGCCGCTACCGCACGGAAGTTTGCCGTGAAGGCGCCGAAAGTGGTGCTACGCTTTCGGCCTCCTCTCCATGTTCGAGACCGTTGCGCCCGAAGCGTTCGTACCGCGAACCCGCCGCGTTTTCTACGAGACCCTTCCCGTCTCCATCGCCCTCCACGTGATCGCCGCCGGCAGCGTGGTGGCCAGCATGATCTGGAACATCGCCCTGCCGACGCAGTCGCCGAAGATGGTCGTCGCGTACAGTCTGACGCAGGTGCCCGATCCGCCGCCGCCACCTCCCCCGCCGCCGAAAGCGCAGCCTCCGAAGCCGATCATGACGACGCCGAAGCCCGCGCCCCCTCCGCCCGCGCTCGCAACGCAGATCGTCGCGCCGACGGTCATCCCCGACACCATCCCCGAGGTCGTGGTGCCGCCGCCCGCGGTTCCGCCTCCGCCCGCGCCGGCTCCGGCGACCGCTCCCGCGGTTGCCGACGTCAAGGGCTCGGCGAACGGCATGACCGGCGGAGAGGCCAGCGGCGTCGGCAAAACCCTCGGCACGCCAGGCGGCATCACCTTCGGCGAGGACGGGCGCGTCTACGTCGACCGCACCGTCAAGCTGCCGCTCAAAGAGGTCGAGCACGAATACCCGCACTATCCCGACAAGGCGAAGAAAAACCGGCTCGAAGGGACGTGCGTGGTCCGCTACACGGTCGGCAAGGACGGCCGCATCATCGACATCGCCATCCTCAACCACGCCGTCGATCCGATGTTCGACGAGGAGACGCTGAACACGATCCGGAGTTGGCGCTACCGGCCGATGATGATGAACGGCAAGCCGGTCGAGGTCGTTCACGAGGTGGAAGTGAACTACCAGTACATCGTGCGGTAGCGGCACCTCAATTGCTCTTACCTGCCGCAGACACCGCGGATGGCCACGTACGACCCAAAGTTCCCCTACACCAGCGAATTGGCGATGCCGGTCATCGGGCTCGAGGCCGAGTTCAAGGTTTTCGTCGATGACCAGGAGCGCACGCCGGAGGAGGTGTGGCGGACGCCGGCGGCATTCATTGACCGGCCGCTGGTCAAACGCACCAACAAATCGCTGCAGCTGCCCACCGGCGGCGCGCTCTACTTCGACGGCGGCGTGATCGAGGTGGTGACGCCGGTGATCGAGCTCGCGCCGCAGTGCACGGCCCGCGTCGTGCGCAGCCTTTGGGAACAGATCGGATTCGTCCGCGATCAGCTCGATAAATGGGAAAAGAAGAGCGGCAAGCGCGTCCGGCTGCAGGCGTTCAGCCTTCACGTCAACATTTCCTTCGAACTGGACCGCGAAGAGCGCAACCGCGATCGTACCGTTCAGAAGCTGGCCATGCTGCTCATCCATCTGCTGCCGGTGCCGATCATCGTGGCGGGCGCGAATCGCCGTTCGACCGGCATCGGCGTCCGTCCGCGCCGCGAGCGGATCGAGCTGACCATGGACTTCACGCCCGATCCGGGATTGATGGCTGCCATGGTGGCGTTGATCGTCGGCATCGTGCGCGAAACGATCAGTTGGCCGTCGTACCGCGTCGACGTTCTGCGCGAGCACGGTATCCCCGCGCTGAACGGCGTGAAGCCGGGCAAGCATCCAACGCGCAACGGCTGGGTGCTGCGCGATTTTCATTTTCCGCGCAGTCCGTTTACGTCGGATATCGACGACGAATCGTGGTCGACGTCCGACCGCGGATTGAAATCGCTGCGGCAGATCGCGTACGAGACGGTGATGGCTTTCCGCGATGCCATCCGCCGCGTCTCGGATCCGTTCAGTTATCGATTGCTGCTCTCGGTGATGCGCGGCGAGACGCCGTCGCTGCTCGATCTCGACGACCGTCCCGCTGCCTACGACGACGTCGGCCGCTCGACACGCTGGGGCTCCGTACTGCCGGAGCTGGAGAATTTCGCCGCGCTGATGCACGACGACGATGCCGCGACGTCTACGCCGCGCCGGCGACGCGCAGACGTCGAGGAGAAGCTCGCGCCGCCGTGGTCCGGCGAGAAACCGGAACGCCGCGGACGCTCCCGCCGCTCGCCGGAACGGCGGACGTCGCCGCCTTCGGCGCCGTCGCAGCGCCTGACTCGCTCCGCCTACGAAAAAGTCTTTCTCAAACTCGGCGAAGGCCGCCAGCTACGCATCGGCCAGGAGCTCCTCACGCCCGTGAAAGTGAAGGGGTGGTACCACTCGATCTTCCGCGACGTGAAAGGCGATGAGCGGCTGCTGTCGATCGATCAACTGCTGCAGTACATGGGGTCGTGGGAGTGATGAAGCAGTGGATCGCTAGATCAGTGATCAGTGGATCAGGACGACCTTGACCTTCCTGATCCACTGATCTACTGATCACTGATCCACTGCCTGGCACGATTCAAGCTAATAACGCGATCGGCCCGAGAGCATCCGGGAGACGCTGGCGAAATTGAGGCGCGCCGATAATCCCCCAGGGGTCGGCGCGCTTCGTGTTTTTGGGGCGTTCGCGGCTGGAGCGCTGGCGTCTCGCCGGCTGGCCCGGCTGCGTCCTCGCTGCCGAATGGGAGGCTTGCGCGACTCTCGGTTATCAGCGAATGTTGAGGGGTTGGCGGTTCGGCGGCGAGACGCCGCCGGGCAGTCGGCGAGGACGCCAGCGTTCCGTTGCGCGCGAGTCGCGCCAAAAAAAGCAAAAAGGCACAGACCGAAGCCTGTGCCTTTCGAGGAAATCGCTGTTGGCCGCCTAGACCGTGACCGCCTCCGCCCCCACGCCCGCGGCGCTGCGCAGGGTTTCGGCTTTGTCGGTCGCTTCCCAGGTGAATTCCGGCTCCGTGCGGCCGAAGTGGCCGTACGCGGCGGTCTTCTTGAAGATCGGACGGCGGAGTTTGAGCGAGTCGATGATGCCGCGGGGCGTCATCAGGAAGTTCTCGCGGACCAGCTCCACGATCCGTTCCTGCGAGATGCGCTCCGTGCCGAACGTGTCGACGTAGACCGACACCGGATCGGCCACGCCGATCGCGTAGGCCAGCTGCACTTCCACTTCGTCAGCCAGCCCCGACGCCACGATGTTCTTGGCGATGTAGCGGGCCATGTAGCAGGCCGAGCGATCGACCTTTGTGGGATCTTTTCCGGAGAACGCACCGCCGCCATGACGTCCGCGGCCGCCGTACGTATCGACGATGATCTTGCGTCCGGTCAGGCCGGTATCGCCCTGCGGTCCGCCGGTGACGAAGCGGCCGGTCGGATTGATATGGAACTTCGTATTGCTGTCGAGCAGCTCCGCCGGAACGACCGGCTTGATCACCTTCTCGATGATCGCGTCGCTCAGATCGCCGTGGCTGATGCTCGGCGAATGCTGCGTGGAGATCACGATCGCCGCGGCGCGGACGGGACGCTTTCCCTCGTACTCGATCGTCACCTGCGACTTGCCGTCGGGACGGAGGAAGTCGAGGTCGTTCGCCTTGCGCACTTCCGACAGGCGGCGCGCCAGCTTGTGCGCGAGCATGATCGGCAGCGGCATCAGCTCCGGCGTTTCGCGGCAGGCGAAACCGAACATCAGCCCCTGATCGCCCGCGCCGCCGGTATCGACGCCCTGCGCGATGTCGGGCGACTGCGGATCGATCGACGACACCACCGCGCACGTCTCGCTGTCGAATCCGTACTTGGCGCGCGTGTAGCCGATCTCCTTGATCGTGCTGCGCACGATCGACGGAAAGTCGACGTACGTCTTGGTAGTGATCTCGCCGGAGATCATGGCCAGACCGGTGGTGACGAGCGTTTCGCACGCCACGCGTCCGATCGGATCGGCGGCAATCACGGCGTCGAGAATGGCATCCGAAATCTGGTCCGCGATCTTGTCGGGATGCCCCTCGGTGACAGACTCCGAGGTAAAGAGTGTTCTATGGATTGACATCGTTAAAAGCTCCTGGTTGGAATCGGGGAATCCTAACATGGGCACAGACAGGAGTGTCTGTGTCACACGACTCGGCAAGCGGCGTGCAAACTCAACCGCAGAATGCTGAAGACCCGCAACATTGGCGCCTACCGCGATCTGCTCGTGCTGTTTACAAAATACGGACGCAAAGACTTCCACCTCTCGCTCAATCCCGAGGATTTAGTTGCCGCCGACGACTCCACGGCGGAGATGGAGCCGGACGTCGCCCGCCGCGCCGAGGCCTTTGCGAACGCGCTCAAAGCGATGGGCCCGACGTACGTGAAGTTCGGGCAGGTCCTTTCGACGCGTCCCGACGTCGTGCCGCCGGAGTACATCGCCGCACTCGAATCGCTGCAGGACGACGTCGAGCCGTTCTCGTTCGCCGAGGTCGAAAAGATTGTCGAAGAGGAGCTGAAGGTCAGGATCTCCAAGGCTTTCCAGTCCTTCGAATCGACTCCCCTCGCCGCCGCCTCCCTCGGCCAGGTTCATCGCGCGGTGCTGCGCGACGGACGCGAAGTCGTCGTGAAAGTGCAGCGGCCGAACGTTCGCGAGCAGGTTCGCAAAGATCTCGAAGTCTTCACCGAGATCGCCACGACGATCGAGCAGCACAGCGACATCGGCCGCAAGATGAACCTGACCGGCGCGATCGAGCAGGCCCGCATCACGCTGATCAACGAGCTGAATTACCAGCAGGAGGCGCGGAACACGGAGATCCTCCGCCGCAACCTCGCCGAGTTCCCGCAGATCTACATCCCGAACGTGATCGACGACATGACCACGTCGCGCGTGTTGACCACCGAGTTGGTGCGCGGCCGCAAGGTGTCGAAACTGACGCCGCTGCAGATCATCGATCACGATTACGCCGACCTCGCGTCGACGCTGACCCGCGCCTATCTCAAGCAGGTTTGCGTCGACGGCATCTGGCACTCCGACCCGCATCCCGGAAACATCTTCGTGCGCGATCTCGAAGACAACCAGGCCGAGGTGGTGCTGCTCGACTTCGGCATGGTCAGCCGCATCAGCCGCGAGTTTCAGGACGAGATCATCAAGATGCTGCTGGGGATGTCGTCGAATCGCGGCGCCGAGGTCGCGGACGCGTGCGTGCGATTGTCCGAGGTGCAGGACGGGTTCGACGCGGTGAAGTTCGTGCGCGAGATCTCCACGATCGTGGCCACGTTCCACGACGTCGACGTGCGCCAGATCAACGTCGGACAGCTGATCTTCAACGTGATCTCGATCGCCAACAACAACGAGCTGAAGGCGCCGGCGGAGCTGGCCATGCTCGCCAAGACGATGCTGCATCTCGACGGCGTGACGCGCCGTCTCGATCCGCAGTACGACCCGCACACGGTGATCCGCGATTACGCGGAACGATTGATGAGCCAGAAGCTGGCCCAGAAGTTCGCGCCGCGCAATTTTTATCCGGCGCTGCTCGACCTCAACCAACTCGTGCTCGACCTCCCGCACCGAACGCGCGAGATCATCGACCAGACCGCCGCGGGAAAATTGTCGTTCAGCCTGAAGCTGATGCAGGCGGAGCAGTTCCTGGCAGGAATGCACAAGATCGCGAACCGCATCACGGTCGGCGTGGTGATCGCGGCGCTGCTGATCGCGTCATCGATGATGATGCGCGTCCCGACACGCGTGCAACTCTTCGGCTATCCGGCCATGGCCATGATCGGCTACCTGCTGGCCGCGATCGCAGGCCTGTACCTGATCGTGACGACGTTCCTGCGCGATAGGGCGGATGAGGAACGAGCGAAGTTGAAGGGGAAGTGATTTCACCACAGAGGCACAGAGGTGTCGCGCGGTACCCTCTGTACTACTAATCCATAGCTTCTTCTCCTGGAGCGAAGATTTTCATGCGGCAATAGGAGTGAGCTGGCGGATGGTGGATCGAAGGGCGGTTAGGACTGCGAGACTGGCTTTGCGCCCGGCTGG